>Ga0335078_10011741_pt1 | contig 12992 bp, 8 predicted proteins | sample Lox_Sample_32_FD_206711 | JGI IMG/M metagenome (GOLD analysis project Ga0335078, IMG submission 206711) | Soil microbial communities from Loxahatchee National Wildlife Refuge, Florida, United States - Lox_Sample_3.2 | ecosystem: Environmental > Terrestrial > Soil > Wetlands | place: USA: Florida... | reverse complement strand
AGCACGGAAGCCAGGCGTTCGAGTCCCATACCGGTGTCGATGCTGGGGCGAGGCAGGGGAGTCATGACGCCCTGCTCGTCGCGATTGAACTGCATGAAGACGAGGTTCCAAAGTTCGACGTAGCGGCCGCAATCCTGAGGGCAGGGAAACGTGCAATTCGCATGGCCGAGGCTGCTGGCGGCACGGCCGAGATCGTAGTGAATCTCCGAGCACGGCCCGCAGGGGCCGGTGTCGCCCATGGCCCAGAAATTGTCGTGCTCGTCCATGCGGAAGATACGGCTCCGCGCCACGCCCACGTCGTTGGCCCAGATTTCCTCCGCCTCATCGTCCTCGCGAAAAACTGTAACGTACAGCTTGTCGATAGGAATCGAGTAACCCTTGGTGACCAGTTCCCACGACCAGGGAATAGCTTCCTTTTTGAAGTAATCGCCAAAGGAGAAATTCCCCAGCATCTCAAAGAACGTATGATGCCGCGTGGTGCGCCCGACCTGCTCGAGGTCATTGTGCTTGCCGCCCGCGCGCACGCATTTCTGCGATGTCGTGGCGCGCGAGTAGTCGCGCTTCTCGCGCCCCAGGAAAACGTCCTTGAACTGGTTCATCCCCGCGTTCGAGAAGAGCAGCGTGGGGTCATTCGCGGGAACGAGCGACGACGAAGGCAGGACGCGGTGTCCACGCTCCTCGAAGAACTTCAAAAACCGGTTTCTAATTTCGTTAGATTTCATGCTGTTGGTCTAATACAAATTCTGGCGCTCCGCGGCGCCGTTGACTTTTGCTTCCCCGTGAGCTACAGGGAGATCAAATCAGCGAACGTTCTTCCTGATAAAAAGCGGGAGACGGTAGTAGAATTCCCGGAACAACTGATGGTAGTTGTCGTATTCAAGTGCGAACGCGAAGCCGAGGTCGGAAGGGACGGCGCCCGCCGAAAACCGGTGCATGAAGAGGATAAACGGCTTACGGATTGCATAACACATTCCTGCCTCGATGTAGACATTGGGCTTGCCCTCGGTCTCTCGCGTATCAAAGATGCAGAAGTCCGCCTTCCGAATCCGCCTCACGATGTCATCTAAGATCTGGACGCTCCGGATGTCGCCTCCCGACCAATCCAGCTCGACATTGTTGGGTTCCAGGATTTGCCGCAGGTTCCAGCGTAAAGTTCGCTCGATATTCGAAAGGAATCTGTGACCTACAAAGCATTTTCGCCGCCGAGGTCTCTTTTTTCCCAGCGAGGTTACCTCGATGTGATCGAACCTCTCTCCGTCAATTTCGCGAAGAAGCTTAAGCCGCAGCTTCACGTTGTGCTCAGGAACGGCAACTGCCCCTTGGGCGAAAAGGCGCTCAGCACACTCCTCGGCCTCCGGCTCTTCGAGCCAAAGACGGTAACGATCCTGGGTCGAGGAGGTTATCTGATTCTGGATGAATTGGACCTCCCAGAATCCGCCCAGGAAGTCCGTGAAGAACGTCCACTGTTGCTGGTTCATGCGCTGGGATTCTATTGAAAGGAGAACGCCTTAGCCAAGGCAGCGAATACCTCATCCGATGTGGCGGCGCGGCGGAACTTGGGCCGTGGCTTGGTCTCAATCTTGACGATTTCGCCGGTTCCAGTATCACGTCCCTTATCGCGTCCCTCGCGCGGGTTCCGATAGAGCTTGACTGCCTTGGCGAGACCTGGGGTCGCGACTTGGCTGCGACCATTGGATTTCCCGGAGGCCAGCGTCTGAAGTTCGTCCAACACTGTCGCAACCGCCTTCTTTCTGATTCCGGCTTTGGCCGCCAAGTGCGAAACCAACTCGGATTTTCTCATCACTTTCACTACTTCGCCACCTCCTCCACCACCTCACCATCTTGGACCAGAACCCATTGCGAGTCAAGCGGACCTGCTGTTTGAGTGCTGTTCGACGGTCTCGCTGGCCCTCAAGCCGGTAACTGCTTCGGCGACTCGGGACGTCAGGAGTCAAAGTCGAGTGTATCGACCGCTTCTGCGACGGGCCGAAGTTCCGGACGGGCGTGAATCGCCTTCATAATCTGGTCGCCGCGGAATCCGCGGCGCAGAAGACCCTGGCAAAGCGTGGCGAGCTTGGCGCGCGTCAGCGGCAGGCGCAGGGTGCGGAGTTTCTTGTCGAGAGTCTGTTCCAGCAGATCGTTTTCGCTGATCTCCGCGAAAGTTTGCGCGAGGGCGGGTTCAATCTGGCGATAATCGACGAGCTTGGCTTTCAGTTCTCGGCGGATGCGATGGCGCCCAAAGGCGCGGTTGCGCGCCAGCGAGGAAGCATATTGTTCGGCGAAATTCTTATCATCCAGGTAATGAAGTTCGCGCAGACGGGCAATGGCCGTGGGGACTTGGTCTGAATCGGGGAATTTCCGCTCGAGGGCCCGTCGCATTTCTGCCAGCGAGTATGGGCGGCGAGCCAGCATGCGCAGGGCGGCGTTGAGCGGACCTTGCGGGGCTTCCTTATCTCTGCGCAAACCTTTCCACCTCAATGGCCCTTTCCATGGCGTCGCGAGCCGCGTCCGCGGTGCTTCGCACGCCGGCGATGCGCAGCTTGAACTCGTCCGGGTTAGACGAGTTCGCCAGGGCTTCGTCGAGCCCGATCAGCCCATGAGAGTGGAGTTCGTACAGCGACTGGTCGAAAGTCTGCATGCCGTATTGGGAAGTTCCGGCGGCCAGGGCTTCTCTGATCAGGCGGGTTTTCTCCGGAGTAAGAATGCAATCCCGAATGTACTCGGTCGAGAGAAGAACCTCGACCGCCGGCACTCGCCCAATGCCGTCGCTCTTCTTTACCAGCCTCTGACACACGATCGCTCTGAGCGTGCTCGCCAGTTGCAGCCGCACGCGCTTCTGCTCGGCCGGCTGAAAGACGGAAATGATGCGCAGCACAGTCTCGGTAGCATCGGTGGTGTGCAAAGTGGAAAACACCAGGTGGCCCGTTTCCGCGGCCAGCAGCGCCGTCTGCATGGTTTCCAGATCGCGCATTTCACCCACCAGGATCACATCGGGGTCCTGGCGAAGTGCGGCGCGAAGGGCGGTGCCGAAAGTGGCGCTGTCCACTTCGACTTCCCGCTGGCTCACCAGTCCTTTCTTGTCGCGATGCAAGAACTCGATGGGGTCTTCGATGGTAATGATGTGCTCGGTGCGCGTGGTATTGATGTAGTCGACCATGGCCGCGAGCGTGGTCGACTTGCCGCAGCTGGTTGTTCCGGCCACCAGAACCAGGCCTCGCGTTTCCTGGCAGACCTTTTCCAATACCTTGGGCAGAGAGAGTTCGCTGAAAGTGCGGATATCGGTCGGAATCACGCGGAAGATCATGCCCACGTTGCCGCGTTGCTGGAAAATATTCACTCGGAAGCGTGCGAGTCCCGGGATGCCATAGGGCATATCGATTTCAGTATTTTCCTTGAAGCGGGCCTTCTGGCGGCTGTTCATTATGCTGAACGCGTAGTCCAGCATGTTTTCGGGCGTGATGCGCGGATACTGCTCGAGCGGGCGCAGTTCGCCGTCCACACGGATGTAAGGGTAGTTCCCCACCTTCAAGTGCAGGTCGGAAGCCTGCTCGTCGCAGGCGACACGAAGTAGACTGTCAACCGTCACTCGTTCACTGACCATCACGGAACCCCGGCCGGTTGATGAATAGCGCCGGCCAACCGCCATTCTGAAGGCAGTAGCGCCGGCCTTCAGAGCCTGCCCTGAGCCTAGCGAAGGGTCGGCAAATGCTGACCTGAAGGTCGGCGCTACAGGTAAACCCGGTTCTCGAACGCGACCCTAGCGCGACGCGCCGACGGGCTGGTTACAGAGCGTAAGCCAGCCGTACTTGTCCTCCGCCTGGCCCTGCACGATCGAGAGGAAGCGAGCCTGCAGGCTGCGGGTAATCGGGCCCGGCTCCCCTTTGCCCACCACGATTCGGTCTACAGAGCGAATGGGGGTAATCTCCGCCGCGGTGCCGGTGAAAAACACTTCGTCAGCGATGTAAAGCATTTCGCGGGAAATGACTTGTTCGACGATGGGATAACCGAAGTCCTGGGCGAGCGTCAAGACGGAATCTCGCGTGATGCCGGGAAGAATCGAGGAAGAAAGCGGTGGTGTAAAGATCTTTCCCCCTCGCACCAGAAAGAGGTTTTCGCCGCTCCCTTCGCTCACATGTCCCGACGCATCAAGCGAGATGCCTTCCACGTAACCGTTAGTAGCCGCCTCCATTTTGATCAGTTGGGAATTCATGTAATTCGCCGCGGCCTTGGCGATGGCCGGAAGCGTGTTGGGGGCCATGCGGTTCCAGGAGGAGATGCAGACGTCGACTCCCTGGCGAAGCGCTTCGTCGCCCAGGTATTTGCCCCATTCCCAGGCAAGCAGGTAAATTTCGACGGGGTTCTTCATGGGGTTCACGCCGACTTCGCCGAAGCCGCGAAAAATCACCGGGCGCAGGTAGCAATGTTTGATGGCGTTGACCTGCACCAGATCGACCATCGCCTGGGAGAGCTGATCGCGCGTGTAGTCGAGTTCCATGCGGTAAATCTTGCAGGAATTCACCAACCGGTCCGTATGCTCTTTGAGGCGAAAGATGCCGGGGCCCGCCGGAGTGTCGTAGCAGCGAATGCCTTCGAAAAGGCAGGAACCATAGCTGACGACGTGCGACGCGACGTGGATGGTGGCGTCGTTCCAATGAATGAATTCCCCGTTATGCCACACCTTCTCAAAATAGTTAATCGCCATTCTTACCTCCCTGACCGCCACGCAAGCGCATTGGCGGGCGCCGCGCACTGAGGTTTCCTCTTGGGGCGCGCAGCAGTCGGAATTATAGCATGAAGGGCTGAGCGATTAATCCTCAGCTTCGTGGTAGCACGCTTACCTGGCTGCGCCCTGGTTTGGCGGGGCCCTGCCGACCTCAATGCCCGTGTTTCAGCGGTTCGCATCGCGGGCGCAGCGAAACCCGACGCCGCGTTGGCGTTCCCGCGCCGGGGTGGGAGCGAAATCCCAGATCAGCGAACTCGGGTCCGACGGCACATTGCGGTAACTCCCGCCGCGCACCTCGTAAAACTGGTCGTCGGAAGAGAGGGGAGGTCTGAGAAAAGTAAAATGTGGCTTGGCCTCCTGGAGGTCTACCGTAACTTTGGCGTCGACCCACTGCCCCACATTGCCCAGCATGTTGAGCGCGCCGTAAGGGCTTGCTCCCGAAGGATAGGCCGAGGCCGGGGCCAGCTTCGCGGACTTCTTCGCAGCTTTATCGAGCGGAATGTTGACGAGATCGAAGTTGAGGTCGTTGCCCCAGGGGTAGGTGCGGCCATCGGTGCCACGCGCGGCCTTCTCCCACTCCACGGCCGAGGGAAGCCGCTTGTTGGCCCATTTGGCGAATTGCAACGCATCGTCAATGGTGACGTTGACGACAGGTAAATCATCCGTTGCCTTCTGACTTTTGGCTGGAAGCGGATGGCCTGTCTCCTGGCAAAACGCCCGGTACGCTCCCTCCGTTACCACGGTTCGATCGATGTAAAAAGGCGCCACAAAAACCGGGTGGCGATCTTGCCCCAGCAGAGCCCGGCCGCCCGGAACCAACACCATATCGCCGCTGGGAAGAGACAGAGACGGAGGCAGCGGGCGCGGAACTGGCGGAGTCGATTTTTCAACAGGCTTGCTTACGGGCTTTTGCTTCGCAATCTGAAGAGGTTTCAATATCCTGTACATCACAAATCCAGCGAGCGTCGTGGTCAATAGAGCCGCCAAGGTCATGTACAAGCCTGCGCGGCGTTTGAGGGGCGGGGGCGACGTCGCCAGGTCGGTTCGCGGCGAAGGGGCCGCCCGGTCCGGCGGCGACTGGGCCTGCAGGGGCGCTGAACCATCCGGCCCTCGAAATTCCTCGCGGGGAGCTTCTGAGCCGGCGGACGAAGGAAGCGCCCGTTCGGCCGAAATGAGGCGGGCCAAAGCCGCCAGGAATTCCTCGGCTGTCTGGAAACGCTTGGCGGGATTTTTCTGCAGCGCTTTCAAGATAATTGCATTGAGTGCTTTTGGAACACTCGGATCAACCTCGACGGGGGAAGGCGGATCCTTTCGAATCTTGAACTCCGTCAAGGTGCTTTCGGCGTGGAAGGGGCGCACCCCAGCGGCAATTTCATAAAGACAAACACCGAGCGAGTAGAGGTCTGAACGCGCGTCCAGGCTGGCTCCCATAGCTTGTTCCGGCGAAACATAGTCCAGCGAGCCTGTGAGTTCTCCGGTTCTGCCATGCCGACCGCCCGTCAGGGTCTTGGCGATGCCAAAATCCAGCAACTTGATAGCTCCCTGGGGCGTGCGCATCATGTTGGCGGGCTTGAGGTCCCGATGGATGATCCCTTTCCGGTGGGCATAGCTGAGCGCTGAAAGCGCCTGGCAGACGTAATCGAGGCCATCGGCAGGCGGAATCCGGCCCTGCTTGAGCAGAACTTCCAGCGTGGCCCCTTCCACCAGCTCCACAATTATGGCCCACTGATTTTGGATGCGCAGCGCCGTATAGAATCGGGCGATAGCGGGATGATCGAGAGTCGCAAGAACTTGGAGTTCAGGCAGCAATCGCTCCGAGAAACCGGCCTCACTCGCGAGCTCAGGCTGCAGCATCTTCATGACCTGAACTTCCCGCGAGATGCTGTTTCGCACTTTGTAGACTGTGGCCGCGCCTCCAGCGCCCAACTCTTCAATGACTTCGTAGTCTCCGATCCTGTCGCCGGTTCTAAGCGTCATAAACCGCCTTCGTCCGGTTGCCGAACGACAGCCGGAGATATCGCTTCGGCCCGTTTTCCTTCACGAGGAAACGGACGAAGACGCTGGCTTGACCCTGTCTGATCATCCCCGGGTGCCACTTTATCACATGTGAGGTTTGGCAGCGCAGAGCTGGCGGTGCGGTCCGGACCTCTCGGTCTGGTTGCAGAGTCGTGCGTTCGTTTCAGTCACGGCCCGGCTTGACCGCCGAGGAAGCAGTCCACAAAGAGGGCGGGGAAGTCTACACGACGTCAGGGAGATAAATCGGAAATTCAGCGTGGCCGCGGCGCAGCCGGAAAGCCTTCGTTTCGCGGCGCTCACGCGGCCTACGGAGACGACTGCGCCGCTTGTACGGCATTAATCGTAGGCGCGGCGCCGCCGGTGCAATTGCCGCTCGTCTGGGTCGACCCCGTCGGACCGCCCGCGGCCGCGCCGTTGAGATTGACAAAGTAAATCTGGGAAGCGCCTACCGCGGTAGCCGAGTTGTCGACCACCAGCCCGCCCGTCGCCCAGCAACCGTTAGTGGCTGGGACCGCCACGGCCAAGCCGGTGCCGCTGCGGGTGACCGCGGTGGGGTTGTTGACGTTGTACGACAAGATGCAGCCCCAGCCGGCGCCGGACTCGGAGGTGCCGCCACTATTTTTGCAGAGGCCGGAAGCCGGACTGTTGATGCTGAAGAAAACGTAATCGGTGCCCGAGATGGTTTGTCCGCCCTGGATCGCAAGCCCCTCGCTGGCTGCCGCGGCCGTCGGCGCAGCCGTGAGGTTGGCCGTGGTCGAGCTAAGCACGCTCGAGATCGTAGCCCCAAAGGGTATGTTCGTTCCCGAAACATTAGCCCCCACGTCCGCGCTGGTAAAGGTTCCCGACCCATTCAAAATGGTCAACTCAGGGCTGCTGGTACTCACTTTTCCGGTGACGCCCCGCTGTGGAGTGATCGCGCAGGGGCTTACGCCGTTGTTGCAGAAGTCAACAAGCGGCGACGGCCAGGGGCGCGCGGTGGTGTTGAGGCCGGTGGCAGAGCTATTGACGGTGCCTGTCAGCGAACTGTAGGCGATCCCAACCTGGTACAACGTGGCGCCTCCCGCCGTGCCGGTATTACCCACCACATAAAGATGGCCGTAGGCGGGATTTCCAGACTGGTAGTAGGCGTTGTCGAAGTCGCCGGCGTAAAGGTAATATCCGGCGCCTCCCGTCCCAACCGAAACAACCCCCGGGGTGCCGTAATTGGTGAAACTGCTCACGAACTCAAATATGCCATTGCCTCCGGAGAAGGGTTTGGTGCTGCCGTCGGTGGTAACAAACACGAACTCTATTCCCTCCGACGAATCGACCAGGGGGGCGTCGGCGATGGCATCTCCAAGGCTTCCGGTGGTGCCGTGTATTTGCCCGGAAGTTGTGCCGGCAAAGCCGGTGCCCACGGAGTAGAAAACGCCTCCCATATCGCCCACAAATACGTACCCGCCCTGGAACCCTTGTTCGGAGTCGTAGACCGGGGATGAGAGCTTGTTCGAGCCCAGAGGGACGGGCCAGGGACTCGTCGTATTCTCGGCCGGGCTGCCGTTAAAAACCCCGGAAAACTGGTGGAGCTTACCCACATCATCGCCTACGTAGATCTCATCGCGGAGGTAGTCGTAAAAGGGCGAGGAGAGCGTATCGTTCGCGCCCAGGCTCAGGGTGTAAAAGCAGGGAGCTGTGCAATTCCTATAACTGGAGGCCGATGTCTGCGCCGTAAGCGTGGTGGGCGAGGTGACCGATCCGCCGGCAGCAGTCCATTTCAGCAGAACCAGGCTCGCGGCTGTGCCGCTGACCTGAATAAACGCCACCTGTGCCCCGTCCACCGAGAGAACCGGGGACGTAGTAACCGTGCCGCCCGTGTTATAGGCCCAATCGACCGACGGGCCTCCGCTGCAAGGCGCGCCGCCGCCGGTGGCATATAGGTTGTTGTACGCAATGATGTTTGCCGCGCCTGTCGCGCCCGCTTGACCGGTGGGGTAAACGACAAAATCGGAGCAACTGGCCCCCGTGAGGCTAGCGCCATACTTGGCGGGGTAGGCGTTCGGCTGCACCGTGGCCACTGCGCCGCCGCTGAGGTTGCCGCTAGTGGGGGTGAAAGCCGAGAAACCAGATTCCGAGACCGCATAACTGTTTCCGCCCGGCCCCGCAGTCTTGGCGGTCAAAAGCACGTTGCCGCTGGCAGGCGAGTTTGCAGTGGCCGTGAGAACCGCATTCACGGTGGTGTTGGCATTGACCGCCGTCGCGATGTTGGTAGCCACTTGCGAAGAGGAAACATAAGTGCTGCCGGACCAGTAAGCAAAGGTCGGCGGGCTTGCCGTGCCCGAGGTCGTGCCGTCAGAGCTGTTTGCCAGGTTGGTGGTGCTCGTCCAGGCTGAGATCCGAAAGTTGGGGTTCGACGTGGTCAGAAGCGTGATGTTGTTTCCAGCGGACCCCGGTGTGGCGGCGCTGATCACGATCTGGTCGCTGCCTGGCGCGCTAGCACTGACTCCTACGGCTGAGCCGCATCCAGTGGTATCTATCAGACCTGCAAGCCGTGTGGCGTTAGTATTTGTCGTAGAGCTCCTGGCGAAGTTTACATTACTGGAATTTGAGGTGAACGTACACGACGACGAGGTACTGCTGGAGGCTGTTAACACCAGCGTGTTTCCGAGGCCAGTGATCGTCAGGGTGCCACCGCTGCTTGGCTCAGAGGAGAAGGTGCCTGTCGCGCTTGCCGCCACAGGTGCGCTCGCGTGGAACGTCACGCCGTCGACGGTCAACGTTGAGCTGCCGGTGATGCTGGAGGAGTTCAGGGTTCCGACGGTGCCCGTCAAGCTCGCCGCGACGCCGCTGCCCAGGCTCGTGCTCCAGTCGTTATGGATTGCGTCCCGGGGCGGCGGTCTGTGGCCTTTCACCAGCCTGAAGGGGTCTTCCGGTTGGTCGGCGGGCGTTTCGAGACTCGCGGATTCGGCTCTGTCGCGGACCGCCTGATTCATGCGGTCGACATATTCGGCATACGGTCCCTGCGCGGGCGCGCGACGCTTCAACTGCTGAATGATGTAGCGGGGATCGTTGACGACCTTGAGCCACCGTTCATGCGTGCCGTTCAGGATCGCCTCTTCCTCGGTGCCGGGATTGGAGAAGACCAGGTGGTGGTGAGTCCAGTCGTCCGGGAGGCCCTGGATGTCTTCCGGGCTGTCTTGATGCCCGTGCGACAAGATGGGAACCTGCAAACTGTTCGCCGGATTGGCCATTCGACTTCCTTGCTGGCCGGAGATCAAAGCAGTGAAGCCCGCGACCACAACGAAGATGATTGCGGCAATCCATGGCCGTCTGAACCGACGATTTCTGGACCTCATCATGTGCACCTCCGACTTGCGAAACATAGGTAGCCGCATACTACCACCGACCACCTGAACAGCCACCAGTACAGTAGTCACGGTACCGAACCAGCGCGGCACCTGCTTCGAGCAGCAGCGCTTGCGGCAACGCCGCCTCGGACGTCTATGGCGGCGCCTCATCCCTCGGGTAGGCAGCCTGCGCCGCCCAACCGCGGAATGGAACACTTTATCCACATTGGGCAGCGGCAGGCACGACGACAGCGCACGCCGCAGGATTCGACCGCTATTGCACCCACAAATCCACGGTGGCTCGGAATTGCGCCAACCAGACGCCAAAGCTGCTATTGGGTTTTAGCCCGCCTCCGCGACGCGAAGGCTCGATGTAGTAGAGCATGCTTGAGGATTGCGGTCAAGTACAGATCTCGCTATTGCCTATGCGGTTAGAGGCTATCGGCAGTTCTGGGTTCGGAATATTTGGGCGGGTTCTTTGAGGTATAGATGTTCCATTTAAGCCAACCATCAATAATTAGAACTAGGCTTGGGATTTTACATCGTCAAACTGGCCATAGCGGTAATCGCATCTGAGGCGGGTCGCTGCCCACAGGTGGCGAAGCCCTCCGACGAGTTCGTTTTTTGCCGGCTATGATTCAGGTACGAGGCGGGTACCGGGGTTAGGCAACCAATTACCTCGATAACTATTCATAAGCCGGGCGGGCAATCCGCGGTCGCATAGCGGCCGATTGACAGGCGGCCTGTCGTTCATCTAGGATATGGGTAACGTTAACGTCACAACACGGGGAGAGCAATCGGCTTCCTTACCTGTTGTCGAGCAGGAAACGAAAAATTAATGAAGAGTACAGCACAAAGGAGTCGAGAGGACTTGGAAGCAGGAAGACTGGGGATTCCCCAAATTGCCAAACTCGCCGGCGTATCCATTGGGACAGTTGACCGGGCTCTGCATGCACGCAAAGGGGTCAGCGAGGAAACGCGCAAGAGGGTATTGCAGATCGCCAAGCACGCGGGATACACTCCAAATCTCGCGGCCCGCATGCTGTCGGTCGGGCGCGCTAACGCCAAGATCGGCGTGTGCATTCCCCGCGAACCGCATTTCTTTTACGACCAGTTGCGCGATGGGATTTTGGACGAATGCCGGCGCTTTGAGTCCCAAGGGGTCGAGGTCCTCTACCGTCCAGTCGAGCGGCTGGGGGTGGGAGAATATGAGCGCATGCAGGAGATGCTCAAGACCGGCATCCAGGCGCTCATCATCACGCCGGGCGATCCCCACTGCCTGCGACCGCTGATCAACGAAGCTGAGCAGCGCAACATCCGTGTGGTGTGCGTGGTCTCAGACGCTCCGGACAGCTTGCGGTCCTCCACGGTCTGCGTTGATCCCGATTTGGCTGGAAGATTGGCAGCGGAGTTGACGGCCCGCTTTGTCGCCCCCGGCGCCAAGGTCGCGGTGATCACCGGGTTCTTGCAAACGGAGCAACATCGCGATCTAACGGAGGGTTTTTGTTCCGCGTTTCCCGAGTATTGTGAACAAGGCGAGGTCATTGAAGTGCTTGAAGGTCACGAGGAGGACGACGAGACCTTTCAAAAGTGCCTGAATTTGCTGGAGAGATGTCCCGATATCGCGAGTTTATATGTGAACATCGGGATTAGCCTGCCGGTGTGTTATGCCCTCCGGGCCTGTGGACTTGCAGGTAAGGTGCGACTCGTGGCCACGGATCTGTTCAAGGAAATCGTGCCTTTCTTCGAGAAGCAGACCATTCACGCCTCGATCTACCAGCGCCCTTACGTTCAGGGACAAACTGCGGTTCGCTTGATTATTGAGCACGCGCTTCACGGCCGCCCTATCCCGAGCCATTATCATTTCAGTCCGGCTATTGTGATGCGCTCTAATCTTTATTTGTTCCGCGAGACCCGCCATTTGAAACCTTCAATTCGCCAGCTTACCAGCCCAAACCCGGAAGCCACTTCCGATCTAACCCCTACGAGCCTGGACCGCCAGATCCCGGCATGATCCAGTAAACGAGTCGATCGATTTAAACGGATCGGGTGGACGGTCGAAACCGGCCCAGGTGTGAGGCTCATGCCATTGCACAGGCAAGAACCCTGAAAAACTCCTGCGAAAACTAGCGACTAAAACGTCAAAAAAACTCTTGACACGCTAGGTGCTAAGTGCTATTTAGCAGGGTGCTGCGTTAACGATAACGTTCGAATGCCGATCCACCTGCGGAGGATGGCACTTGCGCGGCGGGCGGGGAAGATACCTAGTGAGTTGCGGTGTACGTCCTGGAACACTTGCAAGTTGCGTCGGGTAGTTGGCCTATCTGTATTCAACCACTTCGGAGAGTGCAGTAAAGTGTCAGCCATGCGGGTTGCGGGGCATCCTTGCCTGTGATCTCGGTTGCACGAGTCCGAATACCTTCCGAAAGACACCAGAGAAGGAAAGCGGTTCACGCTAGCACTTTCACCGGCAAGTGGTCTTGCGTTTGGGAGAGGGTCGACACTTAACTTGGGAGGAGGAGAAAATGAAGAGTTTCTCGACGTCGAGAATGCTCGCTTTTGCGACTCTAATCCTGGTGGCTGGCTCATCGAGCCTCCTGCTCGGCCAGAATTCAAACACCGGCGAAATCCGGGGTTTTGTGACCGATACCACGGGGGCGGCGATGCCCGATGTGACCGTGAGCCTTACCAATGTATTGACCGGCATCAACACGCGGGTTACCACGAATTCAACCGGAACCTATGATGCCCACACGCTCCTGCCGGGAACCTACTCAATCACTTTCTCAAAAACAGGATTTAACAGCTTCGTCAAAAACGGCGTCACGCTGGGAGTGCAAGTGATCGAGGAGAACGCATCGCTCGAAGTGGGAGCAGTAACTCAAGAGATCACGGTTACCGCGCCGACGCCACTGGTTCAAACTGAGACC
>Ga0335078_10011740_pt1 | contig 12993 bp, 8 predicted proteins | sample Lox_Sample_32_FD_206711 | JGI IMG/M metagenome (GOLD analysis project Ga0335078, IMG submission 206711) | Soil microbial communities from Loxahatchee National Wildlife Refuge, Florida, United States - Lox_Sample_3.2 | ecosystem: Environmental > Terrestrial > Soil > Wetlands | place: USA: Florida... | reverse complement strand
CACCGTGTCGCCGAACAACGGCGGGGCGCTGGGCAAGGTCGCGGTGCGGCAGGCGCTGTCCTACGCGATCGACCGGGCGCACCTGATCCAGGACGACGGCGGCCCGCAGGTGAGCCCGCCGCTGACCCACATCCTGCCTAACGGCATCAACGGCGCGCAGTACATGCCGGCCAACTTCAACCCGTTCCCGTACAACCCGGCCAAGGCCAAGTCCATGCTGAAGGCAGCGGGCTACCCGAACGGCATCAACCTCACCGTGCTGTACAACGCCGAGTCCACCTTCGAGCCGAAGATGTTCCAGAGCATGCAGGCCGACGCGGCGCCCGCGGGCATTCACCTGAAGGCCCTCGCGGTGCCGTCCGCCGACCTGTACGTCAAGTACCTGACCGTCCCGAGCACCGCGACGAACGGCACCTGGGACATCGCCATGGACGGCTGGGGCCCGGACTGGTACGGCGACGCGGCGGCTTCGTTCTTCGGGCCGATCTACTCCGGCGCCCCGTCGTTCCCGCCGGTGGGCAGCAACTTCGCCCAGTTCAACGACCCGACGGTCAACTCGCTGATCACCCAGGCGGAGAAGCAGACAAGCGCGGTGGCGGCTGGCCAGCTCTGGGCGAAGATCGACAAGATGGTGACCAACGACGCGGTCACCTACCAGATCACCCAGGACCTGCAGCCCAACTACCACTCCAGCTTCGTGCACAACGCCGTGTACGTGCCGGCGATCCAGAACTTCGACCCGACCAACGTCTGGCTCGGCACGCCGGGCTCCTGAACCCGGCCGAAAGGCCCGGGGAAAGGTAACTAGCCCGGCTCCCCTGCGCCCTGCCGGCGCAGGGGAGCCGGGCCTTTTCCGGCCGCGATCAGCGGGTGCTCCGGCAGAATCTCGTTTCCGCCGGCGAACCTGCCAATGGTTCCCTATGGACGGGCGCCACGCCGCCGACGAGGCTGGCAGTGCGGCCTTGTCGCCCGGCGTGTCACGGTGCGACAAGGCCGCATCGCGTCCGCCACTTGGTGTTCCGATCGGAATATCGCCGTTATCCAATCGCCGGCTATCCGTAAAACAATGGTTAATCATGGGGATAGCGCCAGGTGAGGTGGACGCGGCGAGTGTGCGAGACGGTTTCGGAGAGCTAGTACGGGATCAGCGGGTAGCGGCCGGCCTGACCCAGGAGGAACTTGCCGAGCGGTCAGGGCTCGGCGTGCGGACGATCAGCGACATCGAGCGGGGCCGCATCGGCCGTCCGCATCGCAGGTCCGTCGATCTGCTCTGCCACGCGCTGGGACTGGCGAGGCCCGGCCGCGATAAGGGTCCGCGCGCCGCCTCGGCCGGCCAGGGCGCCCCGGCGGCGACACCGGCAGCGACGCCGGCGAGCACCGGCAGGCGTGCGGGCGGCGCGGGTCAGCCGCCGGTGATCCCCAGGCAGCTGCCGACGGCCATCCGGCACTTCGCCGGGCGGGCAGTGGAGCTGCGGATCCTCGACGAGCTGCTGGACCAGGTCGACGGCCCGGCCGGCCCGACGCTCGTATCGGCGATAACCGGGACCGCCGGGGTAGGCAAGACAGCGCTCGCGCTGCACTGGGCGCACCTGGCGGCCGAGCGCTTCCCCGACGGGCAGCTCTACGTCAACCTGCGCGGGTTCGACCCGTCCGGCGCCCCGATGGAGCCGCCGGAAGCCATCCGCGGCTTCCTCGACGCGTTCGGCATACCGCCGCAGCGGATCCCGGCGAGCCCGGACGCGCAGGCGGCGCTGTATCGCAGCCTGCTGGCCGACCGCCGGATGCTGGTCATCCTCGACAACGCCCGCGACGACGCTCAGGTGCGCCCGCTGCTGCCCGGCAGCTCACCGTGCCTGGTCGTCGTGACCAGCCGGCGCCAGCTCGCCGGCCTCGCGGCCACCGAGTGCGCGCACCTGCTGACCCTGGACCTGCTCACCAGCGGCGACGCGCGCGAGATGCTGGCCCGCCGGCTGGGTCATGAACTCGTCGCGAGCGAGGCAGGCGCGGCCGACGAGCTGATCGGCCTGTGCGCCCGGCTGCCCCTGGCGCTCGCCATCGCGGCGGCGCGGCTCGCGGCCCGGCCGTCCCGTTCGCTGCAGGCGCTCGTCGAGGAACTTCGGCCCGCGGAGAACCGGCTGCGAGCGCTCGACGCGGCCGACGTGGCAGACAGGGTCACGAGCGCGCGGGCGGTGTTCTCCTGGTCCTACGGCAGCCTGGCCCCGCCTGCCGCGCGGATGTTCCGGCTGCTGGCGCTCCACCCCGGCCCGGACATCACCGCCGCGGCCGCCGCCAGCCTGGCCGGTGTCAGCCCGGCTGAGGCACGTCAGCTGCTCACCGAGCTGGTTCTCGCGAACCTCGTCGCCGAGCACGAGGACGGCAGGTACCGCTGCCATGACCTGCTGCGTGCGTGCGCAGCGGAGCAGGCATGCCGGACCGACAGCGACGCCGACCGCAGGGCGGCGATGCACCGGATGCTCGACCACTACCTGCACACCGCCTTCCGGGCCGCCGTGCTGCTGACCGACGCGGATCCGCCGGCCCGCCCGCCCGCGCCCGTGACCGGGGTTCAGCCCGAGGACCTGACCACTCGCTCCGAGTCCTACGCGTGGTTCGAGGCGGAGCGCGCCGTCATGTCCGCCGCGATCGGCCATGCGGCCCGTTACGGCTTTCACCGGCACGCCTGGCACCTGCCGCAGGTGCTCGGCGAGTTCCGGATCCGCTGCGCGTGCCAGGCCGGCTGACCGCGGGGCCAGGCGGCCTGGCACGCGCCCGGCGTGGCCGCCTCAGCCGAGATCCACGATCGCGGCCACCGGGCCGCCGCCGTCGGGACCCTGGTGCGCGGCGGACACCGAGACGAACACGGCCGGGTCACCGGTGACGGCCGCGGCCACGCCGCCGACGCACGCCTTGATCTGCCGGTGCCAGTGCACGTCCGAGTCGTCCAGCATCGCGTTCCGCCGCCCGCGCACCTGACCGTCCTGGCTGGCCTCGCACTTGAGGAACACGTTCACCACCCGGCCGTCCAGGTCATCGGGATGCGGCCGGCCCGGCAGCTCAAGGCCGGCGCCGCGGATCGCGGCCCAGATCCCGTCCGCGTCGAGCGCGTCCCGCATGACCGAGTGCCCGATCCGGTACCGGCCCCCGATCCCCCTGACGTTCCCGGCGACGACTATCTGCGCCCGGTCCAGCTCGACACCGGACGAGCAGGACGCGACCGACGAGCCGATCGACCGGTCGTGCATCACCGCGGCGTCCGGCGGCATCTCGATCTCGCCGAGCGCGACCGCGATGCCGAGCGCGGCGGTGCCGTTGGACACGTCCATGGACTCGCCGGTGTGCTCGGTGAACACCGAGTGCCCGCGGCTCCTGGCGTCCCGGATCGTCTGGATGGTCAGCAGCGGCGTCTTGGTCTGCACGTAGTGCACGTCGGCCGGATCGGAGATGCCGGCCTCGGCCATCGCGGCCCGCACCCCCGCCGCGACCTTCGTGATCATCGCGGACCTGCCGATGTCCTCGGGCAGCAGCGGCTCGCTCATCGCGAACCCGACCGACAGCCGCGGCTCGCCGGTGGGCACCGCGCGCTCCGGCGGCAGGGTCGCGAACACGGTGGCATGCGGGCTGAGCACGCCGTCGGTCCCGCCGGACCAGACGATCGGGATCTGCCCGACCTCGTCCGGCCCGCGGCTGCCCCTGGCGACCAGCACCTCCCGGAACGCACGGTCGGCGAGGATCCGGGTGTAGTCGTTGACGCCGCCGTTGCCCTCGGTCTTGCCGATCACGGCGACGACCCGGTCGGCGTCCAGCACCCCCGCGTCGATCAGCCTGGCGAGCTCGCTGGCGTCCGACACACCGTGCAGCGGCACCTTGCGCACTTCGATCGGCTCGGGCATCGGGCCTGACCTCCTTAAATCCAGTCAACTTCAGGGGAACGCCGGCCCGCGGCAAGGCGGGCGTAGCCCGGGCCGCGGTCGAAGAACGGGCGGTCAGCCGGCCGGGCAGCGCGCATCGCCTCGCGCAGGCGCACCGTCGCGGCCGGGTCGACTTGGGGCGGGTCCGCCTCGCCGGCGCTCGTCAGCACGACACCGTAGTCCGACGCCGCGGCCGGGCCCGACACCTTGCCCCAGCGCACGTCGCGGGCGACGAGATCGGGGTCGCGCAGCAGCGGATCGCCCCAGCCGCCGCCCCCGGTGGTACGGATCCGGATCAGCGTGCCGGCCGGCACGAACTCGCCGTCGGCGAGCGCGTCGATCTCGCGCTCGCCCGGTCCGCCGGGATCGACGGTGATGCTGAACGGGCGGCCGGCCAGACCGCCGTTCACCCCCCAGCAGGACAGGATCGACCGGTCCGCGATCGACATGAAGTAGCCGTCCGCGCGCATCCGCAGCACCTTCTCGTACCCGAGCCCGCCGCGGAACTGACCGGGCCCGCCCGAGTCGACGGCGAGGCCCAGCCGCTCCACCAGCAGCGGGAACCTGGACTCGGTGAACTCGGCCGGCAGGTTGCGCGAGTCGGGCACGACGTGGATCGTGTCCTCCCCGTCGGCGTAGAACCTGCCGCCGGAGCCGCCGCCGAGCACCTCGCGCATCAGGTACGGCTCGCCCGCCGCGCTGGTTCCGTACACGCCGGTGTAGCGGATCGTCTCCTGGTCGGCGGGCATCTGCCCGCCGACGGCCTTGGCCAGCACCCCGGCGAAGACGCCGAGCAGCCGCAGGATCACGAACGTGCGCGCGTTGGTCGGCGCCGGGAACACCGGCGTCAGCAGCGTGCCCGGCGGCGGGAACCGCAGCTCCAGCAGCTCGACGATGCCCTCGTTCACGTCCAGTTCGGCGGCGCGCTCGGGCGAGGCGGCGAGGTTGCGCAGGATCGGGGCCAGCCACTTGGCCAGGAAGTTCCCGTCCGCGTAGTTCGCGCAGTGGTTGATCGGGCCCTTGGCCTGCGGCGACGTGCCGGTGAAGTCGAGGATGAGCCGCGGCCCGCGGTGGCCGGCCGGGTCTGGCGCGTCGTCGGGGGTCCGGGTGAGCGTGATCCGCTGCGCGTGCAGCCGCGGCGGGTCGACCCCGTCGTGCTCGGCGTAGTCCTCCCAGGTCCACGTGCCGACCGGGATCCTGGCGAGGATCTCGGTCCGGTAGGTCCGCGTCGTGGCGGCGACGATCTCGTCGAAGCACGTCTCCACGGCGCCGGCGCCGTACCGCGCGAACAGCTCGCCGAGCCGCCGCGCGCCCAGCAGGCAGGCCGAGCACTCGGCGTCCAGGTCGGCGGCGAGCGACTCGGGCATCCGCGAGTTCCTGGTCATGATCGTGAGCGCCGCCCTGTTCGGCACGCCCTCGTCCCACAGCCGGATCGGCGGCACCATCAGGCCCTCTTCGAAGACGCTGGTCGCGTGGCTGGGCATCGAGCCGGGGACCGCGCCGCCGATGTCGTCGTGATGCCCGAACGCCTGCACGAACGCGACGACGGCGCCGTCGTGGAAGACCGGCACGGTGACGCACAGGTCGGGCAGGTGCCCGATCCCGCCCTCGGACCGGTAGACGTCGTTGTGGAAGAACACGTCGCCCGGCCGCATCTGCTCCGCCGGGAAGTCCCGGACGACCGGGTGCACGAGCGCGCTGTAGGAGCGCCCGGTGAGCTTGCGGAGCAGCCGGTCGTGGATTCCGGCCCGGAAGTCGTGTGCGTCCCGGATCATCGGCGACCGCGACGTCCGCGCGATCGCGGTCTCGACCTCCTTCTCGATCGAGGCGAGACTGCCCGCGATGATCTCCTGCAGCACCGGGTCGGCCGGCCCGGCCGGGCCGCGCAGCGTCTGGCGCGTCATGCCGCGGCCACCCGCAGGTTGCCGAACTCGTCGACGCGAGCGGTGAAGCCGGGATGCACGGGCACCGTCGCGCCGTACTCCTCGATGATCGCCGGGCCGGCGATCACGTCGCCGGCCAGCAGCGACGGCCGCCAGTACAGGGCGGTATCGGCCGCGCCGGTGCCGCGCCCGAACGTCACCCGGCGGCGGCCGGTCCTGGCCCGGTCCGGGTTCCCGTCGCCCGCTCGCGCGGCGGGCAGCGCGGGCCTGGAGATCGGCCCTGTCCCGGTGACCCTCAGGTTCACCCACTCGACCTGCTGGCGCGCGTCAGCGCGGAAGTCGTACCCGTACAGCGCCAGGTGCGCCTGGTGAAACGCGCTCGCCGCGGCGTCCGCCGCGGCCGGGCCGAACGGTCCGGGGGCAAGCGGGACCCGCACCTCGAACGCCTGCCCGTAGTACCGCAGGTCGGCCGTCCGGGTCAGCCGCGCGGCGGCCGGGCCGGCGCCCTCGGCGGCAAAACCCTGGGCCGCCAGCGCTTCGGCCGCCTGCGCGGACAGCTCGGCGAAGATCGACTCCAGCCGGGCCGGGTCCAGGTCCGCGTGCCTGACCACGTGGGTGCGCACGTAGTCGCTGCGCACGTCGACCGTGAGCAGCCCGAACGCCGACGTGTTGCCGGGGTTCGGCGGCACCAGCACGCCCCGCACCCCGAGGATCTCGATCAGCGGGCACAGCAGCAGCGAGCCCGACCCGCCGAACGTGACCAGCGTGAAGTCGCGGACGTCGAGGCCGCGCTTGACGGTGATCTGCCGCACCGCGTTGGCCTGGTTCCAGGCGGAGACCTCCAGGATCCCGGCCGCGCAGTCCGCCGGGGTCATGCGCAGCCGCTCCGCCAGGTCGGTCACGCCGGCGGAGGCGGCCCGGACGTCGAGCGGGATCTCGCCGCCGAGCAGATGCGGCGGGATCCGGCCGAGGACCAGGTGCGCGTCGGTCACGGTGACCGCGGTGCCGCCCTTGCCGTAGCACAGCGGCCCGGGATCGGCGCCCGCCGACTGCGGGCCTACCTTGAGCGCGCCCTCCGGCGATACCCGGGCGACCGAGCCGCCGCCCGCGCCGACGGTGACGACGTCGACCATCGGGATCTTCGCGGGGAACGCGCCGACGCTGCCCTCGGTGGTCAGCTCGGGCTCGCCCCCGACGACGACCGCGACGTCGGTGGACGTGCCGCCGCCGTCGCACGTCAGCACCTGCCGGACGCCGGCGTGGTGGGCGATCATCGCCGCGCCGACGGCGCCCGCCGCAGGGCCGCTGAGCACGGTGCTGATCGGCCGCCCGATCACCTCGGCCGCGGTCGCGACTCCCCCGCTGGACGTCATCACGTGCAGGGGGACGGTGCCGCCGTCGGAGCGGGCGGGCAGCCGGCCCGCGATCGCCGCGAGGTAGCGCGACATCCTCGGCTTGACGGCGGCGTCCACCAGCGTCGTCATCGCGCGCTCGTACTCCCGGTACTCGGGCAGCACCCGGCACGACAGCGACACCAGCGCCGCCGGGTGCTCGCGCGCGAGCACCCGGGCCATCTGCTCCTCGTGCGCCGGGTTGGCGTACGAGTGCAGGAAGCAGACGCCGATCGTGTCGATGTGCCGCGCGGCAAACCAGCGCGCCGCCGCGACGGCGGCCGCCTCGCCGAACGGGCGCAGCTCGGCCCCGGTGTGGTCGATCCGGCCGGGCACCGCCCGGATCCGGTCCGGCGGCACGATCCGGTCCGGCTTAACCCAGAAGTAGGAGTTGCCGTAGCCGTCGGGAACCGACTGCCTGGCGATCTCGAGCAGGAACTCAAAGCCCTCGGTCGTGACGAAGCCGAGCCGCCCCACGTCACCCTCGAGCAGCTGGTTCGTCGCGATCGTCGTGCCGTGGCTCAGGGCCGCGACGTCGTCGGCGCCCGCCCGGCAGAGCTCGAGGATCTTTGCCAGGCCCGCCATGAATCCCTGCGCCGGATCACCGGGGGTAGCGGGCGTCTTAGTCACCGTGAGCGCGCCCGCCACCTCGTCGAACGCGACGACGTCGGTGAAGGTGCCGCCGGTGTCGATGCCTATCCGCAGCCGCCGGCCAGCAGCTGGCACCGCGTCACTCGGCACGGGCGGGCCCGCCGGTGAGCATCGCGGCGGCCGCTCCCGGCCGCGCATCGGCGTGCCGCCGGGTGACCGAGCGCATCACGAGCACCGCCGGATGATCGCGCCGACGTTCCCGGCATGAAGCTGGCGGTTCACGGCGCGGAAGAAATCGGCCGCCATCCGCTGCGCGACGGCCGTGATCACCCGCTCGCCGGCGGCGGCGAGCAGCCCGCCGACGCCGCCCTCCGCGTCATAGCCCAGCACCGTCGTGCCGCCTGCGCCGCCGGTCAGCCGGAACCGCACCCGCACGCTGACCGTGCCGGGACCGCCCGCGCCGGCGGCGGTGAGCACGAACGACGCCGGCTCCTGCTGCTCGGACACCGTGATCTCGCCGGCGTACTCGCCCCGCAGCGAGCCGAGGCCGGCGCCGATGCTGAACCGGTAGGCCCGCGGGCCCGCTGACTCGAGGTGCCGGCAGCCCGGGATCGCGGCGGCCAGCACGGCCGGGTCCGCCAGCGCGACCCAGACCTCGGCGGGCGGCGCGCGCATGACCGCGACACCCGACGCCTTCACGCGCCCGCCCCGCGGCGCAGCTCGAACAGGTCCGACGGCGAGATCGGCATCGAGGTGATCGCGATGCCCTCGGCGTCCTCGATCGCGGCGGCGAGCACCGCCGCACCGGGGATCACCCCCGCCTCGCCGGCTCCCTTGACGCCGAGCGGGTTGAGCGGCGACGGCGTCTCCAGGTGATCGATCTCGATCTGCCGCGGCACCTCGCTCACGTACGGCATGAGGAAGTCCATGAACGACGCGTTCTGCAGCTGGCCGTACTCGTCGTAGGCCATCCGCTCGTAGAGCGCCCCGGCCACGCCCTGCGCGACGCCGCCGTGGATCTGGCCCTCGACGATCCGCGGGTTGATCAGCCTGCCGCAGTCGTGCACGACGCAGTACCGCAGGATCGTGACCTCGGCGGTGTCCGGGTCGGTCGCCACGATCGCGGCGTGCATGCCGCTGGCGAACGTGGACCGCACCGGCGAGAAGTACGCCCGGCCCTCGATGCCCGGCTCGTCGTCCTCGGCGACCGGCGGCCTGGTCAGGTCGCCGCCGCCGGCGAACTGGGTGGCCGCGGCCGCCGCCTCGTCGAACGCGTACCGCAGCGGGTTGGACAGCACCGCTACCGTGCCGAGGCTCATCCCGGCGTCCGGGTCGCCCTTCACGTGCACGATCCCGTCCTCGATCACCAGGTCGTCGGCGGAGACCTCGAGCGCGTTCGCGGCGACGCGCAGTGCCTTCTCCCTCGCCTTCCGCGCGGCCAGCGTGACGGCCGAGCCGCTCATCACCGCGGTCCTGGACGCGAATGTGCCGACCGCGTAGCCGAACCTGCGCGTGTCGCCGGTCACGACCTCGATGTCGCCCAGCGGGACGCCGAGCTCGTCGGCGACGAGCTGCGCCAGCACCGTCTGGTGGCCCTGGCCCTGGGTGGTGAGGCCGGTCGCCACCTTGACCTTGCCGGACGTCTCGACCAGGACGTGACCGCCCTCGTACGGCCCGACGCCGGTGCCCTCGACGTAGCACGCGAGCCCGATGCCGAGCCTGCGGCCCGCCGCGGCAGCCGCCTGTTTCCGCGCCGCGAACTCGTCCCAGCCGATCAGCTGCTTCAGCTTGGCCAGCAGCGCCGGGTAGTCGCCCGAGTCGTAGCTGAGCGGCCGGCCGTCCTGGAACATCAGCCCCTGGTCGTAGGGCATCTCGCCGGGCTGGATGAAGTTGCGCTCCCGCACCACCGTGCGGTCCAGCCCGAGCTCGGCGGCGATCGCGTCGATCGTGCGCTCCATCACGAAGCACCCGTGCGGCCTGCCGGCGCCGCGGTACGGGGTGACGAGCACGGTGTTGGTGTAGAGCGAGTCGAACTCGACCCGGTACGCGTCCGGCTTGTAGGGCCCGAGCAGCTGGGTCGAGGTCACGATCGGCACGATCAGCCCGTACGGCACGTAGGCCCCGTTGTCGTGCCAGAACCGCACGCTCAGCCCGCGGATCCGGCCGTCGTCGTCGAAGCCGACGGTGACGTGATGCAGCTGCGCGCGCTCGTGCGCGCTGGCGATGAAATGCTCCCGCCGGTCCTCGGTGAACTTGACCGGCCGGCCGAGCAGCCGGGCCGCCCACGGGACCAGCACCTCCTCCGGCCACGGGTGCACGATCTTCACGCCGAAGCCGCCGCCGACGTCGGGCGTGATCACGTCCACGTCGGTGAGCGCCAGGCCGAGCCTCGCCGCGACCGCGGCGCGCACGCCGGTGGACGTCTGCGTCGACGTCCAGAGCCGGAGCTGACCTGCGTGCTCGTCCCACCGGGCCAGCACGCCGCGGCCTTCCAGCGGTGTCGACGCCGACCGCTCGATGTGCAGGTCGAGCTCGAGTCTGCGCGGCGCGGCCGCGATCACGGCGGCGGCGTCGCCGTGCTCCTGCACGGAGTTCGCGGCCCGGTTGCCCGGCACGTCCGGGTGCACGAGGTCGGCCGCCTCCCGCGCGGCCTCGATGCCGACTACCGCGGGCAGCTCCTCGTAGCTGACGTCGACCAGGTCCGCCGCGTCCTCGGCCAGGTAGCGGTCGGCGGCGACCACCATCGCCACCGCCTCGCCGACGTGGTTGACCTCTTCCTTCGCCAGCGGGTACGGCGTGCGGCCGTGCGTCAGGTCCGGGTGCGGGATCAGCAGCGGCAGCGGCTGCCCGAGCCGGTCCGGCAGGTCGGCGTGGGTATAGATCGCGGCGACGCCCTCGACCTCGAGCGCGGCGCTGACGTCGATGCCGGTAATCCTCGCGTGCGCGTACGGGCTGCGCACGAATGCCGCGGCGAGCGCGTCCGCGCCGAGGTCGTCCAGGTACGCGCCCCGGCCGCGGATCAGCCGGTCGTCCTCGACCCGCTGCACCCTGGCACCGAACAGCGAGCTCATGCCGGCGCACCCGGCCGGGGGGCCAGCCCGGCGGCCCGGGTCAGCTCCGCCGCGCGGTGTACCGAGGCGACGATGTTCTGGTAACCGGTGCACCGGCACAGGTTGCCGCCGACCATCTCCCTGGCTTGCTCGTCATCGGGCTCCGGGTTCGCCTTCAGCCCGGCCGTGATCGTGGTGAGGAAGCCGGGAGTGCAGAAGCCGCACTGCAGGCCGTGGCACTCGGCGAACGCCTGCTGCACCGGGGACAGCGTGCCGTCGCCCGCCGCCAGGCCCTCGACCGTGGTGATGTCACAGCCGTCGGCGCTGACCGCGAGCAGCAGGCAGGACCGCACCGGCGCGCCGTCGAGCAGCACGGTGCACGCACCGCAGACACCGTGCTCACAGCCCACGTGCGTGCCCGTCAGGCCGAGGTCGTGCCGGATGCAGTCGGACAGCAGCCGCCGCGCGGGCACCCTCGCCGTGCGCGCGGTCCCGTTGACGGTCAGCGCGACCTCGTGCAGCTCCTCGCCGGTCATGACCGGCCGCCCCCGATCCTGGCGGCCGCCGCCGCCACCGCCTGGCGCAGCGCGCGCTCGGTCAGCACGCCGGCGAGCTGGCGACGGTAGGCGGCGGTGGCGTGGATGTCGCCCTCGGGCCGAAGGTGCTGCGCGGCGAGTTCCCTGACGCCGGCATAACTGGCGGCTCGGTCGCCGGCTGGCTGAGCCGCGACCGCGTCGGTGAGATCGAGCACGACCGGCACCGGGCCGACGGACAGGTAGGCCGCGGCTGCCTGCCGGATCGAGCTGCCGTCATCGGTGAGGCTGGCCAGCACCGCGACGCCGCAGATCGCGTAGTCACCGCGCCGCCTGCTGACCTCGGCGAAACCCGTCCCGGCCGCGGGCGCCAGCACCGGGAACCTCGCCTCGACCGCGAGCTCGTCCGGCTCCAGCGCGGACTCCAGCGGGCCGAGGAAGAAATCGGCGGCCTCGATGACGCGGTCGCCGCGGCCGCTGGCCACCCGGACGCTGCCGCCCAGCAGCGCGAGCACGGCCGGCATCTCGCCCGCCGGGTCGGCGTGCACGAGGCTGCCTACCGTGGTGCCGCGGTTCCTGATGGCCGGGTGCGCGACGCAGCGCAGCGCGTGCGCGAGCAGCGGCTGCGCGCGGCCCGCCGCCGTGCTGGCGAGCAGCCCGGCGTGCCGCGTCAGCGCGCCGACCGTGACATTCGAGCCGGATATGTCGATATAGCCGAGCTCGGTCAGCCGGTTGATGTCCACGAGGTGCTCGGGCCGCGCGAGCCGCAGCGACATGAGCGGGACCAGGGACTGACCGCCGGCGAGAACCTTGGCCTCGGGGCCGAGCGACGCAAGCGCCTGTACCGCCTCCGCGACCGAATGCGGCCGGGAGTAGCCGACGGGCGATGGCTTCACGGCTGTGCCGCCCTCATGATCAGGTCCTCCCCATAGCGCGACGTTACGCTGCCGATGGCGTGACGGAAATCATCTTCTGCTAGAGGATTGTGAACCATGCAGTTCGCAGCCGCCGTCAGCAGCGCCGTGGCGGGCCTGGTCGCCGCGCCCGCGCGGCCGGCCCGGCTGCTCGGAGCCGGCCCGGCGGCGATCTACCTGGCCGTGGCGGCTCGGGCCCGGCCCTTCATTCATTCCGGCCGGACAGATCGCTTCAAAACGATCGCTGCGGCGACCGGAATGAATGAAGGGTCGCGAAGCGATCGTGTTCTTGTGCTGCTGGCACACGACGCGGCGCGGCTGCCGTGCGGCCTCGTGCTGCCGACGACGTCCGCGGAACTGCCGCTGACGTCGATCGCGCCTACGCCGGGCGCGGCTTGCCGCGTCGGAGACGGCCAGCTGAGCTGGCCAGGCCCGGACGGGCCGGTCATCATCGCGATTGTCCGCCAATGGCCGGTCGCGCGTGTCAGTCACGGCAGGCCGCTTCCGGGCGCGGTCGTCGCGGCCCGGGCAGTACTCACCGAAGCGGACAACGCAGCGCCCACTGTGCTGGATTTCCGTCGCTGGAGCGACGGAAATCCAGCACAGTGCGCCAGCGAGCAGCTCGCTGGCGCACTGCTTGGCCGCGGGCCCGGCCTGACCCCGTCCGGCGACGACCTGCTCGCAGGCCTGCTGCTCGGCTGCCTTTCGTTCGGCGTGCGCGCC
>Ga0335078_10011739_pt1 | contig 12993 bp, 13 predicted proteins | sample Lox_Sample_32_FD_206711 | JGI IMG/M metagenome (GOLD analysis project Ga0335078, IMG submission 206711) | Soil microbial communities from Loxahatchee National Wildlife Refuge, Florida, United States - Lox_Sample_3.2 | ecosystem: Environmental > Terrestrial > Soil > Wetlands | place: USA... | reverse complement strand
GGCAATAGCTTGACGCACGTAGCCATCGCGGCGCACGAACCGGATCACCAAGACAAACAAAGCCTGAGTGCGTTGTTTGATGGATTCGCCCGGCAGATCCAGAGCAAGTTCCAAGTTACATCGTGAGGCACAGAGGATTATGAGCTATACAGAATTGACCGTATGGACGCGCGGCATCATCATGGACAAAGAAGGGCGCGACATCGTGAATTCTGTCGCCGCGTCCGCTCGGCAGGAGGGTAAGTACGCGCAGGCGATGGAGAACTATGTCGATAATCCCGATCGCACCAACGCGCCCACGCGCAAGTACTGCCGCATTAGCGACCACGAAATCGAAAACGCGCTGACCTATGAGAACGAGCAGCCCAACATCCTGGTGCTGGTGGAAGAGACCATGGTGAAAGGTTGGGACTACCTGCGCGGAATGCCGCCCGGCGGAACGCTCATCATCAACACGCACTACACGCCCGAATATATGATTCGCTTCGTGCCCGGTCCCGAGCGGCTGGCGCAACTGGTGTGCGTCGACGCCGCGAAGCTGGCCGATCACAAATGGCTTTACTACCGGCTGGGCGAACTGGGCCTCGACCGCCTCTCGACCGAAGGCGCCGCCGAGCGAAGTAAAGCGGTCGCACCCGACATCGCCGCTCCGCTCATAGCGGCGGTGGTGAAGACCACCGGCATCGTCAAAATGGAGACGATCGAGCCGATGATTTCCAACAAACACGCGTTCCGCGCGGCGCTGGATGAACTGCACATCATGCCGTTGAATCCGGTGACGGCGTAGGGAAGGATTAGAATGTCGACTAAAGGCACACACATTCCGGACTGGCTCAAGGTTCCCTTTGCGGGCATCACGCCGGCTCCGACGCAGGAAAAAGGTCAGGACTTGTTCCCCACCGGGAATTGGCGCGCGATCCGTCCGGTGTATCGCGACAAGATGCCCCCGTGCAACAACGCCTGCGGGACCAACGAAAAGATCCAGGGCTATCTCGACCTGGTGAAGCGCGGCAAATATCTTGACGCCTACGCGCTCATCAAAGAAGACATGCCGTTCCCTTCGGTCACCGGCCGGGTTTGTTATCACCCCTGCGAACAGGCCTGCAATCGCGGCCAGTACGACGAGGCGATTTCGATTCGCGCGGTCGAACGGTTCTTGGGCGACCTCGGTCAGGCGCTGCCGCACGACGTGGTGAAGCCTGGAAAGCCCAACGGAAAAAAGGTTGCGGTGGTGGGATCGGGTCCGGCCGGCCATAGCGCTGCGTATCAGCTGGCGCGTTTGGGCTACGCCGTCACCATCTTCGAGAAATCGCCCAAAGCCGGCGGATTGAATCGCGGCGGAATCCCCGACTGGGTGCTTCCGCAGAAGGTCCTCGATCGTGAGATCGAGCGTCTGATCGAACTGGGCGTCACGATCAAGACCAACACCGAAGTCGGCAAGGACGTTACCTGGGATGAGCTGAAAAAGAACTACGACGCTTGCGTGCTGGCGGTGGGCCTCATCGATTCGCGAGGCGTCGGCGCCGAGGGCGAAAATAAGGCCGGCGTGATCTACGGACTGCCGTTCCTGCGCGACATCGGCATGGGCACGTCCAAGGTGAAGCTGGGCCGTAAGGTCGCGGTGATCGGCGGCGGCAATACCGCCATCGATTGCGCGCGCGAAGCGCTGCGGCAGGGCGCCGAAGAAGTCACCATGATCACGGTCGAGGGCAACGCCGACGAAATGCCCTGCATGGCCGAAGATCTGCACGACATGCTTGAAGAAGGCGTGCAACTGCTGCACGGGCGAGCCGTGACGGCGGTGCTCGGCAATGGCAAGATTGACGCGTTGCAGTTGCATCCGGCGCGCTTTTCGGGCGCCATCAATGCCTCGCCGATCACAATCGATAAGCAAGCGGCCGCCGAAAAATTCCAGGCCGAAAACGTGATCATCGCCGTAGGTCAGAGCGCGTCGCTCGGTTGGTTGCCGGCCGAGTTCAAGAACGAGCGCGGCCTGCTCAAGATCGATCGGTTCGGCCGCCTCGGCAACACCAACTTTTTCGCGGCAGGCGACGTGGTGCAGGTGGGCTCGGGCCAGCCGCTGATGGTGGTGAACGCGGTCGGCGACGGCAAACGCGTAGCGTTCAATCTGGATAAGGTTCTGCGCGCGGAGCCATTGCAGCCGCGGACCATCCCGCTCGATGTCATCACCGATTTGAATCGGATGAACATGACGTACTTCCCGCACTTCGCGCGCGTCCAGCAGGCCATGCTGCCGCCGACCAGCCGGAAGCGCACGCAGGATGAGGTGATTCAGGCGCTGTCGGAACATCAGGCGGTCGAGGAGGCCAACCGTTGTTTCAGCTGCGGCACCTGCAATGCGTGCGACAACTGTTACCTGGTTTGTCCCGAGCCGTGCATTGTGCGGCCGGAGCGTTCCAACGGTCTCTACAAGATTCTGGTGAACTACTGCAAGGGCTGCCGCGTCTGCATCGAGGAGTGTCCCACAGGGTGTCTAGAGGGCGTGCCCGAACTCGATTTCGATACCGGCGTCACGCGCATGGACACCGCGTTCGCAATTTCGCCGGGCTTGCATGGGCGGCAAGCCGCAGAGCTAGCCAACCTGGCGGACCGTCCGGCCAAGCAGATATAAGTCCGCTCCGCGGACCAGGGGAAATTTAACATGCCAACCGCAGTCGAGAAAAAAAGGAAAGTCCGCATCAACGGATGTGTTGCATCGGCGCAGGCCGCCAAATACGCCGATGTCGACGTCGTCACGGCCTATCCGATCCGGCCCTACACCGCCACCATGATGGCGATCGCGCAGATGGTGGCTAACGGCGAACTGGATGCCGAGTACATCGTGGCCGACAGCGAGCACTCGCAATTGAGCATCGCGCACGGTGCGTCGTCGAGCGGTGCACGCGTGTTCACCGGCAGCTCGGGCGTCGGAGTTCAATTCGCCTACGAGCTGTATTCGCCGATCTCGGGCAGCCGCATGCCGGTGCAGATGATGATCGCCGACCGTACGCTCGATCCGCCGGGCGACTTCGGCTCCGAGCACACCGACGCGCTTTCGACGCGTGACATGGGCTGGCTGATGGGCTGGGCCTGCGATGCTCAGGAAGCCTTCGACAATCATCTGATGGCGTATCGCATCGGCGAGGACCGCCGCGTGCTGCTGCCGCAGATGGTCTGCCAGGACGGATTCTTCGTCTCACACATCACCTGCGATGTCGAGCTTCCCGACACCGGCCAGGTGAAGGAATTTCTGCCTCCCTACAAGCATCCCTACCCGCTCGATCCGCGGCATCCGGTGTCGCACGGGCCGCAGATCATGCCCGAACAGGGTCCGCCGCTGCAACTCGAGCGCGCCCGCGCCATGGAAGGATCCATGGCAGTAATCGAGGAGGTCCACGACGAGTTCGCGCGCGTCTTCGGGCGCCGCTACGACCCCTGGGTAGAAGAGTTCATGACCGATGGCGCCGAGGTGGTCTTCTTCATACAGGGTGGTCATGCGGTGACTGCGCGTCATGCTATACGGCACATGCGCGACCGCGGCGCGAAAGTCGGCATGGTGCGATTGCGAACCATCCGGCCCTATCCGACCGATCGCGTGCAAGAGGTCTTGAGCAAGTTCAAAGTGGTCGGCGTCATCGAGACCAACATGGGACTCGGCAGCGCCAGCAGCGGCGGATCGCTTTACGCCGAGGTCTGCGCCTCGCTTTATGAAAGCGCGCAACGTCCGCTGGTCGTTTCGTTCATGGCGGGAATGGGCGGCGAGGCCATAGTACTAAAAGAGTTTTATTGGATGACCCAGAAGATGCTGGAGGCGCAGAAACGCGGCAAAATCGAGAAGCGCACGCATTGGGTCGGTTTCGAAGAATGATATAATCAAGGATCTACGCCTTGTTGATTTGAGGGTCGCGGTCGAGGCCCAGGAGGATAATGTATGGCATTGATCGAGGTACAGCGGCAGCAGCAACCGCTTTTTGAGAGCCCCAATCAAGGAGCGCGTTTTTATAACCCGGATTTTCCGTCCTCGGAGCCGCTCGTTCCCGGCCACCGCACTTGTGCCGGTTGCGGACCCGCTATTCAATACCGCATGACGAGCAAGGCCGCCGGCGACAACACCATCCTGGTGGGGCCCACTGGCTGCATGTACGTCGCCAACAGCTCCTATCTGTGCACGCCTTACAACATTCCCTGGGCGCACACCCAGATCGGCAGCTCCGGCAGCTTCACCGCCGGAGTGGCGGCCGCTTATGAAGCGATGATCCGCAAGGGCAAGTGGAAGGGCCAATTTCCGAACGTCATCTGCGAGGCCGGCGACGGCAGCGCGTCCGACATCGGCCTGGCTTCGATTTCAGGGGCCCTCTATCGCAACCACGATTGCCTGATCATCTGCTACGACAACGAACAATACGCCAACACCGGCATTCAGGCCTCGTCGCGCACGCCCTACGGCGGCATGACCACCTTCTCGCCTCCCGGCCCGATGGTTCCCGAAGCGAAGACGCTCTTCCCCAAAGATCTGGCCCGTATGATGGCGGCTGGCCACCCGCACTGCTATGTGGCGACTGCGAGCGTCGGCTATCCCATCGATCTCATGAATAAAGTGCGCAAGGCTCTCAACCACAAGGGCGCGGCGTTCATGATGATCTACACGCCTTGTCAGAAGGGCTTCGTGTACGAGACGCCTCGCTCCATCGATCTCGGCCGCATGGTGGTCGAGTGCGGGCTTTACCCGGTTTGGGAGTGGAACCCCGAGAAGCGCGAGTATGATTATAGTTTCCGCCCCCAGAACATGCGGCCGGTATCGGAATACTTAAAGCTGCAAGGGCGCTTCGGCCACCTGCACGCCGAGCACGTCGCCAGGCTCCAACAGTTTGCCAATCAGCAATGGCGTATGATGGGCGTCAATGTACCTGAGGCGCTGGTCCGCGCCGAAGATCCCAAAAATGTGTCCGCGATGTCGGTGGCACATGAAGCAGAAGTGGTAGGGCTAACGGTTTGAGCACCAACAACGCTGGAAGCAGGAACGGCGCTCCTGCGCCCGCCGCCCCGGAAGCGCAAGAGAGCTACATCGTCACTGAAGGTAAGAAGCGCGGATCGACGCGCGACGTTCGTCCCGAGGCTGCATTCGACCGCTACTACACCGTCAAGCGCGTGCACGGCGGCGACGCCAACCTCACCGACAACTGGCACACCAAAGAAGTGTTGGAGCACACGCGCAAAAACTTCGAGGGATGCACGCTCCCGATGCGCACTCTGGAAGCCTGGGGCGCGATGATCGAAAACGATCAGCGTGCTTACTACACCGCCGGCGGGCGCGTGTGGGTGCTGGATCTGGAACCCGCCGCAGCCAAGAAGTAGTCCCGCACGATGAGCCGCATTCTGCTCATCGACGATACGCCTGAAATCGCCGAATTGCTGACGTTTGCGTTGCGCGACCATGGCCACGAAGTCTTTGCGACCGGCTATACCGACACCGTGAACGATCTGGTTTCCGAGCAGTCTGCCGACGCTTTGGTGCTGGACTGTTCGGTCTTCGACATGAGCGAATCGCTGTTCGACATTGTGCGAAACCACCCCAGTCACGCTGCGCTTCCCGTCGTCATCATCAGCGACACACCCGAGGAGGCAGACGCCAGCCTGCGCTCCAGGCGCGCGCAGAAGGTTTCACTCATCCCGAAGCCGTTCACCGGCGCGCAGGTCGCCCGAGCGCTCGCCGAGCTCCTGGCGGAACGTTCCGCTGCCGGTTAAATCATGCCGCTCTGGAGCATGGACGACTGGCAGTATGTCGAACGTCAGGTCGTTACCGACCCCAACGGCCGGCAATGGTCGGTCGCGCTGATGGATCTGCTCGGGCAAGAAGGCGACCCACAAATGCCGAGCAGGTTGCTGGAGATGCAATACTCATCCGGCCGGTATTTCACGGTCATATACTCCGATTCCGGAGTACTGCAATCCGAGCGAGGGCACGCGTCACTTGAGGAGGCCTCGGGCGCATACCGCCGCCTGGTGGCCTCGGTCGCCGATGGCCGCCTCGACCCCGCGCAGCCGGTGTTCCGCGAAAACCTGGACGACCTCGAGGGATAGCCAGCCCACAACCATCCGCGCTGCCGATCGCTTGCAGCTTGGAATGGAATTAAAATGTCGTCTGAAGAACCGGAAGCATGTCTGCGGGTCTGCCGATTCCTTTCACCCGGCCTCGCTGGAGCACCATAACACGGTCGCAGAACTTCTCGATGAAGTCGAGGTCGTGACTGACGATTACGACCGTTCGGCCGACGGCCAAGAGCCGGTGCATGCGGTCCATGCACTTCTGACGGAATGCTTCATCGCCGACCGCGAGCGCTTCGTCAATCAGCAATATTTCCGTATCAAGTTGCGACATTATCGCAAATGCTAACCGCATTTGCATTCCGGTGGAGTAAGTCTTGACAGGCCGATCGAGGAATTCCTCGAGCTCGGCAAAAGCCACGATCTCATCAAACTTCTTCCGGATTACTTCCTGCCTGATTCGTAAGATTGCACCGCTTTGATAAATGTTTGCGCGTCCAGTAAGTTCAGGATGGACAGCGACGCCAAGTTGCAAGATGGAGCTTGTTCGGCCGCAGATTTCTGCCGAGCCCGTACTGGGCTTAATGATTCTGGAAAGAATTCGCAACAACAGCGACTTGCCTGCTCCGTTTCCACCGACGATCCCAAATACTTCGCCTCTTCTCACTTCGAAAGAAACGTTCGACAGCGCCCAAAACGGCTCAGTCACATGACGTTGAAAAGGCCGGCGCAAGAGCTTTTCCAGCCGGTCGTGAAGCGCCTTATACGGATCGACCCGATTGATGGAGAACTGCTTTCCGATTCCGAAAGCACGAATTACGGAATCAGAGTACATCGGAAATACCTTCTTGTCGGGCGTGGAAGGTTCGCAGCCCCAGTCCGAGCAGCGCAAGAGCCACCGCTGCCGAAAGTAGCTCCATCCTCCAGCCCGGAGGATCTACGCCAAGAATCGCCCATCGAAATCCAGCAACCACGCCGAACATGGGATTTAAACCTGCCAAGGCCCGCCACGGCTGATGGAAGATGCGAATCGAGTAACAGATGGGGTTCAGGATGAGGCCGAGTTGAAGTAAGAATTGAACGATGAAGCTCACATCGCGGTAACGAACATGCAGAACACTCAGCGAAAGCCCCAAGCCAAGCGCGGCCGCAAATGCCATGAGAACAAACACGAAGGAGAGCAGAAGCATTGGAGCGGGCGTTACGCCATAGAGAACCATAAAAAGCATCAACGCGCCGCAGACCACCGCAAAGTCCACCAATGCTTCTAGCACCGCAACCAATGGAAGCAGTATGCGTGGAAAAAATACGCTACTCAACAGATCGGCACTATCTACCAAGCAGTTACTTGCTCGAGTGAGTGCCCCAGTAAAATATAGCCACGGTGCCAAGCCTGTGTAGGCAAACAGCGGATATGGCACCCCGGATGAAGGCGCCGAAGTTAGGCGGGGAATGATTACGACAAAGACCAGTGTGGTCGCGAACGGTTGAAGGATGGCCCACCCGAGTCCGACCAGCGTGTGCTGATAACGCAGGTTGATCCGCCGCCACAGCAGCAAACGAAGGAGGTCGCCGTATTCCCAAAGAGATCGGAAAGTGAACAATGGCTCCCGGCCAGTGGAGCGAATTACGGTTACTTCAGAGACCTGCATGGGAGTAATCGAGTTTGTCGGCGTTACCATACGGAGTAATGTAGCCGGCGAAAAAGCTAGGCTTGCACTCCTTCCAGAATGGCCTGCGGAGCGCTGGCTCTCGTGCTACAGAGTTGATTGCAAATTTTCGAAAACTGAGCCTGCGCGAGTGCCCAATCGTATCGATTTTCCACCAGGCTGCGAGCATTGCGGCACAGTTGTTGCGCGAATTGAGGATTCTCTAAAAGCTCCGTGACACTGTTGGCGAAGCCCTCCGGGTCGTCGGCGATCATTAGATGCTCCCTATGTCTAACCTCCAGGCCTTCACAGCCGAGGGAGGTAGAAACAACGGGCCGGCCCAAAGCCATTGCCTCTAGAATTTTAATCCGCGTTCCTCCTCCAGCTCGCAGAGGGACAATTACCACGTTTGTGTTTTCATAGTAAGGGTGGACATCTCGGACTTCGCCCGTTACGACAACATTACTGAGAGCGTTCGCGAGCGCCTGCGACTGGTGCGCAGGCTGTGTTCCCTCCAGCGCGCGGACCTCGGCCGGAGGAGCGAGGCCGACGATATACAACCTCACGCCCGGTACGCGTCTCCGGATTAAACCCAGGATGTCGCAGCAAAAATAACGTACAGCATCCGCATTCGGGGCGTAGCCCATCGTACCGACGAAAAGCAGCGTATTCAGCACGCCCGTCGGATGCAATTGCCCAGCCGGGTGGACTCCATTGGGAACTACTGAAACCGGCACTCGCGGCGCATGCCGGCGTAACCGCTGGGCTTCCTGATCCGACACGACCAGGCAATGATCCGCTCGCCGTGCATAGCGGCCCTCCCATTTGCGCATCAGCATTGCTCCGAAAATATGAACCATGCGCTGGCGCAGGCCTCCCAAACTCATGCGAGTCATGGTGCGGTACTGTTCGGAGGCGATGTTATGGAAATCGATAATCGTGCGAGCACGGCAATTCCGCGGAATCGCATCCATGTAAGGGGCCACTAACGATTCCGCGAACACGATCAGGTCCACATCGTTTTCGAGCAAAAAGCGGTGAATCTTGCCGGCCGCTTCTTCAACGTAAAACCGGGTTGTCGCAAGAGGACGCCCGGCCAGGACACTGCGCAAGGTCCGCCCTACAGCCTCTCTGTTGCTCCAGGTGTTCAAGACGTAATCAACACTGGCGCAGTGCTCTTGGTTTGCCGGTAGGTAGTGCAATTCCGGTTGCCAGGTGATGGCGAAGAGATGCACTTCGTGTTCAACCGCTAAACTGCGAATCAATTCACCATTTCGCATCTTGCCTCCCCCAATGGGAGGAAAGGGGAAGCCATAAGTCACGACCAGAATTTTCATGACGCTCTATACACTTCTCTAGACAGCACGAGCCGCGTTACGTCGGCGGACAAGGAAGCTTACCATTATGCCGATCGCGCCTCAAATAGTACATTTGCCGGGTTACTCCTAGCCCGTTATTTAATGAGTAAGGGATTGACGAACCCCAGGCGAGTTCTTATTCTGACTGGGTGCATGTGCCCGAGATTAGTATCTGTATCTGCACCTTTCATCGTCCGGGCGGACTAGCTAAACTGCTGCAGTCCTTGCAGCGTTTAGACCCCGCGACACCTCCGTATGAAGTGATCGTGGTGGACAATGACGCCCAACGTTCGGCGCAGTCTGTCGTTCAACAGGCCGGTGGGACTGCTTTTGATATTCGCTACGTGGTAGAGCCCATACAAAGCATTGCGCGGGCTCGTACCCAGTCAGTGCGCGCCGCGCGCGGGAATTGGATCGCTTTTATCGACGATGACGAGGAGGCCGATCCACTCTGGCTGGTTGAGCTTTGGAAACAGACGCAGGCCGGCGAGGTCGATGCGGTGTTTGGCACCGTGGTGCATCTGTTCGAGTCCGGCGCGCCGGAATGGATCCGGTCTCTGTATCCCACCAACGAACGCGTGACAGGCCAAATAGTACAGGAATGGGACGCGGCCACGAACAATGCTCTGGTTCGGCGTTCGGCCATGCTCGCTCTTGGTGATCTTTTTTCGCCCGACTATGGTCTGACCGGCGGTGAGGACTCTGAGCTGTTCCATCGCATGGCGCAGCGCGGATGCTGTTTTGTCGGTTCAGATGCCGCGATCACGTATGAGCTTGTGCCGGCATCCCGGGTAACCATGCTCTACTTGCTCCGCTGGTGGCTGACGGCGGGCGCTGCCACGTGCCGGATACACTATTCCAATATTTCCCTTTGGCAATTCAGGAAGTCACTAGCCAGGAAAGCCGGACTGACGATCCGCTATCTGGCGGCGGGCATAGCTGTTCTTCCGATCACGCCCCGACAGGGTCTGCGATATCTTTTGAGAGCTGCGTTTGAAGGTGGCATCCTCTTCAGCAAGCTCACGGGCAAGCAGCTTCGCAGGTACCGGATCAGACGCGGGACGGCGCCGGTGGAGGCAGCCGGCCCTGCGTGCCTCAGCCATGCCGACGCCAGCACTTCAGCTTTTTCGACAGATCAGCTGCAAGAGGTTGAAGCTTGTGAAAGTGTTTCAACAGAGCGCCGTGACTGATTCGCCGATAGTAGGCATCCTCAAAATAGGTCAACAAGTACTTCATCGGGGTGCTCGAGAGCCCGGCCGCCTTGGGACCGGCCCAATGCACCAGAAAATCGTAGGGCGAGCCTCCTTCCAGCCTTGCGATTTCCACGTCTTCGGGCCGCAGCCTTCCTGCCCACTGCATGAATGCCGTGCGCCCGATGCTAAGCCGGCCACGTTGTTGGTGGGAGAAAAGCATGAAGTTCAGCAGGCCTTGCTCCCCGCACCGAAAGACTTCCGGTTCGAGCGACCTCCGCGGTTCGCTGAACGAAACGAAGGGCGAAAAATCTTCCCGCTGCAATATTCCCGAGGTAGCAACAATCTGGCCGGTGTTGAAAACGTATCCCGGATACCGGAACCCCGGATGCCGGCGTTCCATCAGTTCAGGATCGAAATAGTATTCGCGAATCTCGTCGCCGGGGTGCGCTTCTTCGGCCACCACAAAATCCTCCGCGCTTTGTTCCAGCCGATCCAGAACAGGACCGGCAAAGACAATGTCGCTGTCCAGGATCAGAATGCGCTGCCGTTCGGGAAGAAACAGGGGTTCCAGTTTACTCATTCCCCATCCATAGCTCCGCACGCCGCCATCAAAGATGTCCACGCCGTAGAACTGCTCCAGGTCCGATGTGTCATAGGCGCCGGCGAGCTCATCCTTGATCAGACTGATACGAATATGCGGGTACCATTTTCGGATGCTGGCGACACAGCAGCGAGTGAACCTAACATCGCGCCGGTATCCCGCCAGAAAGATTTTCGTGATCGGCATTAGTTTTTGTGACAGCATTATAAACCAATAACGTGGCAAATTATCTAAAAAGTAACGATGGGCGTCTCACGGCACTCGAGGGACGCGACGCGGCATTGGAAGGGCGCGCCACTGCGTCTGTAAATCTCCAAGGTGCGGATAAAAGGCATTCGGTGAGCTTGCCTGCCGTCAGCATATGTGTCTGCACGTTTCATCGTCCGATCGGGCTGTCGAGATTACTCCAGTCGCTAAGAAATCTCGATCCTTCCGGCCCCTCCTACGAGGTGATCGTGGTCGACAACGATACTCACGAATCGGCTCGACCGGTGGTGCGGCAAGCTCAAGCCGAAGGAATGGTCATCCGCTATTTCGTCGAGACGGTGCAGAGCATTGCCTTGGCTCGCTCACGAGCCGTGGGGGAAGCCGCGGCCGAATGGGTCGCATTCATCGATGACGATGAGGAAGCGGACCCGCGATGGCTTGTGAAGTTGTGGGAGAAGACGCGCATGGAAGGAGTGGATGGAGTTTTCGGCTCTATTAAGCGCCGCTTTGAGCGCGGTACTCGGGAATGGATCCGGAATTCTTACCCCACCTTGGAAAGAGCCAACGGATACATCCGATGGAACGATACCGCGACGGGCAATGCCTTGGTTCGCCGTTCCGCAATGCTATCCACAGGATGCCTCTTCAATCCTGCCTATGGCCGAACCGGCGGCGAGGACACCGAGCTGTTCAAACGAATGGTGGAAGCGGGCTCGCGGTTCGTGGGAGTGAGTTCCTCGATCGTCTACGAGAGCCTTCCGGCTTCGCGAACCACGATTCGATACCTGCTGCGATGGTGGTTCAGTAACGGAATTACCTTTTCAGAAATCGATATGGCCGGCGTGAATATTTGGCAACTAAATCCCCGGTTCTCGCGGAGGCTGTGGGTAGTCTGCTGCTTAAGCCTGATCGGGTTGTATGAACTGGGGTTCTCGCCCGAACGCGGCTCACGGCGTCTTCAAAAAGCTTGTTTTGAGGCTGGAATCCTTTTTGGCAAACTGACCGGCATGCGTCTTAAGAGAACCAAAGCCAAAGACGATGTGCCGCTGCAAGTTGAACTCTAGGGTTCCATCCTGAGATACTCCGCAACTCGCGTCTGCGGCGTGCGTCTGCCAATTTGGAACGACGAGCACACGCTGGGTGAGCTGCTAAAAAATGCGCTTGAGAAATATCGCGCCATCTGCGTTACCCGAAACTGCTACAGGATAGCCCAACACGCCGCGTTGTCTAGAGTCAAAGTCTACAGATAAGCCGGGGTATACTGAGCCGGAAACGGAATCTTTACTCCCAGTTCCTTGGCTGCATGCAGTGGGAAATAGGGATCCCGTAAGAATTCGCGAGCCATCACCACCACATCGGCGCGTTCCGCCTGAATCACTTCATTCGCCTGGCCCGCTTGCGTGATTAATCCCACAGCACCGGTTAAGACATTGGCGCCACACTTGACTGCCTCTGCAAACGGGACTTGAAAACTGGGTTTGAAATCGACTTTCTGATGCGCGACCACATTCCCAGATGAGCAGATGATCAAGTCGACACCGGCCTCTTTGGCTGCGATCGCCAGCCGTACGGACTCATCCAGGGTCCAGCCGTTTTCCGCCCAATCCACCGAGGAAATTTTCATGAATAAGGGCATCTCATCGGGGATCACTGTCCGAATGGCGCTGATTGTCTCGATCGTGGCCCGAATTCGATTCTCAAATGATCCGCCGTATTCATCTGTTCGTTGGTTGCATAGCGGCGACATGAACTGGTTTAAAAGGTAACCATGCGCGGCGTGAACTTCCAGAACCTTGAAGCCGGCGAGTACTGCGCGCTTTGCAGCGTCGGCATGTGCCTGCACTACGGCAGCAATTTCACCGGGCGTAAGCTGATGAGGAACTCCGTCTTCGGGACGGAAAGGAATCGGGGACGGCGCAACGGTGGTCCATCCACCCTCG
>Ga0335078_10011738_pt1 | contig 12993 bp, 12 predicted proteins | sample Lox_Sample_32_FD_206711 | JGI IMG/M metagenome (GOLD analysis project Ga0335078, IMG submission 206711) | Soil microbial communities from Loxahatchee National Wildlife Refuge, Florida, United States - Lox_Sample_3.2 | ecosystem: Environmental > Terrestrial > Soil > Wetlands | place: USA... | reverse complement strand
AGCGGCGGACCCGGCGCGGACGAATGGGTCGACACAGACGAGCCGCGAGTGGGGCAGAAAGTTGAGAAAGAAGAGCGCGGACCGGCCTTCCCAAGAACCGATTTCGAGAATTCGCGGCGCCAAGTCGCAATAGCGCCGTAACAGCGTCACCCAGATCGGAAAATTCCCCGACGTCCAGTCGGACGAGAACAATTTCCCCGCGTACCAGGATTCGATTTCCGCCCACCGGACATCCTCAATTTCGGTCATCAATGCCCTCACACGAAGATGACATCCGCCAGACTCGCAAACTGAGCGTTAGTTGCTCGAACGATTATGGCGCAGCTCACATTGGTGGCGCAGCTAGTTTGAACAACGCAAAGAAATTCCCGGTAGAAGGGACTGAAAGCGGTGATGGCGGCGCTTTTTTCGCAGTTTTACCCGGATCTGGTTGGATCGCCATCGGCAGCTATGCGCTGCCATGCTTGTGGCGGAGGCGGGCGGACATCCTGCGGCCGTTGGCGGTACACCCCGTTGTCGGCAGTGCCACTATCGTCCCGTTTTTTCGGCATCCTTGATGTCGAGCTACAGCCAGGACTCGCGGCGCTTCTGTGATGATCAGCTCCACCCTTGTAAGCGATGACGTGCTGCGGAGCGCTTGTCGGTATTCGGAGTGAACCAGTGAATCTGCCAGGGCCGCAGCCGCGCGCGATCCACGCGAACAAGGCCGCGCCAGTCTGAATCGACCTTGTAGGTTCTGAACACGCGGTCCCACCAATCAACCGAGATCCCAAAATTGTGCCGCGCCTGCTGACGCTTGTGGTGCACGAAATGCACCGGCGTCGCGGCCATCCAGGGAAGAAGGCGCGGGTCCTCGTGCTGCGCCTGATGACACCAGGCGGCGAAAAAGGCGTGCAGCAGTCCACCGAATGCCGCCGAGCCTGCAAGCATACCGCCCGTGAGAAAGAACACATCGATCGGCAGACCAATTAGCAGGGCAATGCCCGTGCCTAGCGTGTAGTCGCGAAACTCCTTGAACGCGCCCTGGCCCCAGCCTTCGCGATGGTGCTCACCATGACCGCCCGCCAACACCCCGCCTTTGTGCATGCCGCGGTGGATCCAGTATTCGCCCAAAGTGCCTACGGTGAAACCAAGCGGCACACCAATCAGTGCGATGCCCCAGTCTTGCATTACATTCCAATCTTCTGCCCGGGCGGCGCTCGTGGGCATTTGTCCGGCCGGACGGGCCTTTCTATTCGCGGTCACTTCCTCTCGATCGGCGGCCAAGAGCATTCGGGCGGTGGCGTTGCCGGTCATGACGAGCCTCGGATTCGAAAAGAATCCATTCGAATAGTCAACCGACCGGTATCCGAATGGCCGGAATCGGCGCTGCGCTGCCGTCGACCCGCCTCGCTTCGAACGACCGGTTTGCGATCCCTGAGCTGCCATTCCTTGTTGCTGTCTTAGCCGGCCGGTCATGCCCCAAAGCCGATGTCGCCTCGGCAGCTTTGGACGGTTCAGTAAGGTGGCAAGCGGTCCTCTCCGGTTTGGGTGCCGTTGAAGTTATCTAAGTCGGTAACTGGGCATAGCAAAACCGCCCGCCTGCAGTTTCCCCAAGCGGACGGCCTCAACAGATTGCGACGGCTTAGAAATCCATCCCACCCATGCCGCCCATGCCGTGATCATGCGGCATAGCCGGCGCCCCCTTGGGCTCCGGCCTGTCGCCCACCATGGCTTCGGTGGTGATCAGCAGCCCAGCGATCGAGGCGGCATCCTGCAGCGCCACCCGTACCACCTTGGTCGGATCGATGATACCGGCGCGGACCATGTCCTTATATTCGCCCGCCTGCGCGTCATAACCGTAATTGGCGTCGTTCTTATCGGTGAGCTTGCCGATCACGATCGAGCCATCGACCCCTGCATTCTCGGCGATCTGCCGGACCGGCGACTGGATCGCCTTGCGGACGATATCGATCCCAACCTTCTGATCGTTGTTCGCCGGGTTGAGGCCCGCCAGGATCTTGCTCGCGAAAAGCAGCGCCACGCCGCCGCCGGCGACGATGCCCTCCTCAACTGCGGCCTTGGTCGCGTTCATGGCGTCGTCGACGCGGTCCTTGCGCTCCTTGACCTCGACCTCGCTGGCGCCGCCGACCCGGATCACCGCGACTCCGCCGGCGAGCTTGGCCAGACGCTCCTGCAACTTCTCGCGGTCGTAATCGGAGGTGGTTTCCTCGATCTGCGCCCGGATCTGGTTTGTTCGGGCGACGATGTCTTTTTTCTTGCCGGCGCCGTCGATAATCGTCGTGTTTTCTTTGTCGATGCGCACCCGTTTGGCGCGGCCGAGCATCTCAAGGGTCACGTTTTCGAGCTTGATGCCGAGTTCCTCGGAGATCACTTCGCCGCCGGTCAGTGCGGCAATGTCCTCGAGCATCGCCTTACGGCGATCGCCAAAGCCGGGGGCTTTGACCGCAGCAACCTTGAGGCCGCCGCGCAGCTTGTTGACGACAAGGGTGGCAAGCGCCTCGCCCTCGATGTCCTCGGCGACGATCAGCAAGGGCCGGGCGCTCTTCACGACCGCTTCGAGAACCGGAAGGAGCGTCTGAAGGCTCGACAGCTTTTTCTCGTGCAGCAGGATGTACGGGTCGTCGAGCTCGGCGAACATCTTCTCGGCGTTGGTGACAAAATAGGGGCTCAGATAGCCGCGGTCGAACTGCATCCCCTCGACGACATCGAGTTCGGTGTCGAGCGACTTTGCCTCTTCGACGGTGATGACGCCCTCATTGCCGACCTTTTTCATCGCCTCGGCGAGCATGCGGCCGATCTCGGTGTCGCCATTCGCCGAGATCGTGCCGACCTGGGCAATCTCGTCATTGGTCGAAACCTTCTTCGACCGTTTCTTGATGTCGGCGACGACAGCCTCGACCGCCAAGTCGATGCCGCGTTTCAGATCCATCGGGTTCATACCCGCCGCGACCGCCCGGATGCCCTCGCGAACAATGGCGTGAGCGAGCACCGTCGCCGTCGTCGTGCCGTCGCCGGCCTCCGTGCTGGTCCTGTTGGCGACCTCCTTGACCATCTGCGCGCCCATGTTCTCGAACTTGTCCGAAAGCTCGATTTCCTTGGCGACAGTGACGCCGTCCTTGGTGATGCGCGGCGCGCCATAGCTCTTGTCGAGAACCACGTTGCGGCCCTTGGGCCCCAACGTCACCCGAATCGCATGGGCGAGAACCTCGATGCCATGCAGCATCCGCTCGCGCGCATCCGTGCCTACACGAATATCTTTTGCAGCCATGATCTTTTCCTTTTCAGCTCGCGATGATGCCCATGATGTCGGCTTCTTTCATGATGATCAGCTCGTCGCCGTCGAGCTTCACCTCGGTGCCGGACCATTTGCCGAACAGCACCCGGTCCCCAGCCTTGACGTCGAGTGGATGGACCTTGCCATCCTCGCCGCGCGCACCCGGCCCGACGGCGACAACCTTGCCTTCCATCGGTTTTTCCTTAGCGGTATCGGGGATGATGATCCCGCCCTTGGTCTTCTCTTCCTCATCCACGCGCTGGATCACCACGCGATCGTGCAAGGGTCTGAATTTCATGAAGACCTCCTTGGTTAAATATTCGAAACGGATCGCTTCCCGCGAGGGAAGCACGGCAGATCCGAAAAAATATCTCGGAGCTAGGATTAGCACTCTCTAGGCGCGAGTGCTTTGAATATGCGGCGCTACCCTCTCCTTTACAAGTTGGGGAGGCGCAGGTCGGGGTAAATGAGCGGTGTTACGAACCGCCGAAGTGGTGGTTCGCGAAGCCTTTGCATGTCGCATATGGGTTGACCTCGCGGTTTGATTGTCGTCGTGCGGATGACCGGAATCGACGCTATGCACCGTCGGCCGGCCGCGCTCCGAACGAGCGGATTGCGAGCCCTGATCGGCCATTCGTCGTTGGTGTCGCGGTTTTCCACTCACGCCCCAAAGCAGACCCTTGACGCAGTAGCACACGATCGCCGGACTGGCTGTCGGATGACGGCAGCGCCCACAGAAATGCTATAGTCGGCGATACGGCGTCCCATCGAGGGTCCGGATGAGCGACATCCCGAGTTGGCACATCGTCGGCGAGTGGTTCGACAATTGCAGCTGCGCCGTCCCCTGCCCGTGCACCTTCGCCCAGGCGCCCGACAACGGTTTTTGTGAGTCTGTGCTGTTTTGGCATGTCCGCGAGGGCCATTACGGCGACGTCAAGCTCGATAATCTGAGCTTTGTGCGGGTCGGCCGCTGGGAGGGCGACCTCTGGGCGCGGCAGGCGACCGGGGTCGGCGGCATGTATATCGACGAGCATGCCGACGACCGGCAGATGGCGGCGCTTCCGGCGATCATCGGCGGCCGCTCCGGCGGCTTCCCGGGCTGGGTCAACCAATGCTTCGCCGGCGGGCGGCAGAGCCGCGGGGTCGAGCGCGCCAAGATCACCTACGAAATCGCGCCCGATCTCGGGCATTGGGGCGTCGAGATCATCGGCAAGGTCAAGGCCTGGGCCAAGGCGATCAGCGGCCCCACGAGCCCGCCCGGAAAGTATCCGCAACTGATCAACGCACCGGGCAGTGAGACGGGCCCCGGACCGCAGCTCGTGACCTGGGGCAAGGCGACGATCCTCTCGGTCGACGCGCATGGCTTCAAGTTCGATTACACGCTCAATTCGGCCAAGCACATCCCGTTCGACTGGGAAGGGCCCTGACCGGCTGGTGGTCCGGCGAATGACTGCCGCTGCTGACGATACCGCCCTCGAAGCTGTCCTGCGCCGCGACCGCCGGGCCGTTGTCGCCGCCCTCATCGCAGTCATCGCGATGGCATGGGTATGGATCCTGCTCGGCGCGGGCACTGGCATGTCGGCGATGGACATGATCGTCGGGCTAAGCCCCGACGGGATGGCGAGCATGATGGCGCCGGCGCGGTGGACTGTCGGCTACGCGGGCATCATGTTCACGATGTGGTGGGTGATGATGACCGCCATGATGCTGCCGAGTGCGGCGCCGATCCTGCTGCTCTTCGCCCGCATCAATCGCAAGGAAAGATCGGCCGGTCGCCCCTTTATCCCGACCGGGGTTTTCGCGGCCGGCTACCTGGTCGCCTGGGGGGCGTTCAGCGCGCTCGCGACCGGCCTGCAATGGGCATTGGAGCGGCTCGGCCTGCTGTCGCCGATGATGGCGACGACCAGCTATTGGCTCGGCGGCGCGATCCTGCTCGCCGCCGGCGTGTGGCAGCTGACCCCCATCAAAGGCATGTGCCTGCGGCATTGCCGCTCGCCAATGGGCTTTCTCGTGCAGAGCTGGCGGCCCGGCCACGGCGGCGCGTTCCGGATGGGGCTGGAGCACGGGAGCTTTTGCCTGGGCTGCTGCTGGTTCTTGATGGGCCTGCTATTTTTTGGCGGCATCATGAACCTGTTCTGGATTATCGGTCTGGCCGTGTTCGTCCTGCTGGAGAAAACCGTGCCGATGGGCTCATGGATCGGAAGGATCGTCGGGGTTTGCATCGCGGCATGGGGCGTGCTGATGCTTGCCAGTACAACGCTGACGATTGCTGCCCCCAACGAGTATCGTTTTGAGGTCGTGGGCGCTCCGACGGGGGTACCGGGCAAGACGACGGTCGCGGTTCGTCTTGTGCACGCGTCGGACAACAAACCGGTCGAAGGCGCAACGATCGCCGAGGCTAAGACCGATATGGGCCCGGCAGGCATGGCCGAGATGTCCGGCAAGGTAACGCCCGCCGCGTCGGATCGGGGCGTCTTTCAATTTTCGATCGAGACCGGGATGGCCGGCAAATGGGAGCTGATCCTCACCGCGAAGGTGCCGGGGGAAACAGCGCCAGTAACCGGCAAGGTGATCTACGACGCCAAGTGACGCCGACGGGCGGTCAGCCTACGCCGCCCAGGCGAAGGGCGCGAAGTGCCCGTTATTGCCCTTGCCCACCAGATCGAGGTCGAGACCGAAACCCTTGACGTGCGTTTCCTTTGACCGGGCGAGTGCTAAGCGACGGTTCGCCGGATGCGCCGTATTGTCGATATAGAGCGGGTCACCGCTACGGTTGCGGGAGGCGACGCCCTCGATCTCGAACGCCAGGATATCGGGGATCGCGGCCGAGCGCTTGAGCCCCTCGATGTGAACCTCAATCGGCTTGAACTCGACCCCGCGGAAGTCGCTGACGAGGTTCTGGCGGATGAGCGCTGGCGTGCCGCCGGCTTCGCCCCCGACAATGGCGGCAAGCGCCGCTCGCTGCAAGGCATTCGCGCCGTCGTCGACCACGCCCGCGAAAATCCAGTTGCCGTCGGCCATCACCCGGCCCGACCGGATCACCAGCGCGAATTTAAGCCCGTGCAGTTTAGTCTCGCCGAAATGGCCTTCATCGATGCGGAACACCATCACCGCAGTGCAGTGGTCGTGCGTCGCCGCCTCCTGCGGGTTGGTATAGATGCAAGGGCAGAGATAATTGCAGTTGCAGCTCTCCATGTACTCGCCGCAAAGCGACCATTTCGGTTCCGGCATGACAGTCTCCTACCCGCGATGTGGGCTCAAGTCGTATAGGACGGCTTCATCTTTTTGATTGTGCGCCGTTCACAAGCGGCTGCATACGGCGCTAAACCACCCCAGGGTTGGCTTCGTCGAAAGACCGCTCAACATCGCTAAAAGCAGTCATTCAGCCGCGTAGGCAGTCCGACGCCTAGCCCGCTATGGCCGGTTGGCCCAACGACAGCATTAGCCGGTTTGCCCAGTTGAAGAAGGCCGCGGCGTGGATTACGTCGGCGATTGCCAGGTCGTCCAGCTCAGCGCGACGCAGGCGCTCGACATGCTCTGATCCGAACGTAACCGGCGTCGTGCTCAGGGCCACCGAGGCCGCGACGATGGCGTTCCAGCGTTCGCCGAGATCAGTGTTTACGCCGTCGTCCAACAGTCTCTGCACGTCCTCCTCGCGCTTCGAATAGGTTGCGGCGAACCGCGAATGCACCGAGGCGCAGTAAATGCAGCCATTGAAACGCGAGGTCGCGGCGGCGGCCAACTCGCGTTCGGCCCGCGGCAGGCCGGCATCCGGGTTGTAGAAGATGTCCTTGTCAGTCAGAGTGCGGGCCCGCAAGGCGTCGGGGTCGCGCGCCAGCAGGCGGAAATAGGCCGATTTGGCCCGCGCGGCATCCACCAGCGCGGCCATGTGCCGCTCGGTCAGCTCTTCGACCCCCAGGGGTTCAAGCCAGGGCAGCCAATCGAGCAGAGCCCGCGTGAAGATGGCGGGAAACGCGTGAGGTGGCAGTTCGACGATTCGATCGGGCATATGTAACCTCGCCTATCGGGTGACACCGGCCAGGACGCGCAGCCCGGCGACCACCCGGATCTGAAAGGATAGGAAGGAAACGATCTGCGACATCGTCACAATGCCGGTGGTCGACCAACCGGCATCCAACAAGGCCCGCAGCGCCGCCGGCTCGGCGTCACGCGGATGGAAGACCAGCAGATGTATGTGATCGAACGCTGCGGCGAGACGCGCCTCTAGCACCCGGCGGATTTCCGCCGTGACATGATAGGTCGGTCCGGCGGTGTCCTCGCGGCTCAACGGGCCGGCTGGATAGGAGCCATACGGGCCCCGTCCCTTAGCCGCCGCAATTGCTGCGTCGATCGCACGCCGCAATTCCGCAGACGCACCGCTGGCGACCAGCTTATCGGCGTAGAATGCGGATGTATCCACATCGCCGTGCAGCCCGGCGATGAAGGTGGCAATCGCGAAGCGCTCCGCCGCGGCAATGTCGCTAGCGTCCCCCGGCGCGAACAGCGCGCGATAGCTGGCCTGTGCCTGGTTCCGCGCCTCCGGACGTCGATTGCGGATCAAATCCAGCGAGGAACCGGGTCGAATCCCGACCAGCGTGTCGATGACGTCTGTGTCCATTTTTGGATGACCATCCCTGCTTGTTTTCCGTCACGCGACGTGCCGCGCAGTCCCTCGGCCACTACAAACCCAGCCGAGCGCTGGCGCCACGACCGCCGCGACCAGCTCGATCGATCGAAGAATGAACGGGTGCGGAGGGTCGATGGAGTGCGACTGAACGGTCAGGTCGGTGGCGCGGGCAAGGACGCTGTCGGCGCGTAGCGAGGCGATCACGTCGTCAGGGGTGCCGGTATGAATGTCCATGGCGGAGATCTGATCGTGCACCGATGTGCCCTCGACAAACCCCGTGCGGCCGATCGCGGCGTACCGCTTGCGTTGCCGCGCCAAGCCGATCTCGGCGAACTGCAGCGCCTCCTCGCGGTCGTCGGCAACAAAGACTGTACGCGAGGCCAGGATGCGCGGTGCGCGGCCCTGCGGCAGCGCTTCCAAATAGGCGTCGATCATGGGGTTCTGGATATCCGGGAGCGGCAAATGGGACGCCCCCGCCGGTCTGGGTTGCGTGCGCGACAGCATCAACCCGTCGCCCGCCGCACCGGCCCGCCGGGCCCCTTCCACGTTGAAAGTCGCCTGCCAGACTCGATCAACAAGGCTAGGATTGAGCGGATACAGCCGGTCACCACCGGGCAGCGGCCGCCCCGCCCAGGCGTCGAGTAAGACGTGATGATGCCGTATCAGCAACGCCGTGCGCGCGTCGCTGTCCAGGTTGAACGCCTTGTATGCCGAGAGGTTGCCACCGGGCCCGATCCCCACTTCCAGACGGCCGCCGCACATCAGATCGAGCACTGCGGCATCCTCCGCCACCCGGATCGGCAGCTCCAGCGGCAGGGTGACGATCCCGGTCCCCAGGCGGATCCGAGTGGTCCGCGCGGCGACCTGGGACAGGAACACGAAGGGCGCCGGCAGCCCGCCTTCGTCCTCGTGAAAATGGTGCTGCGCGACCCAGGCGGAATCGAAGCCACAATTTTCGGCATGGACGATCTGCGCGATGGCCAAGCGATAGCGCTCGACCGCGTCCACCTGATCCAGCAGGCGGGTGAAGAAGCCGAGGCGTATCGGCGGCCTCAATGTCGTCACTTGCCTTTGCGCCCTCGCGGTGAAGTGGTCCTACGCCATAGCATAGGTGAGCCGTCCCGCCGCCGACATAATGACACGGGCCCCTGTTCCGCGTGGCGAAGGGGTTCGAATCGGTCGCCGCCAGTCCCATTTGAGGAAACACGCTGCTGGTGCTTTAGGCCACCTTCGCACCTGTTCTGGCAACCGCAATCGGCGCAACCTCGTCGCGCTGTCGCCGATTAGCGTAGCTCCGGAAACGGCCCTACCGCGTCGCCCGACTGAAGGTCCCGAAACTGACCGATAATTGAGACACGGCGATTAAATTCTGTGGCACTACTCGGATGACACCGCTGCGCGGCGGTTTCACGGCCGACGAAACGAGGAAGAACGCCGGCGGCAATTATCTGCGCATTTTCCGCACTGCGATGGGTTGAGGAAGACGACGATGGACATGCACGGCATCCCGTTCGGCACGACAAACTGGGACGACGTACACGAGACGCTGCATCCGGGTGAAACCGGCACGGCGCGCTGGCGAACCCGCGAATTCGGCGGCATCCGGGTGCGGGTCGTCGAATATTCGGCAGGTTATTTGGCCGACCATTGGTGCTCCAAGGGCCATATTCTTTATGTGCTGGAGGGTGTGCTGCACACCGAGCTCGACGACGGGCGCAAGGTGACGTTGACGCCGGGCACCAGTTACCAGGTGGCAGACAATGACGGTGCGCACCGCTCTTTCACCGAGACCGGGGCACGGTTGTTCATCGTCGATTGAAAACGAACGCGTTCGCCCCTGATGGGCTGGGACCAGGTCGTGAACTCGTAAATGAGTATAGGTCGCGTTGGTTGGGGAACCGGCGTTGTCGACGATCTCGTTTCGGTTGAGCAGACTTCGGGTAGCATTTTATCGTCTATGCAGGGAGCGCCCGAGGGCAGCGGACGTTCAATGCAAGGTAGCGCTTTCATCGCCTTTTGCACGCGAGGCCATGATCGCCGGTTTATGCGCGAAAGACCCTTTGGCTGAGCGGTTACCGTGAACCTCTCCTTCCTCTTGCGGGCCCCGGTTTTGGCGTGGCGAATTCTCAGCCATGAGAAAGGCCGCGCGGTGCTGGCCACCACCGGCGTCTTCATCGCGATCCTCTTGGTCTTCATCGAGCTCGGCTTTTTCATCGCGGTGCCGCAAGGCGGCATGTTGGTTTACGACCATTTGCGGTTCGACCTGCTGCTGTGCTCGAAAAACTACGCATTCCAGGCCGAGCCCTGGCAATTTCCGCGCGCGCGGCTGAGTGATGCGGCGAAGGCGCCGGGCGTCGCCCGGGTGACGCCGCTCTATTTCGCCGGCGCCAAGTGGCAGGAGCCGCGCGGCGGCGACCGCCTCGATGCGTTCGTCATCGGCTTCGACCCGGCTGCGGACCCCTTTGCCGTCGCCGATATCGAACGGCAAGCGCCGGCCCTGGCGCGGCGCGACACGATGCTGGTCGATAACGCCACCCGTTCGATCTTCGGGCCGATCAGCGCCGGCACCGAGGTCTTGCTCGACAACCACAAAGTGACGATCGGCGGCGACTACACGCTGGGCACCGGGTTTCTCGGGATGGCAGTCGCGGTGATGAGCGAGGCGAATTTTTTTCGCCTGTTCGCCCCAAGAACGGCCGAGCTCGTTAATTTGGGCCTGATCACCTTGACCCCCGGCTCGAACCCGGGAGTAGCGGCGGACGCACTCGCCAAGGCGCTGCCCAACGACGTGCAGATCCTTACCCGCGACGCGCTGAAGCAGCACGAGGACAAATACTGGACGACGCGTACCTCGGTCGGCCTGATCTTCGGCTCGGGCCTCATCATCTCGTTCATCGTCGGGATCATGGTGCTGTACCAGACGCTCGCCACGCAAATCGCGCGGCATCTGCCGCAATTCGCGACCTTGAAGGCGATCGGCTACGGCGATCTCTATCTCGCCGCCGTCGTCATGATCGAGTCGGCGATGATCGTGCTCGTCGCGTTCGTGCCGGCGGCTGCGGCGGCTTTGGCGATCTATGCCCAGCTGCGCAGTGCCACGCTGCTGCCGGTGGTTCTTACCCCGACGCGCCTCGTGGCGGTGCTGGTCATCACCCTGCTGATGTCCGCCGCCTCGGCGTTCCTGTCCCTGAGCAATTTGCGGCGCGCTGATCCGGCGGATGTGTTCTAGATGGTCGCGCTCGATGCTTCCCGGCTCCTCCCGCGCTTCCGCGGCGTGCCGCTTGCCTGGCGCAACCTTTTCGCCAACAAGAGGCGGCTGCTGCGGTCGAGCGCCGGGATCGCCTTTGCCGCATTGCTGATGATGGTTCAGCTCGGCTTTGAGCAGGGCTTCTTCGATGCCTCGCTTTCGGCGGTCCGCGCGCTCGACGGCGATCTCTTCGTCTTCAGCGCTTATAAATACCGCTTCGGTACGCGCGACCCGATCGAGCACGGCGAGCTCGACAAGGTCCGTGCCGTCGCCGGCATCGCCAGCGCGGAGCCGCTCTATGCCGACTGGCAAGAGTTTTTCTGGACCAGCCCTATCGACGGCAAGCCGTACCTCGTACGCGTTTTCGCCTTCGATCCTGGCGCTCCGGCGGTGTTCTCGCTATCCGGGATCAAGGATCAGCAGGCCCTCCTCAAAAATGACGATGCCGTGCTGGTCGACCGGCGCGCGCGCGCGTTTCTGGGCATGGACGCGGATGCGAAGGAAACCGACCTCAATGGGGAGCGCGTGCAGATCGCCGGCAGCTTCGCGCTCGGTCCCGATTTCATGAGCGACGGTACGGTCGTGATGAACGACCGGCTGTTCGCGAAGCTGCTGCCGGGCAATCGCGACAGCGCTGCGAACCTGCCGATCGAGGCCATCGTCATCAAGCTGCGTCCGGGCGAGTCGGCGTCCACCGTTCAAAGCGCGCTGCGCGCCGCGCTGCCCGACACCTCGACGGTGATGACGAAGGCCGAGGCCGTCGATTTTGAGCGCAAGTTTCAGGAGGAATTGTCGTCCGCCGGACCGATCTTTTGGTTGGGCGCGATTGTCGGCTTTGTCGTCGGCATGCTGATCTCCTATCAGGTGATCTATACCGATCTGTCTGACCAGCTCCCGCAATATGCGACACTGAAGGCGATCGGCTACAAGACCAGCTATCTGGTGCGCTCGGTGCTTGGCCAGGCGGCCTTGTCAGGGCTTGCCGGCTATGTGCCGGCCTGGCTGCTCTGCATCGCCGCCTATCGAATCATCGGCGCGTTTGCGCTGCTGCCGCTGCACATGACCTCGCGGCTGACGGTGCTCACGCTCGGCCTCACCCTCGGCATGTGTCTGCTCGCGGCCGCGCTCGCGGTTAGGCGGGTGATCGCGGCCGACCCTGCGGAGATATTCTGATGACTTACGCCCTTCCGGCCTCGGCGCCCGCAGTGCGTGCGGAAGCCATCGATTTCCATTACGGCCAAGGCGACTCCCGCAATCAGGTCCTGTTCGACATCTCGATCGAGATACCGCCCGGGCAATTGGTGGTGATGACAGGTCCGTCAGGGTCTGGAAAGACTACCTTGCTGACCTTGATCGGCGGGTTGCGAACCTTGCAGCAGGGCCGCCTCGAACTGCTCGGCCAGGACGTGACACAATTGAGCGCTGCCGAACTCGTGCGGGTGCGGCGAGATATCGGCTTCATCTTTCAGATGCACAACCTGTTCGATTCGTTGAGCGCCATCGAGAACGTCAGAATGGCGCTGCAACTCGGGCCGTTTCCGCCGGCGGAAATGCGCGGCCGGGCGCAGGAAATCCTGGAACAGCTAGGTCTCGGCCACCGCGTCGACTACAAGCCGCGCTCGCTTTCGGGCGGGCAGCGCCAGCGGGTGGCAATCGCGCGCGCGCTCGCCAATTATCCGCAGCTCGTGTTGGCGGACGAGCCGACCGCGGCGCTTGACATGCACGCGACGCGCAACGTCGTCAGCCGGCTCAAGGAGATGACCGTTGACGCCGGCAGCGCCATTTTAATGGTGACGCACGACCACCGGATCATCGAGCTCGCCGACCGGCTCATTCACATGG
>Ga0335078_10011737_pt1 | contig 12994 bp, 9 predicted proteins | sample Lox_Sample_32_FD_206711 | JGI IMG/M metagenome (GOLD analysis project Ga0335078, IMG submission 206711) | Soil microbial communities from Loxahatchee National Wildlife Refuge, Florida, United States - Lox_Sample_3.2 | ecosystem: Environmental > Terrestrial > Soil > Wetlands | place: USA: Florida... | reverse complement strand
GCACTGTCGTGATTGGATTCACTGCGGGAACATCCCAGAGCCTGAATGTCGCGGTCAGCGGCACCGGCGGGTCCGCGGCTTCTTGCACATATTCACTTTCCGCTAGTACTCAATCCGTAGGTTCTGGTGGCGGCACCTGGCCGTTTACGGTGAATGCCGGTCCGAACTGCGCATGGTCCGTAACGTCCGATAATTCGTTCGTCACGATTCTGTCCCCGCCATCTGGGACCGGTACCGCGACCCAGGCCGTAAGCTTCAGTGTAGCCCAGAATAGCGGCTTGTTGCGAAGCGCGACGATTACTGTGCAGGGCGGCAGTCAATCTCTCCAATTCGTAGTAGCTCAGGATGCGTCAGGCTCTTACAGCTGCAACAATCAGCTCTCTCCGGGGGTGCAAGTCGTCGCCGCTAGCGCCGGGAATGGCTCCTTTAATATTTTAACGTCATCGACCTGCAGTTGGAGTGTTACCAGCAATTCTCCTTGGCTTGCCGTTGAGACAACAGGGCTTCACCTTGGTTCCGGATCGGTTATGTATAGCTGGCTTGCGAGCTCCGCAGCCAATCAGCGAGTCGGAACCCTGAATGTCACGGGTGATGGCGGCACTACGGTGTTTACCGTTAGCCAATCGCCTGGTACCAGTTCGTGCTCGTATTCGCTCTCGCCCACACAAACACAAGTGGTTTACGGGGGAGGCTTTACGTACTTCAGTGTTACGGCTGGAGCGGGGTGCAATTGGAGTGCGTCGAGCAGTAATGGATGGATCACTATCCAGAGCGGTGGTTATGGTACCGGGAACGGCCAGGTTCAGTTTAACGTAGCTACGAATTCATCGAGTGCCGACCGGACAGGTGCCGTCACTGTGCAAGGAGGTGGCCGAACTCTGACATACACTGTAACCCAATTAGGCACGCCTGCGTATTATCCGGCCATTTCTTTACCGACTTCAGCATTTACGATTAGCCAGGCGCTTGTAGGTTTGACCACTTACCAAACCGTGACTGTTGCAAATACTGGCAATGGTGTGCTATACGTCGGGAGCATCTATCTGTTGTCAGGGACGGGAGAATTTTCGGCGCCGCCTTCGATGGCAAGCGTTCTTCCCTCGGGAACAGGGTATTTCACGGTGTCCTTGACACCAACATCTGTCGGGACAAAGAACGCCACGATCCGGATGACGACTAACGACCCGACGCATCCTACCATCGATGTCAGTTTCGCAGCGAATGCGGTCGCAACCAGCTCTGGAGGAATTGACTTCGTTTGGACGAACGCCGGAACGGGTCCGGAATCAGTGGCAGAAACCCCGTACGTAACGGTTGGATCAGCCATTTATATTTTCGGCAATCACGAATGGCGTTACGACCCGACCGTGCCGAGCTGGACGAGCATTGATGTTCCGACTGTGAATCCATACGGCGGCGGCGCGGCGGCGATTAGCGGCAGCGTCTACCTGAAGAGCGGTCCGGACGCTCAACTGGCAGTGGTGCGGTTGTCGGACGATAACTGGAGTTTCGCAACATCCATGCCCGACACGCGAAACGGTGCGGCGGTAGCTACTGTCAACGGCAAGCTGTATGTTATCGGCGGCTTTTTAAATCAGGTGCTTACGCCCATGGTCGAGATGTTCGACCCCTCCACGAACCAGTGGACCAGAAAGCACGACATGCCTACGGCTCGCGCCTATGCGGGTGCTGCGGTAATGAACAATATAGTCTACGTAATCGGGGGAAATAATGGCCAATATTCGGTAGCAACGGAAGCGTACGACCCGTCTACCGATATGTGGACCCAGCGCGAGAATATGCCGACGCCCCGGCAAGTATTGGCACTGACGGTCATACAGAACAAGATCGAGGTGATAGGGGGTATGGGATACGGCACCCTCGGCCAACCGGATTATGGACAGCCCCATGCGCTAGCCAATGTCGAGGAATTCGATCCGTCAAAACCGGATGGCGTTTTCGGAAGCCGCAATGCCTGGGCGATCCGGAATCCGATTAGTACAGCCCGTTATGGCGCGAGTGCCGGCACCATAAATAACACGGTTTACGTCATTGGGGGAGCTACTTTCGTCAGTGGCAACGTACCAGGCATTGAGGCAGGCACGCTCTCTGCGGCGCCGGTCGTCAATATGCCCATTCAATCGATCAGTTTTGGTGATGTTCCCGTCAACACTATCAGTGAACGAACAGTCGTGATTCAGAACGCCGGTTCCGCCTTACTGACGATTTCGGATGGCGGAGGCACCGTGAACAGTAACTATCCGAACGGGTTCACATTTGTGAGCTTTCCGTCGTCAATTGTCTCGGGTGGGTCCGCGACGATACGCTTCCGGTTTGCGCCCACCTCGACGGGCTCTCAGAGCGCGAGCTTGACTATCGGCACGAACGATCCCGCGACACCATCAATTCTGCTGAACTTCTCCGGCACTGGCACGGCTGCGCCATCTCTTCCGCCGGGCGCGAACTTTTCATTTGTGCATACCATCGATATTCACAGTCAGCCCTACTTCGCGACCGCGTCGAGCGGAATGCTCTATGTGACCACCACGTCGAGTGCCGGCGTGGCCGAATTGCTAGTCATTGATCCTATGTCGGGTACTACACAGGCGACAGTGGCTTTTGCTGCCTACCCTACGGCGGACCCCCTTCGTCCAGTTGTGCTAGGAAATCATGCTTATGTGCCATTGGATCTCCAGAGTGGCACCGGAGAGCTGGCTGTCGTAGATCTTTCATCGGCGAGCGTCTTGCAGTATATTCCGATCGCTTTCAATTCGGTATGGACAGCAGCGCAAGGCAAGTTCGTATATGTCGCGAATTCAGACTGCTGGCTGGACGGTAGCCCGAGTATCATTCAGGTCGTGGATTCCACCACGAATGCCGTGACCGCCACGATGCTCGGCACTCGTGGAAACTCGGATATGGCAATCGATCCGGCAACAGGTCGAGGATATGTGACCGGCGGCAACTCCTGCACCGGAGGAAGTCCTCAAGTGCCCCAGGTGTTCGACAGCAACACCAACACTATTATTGGTTCCCTCGCGACAACCTATCCAACGCAGGGTGTATCGATTGCTGGAGGTCAGGCTTATGTTCTTGAGTCGAACCTAGTTGACGTCGTGGACATAGCGTCGGATGAAATACTCGCCTCGGTACCGGTTTATCCGTACGTGAACTTGGTTGCAGCGACCTCAGCGTATGTATTTGTCGGCGGGTTTTCGGGGCCTTCGCCTGGAGTGTACGTCCTCGACCGGACGACGAATCTCGTGGTGGCTTACATCCCCTATTCCGGTGTTACGCGGCTTGTGGCTGACCCTGAGACAGAGGACGTATACGTTCTGAACCAGCTTGGCCAATCAATTTCCGTACTGCGCTTTCAGGAGCCCGGCTTTTCGGTCGCTTGCGGTGTGACCTCTACTGCCGGGGCACCCGGCAGTACGGGCTCGATGTCTTGTGCAGTGTCGAGTTTTCAAGGTTATGTGGGTTCAGTAGGTCTATCCTGTACCGGGCTGCCCACAGGTGTTTCCTGCGGATTTGCGCCCTCAACGATAAGCCTAGGAGCGGTTAGCAACGTCCCAGTTGGGGTGAGTGTTGCGGTGCCCACTGCAATCGTGTCAGGGATATACCCGTTTCAAATCCAGGCTACAGATGGTGTGCTTGTACGGTCACAGAGCGCCAGCTTGGTCGTTCCCACGTGTTCCTACGTGCTCGCTCCACAGTCAATCTCATTTGCTGCCGCGGGAGGAACAAGTTCTGCGCAGGTGGCTGCCACGGCAGGTTGTAGCTGGACAGCACAGAGTAGTGCGCCGTGGCTGAGGATCACGACGGGTAGCCCAGGAAATGGAAGTTCTAATGTCGGATTCGCAGTAGATGCGAACTCGGGCAGTCAACGGACCGCCACTGTAACCATTGGTGATCAGAGCTTTACTGTCACTCAGGGTACAGCGTTCAGTCTATGCGATGTAAACCAGGACGGTAGTACCAACGTGGTGGACGTTCAAGATGTCGTCAACAAAGCCCTCGGCTTATCGTCCCCTGCGAATGATTTGAACCAGGACGGGGTCGTAAACGTGGTGGACGTTCAAATTGTGATCAATGCAGCCCTCGGACTTGTCTGCTTGGCATTCTGAAGAGATCCGAACGCCGGGAGGGCGGTAAAGGGCATGCATCAGGTGAAGTATAGCGAAGTGGGGGACAGATGAGTGCCGTACACCTTGTGTTAAATCGCGATCCGCTTCACTTCATCGAGCGTGATCTCATCGCCCGTTCGGTCATAGAGCTTCGTCGTCCGCGGCGATTCGTGCGCCGCGATCATGGCAGCATTTTCAAGCGTGCCGCCGTTCTCCAAATACGCCGTTATCCCGGTCGCCCGAAACGTGTGGCAGCACGTGGCGGAGGGGAGCCCGGCCGCGAGTGCCCGACGTTTCACCATCCGGAGGACGTCCGTACGCGCCATTGGATTCTCCGTGATCTGCCGCCGGGCATCGACGCTCCGGAAGAGCGGCGACTTCTTGTCGTCACGGATGCCCGCAGCATCGAGATACGCGTCGAGGTATGCTTCGGCGTTGTGATGGCAGGGGACCTCGTGCCGCTTGCCGCCCTTTTCGTGGAGCCGCACCCCACCAGCGCTTGCCGTTCTCGTAATAGTCATCGACGTGCATGTTGACCATGGCGGAGACGCGGGCGAACCTGTAGCACATCAGGCCGATTAGCGGGCGATCCCGGAGTCCGACGATGGAATGTGTCTTGATCGAATCGAGGAGGGTCCGCGCCTGGTCGGCCTTGAGGACGGGCGTCTTGCCGCGGTGCACGACGTACTTCGGTCCGCGGACGGACGCGGCTGGATTCGCCGCCACAATCTGACCCGTAACCAGGAAATCGAGAAGTATCCGGATGGCTGCGAGGTGTTGCTTCACGGTGGACGCCGCGCCCGTATGGTTCTCGATATATGCCGCGATCACCAACGGGCGGATCTCTTCGAGCGTACGCAAACGATGCTCCTCGCACCAAGCGAGGAACTCTCCGACCGCCTGGGCGTACGCGGCGCGTGTGTTTTTGTTCCGGATCGTCGCGGTGAAGAACTCGATGAAGCGCCACGCGACGCGTTCGCCGGCACGCGCGATCACGGCCGGCAAGGCGTCGCTGCCGGCGCGGGTTAGCTCGCGTTTTGGGATCGGTACGAGGCCGGAGTTCGTTTCTGGAGTGATTTGGAATTTGGATGCCGGATGCCGAACTCTTCGGAATCGGGCTATGAGGTCCAACGTCGACAGATCGAAGCGAGAATTGATGAGATTCGGAAGCAGCTTGGCGGGCACACGCGGGATATTGACCCTGCAATTCAGCATCAGTACAGCAAAGCCGAGGCGGACCATGTCGGCTGCGGGGCGGCGGCGCATCGCTGCCGTTCAGAAAAAGCGTTGGGCTGAATTCAAGAAATCCGCCGGCGAAACGTCGACGCCGAAAAGATTTCTCTCGCCCGCCGCAAGAGCAAAGTTGGCCGCCAACCTGGTGAAAGCGAGGGCAGCCAGAGCCGCGAAGAAGGCGGCACTGTGACATGAGACGCTACCGCCTGGCCGAAAAGCTTAGCACTGCTGTTTACGATACGGCGCGTGTAACACGCACGGCGGCAGGCGGGAGAATCTGTTGCTCGTCCCACTATCTAGAGAAGGTGTACGGCGTATGGCATCCTCGAAGGATATGATGACCAACCTGGCTGTCCCAACACCGAGAATCAGCTTCCATCACCGCTATCCGCACCTCACCGAGCCGCAGTTGGAGATAGCGGATGAAAGTTTGAGACAATACGTCGCCCTCGCGGTCCGCGTGGTTGAGCGAACTAGAATCGACGCCGAGGCATGGGTGCCCTTCAAGACTTTTGACAGCGTCGCCGGACGCTCGTAGGATGAATTACGAAAAGCCATAGACCAATAACCAAACGAGACATGAAACCCTATGTCGGTTACTTTCGCGTTTTCACCGCGCGGCAGGGCGAGCGGGGCGTGTCCCTCCAGGAAAAGCGCGACGCAATCCAGGGGTACGCCGAGCGCCACCAGCTGGAGATTTCCGGATTGTTCGAGGAGCGAGAGACCGCAGCCAGACGCGGGCGTCCGATCTCTAACGAAACGGTGAAGTTGCTGTATTCCTTCGAGCGGTCGCGTCGCCGGGATTCAAACATCCTGCACGGTTGCCCCGAACGGCAATTCCTTCTGCCTCCCGCTGGCACCCCGATCCCAGTAGTGTGGAATACATGGACTTGGATGAAAACGACGTACAAGAGTTCATTCGCCTTTGGAAAGAGGAATTTAACGAGACCATTTCGCCAGCCGACGCGCGCCATTGCGCCTCAGGCCTTTTGGAGCTTTTCGCCGTTCTCACGAAACCGTTGCCGTAGGAACGTCACTCGTCGCGTGATGGCAATGATCTAAACGCACAACCCTCATGCGATATTTCCTCTACTGCCGAAAATCCTCCGAAGACGAAGACCGCCAGATCATCTCCATAGAATCCCAGCGCCGTGAAATGGAGCGGCTGGTTTCCGGATGGAAAGACATCGAAATCGTGTCCGTCTACGAGGAGTCCTTCAGCGCGAAAGCACCGGGCCGGAAACTCTTCAACGAGATGATCGCGCGCATTGAGGCCGGCGAAGCCGAGGGAGTCATCGCTTGGCACCCCGACCGCCTTGCCAGGAACTCCATCGACGGCGGCAGGATCATCTATCTCCTCGACACCGGCAAGCTGAAGGACCTTCGGTTCGCTACCTTCACCTTCGAGAACAACTCGCAGGGCAAGTTCATGCTCTCGATCGTCTTCGGGTATTCGAAGTACTATGTGGACAGCCTCAGCGAAAACATCCGCCGGGGCCTCCGGACCAAAACCGAGAACGGATGGCAGTCCGGGCTGGCACCCATCGGCTACCTGAACGATCCCGTGTCCCGGACCATCATTCCCGATCCCGACCGATTCGATCTCATCAAGGAAATCTGGCGGCTGATGCTCACGGGCGTGTATTCCCCACGGCAAATCATGGAAATTGCAAACCATGAGTGGGGGTTCCGGACTGTGAGGCGGAAACGGAGCGGCGGCAAAGTGCTCTCTCTGAGCGGCGTCTACCGTATTCTCACGAACCAGTTCTACGCGGGCATTATCCAGCGGGCTGGAAAGACATATCCCGGCAAGCACCAGGCTATGGTCACTCTCGACGACTTCGACCGCGTTCAGGAAATCCTTGGCAGGCCGCGCCTGCCCCGACCGAAGACGCGGCAATTTGCGTTCACCGGTCTCATCCGGTGCGGATCATGCGGTCTCTCCGTCACTGCGGAGGAGCGAACACAGCGTCATGGACACCGCTACACGTACTACCACTGCACGAAGCGGCGACTCGACCAGTGGTGTGACGAGCCCTATGTTCAGGTCGGCGAGCTAGAGTCGCAGATTGCGGATTTTCTCCGCCAGATCAGGATTTCGGAGGGGTTCTACTCTTGGGCCATGGCCAAGCTCGACCGCGTATCCGAACGCGGCAAAGCCGCGAGAGCATCGCAGCGGCACTCTCTTGAGCAGGCTCAAAGTGCTGTTGAGAGAGAGCTCGGTAATCTGACGAAGCTCCGCATCCGGGAACTCCTCACGGACGACGAATATCTCAAACAGCGACAGGAGTTGGAACGGGAACAGATCAAGATCACCCAAAACCTGGCACAAGCCGATCAGGACGAAAATCGGTTTGAACCCGTCATGGAGCTCATTTCTTTCAGCAATACCGCGGTTTCCTGGTTCGAAGCCGGCGATTTGCTCACAAAACGCCTTATCCTGAAAATTACCGGTTTGAACCCGCTCCTCAAGGACAGAAAACTCAACATTGACGCGCGCAAACCGTTCCGGCGTTGGTCACAGCCGGGGGATTTTTCCGAGTTGTCGAGTTTCGTGGAGGACGTCGGAACCCTTGCGGACGCGGGAGAGCTTACGGAGACGCTCGCTTCCTTACGGGAACTCCGCCGTCACATGAATCGCCCCGCTGAAAAACGAGCTGCATGACGATTGATATCAATGATGTGCCGGAGGACAAACCATTTAGAAGCAGCGGTTTGGAGTCAATGCTGGCAAGCCGAGTTATCCGCCGACGTTGTTTGATGGCGGTTCGTCGGCCCGGCGCGCGAGCTCGATTGCGATCAGGTTCACGGACGCGTCGATCTCGTCGAGTTTGGCAAGTATCCGTTGCTCCAGCAACCCTATCTCGGTGTTCATGGCGCCGTGCATACTGTTGAACAGCCGCTCTGTGTACCTCCGCTCCACCGCAAGCTGTCGTTTGAACAGCCAGAGCACTGAAGGAGGCCGGCGTTCCCCAAAGTATGATTCCCAAGTTTCAGGTCCATCAGGTGGTTCGAGCATCCTGTTCAGCATCGGGCTCGCCGCGTGTCGGCAGAAGACGAACTAACCTGCCGTTGGCGGCAGGATTCTATATGCCACGCGGGCCAGAAGCGAGACAGGCGGCGGCTCAATCGGATGCCGCGCTTTGTACCGAGGAAGAGCACCATCGCCGGCATTCGCTCTGCGCTGAAGGCCCTCACCAATGCCTGCCTGCTGAGACGTATTTATGGAGTACCGCGGATTGTCCGCCGCCGGAACTGGCAGCGGACGACCGATGCGCCGCATCCGCCGCCTTCACCACGCGTGGAATCTATCGATTCCGTCACTACGGGTATGCCGCACCGTCCCGCGTCTAGCGACGGGCGCACTGCGATTTTCGTATCCTCAAACCCTATCGGGCGACGCTATCGCTTGTCGCAGTGCGCCCGTCGCTACGCGCGCCTCAGCCTCTATCGGAGGCCTCGGTTCGGCTGACGATCCTATCGTCACTCACCGCCGAAGGACGGCGCGGCATGGATTCTAGCGAATCTGAAATCACAAAATCACAGGGATTCCCGCTATCGCGAAACCGAATGGCGAACCTGAGATACTGAAACGGGCGGCACTGGCAACCTTATCCAGTGCGGCCCGATGGTCCGCCGAATTGAATCGCGAGTGTGAATTATCAGGAAGGGTGCCGGATCTCGACCGGCATCGCCACGCCAGCTTGCCGAAACGACAGCGAGCCTTGCGTGCGGAATTCGTAGTGCTCGATGGCCATCGCCGCGCCCTTGTCGTTGCTGCGCACCACGCACCCGTAAATCATCAGTTTCATGGGGCAGGAATCGTTGAGCAGCACTGGCCAGTTCATCGACAATTCCACCGGCATACCACTCGTCAACATCGTCTCTGCTGAGAACCAGACACCACTGCTTGAGACATTTAAAGTCTTTCCCGTACCGGTCTCGGCAATCCGTTTTCCATAGAGCATCTTATAACGAACGCACTGCTCAATCGGAAACCTTCGTTTCAGCCTGCGTTCCCGCTCCCCCTTGCGAAAATTGATGAAATGTTCCGTGTAAAACGCCAGATCCGAACGGTCTGAGACTTCTAAGAGGGCACAAATCCACCGTATTTCTCTCGCCACGATGAGCTCGTCCGAATCAATCCACGACGCGATTTCCCGATCCGACATTCCACGCGCGACGCCCTCGATAAGCTGCCTCTCCCGTATCGTTAGAACGCCTCGCTTGTCCCGCGCTTTAGAGACTTCGTCAATCCAGGTTCTCCCGCCATAGACGGCCCTGATCGCCTGTGCTAGCAATTGAGGTGCGGTTGATTTAAAGACTATTCCATCGACGCGCGCTTTTCGAAGCCGCTCGAACGTGATTGGATCATCGTGAGCCGTCAAGATCACTATTCTGCTTTTCGTTCTCTTTCGGCGAAGCTCTTGAATCAATGAAAAACCATCGACATCGGGCATCACGAGATCGAGCAAGAGGACGTCCGGCTCACACGTTCTTAACAATCCTTCGACGTCAGTCCCGTGGGTGGTTGTGGCAACGACCTTGAAGTCCTTTTCACGGCGGAGCAATCCCTCCAGCCCTTCTGTAAATGTCACATGGTCGTCCGCGAGGACGATCGTTATTTTCTGGGGTAGTTTACGGCGAATCGGTTTTCTGATTGCGGACAACAGAGGGCCAATGTCGCCCTTAAACGAGCGCGCACCGATTCGAAATGCATTCTTACGGAGCAGCGGGGCAATACACTTAGGGAGGCTCTCCTTTTTGGGGAGCTTCGCATCGCCGAGTAATACGGGTATGACACGAATTTTCCGTCGCAAAGCCGCAGCGATCTCTTGTCGAACCAGATCTTTCGGGTCATCAAGTCTCATCCGCCCACTGCGCGTGACTAGCCACTTGTGCCCGATAAGGGCCAACAAGACGTCACATCGTTTCAGTCTTTCCTGAATTACTTCCGCAAACTCCTCTCCTGGATCGATTGCCTTGATGTCCATGAATACTGATTTGCGGCCGAGTTCCGCAGCAAGAAAGTCGAAGAGGGACCCTGCGTATCGAGCCGAATCAACACGCCTATAACTAATGAAGACCTTGCTCATCATGCACTCGCGGCAGAAACCGACCAGATAATCATGATATCAAAACTCGACTGGCCGCTTGGCTAGTCTAAGGCTTCACGAAAGATGCACAGCAGCAGGCAGTCGTACCCCCGCGCTCGCGCGCTGCGTTTACAGGTCCGCCGCTGAGAACATGGGAGGGTTTCTGCGGCATGCCACACCTCCTTGCCGAGCGTATCCAGAGCCTAACAATAGATGAATGACGCCCAGCACGACGACATTCCCACAAATCGACGCAGGCCTTCCCCGCAACAATCCCGTCAAGCAAAGAATTCTCCAACTTCTGGCCGAGTACTTCTGCCTGCGGACGAATGAAGCAGCCGAACTCCTGAGGGGCCGCGCCGTTACGGATAGCGACGTGCGCTCTCTGCGCCGCACGTTGTCCATCCTGCACCGGGACGGGTTTCTCCATCGCGTGCCGCACTTTGATGCTGGTCACGACCGGGGCGGCGCCGCGTATGTCTACGGCCTCTCAGCGAAGGGCGTCAGTCACGCCTTGCGGAACGGATATTCCACGCCGGCAACGAAGACCCTCGACGAACACTCCATCCGGACGCTGGACCATGAGTTGGAGATAACGTCGTTTCACATCGCGCTCCACCGGCTCTGCGTCCACCCCGGGCTCCGCTACGCGTGGCAACAGGCGGACCTCAAGCACACGGTCCACCCGGACGCACTCTTCTACGTCGCAGATCCGGCAAATCCCGGCAAGGCCTTCTGCTATTTCCTGGAGATCGAACGCGCCAAACTCGGCAATTACCGGAACGGCGAGCCGCAGATTCTCCGCAAGCTGCGGAAGTACTACGCGTATTTCAATTCCACCGGTTGCGAAAAGGAATGGGGGTTCCGACAATACCGAGTGATCGTGGTCCAACGGAGCGAGGCCCGGCGGGAGGGACTCCTTAAAGCACTGCGGGAGACCTGCAGCCATCGGATGTTCTGGCTCACGACGGAGACGGCATACCGCGGGGGCATCGGCGGCGCTATCTTCATGACGCCGAAAGATGACGCCCCGGTGCCATTCTCCTTCCTTACGCGCTGATTCCCCGCGCCATACGATTCACCCAATCGCTCGAAAGAGCGGGATTAACGCGTCCCGCGTCCCGCCGTCTCCGGAGGTTGATCCTTCCGTCGATGGCGGCTGGGACGCCGGAACCATGAACATACCCATCGGAACATACGGAGACTCGTTCTCCCTCGAAAACGAACTCGTTATCGACAGCTTCAACCACACGTTTGTGGACGGCGTTTCGGGCGTCGGAAAATCGACGCTCCTGGAGGACGTCGCCATACGGCTCATCCGCGCCGGCAGGCCCCTCCTTTATATGGACCCGCACGGCACGAGCGCCCGCCGCATCCTGAGCCACATCCCGAAACCGTACGGCGAGAAAGTCGTGTATATTAACCCGCTTGCAAAGAAGGTTCCGGGGATATCGGTCTTCTGCGGGAAGACGAAAGAGGAAAAGGAGCTCGACATAGCGTCCTTGAGCAGCATGCTCAAATCGACGGCCGGCGACGCCTGGGGGTTCGAGACCGCGAACGTCATTGACGGCGCCGCGACCGCCGCCGTGGAATCGATGGAGCATCCGACGATGGCCCACGTCTACCTGTTCATCGTGCGAAAGCTCATACGGGAGCGGATGATCGCGAGGACCGACAACCCCCTGCTCACCGATTTCACGCTCGAATACGACGACGGCCTCCGCGCTTCGGAGCGGATGTCAAAGTTTGCTCCATCCATCAACAAGCTGAAGCCGTTCGTCCGGCCCATCATCCGGACCATATTCAACCAGACCGCCAATCTTCCCCTGATCGAGCTCATGAACGACGCGATCATCATTGTCGATCTCGACAAGGGGAAGATCGGCGACGTGAACGCCGCCCTCATCGGCTCCGCAATCCTGAACCACATCGGCATCTACGCCTTCCGCCGGCCGGCAACGAACCGCAAGGAGTTCACGGTGATCGTGGATGAGTTTCAGAACTTCTCGCACGGGATAAACTGGACCACGTTCTTTGCCGAGCTCCGGAAGTTCGGCATCCGGTGCTGGCTCGCCACGCAGTCCGTCACGCAGGTTCCCGACGTCTGGACGGACTCGATCCTGGGGAACGTGAACAACCTGATCTGTTTCGCCGTGGGCGACAAGGACGCCGAGCGGATCGCGGCGGCGTATGGCGACCCGTCCCTGGCGCCCGGCCTTATTTGGCTCGACGACCACGAGTTCTACGCAAAGGTGAAGATCGGCAAGCAGCGCCACCTCTTCCGGCACGTCCGCGCCCTCGCTCCGTTCCCCAGGCAGGGCGACGAGTCGAAATACCGCGACGTGCTGAAGACCTCACGCATGCGATGGGGGAAGAAACGGAAGGACGTGGACGCCGGGATTCTGAAGGTCCTCAGGGAAGGCCTGGAAGAGAAGACCTGATCGGCACATCGGGTGACGTCGAAAAGAATGGCTCCGCCGAAGCGGAGCCGAATGCTACTCAACCAATCTGGCTTTCGATACGCGGTGTTTCGCCTTG
>Ga0335078_10011735_pt1 | contig 12995 bp, 9 predicted proteins | sample Lox_Sample_32_FD_206711 | JGI IMG/M metagenome (GOLD analysis project Ga0335078, IMG submission 206711) | Soil microbial communities from Loxahatchee National Wildlife Refuge, Florida, United States - Lox_Sample_3.2 | ecosystem: Environmental > Terrestrial > Soil > Wetlands | place: USA: Florida... | reverse complement strand
AAGGAGGGGGTCGATCCGCAGACCGCGGAAAAGGCAGTCTACGAGGAACTCGACAAACTGAAGACGGCGCCTGTTTCTGATGAGGAGCTTCAGAAGGCAAAGAACATCGTGCTGGCGGACTTTTACCGGCAGATGGAAAGCATCAACGGGCGCGCCAACACTCTCGGCTCCTACGAGGTTTTTCTGGGGGACTACCACAAGCTCTTTACCGCTGCCGCCGAGTACGACAAGGTCACCAAACAGGACATTCAGCGGGTGGCGAAAGCCTATTTTGGCGAGAAAAACCGGACCGTTGCCACGCTGGTGCCGGAAAAGGAACAGGCCGCACGGGAAGGACCGGCGAAGCCATAGGGCACTCCATGCCGGCTGGCATTTATTAGGCGCTGTCATCCTGCGGAGCGAAGGATCTCGGTAGCTCCGCGCGCATCTCAGTGTCTGCCATGAACTGCAGCGGTCCTTCGCCACGCTCAGGATGACACACTATACGAGGACGGGAAAGACCATACCAGGACGGGAGAAAGACAATGAAGCGATTGCTGCTGATTGCTATGGCGGTCGTGGCCGCCGCCAGCTCGACGGCTGAGATGAAGGCACAGGGGGGCGGCTTGAAGTTGCCTCCCCACGAGCGACGCAAGCTTCCGAGCGGCATGACTCTTCTGTTGATGGAGCGGCATGAACTGCCCCTCGTGAGTTTTCACGTCATCATCAGCGCCGGACCGGTTGCCGATCCTGCCGGGCAGCAAGGCCTTGCCTCACTGACCGCGTCGCTCCTGCGCAAGGGCACAACCACGCGCAGCGCCGACGAGTTCTCCAAACAACTGGATTTTGTGGGCGGGCAATTCAATTCGAGCGTCTCCGCCGACTATGCTACTGTTTCAGTGCAGGTCATGAAGAAGGACGCCGCCACAGCTCTGGACCTGCTGAGCGACGCTCTCCTGAATGCCACGTTTCCGCAAGCGGAAGTGGCGAAGCTCGTCGCGCAGCGGGTGGACAGCATTAGATCCGACAAAGACCAGGCCCTTGCCGTACTTCCGCTCTACTTCAACGCATTCCTTTATGGCTCGGACCCCTACGCGCGGCCGCGCGAGGGCGACGAGAAATCACTGCCCACCATCACTCGCGATGCCATCGTGAAGTTCTACCATGCTGAGTACACGCCGGCAAATACCATCCTGGCCGTGGTGGGGGATTTCGATCAAGCGGAGATGGAGAGGGCTGTGGCCCGGCGATTTGGGTCGTGGTCGGGCCAGCAAGAGCGGGCCGTTGAACTTCCCGAACATGCGGGGGTGGTCGGGAAAAGATTGCTCTTGGTGGACAAGCCGGACGCCACGCAGACCTATTACAGCATTGGTAACGTCGGGGTGGCGCGAACCAACCCTGACCGGGTTTCCATCCGGGTGGTGAATACGGTATTCGGCGGCCGCTTCGCCTCGATGCTCAATACCGAACTCCGCATTAAAAGCGGCCTGACGTACGGGGCTCGCTCCTACTTCGACGAACGCAAGTCGCGCGGACCTTTCGTGATCTCCTCCTACACACGTACCGAAACCACCGAAAAAGCCATGGACTTGACGCTCCAGGTGCTCGAGCGGCTGCACGACAAAGGCTTTACGCAAGACGAATTGGAGCTGGCGAAGAATTACATCAAAGGTCAATTCCCACCCACCCTCGAAACTTCTGAGCAGCTCGCTTCGCAATTAGCACAACTCGAGTTTTACGGGCTCGACGAGCGCGAGATCAACGACCTCTACCCTAAGATCGATGCCATGACCCTGGCCGACGCGCAGCGCGTGATTCGCCAATACTACCCTCTCGACAACCTGGTCTTCGTGGTCGTCGGGAAAGCGTCTGAAATTGGCACAGTGGTGCGCAAGTACGCACCGCAAATGAAGACCCTGTCAATCAGCGAGGCAGGGTTCGGAACTTCCGCTTTTTAGTCCTCAATTTGTTTTCGAAGAGACGCTGCAGACGCATTGCTCCGCTTAGCATGACACATAGCCATTGTCCGCAGCCTGCTAGGCCGCACAGAGTTCGGCTTTCGGAGAATTTCTAATACCTCCTGCAACGACGGAAAGCAATGACGTGGGGTACGATAACCAGAATTTGTTGCCCTCGGAATCGGGCGGGTCAAGGCGCACAATGAGGGGACGGCGACCAAAAGCCTTGGAGACCGAGTCAAAGGCGGGAATCACGACATTTTCGGTGAAGTCAAGCTCGTCAGGACACAAGAGGTAGCTTTCAAACAGCACACAGCCGGATACAAAAAGAGAAAGAAACTCGGGGTAGTATTTGCGCGGGGAAAAGCCATGCGAATGGAACCAGCGAGAGCCATCGAAGAAAGCGCTGTCCGGAATTATCGGGTAAACTTCACGAAACAACCTGTGGTGAAAGTCTACGAAGGGTTCCCCCCATTTAGTAGTTATCGAAGCGAATGAACGACCCTGACAAGCCTGGATGTCGAGAACGTCGGTCAACCTAACATCCATGTTCGTGTCAATTGTATCTGCAAAACGCATGCGAGCTAACGCAAACTTGCAGCGATTGAGTGTTACGAACTTGTCGTCGTGATATTCAAAGAACAGGGGGCGCAAGTTATAGGCAATCGTCATTGACAGGAAGCGCGCCACTTCATGGCTGGGCGTGGCGACCTGCCGCGCAAACACCGCGTATCGGGCAGGAAAGATGCCGGGAAACGAAGATGAAACGCGGTTGGCATCGCTTTGGCTATCCAATCGCTCCAGCGCCTCGAGCAAGGGCGTATAAAGAAGCTCGCGATGGTGTGTCATGGGTGTACGATCCTTCCCAACAAAACGAGGGCAAAAACAGCGGCGGCTAAACCGACCCATTCGGAAGTCGACAGCGATTCTCGAAAAACAGTGATACCCATCACGGCGAGCAGACTTACGACGGAAACGCTATAAATGGCCCCAATCGTGGCGAGCTTCACCTGTCGAAGTACATAGATCCAACCGAAACATGAAGCGGCATAAATGCAGGCGGCGCCGGCGAAGTACCCGCGGCTGAATGGCTGCGGAGAAGCGCTGGCGCGCTTAAGCAAGCAGTCGGCGAACACGGAAAAAGCACTGAGCCCAACCGTGACGAGAAGCGGCAGAAATGTGTTTCGCATCGGCATTGCCTATTCGTGGAAAGTCGTGGAGCCGACGACCTCGGTCCGTGGATTCGAACGCTCAATGACCCATGCCCGGTACCTGGGCAACTGCCCGCCGTTTCGCGCGATCGCATCCAGTTCGACCCTTATCCAGTCCTGTAAGGCTCCCGCTTTTCGGTATTTATTGATTTGCTGTTTCGGAATCGTGAGAACATTCCCAATGTACTTTCTGCAATTCTCCGAGCCACACCGACATCGCATCGTCCATAACCGTTTGGGTATGTTGGGTCCGACCGTCGCGGAGTAATCGTAGGTTATTTCACTTCCTCTTTTTATGTTGCAGATGGCAATGAGCTCGGATGTTTTCCTGAGTCCCGCGTTCGGGTGGCAGCTATGGTTGAATGTTCGGGAAAACTCATCCAAATCCATGTCTCGCTCAAGTCCGACTTGCAGGGAGTCAGTCTGCTTTTCCTCGCCTGCCCGTATTCTTTCCAGGCAATCCTCAAAACCTATGACTTCGCCCCGCAGGGTTGTTATTATGGTTCCCTTCTTTATGTCTTCAGCGGCGAATACTCCGATGCCATATTTGCCCGTGTCCTTTGGGACAAGTCGGGGCCGGCCCTGATTCGGTGAGCTTCGCTTCATTGACGTTTTCCGCACGCTGAGTCGCCGCGGGCAGTATCACCGTTGTGTCGCGATTCACGGATACCGCGCCACCCTCACGATCTTGGCAAGCGCCAGAAGCTTGGAGCTGATCTTGAGTTGTGTTTGCGTGGCGGCATCCAGGTTGACCTCAAAGCGCAGCTTGTTCTGGTCAAGCGTTAAGTTGATGATCCCGCCGAGGTCAGCGAAACCTTGCGTCTCGCCGACTGTTAGTGTGCTCGATCCCTTCAACGCCGCCAAAAGCTTCTCGGCTTGCTTCCTCTCGCTGGCCGGTACAAAAACCATGTGACAAGCCTTCGGGTCATCATTTGGTCTAAGCTTCTTGATTTCGACCGGGTGACCGTTGACCACGCGACCGCGCAGTTCTTGCTCGATCTCGCCTCGGAAGGGGTTCTGCCCTGCCACGCACAAGGTGAGCGGCGCAGCCCGGTCATGAAAAGCTTCGGGAGGCCACTGAATAAACTGGGCGAAGTGGTACAAAAACGCCAGCTTGACGCGGTATTCTGCATCGGCATCACTCTGCGACTGTGCCGTTCGAGACCACGCCAGGAGCGTGCAAAATACCGCGAGGCAGGTGAATATACGTATCACAGCGTGTGGCCTGCTGCCCTCGTACAGTGCTCCGTTTTTGCTCCCCAGAGTCTGCATGCTCAAAAGTGGTACGCAAACTTCAGCCGGTAGGTAAGGCCGTCCTGATAAATAATATCCTCGGGATCCCCGATAGTGCCCGGGTCTCCGTACCTGTGCCCAAACGCGTTATACATGCTGGCGGCCAAATCCCAATGCCGGGTGGCTCGGCTGAAAACCGTGAAGTCAGGTACAACATAGGCCCCCGTGTAATTCCCCGCATTGGTTCTTCTGCGGCTGACGTAATCGAGGTTCATACTCGCGAAGAGCTTTCGTTTGAAGAACGGTACGCTGACATTGGTTTGACCGAGCACATGGGGCGAGTTCGTCAGCAACGCGAAGCTACCCAGCTGCCTGGCATCCTGTAGACTGAGGCTGGCGCCGACTTCCAACCCGGAGCGCGACTGTTTCTTCAAACTGGTCTCAATTCCCCGCAGGTTGACGTGCTCACTGTTCTGGTAAACGATGTTGCCGTTGGTAGGGTCGGTCTCCTGGCTGATAAGTCCGCGCACGGGATAGTAATAGGCGGATACCAGAAAGCGCAGGTTCCCTTCGAGGTACTGCTCCAGAACGAATTCGCTTGTCTTCACTGTTTCCGGCCGGAGGCTGGGGTTCCCTTCCTGGCCTTGGCCGGCATAGTAGAGTTCAAAGGCGTTGGGGGCGCGAAAGGATTGGCCATAAAGCAGCTTGAAAGTTGTCTTCTCAAAGGGCTGATAGATCAAAGCGCCGCGGGGATTAGTGGTGCCGCCGAACGTCGAGTAATGGTCGTAGCGCAACCCCAAGTCCAGTGTCAGGCTGGGGTGCAGCCGGATTTCGTCTTGTGCGTAGACCCCCCAAAGATTAGAAGTGGGCTGGCTCACAAAATATTGGAAATAGGGTAGCACGTCATAATTCGTCTGAGACTGCCGGAAATTATCGCGATATTCCGACCCTACGATGATCGTCTGCTTGTCGAAAAGATGCTTGGAAAGAGCAAATTCAGCTCCCCACCACTGGCCGACGGGGGCATCTTTATTCATCACCATCGCCGAGCCGTCTGAAGCTGAATCATATGGGTAATACCCACGATACCTATAGTCATCATAGTAGACCCGTCCCTGGTACCCCCAGTCGTTGCCGAACTTATGGTCGTAGCTCAGATCAAGGTAACCTCGCGCATCGACGGTGCGAGCCGCGGGATCGTTGAACGAGTCGCCGAACGAAGCAGTAGGAACACCTTTTTCTCGCGATCCGAATAGGCCCTGTAATCGAAAGCCGTCGTAGGTAAGGCTGGCGAATGCCTGATGGGACTCCTCATAATCGCACTTCTCGGCCACACCATTGTGGGTCGCGGGACTGTTAAATTCCTGGAAAAAGAGATTCTGGCCAGCGCTGTCATAAAAACTGCCGGAGAGGAACAATTCAAGACCATTCCTGAACTGGTGGCCATAGGTAAGCCGCGACTTATAAGTGCCGTAACTCGCGAGTTCCCCAGAAGCAGTCAGTTCCTTCTGTTCCCGGACCGGCTTGGTGATGATGTTAATCACACCGAGGAAAGCGCTCGCTACGTAGAGCGACGAATTCGGCCCCCGGATCACCTCCACCCGATCAATCAAATCGATATCAAGCGGAAACTCCGTGCCGATGAGAGCTGCGTTGAAAATATCGTCGTTCATGCGGTGGCCATCGATCAGGAGCAGAACGCGGCTGTTGTAATCCCCCGGGCGGCCAAACCCCCGCTCCCCGAGGTAGCTGTAGTCGCGATCATAGGTCACATAGAATCCCGGAACATTCCGCAAGATGTCGGCCAATGTGCGGTAGCCATAATGCCGAATCTCGTCCGCGGTGATCACAGTGATGGAGGCCGGAGCGTCGGTAACCTTTTGCTCATATCCCGAGGCGCCGTACACCGAATCGATCTCGACCTTCATCAATTGCTCCAGGCTCATGCTCATAAGGTCGGGAGCGGCGTGGTCGTCCTGCGCCCCTATTCGCGTAGAATTGAAGAAGATCAGTATCGAAACCAACAGCAATGCAAAACTTCGCGAGGTCCATTGCCGCGTTGGTTCGGACTCGCACCATAGGGAAGCGAATTGTACCGGCTGAGGTCGGTGGTTATTTGACATGATCAGCTCTTCGGGCCCCGAAGGAGAGCACAAGATGCGCATGGCGGGATTCCAGAGATGGCCGGTACGCGTCCGGTGAAGCCATCGTCCGCGGTCGAAGTTCCTGCGCGATGCTCTCGTCGTCCAGCAGCATTGTGGCAACTCTTCATCGTGCGGCTGCGGTTGAGCAGCCGCGAGACTTACATCCTGAGGTCTTTTCCGGTTTTCATGGCAAGATCGCGACACCTCTGTCCGGCCCCATCCCCCGAGAGCCTGGAACTTCACACCTGGTTGTTACGCGAACTAAACTTGATTTAACCTAACTGGAACGAAAGCCTGAAATCCATCGCGTGTTCTTCCCGGGAGAGCAGGTAGAACGAGGTATCGCGGTGGTATGCGTCATGCTGCGAGCTTGCCAGACCCCAACAGCACACGCTCAGATGCACCTCCCTTGACGCTTCGAGAGAACTTCAGCTGGTTGATAACCTCGAAGAGCTCCTGGAGTTTGATTGGTTTCGGCACGTACGCGTCCATCCCGGCGGCCAGACATCGCTCCCGATCGCCACTCATGGCATGAGCCGTTAAGGCGACAAGAGGCAAATGCCCCCCTCCCGCTTCCCTTTCTCTCTGGCGGATAAGGGCTGCCACCTGCAAGCCATCCATGTCCGGCATCTGCACATCGAGCAGCGCCAGATCGAAGATCTCACTTTCGATTGCGTCGATGGCCTCGCGCCCATTTTTGACCGCGACCACCGAGTGCCCGCGTTTCTCGAGCAGACGCACCGCAAGCAGTTGATTGATTGGGTTGTCTTCGGCCAGCAAAATGTGCAACGGCTGGACGGTTCCGTTGATGTCGACGGGAGTCGTTGTTCTGTCCTCACCATGAGTCGCCGCGGTCTTGTTCTGGGTCCTGAAGATCGCCGCCAGGAGTTCAGACTGCTTGAAAGGCTTGAACAGACACAAGGCGATTCCCGCCCTTCGAGCTTCGCCCGCCTCTCCCAGCCCGCCACCCGAGCTCAGCATCAGAATGGTAGGCGCGCCGAACTCGGGGTGTTTGCCGATCTCCATTGCAACCTCGATCCCGTCCATTCCCGGCATATGATAGTCCAGCAGGATTAATGAGAATGCGGAGGGCTGGCTGGAATTAAGGATGTTGAGCGCTTCCTCTCCACTGCGGGCGAGAGTGGGTTTCATCCCCCAGTTCTCGAGCATTCCTCTGAAAACCAGCCGGTTGGTGCTGTTATCGTCAACCACCAATACGGGTAAACCCTGAAGTTCCGGAACTGCTAAGCTGGGCGAGGTCGACCATGTGCTACCGGAGGGGAGGCCGGCGCAGATAGTAAAGTGAAATTTGCTGCCCTGCCCGGGTTTGCTCTCAACCCACATTCGTCCGCCCATCATTTCGACAAGCCGGCCTGATATCGTCAACCCCAGCCCCGTGCCGCCGTACTTTCGAGTCGAGGAGCCATCCGCCTGTGAAAACGCCTCGAAGATGATTTTCTGTTTATCCTCAGGAATTCCAATTCCTGTATCAATGATCTGAAAGTGAAGCGGAATCTCCCTGCCCGACGCAGCTTGTGCCTCGACGCGAACGATAACCTCACCCCGGGGAGTAAACTTAATCGCGTTGCCGATGAGATTGAGCAGGACCTGCCGGAGCCGGATGGGATCTCCTGACACCATCACAGGTACTTCGGCGGAGATATCACAGGCTAATTCCAGAGCCTTCTGGTGAGCGCTGGCAGCGAGCGTTTTTGCGGCCTCGCCGACGCAGTCGCGGAGATCGAAATCTATGCAATCCAGTTCCAGCTTTCCGGCCTCGATCTTGGAGAAATCCAGAATGTCGTTGATCACGGTCATCATCGAGTCTGCCGAGGAGCGTGCAGTCTCCAGATATTCGCGCTGTTCCGAATTCAACTCCGTGCCGAGAGCCAGTTCCGTCATCCCTATGACGCCGTTCATAGGCGTCCGGATTTCGTGGCTCATGTTGGCGAGAAATTCGCTTTTCGCGCGACTGGCGGCCTCAGCCTTGTCCTTGGCGATGACCAACTCCGAAGTGCGAGCCGCAACCACTTCTTCGAGGTGATGACGGTGTTGTTCGAGTTCGTTGTCCCGCTGCTGGATCTGCTGGAGCATGTCGTTGAAGTCGTCGACGAGGTCCCCGAGTTCATCATCGTTCTGTCTTGTCGCGCGTACCCCATAGTCCTTCTCGGACGCCACTCGCTTCGTGGTCCGCGCCAGGTGCAGGATGGGAGTGGAAATTATGGTTTGCAGCTTGGCGCTGAGCCCCAGGGCTAACAGAGAAGCCGCGATCAGAACCAGGACAATAATTCCAGCAAAGCGCACCAGCCGCTGGTGCATCTCCTCGAGGTCGGAATCAAGATATAGAGTGCCGATGCGCTGGCCGTTGAGGGTTATCTGCCGGAACAGCGTCAAACGGTTCGGCCCGAATCGCGTGCTGTCTGGCTGGGGCGGCGGCGAGGGCGCGCCCTCGCGGGCGTCCCGCCGCGGATAGCTGGCAAACAGCTTTCCGTCTGCGGAGTAGAGACGCGCCATGCGGAGGTGCTGCTTGGCGCGCAGCCCGGAAAGGAGTTCTTCCGCCGCGCTCTGATCGCCAAAGCTCAACGCGGCGGTGCTGTTGGCGCTGACGATTTCCGCCAGAGTCTCCAGATCCTTGCGCAAGGCGTTGCGAAACACCACCAGATCGTAACTGGCGAAAGCCGCGCAGGAAAGGAGCAACGCGATGAGGACAACGACCATGGTCGTGATCCGCAGCTTGTGTTTGATCGAAACCTTTCGGTACGAGAACATGCCCACCTTGGAAGTAACCAGGGATTCGAGGCTTCCTTTGTCCTTTTACGATCTTGGCCGGCGCTGAAATCTTGGAACTGTCTTTCAGCCGCGTTGGCGCGGTGTCATCCAGGTTCATCTCGAACCGCAGACTGTTCCGGTTTTATCCAAATATGACCACGCAGGTCATATCCGCGCGTACATTATGATTTCTCATGTCGGCCTAAACACTTCAATGGCACTGAAGTACCAGTTATGAGGAGTCGTATTGACAGATCTATTGCGGATCTCTGAGGATTGCCAGATTAAGTGACATCGCCCCTCAAGGCCCAAACACCTCTCCCCCTCGGGGCGCAAGGGAAGAAATAACCCGAGTTTATGCCCTCGCCCCCTCGGGGCAGAGGGTGACACGCAAGCGCCGGGTCAGGGGGTTGGTCCGACACGATGCCATCCGACGCTCAGCGCGTTGACATTGCCATGTCTCGGACCTATCATGGCGGCGGATCGAGTCTGAAATCTGAGAGGTCGCAATGGTTTCCGCTATAGCAGTCAGGTATCTCATTGGTGGGAGATTACCCATGTCGACCGGCGCCTCGAATGTGCAACACTTCTTTGTCGTCAGCGTGTCGCTCTTTCTGCTTGCTTTCATCAGCAGCACGGCGAATTGCATCTTCGCCGCGCCAGCGAATGACGCGCGGCCGCTGGCGGCCACACCGCCGATGGGCTGGAACGATTGGGCCCACTACCAGTGCGGTTACACGGCGCAGGACGTGCTCGGGAGCGCCCAGGCACTGGTGAAAACGGGACTCGCCGCACGCGGGTACGACACGGTGACAATCGACGATTGCTGGATGCAGAAGGACCGCGACGCTCACGGAAACCTGCAGGCCGACCCGCGTCACTTTCCCGATGGAGTTGAGCCGATTGCCCGGACCGTCCACGCCTTGGGCCTGAAATTCGGCATCTACGAGGACGCCGGGTATGCGACCTGCGGCGGATTCGCCGGCAGCGGCGAACCGAAGGGCGGCGGCCCGGATCACTTCCTCCAGGACGCCAGCTTGTTCGCATCCTGGGGCGTGGATTACCTGAAGCTGGATGGCTGCAACCTCTACGTACCCAAAGGAAGCAGCCAAGTCGATGTTTACCGCAAAGCCTATGCTGCCCAGAATGCAGCGCTCGCAGCTGTTGGCCGCGCTATTGTTTTCTCGGAATCGGCTCCAGCGTATTTCCAGGACACCCCGGAATGGTACGACGTGCTGAGCTGGATCGGGGGCTACGGGCAGCTCTGGCGCGAAGGGGACGACATGGCGAACTTTCATGCCAAACGGCCGGGCAATCCGCGTTTCCGCAGCGTGCTTTGGAACTACGCCTACAACCTCCCGCTGGGCCGCTTCCAGAAACCAGGAAACTGGAACGACCCGGATTTCGTCATCGGCGGGGACGACGGCCTGAGCGTGGCAGAATCCCGCAGCAACCTCGCCTTGTGGTCGATGATGTCGGCGCCCTTGATCCTCAGTTCCAATGTCGCCCAGCTCAGTCCGGAGTCAGTTGCGATTCTCGGGAATAAAGCAATCATCGCAATCGATCAGGATGCCCTGGGCCGCATGGCTACCCTGGTGCGGCGAAGTCCTTCCACGGACATCCTGTTTAAACCTCTTTACGGCGGTGACGGTGCGGTCGCGGTGCTAAACCGCAGTGCCGATCCCATCCGCGTCGAACTGCGTCCGGAAGACCTCGGCTTTGCGGCGAACCCGCAATGCCGCTTGGATACTCAAGACCTGTGGAGCGGCACGAAGCAATCCGCTGTATCCACGCTCGAAGCCAACGTCGCCAGTCACGATACTGCGATCTGGCGCGTCCACCCCGCACCTTCCTGCGGCAGGCCCACGCGCACCGGCGCGATCACGATGGTAGCCTCGGGACGACATCGCGACATTGCAAGCTATTGCCTTTGCCTGGCGGCTCCGGGGCGCGTCGGGACCTGTGCCGGCATCCCTGAAGAGAGTTGGACGGTCACTGCCCACGGCGCTTTGGTGTCCGCAGATGGACGGTGCCTTTCCGTAGTTGGCGGCAAGCCGGAGATGCAAGCCTGTACTTCCACGAGCCCCCAATCCTGGACTTACACTCTGGCAGGCAACCTGGTCGACAACCAGGATCATGAATGCCTCAGCGCCACCGGCCCCAACGGCAAGCCGGAGAGCCTGGACGTGCGGGCCTGCGGACACAATCTGCCCAATCAGATTTGGTCGCTGCCCAATTAGCCGTGATGAAACGTGAGCAGGGGAGGGCGATTGGGCGAGTAAAGCGACCCGGCCACTGCCTTTCACCTGCTTTGCGACGCGGACTCACAAACCACGGATGGCCGGTGGAGCGCCCGCGTCACTTCGCTCCGAAGTCGCTATTCCCGCCAGGGTGGCAAACCAGGCAGCGTTGGCGGGGATGTGCAGGTTGAAATCGGCCAGGCTATGGAGCAGCAGGCCGCAGCATCCGATAGCTGCGCCTAAGCGGACCCAGCCGGCATTCGAGCCAGACAAGTCAGCCACATTGCGGAACGCTAAGTAGGCAAACAGAGCCAGCGACGCGAGAATGAGCAGCGCGCCGGCCACCCCGGTTTCCGCGACAGCTTCGGCATAGTCGTTGTGCGCATGATCGACCCACTGAGCGGTGGGGAAGCTCTGATAGCGAGGATAGGCAGTTTCGAAATCCCCCATGCCCACGCCCAGCCAGGGGTGGTCGAGCCACATATGCACGGCATCCTTCGACAGCAGTTTGCGCTCCTCGCTCCAGTGCCTCCACGTTTTACTGACATAGGCTACCGAGCCGAGCTTCTTGGCCACCCAGCCCGGATCAACGTAAGCAAATAGAGTCACGCCTGCCACCAAAGCGAGGGCAGCGGCGGCAGTCAGGCGACGCTTCTGCCCCGCCCTCAGCACCAGCCGGCGGAGAACTAGAATGCCGATGACGGCCCGCCTGACGCTCGACGACTCGGAAACTCGCCAAGCGCTGGTTCTGCTGGCTACGGATTTGATCTTTTTCTTCCTCGCGGTGCAACTTTTTGGCGGCGGCCGCAGTTCCTCTCTGCAGGCTTTCGGCATGGTGGTTCTGATTTTCGCGGGGTGCATGGGGCTTTTCGCCATTCTCCAATCAGCTTCGGGCGCCCATCGGATCTACGGCATCGCCGAGACGCCGAATGGCGCCATGTTCGCTCCGTACGTCAACCGCGACCACTTCGCCGGGCTCATGGACATGCTCCTTCCGGTTGCGATTTTTTACATCGCCGGGCGGCATGGCAGGCTCTCCCTGGAAGGCTCGGCATGGCGTGTTTTCGGCGTGGCGATGGCGCTCGCCGCCCTGCTGCTTTCCGGTTCGCGCACCGGCCTCCTGGCGCTGGCGGCGGAGACCGCCGGGGTAGACTTCCACGTTCAATTTCGGGTCGCCGGTGGCGAGCAGCCGCCGAAGATTGATGGTGACTGTGCCGGGCGTCGCCGGGACGTTCGCCTCACCGCCGCTTTCCACCTCCTGATCGCCGCGGCGGCGGAGCTGGCGGCTAGTACTACTACGTTAAGTCAAGGAGAGCGATTCCGTTTGCGAATTGCGCTGCCACAATACGCGCACTTGCCGGTCCAGGTAAATAATAGGCGTTGGATCTCACGGCGCGTCTGTGGCAGGGTCCAGCCAGAAGTTTTTTGTTGCGCAATATCTCCAACGTCAGAAAAGCATGC
>Ga0335078_10011734_pt1 | contig 12995 bp, 14 predicted proteins | sample Lox_Sample_32_FD_206711 | JGI IMG/M metagenome (GOLD analysis project Ga0335078, IMG submission 206711) | Soil microbial communities from Loxahatchee National Wildlife Refuge, Florida, United States - Lox_Sample_3.2 | ecosystem: Environmental > Terrestrial > Soil > Wetlands | place: USA... | reverse complement strand
ACGAGGGCGACCGGGTCGCCCACGTGGCGCACACGCTCGCCGGCAAGTGCCGTGCGCGGCGGGGTCACCAACGGGTCGAGCATCTTGATGGTCGCGATGCAGGGCAGCTGGCCCAAGCCGTCGGCGCGGAGGTCGGCCTCGGTGAAGATGCCGCGCACGCCGGCCACGGCCCGGGCGGCCTCAGTCTCGATCCGCTCGATGACGGCATGCGCGTGCGGCGAGCGCAGGAGACGCGCATGGAGCTGGTCGGGGAAGTTGAGATCGTCGACGTAGCGACCGCGTCCGGTCAGAAAGCGCTCGTCCTCGACTCGGCGGAGCGAGTGTTCCGGAACCTGCAAATCCATGCGGCCGCTTCTCCCCGCGTCGTTGCCGGCGAGGACTTTAGCCGACCCCCATCGAATTGAAAGCCCCATCTGAGACGAAAACGCTCTGGTGTCCTGGTTCGGAAGTTCGTCTCATCTGAGATAGCCGTCATTGCAAGCGCAGCGAAGCAATCCAGGCGCTTGGTACAAAACCGATCTGGATTGCTTCGTTGCCCTTCGGGCGCCTCGCAATGACGGGCATTTTCTCTGACGTCGTGAATTTCAGAGTCAGGACACTGACCTTCACGCGAACAGGCTCGCGACGGCGACCAGGGCGATGAGCCCGAGGGAGAAAATGCGGAAAACGCGCTCCGAGACCAGCCTGAAGGCGCGCGCGCCCAGCCATAGGGAGACGGCGTAGACGGGTGCAAGCACGAGGGCCAAGGCCACGACCTCGCGGGTGAAGAGGTGGTTCGCCCAAAAGGTCGCCACGGTGGCAAGGGCCAGGAGGGCGAAGAAGGCGATCACGTTCGCGCGCACGGTCGAGGCATCGGAGGGACCGCCGAGCCAGAAGAGGATCACCGGCGGGCCGCTGGTACCCATGGCTCCGCTCATGACGCCGGCACAGGCGCCGACTCCGAGGTTCAGAAACGTGCTGCTCCTGCCGCGGTAGCGCCAGCCGTAGGCCATCACCGCGACAAAGGCGATGATGACGAGGGCGATCGCGCGCCGCAGCACGGTTCCGTCGATGAGGACGAGGATTTGCGCCCCAAGCGGCACGAACAGCGCTGCCGCGATCACGAGCGGCAGCACCTCGCGCCAGCTGCAGCGGCGGAAGGCCGAGGGGACCAGGGGAAGCGTGAGCAAGGGATCGAACAGCACCAAGGTCGGCACGCCGATTGCCGGCCCGAAGAAAATATTGAGGATCGGGACGACGATGAGCGCGGAGCCGAAGCCCGCGAGGCCGCGCACGAGTCCCGCCGCCACGGTGCCGGCAACGACCAAGAGGAACCACGGCTCGGCGAGCGGAAGGGTGGCGAACTCAGGCATCTTCCTCTCGCTCAAGGAGGGACCAGGGAGCCTCGACGCCGGGCCCCCTCGTGCTGGAAACGGACCGGGAGACGCGCGCTCGAATGGCGGCGGCATTGATGGTGCACGTCTTGGGGCCTCTCGGGAAGGGGCTGGGTGCTGCCGCAGCGCCCGCGACGGGGGCTCGGGAGCCCCCGCCCAAAACTCGCCTTTCTCCGGGACCCGTGCTATGGATGCAGCCCTTTGGCGGCCCAAGGCCGCGGATTTGTGCGGATTTTTGCGAGTATCGGCCCGTGATGAAGCTGAGCGAAATCGCCACCGCCCTCAACGCCCGCCTGGTCGGTGACGGCTCAATCGAGATCGAGCGCCCGGTCAACCCGATCGACGCGGAGAGCGGGCGGGACCTCGCCCTTGCCATGGAGGCGGAGACCGTAGCCCTCCTCAAGGGCGGCCCGGCGCGCGCGGCCCTCGTGCGCGAGGAGGGCCAGCTCCCCCAGGGTGCCTTGGACGGCTACATCGTGGTGGGGCGCTCGCGCTACGCCATGGCGCAGCTCCTCGAGCTCTTCCCGCGCCCGCCCCATTCGGAGCCCGGCATCCACCCGACGGCACTCGTCGATCCAAGTGCCGTGCTCGCCCCCGACGTGCGGGTCGGTCCCTTCTGCTACATCGGGCCCCGCGCCGAGATCAAGGCCGGCACGATCATCCTCGCCCACGTCACCGTCGCCGCCGACGCGCGCATCGGGCGCCGCTGCCTCGTCTATCCGGGTGCGCGGATCGGCGAGCGCGTCGTGATCGGCGAGCGCGTCATCGTCCACCACAATGCGAGCCTGGGGGCCGACGGCTTCAGCTTCGTCACGCCCGAGGAGGGCAACGTCGAGAGTGCGAAGGCCTTGGGCGAGATCCGCGCCAGCACCCAGGACCTCGTGCGGGTCAACTCGACCGGTACGGTGATCCTGGCGGACGACGTCGAGATCGGCGCCTGCGCCTGCATCGACCGCGGCACGGTGAGCGCCACCCGAATCGGCCGCAATACCAAGATCGACGACCTGGTGATGATCGGACATAACTGTGTCATCGGCGAAAATTGTATGCTATGCGGTCAAGTCGGCATTGCCGGCAGCACCGTGGTGGGCGACCGCGTCGTGCTCGGCGGCAAGGTAGGCGTGGCCGATCACCTGCGGATCGGCAGCGATTCCGTGATCGGCGGCGGCACCATGATCGGCATCAATGTGCGGCCGAAATCGCTGCTCATGGGTTGGCCGCCGCAGTCGCCGCGCGACACCTTCACCACGCTCTTGACCATCCGGCGCGCCAAACGGATCATGAGCGACGTGGAGGCGTTGAAACGGCGGGTGGCAGCACTTGACGGCCAAAAAGGCGATGGGGGCGCGGTAAGCGTGGGTGCTGAGGACGAGGCATCGTCTTGAGCGGACGCGCGCGGTGCGACACTCGTGTCTTCCGGCGAACGATTGACGAGGGAACGGTCTATGGCAAGCCTTGAAGACGATGTTCTTGACATCATCGCGAAGCACGGGAATATCGACCGCGCCAAGCTCACGCGCGACGCCAATCTCGCGGATCTCGATATTCAGTCGCTCGACGTCGTCGAAATCATCTTCGCGCTCGAGGAGAAATTCGACATCTCGGTGCCCTACAACGCCAACGATCCGACCGGTGCCGCCTCGGGGGTCTCGTTCAAGACGATCGGCGACGTGGTCGACGCGATCGCGAAACTCGTGGCCGAGCGCGATGCGCGCAAGACCGCCTGAGCAGCATTCGTAGCATGAACAGGGTGGCGGTGACCGGGCTCGGCGCCTTCTCGGCGCTGGGCAAGAATATCGCCGAGTTCGAGGCCGCCTTGCGCGCCGGCAAGTGTGCCATCGGTCCCTTGACCTTCATTCGCACGGATCAACTCGTCGTCAAGATCGGGGCCGAGGTCGGCCCCTTTGATCCGAAAGATTATTTCGACGAATCGCGCTTGACGCTCCTCGACCGCTTCACCCAGTTCGGCATGATCGCGGCGCGCGAGGCGGTCGCCGACAGCGGCCTCTCCTTCCGCGACGGGCTCGGCGCGCGCACCGCCGTCATCATCGGCTCCGGCGTGGGCGGCCAGACCACCCTCGACGAGAACTATCACAAGATCTACGCCGAGGGTGCCAAGCGCGTGCATCCCTTCACCATCCCCAAGCTGATGCTCAACGCGCCCACCAGCCATATCAGCATGGAGCACGGCATCACCGGTCCCTCCTTCTCGGTGGCGAGCGCCTGCTCGTCCGCCAACCATGCGATCGGCCTCGCCTTCCACATGATCCGCTGCGGCTCGACCGATGCGGCGGTGACCGGCGGGGCCGAGGCGACCGTGACCTACGGCACCATGAAGGGCTGGGATGCGCTGCGCGTGATGGCGCCCGACACCTGCCGGCCCTTCTGCAAGGACCGCAAGGGCATGGTGCTCGGCGAGGGTGCCGCGATCCTGGTGCTCGAGAACCTCGAGCGGGCGAAGGCGCGCGGGGCGCGCATTCACGGCGAGATCGTCGGCTTCGGCATGAGCTCGGATGCGGGCGACATCGTGCTGCCCGCCGCGGGGGGTGCCGCCTCGGCGATGAAGGCCTGCATCGCCGACGCGCGCCTCAAGCCGGAGGATGTCGACTACATCAACGCGCATGGTACGGGTACCACCGCCAACGACGTGACCGAGACCAAGGCCATCCACATGACCTTCGGCGCCCACGCCAAGAAGCTCATGGTCTCCTCGACCAAATCGATGCACGGCCATGCCCTGGGGGCCGCGGGGGCCATCGAACTCGCCGCCTCCGTGCTGGCACTGCGCGACGGCTTCATTCCGCCGACCGCCAATTTCACCGAGGCCGACCCGCAATGCGACCTCGACTACGTGCCGAACGCGGCCCGCGCGGCCCAGGCCGAGGTCGCGATCTCCAATTCGTTCGCCTTCGGCGGGCACAACGCGGTCGTCGCAGCGCGCCGTTATTCGGGAGTCTAGGCGCAATCTGGGTCCCAATGCGCGACGGGGAGCGGCGGGGATGACCGATCAGGGTGTGGACTTCGACACCGATCAGATCAAGGCGATGATCCCCCATCGCTATCCCTTTCTGCTCATCGACCGCGTGCTGAATTGCGTTGCCGACAAGGGCGGGGTCGGCGTCAAGTATGTGAGCGTCGACGAGCCCTACTTCCGCAACATGCCGCCGGGCGGGCTCGCCATGCCGGGCCTCCTGATCGTCGAGGCCATGGCGCAGACCGCGGCGGTGGGGGCCGTCCATACCCTCGGCCCGCACACGGCGGGCAAGCTCGTGCTGCTGACGGGATTGAAGGAGGTGCGCTTTCACCTGCCGGTCAGGCCCGGCGACACGCTCTTCCTCCACGTGGACAAGGAGCGCCAGTTCGGCCCCACCTCGCGCCTGCGCGGCATGGCGCGGGTCGAGCGCACGCTCGTGGCGGAGGCCGCCCTCACCGCCGTGATCATCGACTCCGGGCACGATTTCAATGCAGGTGCGGCTTCTTGAGGAAGTCGTCGCGGTTGGCGGAGCCGATCCGCACGTCGAAGGTATCGCCCTCGCGCACAAGCGTGAGCGGCACCTCGGTGCCGGCCGGCCCCAGCGCCCAAATCTTGCGATAGAGATCGGCCAAGCTCTCGATCGGCGCTCCGGCGACGGCGACGACCCGGTCGCCGGCGCGGATCTGGGCGCGATGGGCGGGCCCGCCGCGCGCCAAGCTCACCACCGTCGGACCTTCGTTCGTCTCCGTCGTGTACATGCCGAGCCAGGGCCGCGGCGGACGCTTGCTCCTGCCGAGCCGGAGCAGGTCCTCGAAGATCGGCTCGAGCAGGTCGATCGGCACGATCATGTTGGCATCGACCTGCTCGCCCGACTCGGCGACGCCCTGGACGAGGAGCGAGCCGATGCCGAGCAGTTCGCCCTCGTGCCCGATGAGGGCCGCCCCGCCCCATTGCGGGTGTGCCGGCAAGGTGAAGATGGCCTCGTCGAGCACGTACTCCCAGTAGCCCGCGAATTCGCGCTTGGAGGCGATGCGGGCCTGGAGCGCGTGACGCTGGCCGCCGTGGCCGGCCATGATGACGAGGTCGCCGACGCCGCACGCGGTCGAGCGGCCGCGCGGGAGTGCCGGCACGCCCAGGCGGCCCAAGGCCTGGACCAACCCGAAGCCGGTCGACTGGTCGTAGCCCAGCACGTGGGCGGCGGCGGCCTCCCCCTTGTTCGTCGTGAGCCAGACGGTCTCCGCCTCGGAGACGAGATAGCCGATGGTGAGCACGAGACCGTCCTCGCGGATGACGACGCCGTTGCCGTCGCGCTCGGTGCCGAGGATGGAGGCGGTGAAGGCGTCCTCCGGGACCTCGGCGCGCAGATGCACGACGGCCGAGAGGGCGGCGTCAAGGTCGAATGCCACGTCCTTGACGTTCGGTCTCACCTCCGCCGGAAATTCCCAATCGCGCGCGGTCAAATCGGTCTGGCTCCTTTCTCCGTCCGGCCCTCGAAGTCTACCACGAGTTGTGCTCCGGCGTTGCGGCGGCTTTGCTGCGGGTCGGAGCGGACGTCATTCAGGCGGCGGTGCCCGGACAGCGCCTCATTCGAGCGGGATCATCACCTCGCTCTGGTAGGGCTTGCGCGCCGAGAGCCGCTTGTACCAAGCGGCGAAATTGGGCAGATCGGGGCGTTCGATGGGCATGGTGAACCAGCGATAGGCCCAGATGCCGACCCCGAAATCGCCGAGCGAGAGCTCCTTGCCGTTGAGGTAGAGGTTGCCTGAGAGCTGCGCTTCCACCATGCGCCAGAGCTCGATCGCGCGCTTGCGCGCCGCCTCGATCGCCGCCATGTCGCGCTTCTCGGGCGCGGTGCGGACATAGCCGAAGAAGATCGGCACCATCGCCGGATTGAGGTGGCTCAATTGCCAGTCCATCCAGCGCTCGGCCGTCGCCGCCGCGGCCGGATCCTGGGGCAGGAGGGCTCCCTTCCCGTATTTGCGCGCGAGGTAGCGGGTGATCGAGTTCGACTCCCAGAGAATGAAGCCGTTGTCGTCGATCGTCGGCACCAGCCCGTTCGGATTGAGGGCGCGGTATTTCGGATCGTCGTTGCCGCCGAAGCGGCCGCCGAGGTCGACGCGCTCGAAGGGGATGCCGAGCTCGTCGCAGCACCACAGCACCTTCTGCACGTTGGATGAGCTTTTCCGTCCCCAGATCTTGAGCACTGCCATGATTGCGTTCTCCTTGGCGCTTTTGCTGTCGAGTTGTGACGCGGGCGTCAGGGCGTCAGCACCGTGCGTCCGACGACCCGGCCCGCCTTGAGATCATCGAGTGCTGCAGCGGCGTCCTCGAGCGGCCGCGCGCGGAGCGGGATCGGCGGCACCTTCGCTCGCCGCACGAGGGCCAAAAGCTCGGTAAGCTCGGCCAGGCTGCCGACATAGGAGCCCTGGAGCGTGAGGGCGCGCTGCGGGATGGACGGCAGCGGCAGCGTGATGTCGCCGCCGAAAAGGCCGACCACGACCAGCTTGCCGCCCTTGGTGAGGCACTCGATCGCGAGCGAGGCGCTGGCACTCGAGCCGACCAGATCGATGATCGCCCACACCGTGCCCCCGGCCGCGTCCTTGATCGCCTTGACGGCGTCGGCCGCACCGCCGTCGACGGTCGCGAGTGCTCCCGCCTCCTTCGCCGCTTGGCGCTTGCGCGCGTCGATGTCGACGACGATCGCCGCCTTCCCCTTCATCGCCTTGTGCAAGCCGAGGCACATGAGGCCGAGGCCGCCGGCACCGATGATGACCACGGGCCTGCTCGCGAGCAGGGGCCCGAGCTTCTTGAGGGCCGCATAGGTCGTGAGCCCCGAGCAGGCGTAGGGGGCCGCCACGGTCGCCGGCATGTCCGAGATGTCGAGGAGGTAACGCGGATGCGGGACCAGGAGATGGTCGCTGTACCCGCCCGGGCGCTGGATGCCGAGGAAACGCGGGGTCAGGCAGAGCTGCTCCTCGCCCATCCGGCACACCTCGCACGCCCCGCAGCCGATCCAGGGATAGACCAGACAGCGTTGCCCGAGGCTGACGCCGCTCGCCTCGGGGCCGAGGGCCGCGACCTCGCCGGCGGTCTCGTGGCCGAGCGTGTGCGGCAGCTTCATGCCGCGCGAGGCCATGGTGAGCTTATTGCCCCCACCGAGATCGAAATATCCCTCCCAGATGTGGAGGTCGCTGTGGCAGACCCCGGCGGCGGCCACGCGCAGGAGCACTTCGCTGCCTGCGGGTGCCGGGGTGGGGCGATCGAAGCGCTGCAAGGGAGCGCCATATTGAGCGATGTCATAGCTGCGCATTGCGATCTCCCGTCGAGTGCCGCACGGGCGGCTCCCTATCGAGTGCCGAAGCACGGGGTCCAGTCAAGGGCGAAGCGCGCGGAAAGCCCGGCCGGGAACCCGCGGGCATTCGCTTGCCGGCCATTCCGACGCGGCCCTATGTTAGGGCGGCAGCCGCCGGCAGAGGGGAAGGGTCGAGCGATGACGGAGCACCTCGGATTCATCGGCATGGGTGTCATGGGCGCACCCATGGCGGGCCGCCTCAAGGCGGCGGGATATCCGCTCACCGTGTGGAACCGCTCGCGCGAGAAGACCGCCCCTCTCGCCGCAGCGGGAGCGCGCGTGGCCGACGCTCCGGCCGAGGTCTTGCGCGCAAGCGACATCGTTCACCTCTGCGTCTTCGATACCGCCGCCGTCGAAGAGGTGAGCTTCGGCCCGCACGGCCTCGCCGCGGCGGGTCCGGCAGCCGGCAAGCTCGTCGTCGATCACTCGAGCATAGCGCCCGACGCCACGCGGCGCATCGCCGAGCGCCTGCAGCGCGAGATCGGCGCCCGTTGGGTCGATGCACCGGTGACGGGCGGCGTGCCCGGGGCGGAGGCGGGCACGCTCGCCCTCATGGCGGGCGGGGCAGCGAGCGACGTCGAGCGGCTGCGTCCCGTCTTGGCGCATGTCTCCCAACGCCTGACCCACATGGGTCCCGTGGGTGCGGGTCAGGTCACCAAGCTGTGCAACCAGATGATGGTCGGCGGCACCATGGCGCTCGTGGCCGAGATGCTGCAAGTCGCCGCCAACGGAGGGCTCGAGATCGATCGCCTGCCCGAATGCCTCGCCGGCGGCTACGCCGACTCGACGATCCTCCAGACCTTCGCCCGCCCCATGGCGCGGGGGAAGATCGGAGCGAAGGGCGTGATCACGACCCTGCTCAAGGACTTAGCTACCGCCTGCAGCTTCGGGCAGACCACGGCGGCGACCATGCCGATGACGGCGCTCGCAGCACAACTTTACCGCACCCTCTACGTCAATCTTCTCGGCGAGCATGACGGCCTCGGCATCCTGCGGCTCTACCGCAAGACCCCGCTCGCCAAGTGAAGAGGTTTTTCGGGAACGTCCCGAACGCGGAAGCCGCCGCCGCACCTCGATCACTCGGCTTGCCGCGGCCGCATGCCGAGACGCGCCCATGCCGCGCGCCGGAGCCCCGGCGGCAAGTGCTGCCTCACGGCCCCCGAATGGACGCTGCCGGCCGAAGGCTGAGACGCGCCGCTGCCGGCAGCTCGGCTCTCAATCAGCGCCCTAGCTGGTTCTCTGACCCTTGCCGTCCAGGCTCAAGGGCCCCGCACCTCGGCAGGAGAGATAGAGGAACACGAAGCAGAAAAGAACGGCGGCGTCGCCGCCATTGAGCATCGGGAAGAAGCTCTTGGGAAAGTGCGCCATGAAATAGGCGAACGCCATGTCGCCCGCCAGGATGAATGCAACCGGGCGCGTCCATAGGCCGATCAGGACGAGCAGGCCGCCGACAATCTCGATGACGCCCTGCACACCCAGGAGCGAGAAGAGTGCGGGCTGGGCCATGGCCGGGTGCGGGAACCCGAGCAGCTTCGACGTGCCGTGCTCAAGGAAAAGCAGAGCCGCGACGATCCGCATCAGCGCGAGCTTGTAGGGCGCCCATTTCTCGAAAGCGGCGAAATTTGTCATGGCACACGTCCTCCCCTGTTGGACCCGACTGGGATACACCATTTCGGGCCCTCGCGGCTAGTCCGGGGCATTCACACATCCTCGTGAGCGGCGCCGCCGCGCAGCCGGCGATCCGCGCTCAGCCGCCGAGATAGAAGCGCCGGATGAGCTCGTTGTTGCTGAGCTCCTCGGTCGAGCGGCCCTCGAAAGCGATGCGGCCGTGCACGATGACGTAGCCGCGGTCGGCGATGCGGATGGCCTGGCTGAAGTTCTGCTCCGCCATGAGCACGGTCAGGCCGTAGCGCTCCTTGAGCTCCTTGATCTTGGCGATCACGTGCCGCACGAGGAGCGGGGCGAGCCCCACCGAGGGCTCGTCGATGAGAAGGATGCGCGGGGCCGACATGAGAGCGCGCGCAAGGGCGAGGGTTTGCTGCTCGCCCCCGCTCATGCTGCCGGCGAGTTGGCGGCGGCGCTCGAGGAGGCGCGGGAAGGCCTCGTAGCAGAAGTCGAGGTTGTGCTGGAGCTGCCCGCGTGCCGCCCGGCGAAAGGCGCCCAGGAGCAGGTTCTCCTCGACCGTCAGCTTGGCGAAGAGGCGCCTGCCCTCGGGTACCAGGGCAATGCCGAGCTCGACGATCTCCTCCGTCGTGCGGCCGACGAGATCGTGCCGGGTCCCCTCGATCTCGGCACTGATGCTGCCCGCACTCGGCTGCACCAGGCCCATGATGCATTTCATGAGCGTGCTCTTGCCGTTGCCGTTGGTGCCGAGGAGGGCCACCGTCTCCTCGGCGTCGACGGTGAGCGAAATGTCCTCGAGTGCGCGCACCGAGCCGTAGGCGGCGGAGACATTGCGGATCGAGAGGCTATTCCCCAAGATAGGCCCTCGTCACTTCGGGGTCGCGCACGACGTCCTCCGGTCGAGCGTCGGCGATCTTGCGGCCGGCGACGAGCACCAGAACGCGCTCGGAGAAGCTCATCACCGCGCGCATGATGTGCTCGATGAGGATGATGGTGATGCCGCGCTCGTTGAGCCGTACCAAAAGGGCGAGGATGTCGTCGACCTCGGAGGGCGAAAGCCCGGCCATGGCCTCGTCGGCGATGAGCAGCTTGGGCTCGGCCGCGATGGCGCGCGCGAGCTCGAGCTTGCGCATCTCGACCTGGGAGAGCTCGAGCGGCGGCCGGGCCGCCTTGTCGGCGAGCCCCATGAGGCTCAGGAGCTCCCCGCAGCGCGCGTCGATCTCCGCCTTGGAGTGCCGCACCCCCGTGCGCGCGTCGACCGCATAGAGGAGCGGGATGCGCAGGTTGTCGCCGACCGAGAGGGTGGCGAAGGGACGCGGCAACTGAAAGCTGCGCGCGATGCCGAGGCGGACGCGCCGGTGGGCGGGCAGCCCGTCGATCGCCTGCCCCGCGAAGCGCACCGTGCCCGTCTCGTTCTGCAAGGTGCCGCAGAGGCAGTTGACGAGCGTGCTCTTGCCCGAGCCGTTGGGCCCGATAAGGCCGACCCGCTCGCCCTCGGCGACCGAGAAATTGACCGCCTCGAGCGCCACGAAGCCGCCGAAGCGCTTGCTCAAGTCCTCGACCGCGAGGAGGGTGGGAGCGCTCATGCCCGCCGCGCGCGCCAGTGCTGCTCGAAGAGGCCGACGATGCCGTTGGGGGCCACGATGACGAAGCCCACGAGCAGGAGTCCGACGATGAGCAGGTTGGCCGCGGATGAGATCGTCACGGTCGCCACCTGCTGGATGGTGCCGAGCAGCACGGCACCGATCAGGGGCCCGACCCAGGTCGTGGTCCCGCCGATGAGCGGCATGGCGATGCTGTTCACGGCGTAGGCGAGGTTGAAGCCCGAGGCCGGATCGAGATAGGTCACGTAATAGGGTAGGGGCGCTCCCGCCATGCCCATGAGCGCCCCGCTCAGCGTGGTGGCGAGGAGCTTGAGCCGCAAAGTCGGCACGCCGAAGGCCTCGGCCGCCAGCTCGTCGTCGCGAATGGCGGAAAAGCCGTAGCCGAGGCGCGAGCGCTCGATCGTGCGCGCGGTCACGAGGGCTACGACGGCGAGCACCAGCATGACGAGGAAGAGATACTGGATGTAGTTGCCGAAGAGCGGGACCTGCGCCGGGCGCATGATGTAGGCCCCCCGCGCGCCGCCGACGAAGTCCCAATTGACGATCAGCGTCTGCACCACGACCGCGAGCGCCAAGGTCGCGATCGCGAAATAGACGCCGCGCAGGCGCAAGGTCAGATACCCGGTGCCGAAGCCGACGATGCCGGAGATCGCACCGCCGACCACCATGAGGACGGGGAGCGGAAGCGAGACAAGTTTGTAGAGCACCACCGAGCTATAGGCACCCATGGCGAAGAACGCCGCGGTGCCGAAATTCACGTAGCCGGTGTAGCCGCCGAGGATGTTCCAGGCGGTCGCCAGCACGATGTACTGCAGGACGACGTAGCCCGCGAAAAAGAAATATTCGTTGTGGATGAGGAGCGACAGCCCGAACACCGCCGCGCCGGCGACCGCGGCGGCGAGGACGAAGGTGCCATTCCCCATCGCCTAGCGCCCCATCAGTCCGGCGGGGCGGACCGCGAGCGTCACCAGGAGAACGCCGAAGGCGATCGCCGGCGACCAGGAGGGGCCGTAGAAGGTCGAGGTGACGCTCTCGACGAGGCCGAGCAGCATCGCCGCCACCAGCGCCCCCGGCAGGCTGCCCATGCCGCCGAGCACGCAGATGGCGAAGACCCTGCCGATGTAGTCGCGGCCGACCGAAGGCTCGACCGGCTGGATGATGATGAGGAGCGTACCCGCGACCCCTGCGGTCGCGAGCGAGAGGCCGAAGGCGAAGCGCTTGATGCGGCTCGGGCTCACGCCCATCAGCCGCAGTGCTACGGGATCCTGCGACACGGCGAGGATGGCACGGCCCGCGAAGCTGCGCGCGAGGAAAAGCTGCAGGCCGAGGAGCAGGACGAGCGAGACGGCGCAGGGTACGAGCATCCTGAGCGGCAGGATGAGGAAGCCGAGATGCAGGCTGGGGCCCGCATAGGGCGCTGTGACGTAGCGGTAGTCGACGCCGAAGACGAGGATGAGAGCGACCTCGGTGATGAAGAGGAGGCCGAAGAAGAAGGCGAGGCCCCTCAGCGACTCCTGGCCGCGCTTCTCGAAAGCGAGGTAATAGACCTGATAGATTGCCGCCCCCAGAAGGAAGAAGGCGGGCGCCATGATCACGCTCGCCACCAGGGGATCGACCCCGAGCGTGCTGTTGACGATGTAGGTGATGTAGGAGCCGAGGATGATGAAGGCCGGGTGGGCGATGTTGACGATGTCGAGCATGCCGAAGGAGATCGCGACCCCGACCGTCACCGCGGCGTAGAAGCCGCCGAGCAGCAGCCCCGAGACCGCGGCGTTGGCGAGGAGCTCGAAGGGAAAATGCATGGGCGTCTCAGCGGCGTCCGATGCCTGAAATCGGCGTCATTGTTTTTCTTTCCTCCCGCGCGGTCCGCGCACCGGATTGTCCGCCCGTCCCCGGCCTTCGCCCTAATCTGGAGGAAGTTGGCACGCTTGGCTAGTGCCAGACTCGTAAGTGTTGGTGACGCATCAGTTGTCCGCCTTCCGTAGCGCGTGAGTTGTCCGCCAAGTTCGCTCCCTGTTCTGGAGGGAGCGATGCGGCGGACAAGGATGCTATGGGAGGTTTTCGTGATT
>Ga0335078_10011733_pt1 | contig 12995 bp, 10 predicted proteins | sample Lox_Sample_32_FD_206711 | JGI IMG/M metagenome (GOLD analysis project Ga0335078, IMG submission 206711) | Soil microbial communities from Loxahatchee National Wildlife Refuge, Florida, United States - Lox_Sample_3.2 | ecosystem: Environmental > Terrestrial > Soil > Wetlands | place: USA... | reverse complement strand
AACTTCGCGCTGAATGCGCTTGCCGTGGGAAAGCTGCTCGTCGGACTCGCGAGTCTTCTGCTTTGGCGATGGCTTTTTCGGGGATTGCGTGTTTTCCGGATTTGGCTTTGCCATGTTTCTCTTCCTGCCACTCGCGTTTTTTGGGCGCTTGCCTATTGTACCCGCGAGCAACACCCCGGGGCTAATCGGAAGTGGCCAGGGCGGCCAGGGCGACGGCTTGACGGCGTTCGGTGTCGGCACTGATAGTGCGCGAGCCCATATAGAGCACGAAGGCCAAGGCCAGCGAAAGAACCGGAATGACGAGCATGGCTTGCTGCAGGCCAATGGCGCGATAGGCCTCGGTCACCTTGACAGAGCCAGCGGCGGTCGCGGCGCGATGCGCGAGCAAGTCGCTCAGTTTGCCAGTGAGCAGCGGGCCGAACGAGGCGCCGAGCAGGTACATGGCCATGAAGTAGATGGCCATGGTGGCGCCGCGCTGGTTGGGCGCGACGATGTCCTGGATCGCGGAGTAAACGAAACCGTAGTAGCTGGACAAGAAAGCATAGGTGAGGCCGAGGAACACAACCGCGATGAACAGCGAACCGCGCGGCTGAAGAATGCCGACACAGGCGAACGGCACGGTGATGAGGGCCATCAGAGCGGCGCACAGCATGCGGCCATCCTTGCGGCGATGAATGATGTAGTCCCCAAGATAGCCGGAGAGCAGGCCGCCGCTGACGCCGCCGAGGAGATAGAGTGTGCCGGTAGCCATGCCGGAGTGGGCGAGCGAAAGGCCGTGGACGCGGCTGAGAAAGGCAGGGAGAAATGTGGCGAAGGCGTAGGCGCAGAAATTGAGGAACGCGCCGCTCACGATGATCCACCAGAGCGTGGGGATGCGCAGGACGTGCCAGATGGAAGTGGAGGCGAGGGCTGCGCCACGCGGTTCGCTGGCGCCGCGCTGCGGTTCCTTGAGGATGAGGAGCCCGGGAACCAGCAGCAGCGCCGGTAGAGCCGCCGTAACCATGGCGGTGCGCCAGCCGTAAGCTTGCGCGATGGGGCCACCGAAGAAGTAGCCGAGCGCGCCGCCGACGGGGATACCCATCATGAAGAGGGCGAGGACGCGGGAGCGTTTGGCGGGCGGAAACAGATCGCCGAGCCAGCTGGTGGCGGTGGGCGCACAGGCCGCTTCGCCGAGCCCGACGCCGACGCGGGAGAAGAGCAGAAGCAAGTAGGTCGTGGCGAGTCCAGTGGATGCAGTCAGTGCGCACCACACGAGGACACCCCACGCGAGGAGTTTTTTGCGGCTCCATTTGTCGGCGATCAGGCCAAGGGGGACGCCCACAATGGCGTAGAGCCAGATGAAGGCGCTGCCGAGCAGGCCGATTTGCGTGTCATCGAGATGAAACTCCTTGCGCATGGGCTCGACGAGGGCGCCGGGAACGTGGCGGTCGTAGAAGTTGAGGATGTTCACAGCGAAGAGCACGAGGACGGAGAGCCACAGGCGGAGGGGGCGCGATGGTTGGGACATGGAAGCGGCATGCTAACACAGCGGCTCCGGAAATGTGGTTGGCGGTGGTTGGCGGCTGGGCAAGTTGCCAGGCGGCAGTTGCAAGTCGAAAGGGGGAGAAAGCACGCGCGCAAGCGCTGGCCACCCAGCAGGCGCTCTGGAGGGTGAGCTGTTTGTGGTTGCGTCGGAGGGGTGGACTCAGGAGGTTCCAGCAAATCAGCGGCGGAGTTTTCCGGAGCGATGGCGCAGGATCATTACGATGGCGAGGAGCAGGAGCAGGAAAATAAGCCCAGTAGTTTGAATCGGATACTCGACGGCGAAAACGATAGGCGTCAGCACCCAGCGCGTCATTGCGCGTAGCGTTGCGGAGCGTTGGATCACCGCGGCGACTGATGGCGAGTAGCGATAGTAAGAGCGGACGAAGCGACGGCCCAGCGCGCTGGACATCAGACGGCGGTCGCGAAACTCGCGCAGCACTTGCACATGGGGATCGAGATAAGAGCCATAGGCAGCCGTAGCGAGGAAGCAACCGCTTCCGCCCGAGCCGCCGCCGCTGGTGCCATGGATACTCAGCGTCAGCGTGACCTGAGAGCCGTTGTCGGCGAGATTGGGATCGAAAGTGGCGCTCAACACGTCGGCGGTGACCACCAGCGTGCCACCGAGGGTGATATTGGATGATTGCGGCACGGCGGTGGCGATTGTCGCGCTGGCGGTCGCGCCAGAGTTGAGGACCCCGAGGTTGCAGGTGAGATAGGGACCACCCGAGCAGGAGCCCTGGCTCACGGTGGCGGAAGAAAAGCTCAGAGAAGGCGGAAGGAACTCGGACAAGACGACATTCGCCGCGGCGGCCGGGCCTTTGTTGGTGACCGCGACGGAGAAGTCTACGGGTTCTCCGTTCGCGACGGAGGCGCGGTCTGAACTCAAGGTGACTGCTAGATCGGCGGTCTCGCTCAAAGGTGGAGTCGTCGTTTCCCCGATGTGAACAAAAAATGCGTCCGCCATTCCGCCGTGTTTTGCGGGCTGAGGGGCGTTCAGGGTTGGAAAATTCTGTGAAAAAGTCGAGCCGGCAATCCACACACTGCCATCGGGGCCTCTGGCAATGGCACCCCCGAAGTCGGAATCGCCCCCACCCAGGTAGCTGGAATAAAGCAGAGCCGCGCCCGTGGGATCCACTTTGGCGAGGAAAACGTCCGTATTTCCGAAATAGGGCTGCAGAGAATTCATGAGCGGGAAATTCGTGGAATCCGTATCGCCGGCAAGATAGACGAAGCCTGAGGAATCCGCTGTGCCGACAGCCCCATCATGACCACTGCCCCCAAAGTACGTGGAATAGAGGAGAGTTATGCCGGAAGGGTCGAGCTTGGCGAGGAAAGCGTTGCTGGTTCCAGCCAAGGAGGGTTGCAAGGGATGGAACGTGGGGAAATTCGTGGAGGTGGTGGAGCCTTGGACGTAGATGTTTCCCAGTGCGTCCAGAGCGACGCTGCTGGCGGAATCGGAACTGGAGCCCCCGAGAAAGGTAGAGAAAAGCAGGCCGCTTCCAAGGGGATTCAGCTTTGCGACAAACGCGTCTCCGCCAGTTTGGGACGAGTCACCACTTCCGCCGAATGTGGATTGCACGACCCCCGGAGTAACGGGGAAGTTATGCGAATTCGTGCCGCCGGCGACAATGGCATTGCCCGAACTGTCCAAGGCAATCGCGGAGGCGCTGTCTTCGCCATCGCCGCCCAGGAAAGTCGAGTACAAAAGCGTGCTTCCCGAGGGATCGAGCTTGGCAACGAAAGCATCTCCGCCTGATCCGGAAATATTGGAGGGGTTGCCGCCGTACTGTGGTTGAAGCACGCCCGGAGTTACTGGGAAGTTGTGAGAACGCGTCGAGCCCGCTACGTAGGCTTGGCCAAGAGAGTCGAGAGCGATGGCCGCAGCCAGATCATCACTGCTGCCGCCGAGATAAGTCGAATAGATGAGTTGCGACAGGGTTGAGTCCAGTTTGGTGACGAATGCATCGCCGAAGACATCCGCGCCACCGTATTTGGTCTGCACTGCGCCGGGGGTGACGGGAAAGTCGGTGGAGAGAGTGGTGCCCACGACGTACGCGTTGCCGGCCTGGTCCACGGCGATGGCGTTGCCGTAGTCCTCGGCACTTCCACCCAGGTAGGTAAGACTGAGAATGGCGGTCCCGGACGGATTCAGCTTGGCGACAAATGCGTGGCGGTGTGTGCCGGAAATTGTCTTCTGAAAGGCTGACGGCGTGACCGGCAGGTCCGGGGAGTTGCTTGTTCCCACGAGGTAGACGTTGCGGTTCTGATCGAAGGCGATGCCGTTGATTTCGTCTTCGGCACTGCCTCCGAGAAACGTGGACGTCAGGAGTACCGGCGAAACCGTCGATGGTTGCGTTCCGATGTCCGGGAATGTTGGCCGACCGGAATTCGTGGTCCGACCGCCGAGACCGGAGGATAGGAGAAGTGCAGCGGCGACGATTCCCGCAAACAGGATAGCCTTCGTCGGCGTCATGGAATCCCCTTAAATTGTGGCCGAAGCCAAAATCAAGTTTTCCTTGGACTGCACCGCGACTACTGTGTCGCGCATCACGGGAGCGCGTGATGGAGATCAGCGCCGATACGCGGGGCGGCGTGACGCAAAAGGACGGGATTTTGCGGATCCCTTTTAGACGTCAGCCGGCGGAGTGCTCCCTTGGGACGTGCGTTCGGGAGCGGAGGTGGGCAGCGACGAGCTTGATTTCTTCGTAGGTGGTGTCGGGGGGAAGAGCGTCTTTGATCGGCTTGAGGCGGTCCGTGCCGAGTTGGCGGCAGGCTTGCGCGATTTGGTCGTATTTTTCGGGAGTGAACCAGCTGGGCTGGAATTGGGTGTCGCCCCGTTCGATCATGTCGGCGATTAGGGAGATCACGGCGGACACGCGGCGGCCGCGGAGTTGGGCGATTTCTTCAATGTTGCGGCCTTCCCGGAGGAGGCGGAGGGTTTCTTCGGCAGGTTTGGAGACTTTGGGTTCGCCGGGATCGGAGACGCGGGCGCCTGCGCGGAAGCGACGGAGGACGTCGAGGATTTGCTGGCCGTAGGCTTCGACTTTTTTCTGGCCGAAGCCGGAGACCTGGCGAAGCTGAGCGAGGGTTTGCGGCTCGACGAGGCAGAGGTCGTCGAGGGAAGAATCGTGCATGACGACGTAGGCGGGGACTTGCATTTGCTTTGCAGTATCGCGACGCCATTCCTGAAGGAAGCGGCGAAGCTCGCGGTCACCGCCGAAGGAAGCGGAGCTTTCGCGGCGTTTGGTGGAGGCGCCGGGAGTAGTCGGCGGACGGAAAAAGATGTCGGAGAGGTCAGGGTCGGAAGTGGGCGTGGAATAGTTGGCGGCGCCGCGATCAGAGAATGCCGGGGAGTTGAAGGAGCGTGGTTTGGAGCGACGGCGGGAACGTTGTGTGGATTCGATTTCGAGCCAGACGGGGAGGCCAGCGCAGACGTCGCATTGGCCGCACTTCTGCCATTTGGGCGTTTCACCGAAGTGCTTGCAGATGCGGTGCGGGCGGCAGTCGAAGAATTTGACGAAGTCTTCGATTTCGTGGAAGCGCTGCCAGGCGCGTTCTTTTTCCTGCGGATCGGAAACTTGGCCGATGAAGAAAGTGTGCAGGCCGGAATCCTTCTTCTGCCAGAAGAGATAGCAGTCGGCGGGGAGGCCATCGCGACCGGCGCGGCCGGATTCCTGATAATACTGCTCGATGGACTTGGGAAGCGCGAGATGAATGACGGCGCGGACGGAGGGCTTGTTGATGCCAAGGCCGAAGGCGAGCGTGCCGACCATGACGCGGACTGCGTCGTTCATCCATTTTTCCTGATTCGTGCGGCGGGTTTGCGCATCCATTTGGCCGTGGTAGCCGATGGCAGCGATGCCGTGCTCTTCGAGGAAGTCGGCGGTTTCTTCGACGCGGGCGATGGTCGGGGCGTAAACGATAATGTTGCCTTCCGGCGTGTGCTTGATAGCGCGCAGAAGCATTTCGTTTTGCGTGGTGGAATCGGATTGCTTGACGACGTAGCGAAGATTGGCGCGCTGGAAGCTGGCGATGTGCTTGAAGGGTTCCCGCAAGCGGAGCTGCTCGAGGATGTCGCGGCGGACGCGTTGCGTGGCGCTGGCGGTGAAGGCGGCGATGGGCTTATCGGGGAAAAGTTCGCGGAGGCGGCTGAGCTGACGGTATTCAGGGCGGAAGTCGTGACCCCATTCGGAGATGCAGTGGGCTTCATCGATGGCGAAGAAAGAGATGGGGACGCGGCGGAGCCAGTCGGCCGTGGCGTCGAGGACGAGGCGCTCGGGGGAAAGATAGAGTAGGCGAAATTCGCCGGCGGCGACGCGGCGCTTGAGATCGGAGCGGGACTCGAGAGCGGTGGAGCTATTGAGGAAGACAGCGGGGATGCCGATTTGCGTGAGGTGGGCGACCTGGTCTTGCATGAGCGCGATGAGCGGAGAGATGACGACGGCGGTGCGGCCTTCGGCGAGGGCGGCGGGGAGTTGGTAGCAGAGCGATTTGCCGCCGCCGGTGGGCATGATGACGCAAACGTCGCGGCCGGAGGCGAGAGCGCGGACGATTTCTTCCTGGCGAGGGCGGAAGTTAGGGTAGCCCCAGTAGCGTTGGAGCGCGTCGTGGAAACGCGAGTCCCCGGGCGGGTTGGGAGAAACGGTGGCAGAGGCGGAAGCCAAAGCGTGGTACTCCTTGCGGCGGGAGACGGGAAGGCTCTCGCACGGCTGGTAGATTCGCTTTTGTTTCGCCATGTGTCAAGTAAAAAGATTGGAATTCGCAGGAGTGCCGCAATGCCCTGAAGATTTAATGGGCCCGCGGTGACAGAAGGCTTGGAACAGGAGCGAGGGATGCAAGGCAGGGCGGACGGAATTAAACGGAAGATCGTGGGGTTTCACCAGGATGACGAAGGCCACTGGGTGGCGGAGCTGGAGTGCGGACACGGGCAGCATGTGCGGCATGATCCGCCGTGGATGAAGCGGGAATGGGTGACTAGGGAGGATGGACGAAATGAGTATCTAGGGCGCGAGTTGGTGTGTCTAAAGTGTGGGAGAGGGGAATAGCGAAACCAAAGGCGAAGGTCGGATGCAGCGCGCCGGGGAGGTAAGCGATGAGGTATGAGTTTTTGGTGGAGACGTATGAAACGGAGCGGGTGAAAGTGGTGAGCGTGTGGAGCGAGTTTCGCGACGAGGACTTGGGCTTCCGGCCGAACCTGAAGGATGCGCGCGGGAGGAGTGTGCGGGAGCACATGGTGCACCAGTGCGTAAGCGAGGATTTGTGGTTCCGCAACATGCTGGGGATTGAGGTGGGTGCACCGCCGTTACCGGCGAAGGAAACACGGCTGGAGTTCATGAAGAAGTACGCGGAGTTCAGCGGGAAACGGTTGGCGGCGCTGCAGGAGAAGGATGAGGCCTGGTGGGAGGGAGAAACGAAGTTTTTTGATGTGCCGCGGTCGCGCGCGTGGGTAATGACGCGCCGGGTCGCGCATACCGCGCATCATCGCGGACAGCAGATGGCGATGCTGCGGATGCTAGTGCGGGACCTGCATAGCAATTATGGGCCGACCGCGGACACCGGCGGGCTGATGCAGAATCACGCGCCGACAATTTATGCCTATGGCAGCCTCGAGGCGCTGTTGCAGGGCGAAGCGCAGGGAGGGAATAAGGTGCCGCTTCCGGGCGCTGGAGAAAAAGCGGTGACGGAGCGCCCGGAGTAGGAACGATATGCGCCGGCGGAGCGTTACTGCGGTTTGGTAATGACAGCGCAAGCGATGCGCGCGGGCGCGGCGGAGCCAGTGCCGCCGGAGACGGCGTGAATGACGATGGCGGTGCCGCCGTTGCTGAAGACGGAATGATCGTCATCGCCGAGGGTGACGTTAGGAGCGATGACGGAAACGTGTGCGGTGCCGTCGGCGGCGACGATGAGCGAAAAATTGGGAATGTCACCGGCGGGCAGGCCGGTGTGGTTGTGTTCGCCACCCCCGAAATGTGGGCCAGCGCTGGTGAAGTCGGGCGGCTCGCATTTGGGGTTTTGATGAATGTGGAGCGAATGTTCGCCCGGCGGGAGGTTTTTCACGTCGAGAGTAATCTTGACGCCTTTGGGAGCACTGGTGAGCACCCCAGTCCCCACGTTCTGGCCCTCGGAGTTCTTGAATTCGACGGTGACGGGCTTAGAAGGTGCGTGACTATGAGATCCCTGGGCCCGGCCGGCCGGGGCCAGCGCGAAGAGCAGACACACTCCACGGAATAGTATTTTCATCAGAAGATCCTCGTTCCTAAATTCTTAACGTGCGCTGACGGGAAGCTGAATCAGCGCGAAACACGCCCACTTTTGACTTTAGCGTGAACACGAAGTTGAAAGAACAGCCGCACCTTTTTACGGTACCTACGAGTACATAGGCCTGCCCGGCGCGCCGTCAACTGGAGAGGCGGGGCGGCAAGGTCTCGACTAGTTGTCTCTGTAAAGGCTCGGAAATTCTTTTTTCAGGTTGGTGAGCTTCGGCTGGTCGTTCATCATGATGTAGGGCTCGTAGGGGTGATGTTGGAGGTAGTCCTGGTGGTAGTCCTCGGCTGGATAGAAGGCTTGCAGGGGAACGACACGAGTGACGATGGGCTGCGAATAGATTTTTGCGGCGTCGAGTTGGGCGACGTAAGCTTCGGCGATTTTCTTCTGATCGTCGCCGGCGTAGAAAATCGCAGAGCGGTACTGCGTGCCGTAGTCCGGGCCCTGACGATTCAACTCCGTCGGATTGTGGGCGACGGAGAAGAAGATCATGAGGATTTGCCCGTAAGAGATTTGCGAAGGATCGAAGACGACCCTGACGGATTCCGCATGGCCAGTATCACCGGTGCTGACTTCCTCATAGTGCGCGGTATTGGCGGCGCCGCCAGAGTAGCCGGAGGTGGAAGAGACCACGCCCTTGACGTGAGCGAAGACCGCCTGAATGCCCCAGAAGCAACCGCCGGCGACGACCGCGGTTTCGCTGGTTTTCGCGGAAGCCAGCGGAGAGTCGAGCGCGGGCTTGGGAAAGGCTGCCTTCGCATCGGCGCGGCCATTATCGGATTTGGCGGTGGCCCAGACGAGGACGCCGAGTGCCGCGAAAATCAAAACTGCAAAGAGAACAGCACGCATAGTGAACACCTCGCTGGGAAGATCCCACTGGCCTAAGTATACGATTGCCGCACGAGATTAGATGTCGCCGACCTTTGCCGCGTTAGCAGGCGCAATTGACAGCCCGTGGACCGCGGGGTAGGCTCGCACGCCATTGGCGGTTTCCTGCGGAAGGTTCAACGTGAAAAGCCGGTACGAAAAAATTTTGTTGCCGATCGTGTTGGGTGCGTTCTTCAGCGCGTCGGCGTGCATGGTCGCGCGGGCGGGGCAGGGCAATCCCAAGAAGAAGACGCTAGCCGGCGATGCCGCTGCGGGGAAGAAGCTGTTTGAGCGGCATTGTGCCTTGTGCCATGGGATTGATGGGAAGGGCGGGCGCGGACCGGCGCTGAACCGGGCACGGCTGGTGCACGCCCCGGATGATGCGGCATTGAAGAACGTGATCGCGGATGGGATCCCACCCAGCATGCCCGAGGGATGGTTCCTGGACGATCAGGACATAGCAAACCTAGCAGCGTTTGTGCGTTCGCTGAGCAAAATTCCGTCCGACGCCTTGCCCGGGGATGCGGGACGCGGAGCGGCAGTTTACGCGAGGAGCGGATGTAGCAGTTGCCACATTCTGGATGGCGCGGGCGCGGGCTATGGGCCGGAACTGACGGGTATTGGAGACCGGCGCAACGCGGCGTTTCTGATGAAGGCGATTCGCAAACCGGTGGACGGGCTGCCGGAAGATTTCATGTTGGTGAAGGCAACGATGGCGTCCGGCGAAATGGTGGAGGGGATTCGCGTGAACGAAGACACGTTCACCGTGCAGATCAAGGATTCCGGCGGGCGTTATCACAGTTTGCGGAAGGACGAGCTGAAGGATCTGCAGAAATTGCGCGGAGAGACGCCGATGCCGGCGTTCGAAGGAATTTTGAGCACGGAGGATTTGCAGGATTTGGTGGCGTACCTGGCAGCGCAGCGAGGGAAACCATGAGAGCGATGTGTGGAGTGTTGCTGAGCGCTGCGCTCTCGGCGGGCGCGGCCGCGCAGGTGCCGTTCGAACGGATTGTGAATGCGGACAAGGAGCCGGGGAACTGGCTGACGTACTCACGGGATCTGCTGGGGCGCCGGTTTTCTCCGCTGAAGGAAGTGACGACAGAAAACGTGGGAAATCTGAAGGTCAAGTGGGCGTTTCAATTTTCGAGCGAGCGCAATGAGGTGTCGCCGATTGTGGTGGACGACGTGATGTACGTAACGGGGCCGAATTGGGCGGCGGCGCTGGACGTGCATACCGGGCGAACGCTGTGGAACTGGAATCGCGTGATTCCGAAGGACTATCACAACATAGGATTCGGGAGGGTGAGCCGCGGGCCGGCCGTGCTGGATGACAAGCTGTACGTGGCGACGCTGGATTGTTATCTGGTGGCGCTGGACTTGAAGAGCGGCGTGGAGCGCTGGGTGACGAAAGTCGGCGATTACAAGCTGGGATACAGCATGACTGTGGCGCCGCTGGCGATTGAGGGCAAGGTTGTGGTCGGAGTAAGCGGCGGCGAGGCAGGCATTCGTGGATTTGTCGATGCGTACGACGCGAAGACCGGAAAGCAAGCGTGGAGATTCTGGACGATCCCAGGACCGGGCGAACCGGGGCACGACACGTGGCAGGGAGATAGCTGGAAAACCGGGGGCGGGCCGACGTGGGTGACGGGCGCGTACGACCCGGAGTTGAAGCTGGTGTACTGGGGCGTGGGCAATCCCAGTCCGGACTGGAATGGGGATGCGCGGCTGGGCGACAACCTGTACAGCTGTTCGTTTCTTGCACTGGAAGCAGAGACAGGAAAGCTGCGCTGGCACTTTCAATTTTCGCCGCACGACACACACGACTGGGATGCGGCGCATACGCCCGTGCTGTTTAACGCGAAGATTGGCGGACGCGAGCGCAAGCTGATGGCGAGCGCCAACCGGAACGCGTTTTATTACGTGCTGGACCGCGAGACGGGAGAATTTATTGCCGGGCAGCCATACGCCAAGGAGACGTGGGCGAAAGGGCTGGATGCGAAAGGGCGGCCGATCCGCATAGAGGGTTCGGAGCCTACGGAAAATGGAGCGCTGATTTGGCCAAACCTGAATGGGGCGACGGTGTGGTTCAGCCCCTCGTACAGTCCAGAAACGGGATTTTTTTACGTGGCGGTGCGCGAGATTGGGTCGGTGTACTTCAAACGCGAAAGCGAGTTCAAGCCGGGAACGTTTTATCCGGGGGGCGGAGAGAATGAGCTGCCGCCGGATGAGGCGTGGGGCGAGATTCGCGCGCTGGAAGCTACGACCGGAGACACAAAGTGGATTTTTAAGCTGCACACGCCACCCTGGGCGGGAGTGCTTTCCACGGCGGGCGGACTGGTGTTTTCGGGATCGGATGAAGGGAATTTTTATGCGCTGGATGCGCGGACTGGTAAAGCGCTGTGGGATTTTCAGACTGGCGGCGCGATTGCGGCGAATCCCATTTCGTTTACGGTGGATGGGAAGCAGCGCATTGCCATCACCGCGGACCGCGTGTTGTACGTGTTTGGGCTGTGATGGATTCGTTCTGGCGAGAAGATACCGGAACGCGTGTGCCTTTGCCGCGTGTAATCTCCACGAGCAATCAAGGCTGGAACTTCGCTTCGTAGCGAGGCATCATACCGGTGATCGAAAAATATCTGAGGAGAACGCCATGAGCGTGCGTGTTCGCGCGATTTCTGTTGTCAGCAGCGCATTATTTTTGCCCATGATGCTATCCGCACAGGTCACGCACGGGCAAAAGCCCAATCTTCCGGCACCTTTCGCCAGCAGGTCGGCGGGGAACGGACCCAATCGCGTTGCGCCCCCGCCGGGATTTCTGCCGGCTGTGCCTACGGGCTTCAAGGTCAACGTGTACGCGGCGGATTTCAAGACGCCGCGCTGGATGGCGGTCGCGCCGAACGGAGATATCTTCCTGGCCGAAACGGGAGCTAACCAGATTGATGTGCTGCGAGACCCCAGGAATACGGGAAGCGCCCAAGAACGGGAAGTGTTTGCGACCGGCACGACACGCGTTTTCGGCATCGCGTTCCACGACGACTATGTGTATGTGGGGAACACAAACGAACTGGTGAGGTTCAAGTATGACCCGAAGACCTCCAAGCGGCTGGGAGAAGCGGAGCCGCTCATGAAGCTGCCCACGGGCGGCCACAACACGCGCTCCGTGGCCATCTCTCCGGACGGCAAACACTTGTTTGTTTCCGTGGGGTCGGGCTCGAACATCAATACCGGTGAGGACCCGATTCGCGCGGCGATTACGATTTGCGACCTCGATGGCAAGAATGCGCGGTTGTGGGGAACGGGACTGCGGAATCCCGTGGGGCTGGCCATTGAGCCGAAGACCGGCGCCGTTTGGACCAGCGTGAATGAACGCGACGAACTGGGCGACAATCTGCCGCCGGATTATTTCACGTCCGTGAAGGACGGAGGATTTTACGGCTGGCCGTACAGCTACATCGGGAGCAACGTGGATACGCGTGTGAAACAGGAGCATCCGGAGTTGGTAGCGCGGGCGATTATTCCGGACGTGCTGCTGGGTGCACACGTGGCGCCGCTGCAGTTCGCGTTTTACACCGGCAAGCAGTTTCCCGAGAAATATTGGGGTGGCGCGTTTGTTGCGGAGCACGGTTCCTGGAACCGGGCGATGCGGTCGGGGTATCAGATTGCGTTTGTAGCGTTCAAGGATGGGGAACCGTCGGAGGATCCCGTCCCGTTCATGACGGGGCTGGTGCCGGATCCGAATGGGCCGGATGTACTGGGGCGGCCGGTCGGCGTGGCGGTGGCGCCGGACGGGTCGTTGCTCGTTTCCGATGACGGTGCCGGAAAGATTTATCGCATCAGCGTGGCGAAGTAAGCGCCGGGGTGACCCTGTGACGAGGAAGAGTTGCAGGGCCCGATAAAACAGCTTCATTGTATGCCGCGGCTCGAAATCTGGACGGGGTTGCCGGCAGGGTCCTTGGCGTTGGCGAACTGAAAGCCCGCCGCGTCGTGGATTGGACCAAACTTCAGACCGTCGCGTTCCCTTTCTGCTTTGAATTTTTGCACGTCCGCCACACCAAAGACGATTTTGATGGCGGCGCCGCTTCTTTCATAGATTCGGCGGGCGTCGGCGCGCTGGTTTCGCTGTTTGTGAGCCGGAGAAATCATCCGCGGACGTTTGCTCTGGCTGGGCTTACACAGCAGGGTATGGCGATGGTGCAAGTCGCCGGACTTGCCAAGCTGTTGCCCAGTTTTCCCACCATCGAAGCGGCGATCGAAGCGAAGAATTAAAAAAAAACGAATACACTGTTTAGCGGCAGAGCCTCCTGCCGCGAGCCCACTGCTATACTCCGCCGCATGGAAAA
>Ga0335078_10011732_pt1 | contig 12996 bp, 6 predicted proteins | sample Lox_Sample_32_FD_206711 | JGI IMG/M metagenome (GOLD analysis project Ga0335078, IMG submission 206711) | Soil microbial communities from Loxahatchee National Wildlife Refuge, Florida, United States - Lox_Sample_3.2 | ecosystem: Environmental > Terrestrial > Soil > Wetlands | place: USA: Florida... | reverse complement strand
AGGCGTACCGGGATTGCTGGGCGGCGGAGTTGTCTTACCACCTCCGCCGCAAGCGCTCCACAACACCACCAGCAGCAAGCCCGCGCCTAGCAAGCACGCGGCGCGACGCTTCCTGGCTCGAGCGAGTGCCGCAATGCTGGCCAGCCCTAGCAATGCGTATAGCCAAAACATGTTTCCCAACCCGGTAAAGCCGGGCGGCAGGAATCTTGTCTGCGGAGGTGCGAGCGACGGCGCGGTGGTCGAAATCGCCACTGCCACGGGTGCGAACTGGTTTGGTGTTGACGTGCCGATCAGCTTCACAGTGTTGGGTGTAAGCGTGCACGTCGATTCCGAGGGCGCGCCTGTGCAGGTCAGATTCACCGACTGGCTGAACCCTCCTTGGGGAGCGAGCGTCAAAGAGTAATTTGCTGTCTGCCCCGCGGATACGGTTTGGGTGGTACTGGAACTCGTCACGGTGAAGTCCATTCCGATTCCCGAGAGCGAAACCGTCTGGGTGCCGGCATTGTCCGTCAGGGTTATTGTCCCGCTTTGACTGCCAGCCCCGACGGGAGAAAAAGTGACACTGATCGTGCAACTCGCGGCGGGGGGCACGCCACCGCCGCAGTTGTTGGTCTCGGCAAAGGGTCCGGAGCGCGTGATCTTGAGGGGACTCAGAGGCACGTTGGCAGGAGCAGTAAGCGTGACCGTCTGCGGAGCGCTCTTGGTTGAGACTGTTTGCGCGGCGAAGTTCAGGCTTGTCGCCGAAAGGCCCACGCTGGGAAACTCGCCTGTGCCCGTCAGGCTCGCTGTCAGCGTCAGGGGAGTTGTGGCGGTGTAGTATGTAACGGCCAGGGTGCCGGTTCGGGTTCCGGCGGCAGTGGGCGCGAAAAAGACCAGGATGGGGCATGGAGCATCTACGGTCAAAACCGTCAGGCTGTCGCACTCGTTTTCCTGCTGGAAATCCCCGCTGGTCCCGACTTCAGGCACACCAGGCCCGCCAGGATTAATCAGCATGATCGTTTGGGCTGGGCTCGTTGTCCCCACCGTCTGATCGTCAAAGGTCAGGCTGGTAGGTGAAAGGCTGGCGGCACCCTGCGCATTGGCGTTGCCGCTCAAAGCTACGGTCTGAGGGCTGTTGACAGAGTTGTCCGTTACCGTAAGCGTACCTTCCTGGGGTCCGCCCATGGTGGGCTGAAAAACGACATTGATTGTGCAACTCCCGTTCGGACCGACAGCAGGCAGACAGTTGTTGGTTTGCGTCCACCCGCTGGTGGCGGTCACACTGCTCACGGTCAGGGCCGCGGGAGCCGTATTCGTTAGCGTCACGGCCTGGGGATCGCTCGAAGTCCCAATGTAGGTGCTGAACAGCAGATACGTGGGGGAGAGAACCGCAGGGGAGAGCGGGCCGTTGCCGATCAGTTGAAGGGTCTGGGGACTGCCGGAGGCATCGTCGGTCACCGTCAGCGCTCCAGTGCGAATGGAGAGCGCCGTGGGCGTAAAGGTGACAGCGATCTTGCAGGTCGCTTCGGGCGCCACCGTTTGAACCACGTAAAGGCAGGAGGAGGCCGTGGTAACCACCGCAAAGTCACCGCTGGCAGTAATCCCGCTGATGGTAAGCGGAGCATTCCCGAGGTTTGTCACGGTAACGGTCTGTTGCGCGCTGGTTGTGTTTACAGGCACCCCCCAGAAGTTGGCGACGGAGGGGGAGAAGTTCAGGGCCGGTGCCGGGCCAGCCGAGAGTTCGGCAACGAACGCGGTTGGCCCCGGCAGCTGATTGTTCTTATTGCCCGGCTGCAACGGGTTAACCGTCGGGAAGTCGAGGGAAGAGGTGGTGCCGGTGATGTGGGCGTTGGCCGAGGGGTCCACGGCCACACCGTTTGCAGTCTCCTGAACGCTGCCTCCCAGATAAGTGGAATAGACCAAGGCGGAACCGGCTGCGTTGAGCTCGGCGACAAACGCCGTAGCCCCGGCAATGTTGCCCGATCCCGCAGCGTTATTCGTTGCCTGGACCGCGTCGACAGTTGGGAAATCCTGCGAGGAAGTATTTCCGACCACGTAAGCATCCCCGGAGGCATCGATGCCGATGCCCGCCGCGCTGTCTTGGCCACTACCGCCCAGGTACGTGGAATAGGCAAGAGCGTTGCCCCCGGGATTCAGCTTGGCCACGAAGGCATTCATCGTCGCCGGCGTCGAGCCCTTATTAGTCGCTTGCAGCGGGTTGACGGTAGGAAAATTCGTCGACTGCGTGAACCCGGTCACGTAAGTGCTGCCGGAGGTGTCTACGGCAACGCCCGCCGCTTGGTCATAGCTGCTGCCACCCAGAAAAGTTGAATAGACCAAGGCCGAGCCCGCCGAGTTCAGTTCAGCCACGAATGCATCAGACGGTCCGTTCAGGGCCGCCTGCAGCGGGTTGACGGTGGGGAAATCCGAGGATTGAGTGTAACCGGTGAGAAAGGCATTTCCACCGGAGTCCACGGCGACGCCGTAGGCCTCGTCACCGCCGCTGCCTCCCAGGTAGGTCGAGTAGGTCAAGGCTGAGCCGGAGGGGTTCAGTTTGGCAACAAACCCGTTACCGTTGGCAGGTGACTTATTGCTCGCCTGCAAGGGGCTGGCGGTGGGGAAATCCGTCGAGTGCGTTACTCCGGCCACCAAAGCATCGCCAGAGGAGTCCACCGCGATGCCTTGGCAATCATCCCCACCGCTGCCCCCGAGATAGGTCGAATAAACCAGGGCCGAGCCCGAGGGGTTCAGCTTGGCGACAAACCCGGTCGCCGAAGCAACCGGAGCGTTGTTTTCCGCCTGCAGCGGGTTGAAGGTGGGGAAGTTGGTCGATGACGTGGTGCCTCCCACGTAGACGTTGCCCAGGGAATCGACGGCGATGCCATTACCCTGATCAGTTCCACTTCCTCCAAGATAAGTCGAATAGACCAGCGCAGAGCCCGTGGCATTCAACTTGCTTACGAAGGCGTTCTCCGTTAACCCAAGAAACGTTTCATTTAAGCTCGACTGCAACGGCTGGGCGGTGGGAAAGTCTACCGACGCGGTTTGCCCGGTCACATAGGCGTTGCCGTAGGAGTCGGCGGCAATACCGTAGCCCCAATCGCCCCCGCTCCCGCCCAGGTAAGTGGAGTAGCTGAGCACAGGATCGATAACCAGCGGCTTCGTGTGGTCGTACGGACCCAGCGCGAAGTGGACGCGATTCCGGGCATCAAGACTGAAATGGCCCTCACGGAATTGACGATGGACGATTGTCGATTGTCGATTCACGACTGCTGGTTGCCGCGTTTCGTTCTGAACTGTCGACTGTGGACTGTCGATTGTCGACTGCTCTTGATAGATCTGTGGCTTGAGGAATCGGATCTCGCTGCTTTTGGCCGGGATCACGAGATCGCCATCGGCGTCGATCCGTAGCGGCGACCCTCGTGGTCGCCCTCGGCCGGACACCGGGCCCGCCCCTACGTCGAACGCAATCACGCTCGGGTCAGCGCCCGGCGCGACGATGAAGTCGTACTCGAGTTGCCCGCCCTGGTTGCCGTAGTATTCCAAGTCCACGCCGGGGTAAACGTCGTGATAGCGCACCTTCGCGTAGGTCGGCACGTTCGTGCGCCACTTCTTCGGATCGTTGCCGATGAAGTAATTCACCTTCCCCGGAAGTTCCTCGCGCCCGATCACTTCAGCGTCCGTCTTCGCTCCCTCCAGCCGAAGGCGCACAACCTGATCATCGATTTTCGATTGCCGATTTTCGATTGGGAAGTTTTGCTTTCTTCTTACTGACATCTGACCACTGACAGCTGACGACTTTCTTAGTTCCAACACAGCCTCATTGCTGGTTAGAAACAAGCCACCGCCTCTCCCGCGCGAGAGGAACTTCACCCGTGCGTCGGCCTGCCCCTGGTTTGCTTCGAAACTCAGCGGGAGCTTCCCGTAGTTCGCGATGAGTTCCGGCCTGATGGGCGAAGCTGACGCGGACGTTGTGTGCCGGGTCGGAAAACAATCTGGGATTTGCAGCCTGCCATAAAGGCTAAGCCAAAAGGCTGCAAAGAATATGCTCAAGACAATTCCGGAGTAGATCACGGTCCGCCTGACGGCGGTCCACGCGGGATGAGTAAGAGCGCGTAGCATTGGCCCCTCCCACGATGAAAGTGACTTCGGTTGGGGAGAATATAGCCCTCTCTCGAGGCGGATGCAAGCGATTATATTCACTCAGCTCACAGGTCCCGCTTGGCCGTTCCTCGGCAAGGCTTCTTGTCTCCCAATAAGACATTAAAATAGGCTACAGTGTCGTCGAGACTGCGGGCTGGCGCAGACATTGCTTTCGAATGTCTGGGATGCGCCGGCGGCGCAGGGCCGGTCAAATTGCACCCTCGAGGTCGCAGACCCCACAAGGCGGGGGTCTGCGCCAGCCCGGCGTGGGGGAACAAAGCCAGAATGTCTAAGAAAACAATGGGTTGGGGCCGGCGCAGACATTACTTTCGAATGTCTGCGATGCGCCGGAGGCGCAGGGTCGGTCAAATTGCACCCTCCAGCCCGACTTGTCCCTTCGGGAGATCGCAGACCCCACAAGGCGGGGGTCTGCGCCAGCCCGGCGTGGGGGAACAAAGCCAGAATGTCTATGAAAACAAAGGGTCGATGGCTGGCGCAGACATTGCTTTCGAATGTCTGCGATGCGCCGGAGGCGCAGGGTCAGTCAAATTGCACCCTCCAGCCCGACTTGTCCCTTCGGGAGATCGCAGACCCCACAAATCGGGGGTCTGCGCCAGCCCGGCGTGGGGGAACAAAGCCAGAATGTCTAAGAAAACAATGGGTTGGGGCTGGCGCAGACATTGCTTTCGAATGTCTGCGATGCGCCGGAGGCGCAGGGTCGGTCAAATTGCACCCTCCGGCACGACTTGTCCCTTCGGGAGATCGCAGACCCCACAAGGCGGGGGTCTGCGCCAGCCGGGAGTTCTCTAGCTGAGAGCTGACAGATACTCACGCCCCTACCACCGGGTTCGTGAGCGTCCCGATTTTCTCGACCGTGATGCTGACTGTATCACCGGGATGGAGGTGGACGGGGGGATCACGGTGATGGCCCACCCCTCCGGGCGTGCCGGTGGAAAGAAGGTCGCCGGGTTCCCAGGTGAGCGACTGGGAGAGGTAGCTGACGAGAAACGGAATCTTAAAGATGAGGTCGGAGGTATTCGAATCCTGCATGGTCTTGCCGTTGAGGGTGAGCGAGATTCCGAGCGCGTGCGGATCGGGAATCTCGTCCTTGGTGACGATCGCGGGGCCGAGGGGCGCAAAGGTGTCGCAACTCTTCCCTCGAAACCACTGCTTGTCGCCGATTTGCAGGTCGCGCGCGCTTACGTCATTGAGGATGGTGTAGCCGGCAATGTGCTCGAAGACCTTCTCCTCGGCGATTGCCTTTCCCCGTTTCCCGATGACGGCCGCGAACTCCGCTTCGAAGTCCACCTGCTGCGAGTTGGGCGGAAGGACAATGGGATCGCCCAGGCCGCAGATGGTGTTACTCGACTTGAGGAAGAAGATGGGCCGTGCGGGCGTCTGGATGCCCTGTTCGGCGCGGTGGGACTCATAGTTGAGCCCCACGCAGACGATCTTGCCGGGCCGCAGCAGGGGAGCGCGCAGGCGCACCTTCCCAAGCGGCGTCGCGAGGCCCCGGGGCAGGCGCGCGGGATCCGGAAAGGCCGCCGCAGCCTCCAGAACTTTTGCCAGTCCCTGGCGCCACGCATCCCCGCGCTCCAGCAGTTCCACCATGTCGCGCGGCGCGCCACCCGCGGCCAAAACAGTGTCAGCCGACTCTTGTAGCTCAGGCTTTGTCTCGATGCCGAGCGTATCGGCGCGCAGCAAGCCGATGGCAAGCTCGAGATCGATCACGGAACCGTCCCGCAAGGCGCCCAACCGGTCTTCATCGCCGCTCGTGAAGGTCACCAGTTTCATAAAGTCTCCTTAGCCGAGTAAGCAGTAGGCAGTCGGTAGTAGGCAGAAAGCAGAATCTCCGGGGAGGCGGGCAGAAGGCTGAGCATACCCCAGAGAGGAGAACGTCGCCTACAGCGGCGATTTCCGTATCCAGGAGGTGCGCGTGCCATAAAGCGCGCCGCCGGTTGGCGACTGGCTCTTGCCACACTTGACTGCCAACTGCCTACTGCCGACCGCCCTCTGCCAGCACGCGCTCCGTTTCGCGCGCCACCACGATCTCCTCGTTAGTGTACACCACCAGCACCGCCACGCCGGACGCGGGGCTCGAGATGACGCGATCGGCATGGGCAGGCCGGCAGTTCATGTCGCCATCGAGGCGAATGCCGAGGAATTCCATCTCCCGGCAAACTTCCTGCCGCAGCCGCCAGGAATTCTCACCGATGCCGCCCGCAAAGGCCACGGCGTTGAGCCCGCCCATGGCGGCAGCGAACGCCCCGATGTATTTCTTAACCTGATAGACGAGCACTTCGAGCGCCAAGGCGCTTCGCCGGTGGCCCTTCGACGCGGCCTCTTCGAGATCCCGCACGTCGCTCGAAAGACCCGAGATTCCGAGCAGCCCGCCTTGCTTCGAAAGGGCCTCACGAATCTCCGCCGGCGTCAGCTTCTCTCTCTCCATCAAGTGCAGAATGATGAAGGGGTCGAGGTCGCCCGAGCGCGTGGCGTGCTCGATTCCGGACTGTGCGGAGAAGCCGAAACTCGTGTCCACAGACTTCCCTTCCTCGACGGCGCAAATCGATGAACTCCCGCCCAGGTGGCAGGAGACGAGCCGCAGTTCCGACGCGGGCCGGCCCAACATCTCCGCCACGCGACGCGCGACGTAGCGGTGCGAGGAGCCGTGAAAGCCGTAGCGGCGCACGCCGTGCTTCTCCAGCCATTCGTAGGGGACGCCGTAAGTGAAAGCCCTCGGCGGCAGGCTCGAGTGGAAACCCGTCTCGAAGACCGCCACCATCGGAACTCCGGGCAAAACCTCGCGGAAGATCTGCATGGCTTGGATGTAGATGGGGTTGTGAACGGGCGCAACAGGGCGGAACTCCTGCATGGCGGCAAGCAGGCTGTCGTCCACGAGAAAACTCCCGCAGTAACGCGGGCCGCCGTGCACGGCTTTGAAGCCTACGGCCTCGATCTCGCCCTTACCCACCGCAGACGAGCCGCGGTGAGCGAGCCGGTCAATCAGGAACTCGATCGCGGCCCGATGGTCGGGGATCGACGCCGCATCTTTCGCGTCCTTTCCGCCAGTCTCGTCCCACGCCGTGATTGGCGACTCCGCGCTGCCGATGCGCTCAATCTTGCCGCGCGCCAAAACCCGCTCTCCCTCGGTTTCGATGAGCTGGTATTTCAACGAGGTCGAGCCGAGATTGGGGACCAGAATCCGCAAGGGTGATCTCCTTATGAAGACTTTAGCGCTGGCCTTTAGGTCAGCACGCTACCGAGCGCCTCATTCCACTGTCATCCCGAGGAGCCGCAGGCGGTCCTGAGTGAAAACGAAGGAAGGATCTTCGCAGTTCGTTGGAATTGCAACTGCCGGGATTCTTCGCTTCGCTCAGAATGACAAAGTCCGAGGGTTCTCGCACGCCCCTTACGTCAGTACTGGTGACATGCCGACCTGAAGGTCGGCGCTACCATCCTGGACCGAGGGCGGCCACAAGGGCCGCCCCTCTACTGATGGCGCTGATGGTGCATCAGCAAGAGCGCCAACGAGATGGAGCGGAGCTTGGTCTCCGGCGGTTCGGCCCGCGACAGAACGACCAGCGGCACGCGCGCCCCGACGATGATGCCGCCGGACCGGCCGCCCGCGAAATAGGTGATGGCGCGGTAAAGGATATTGGCGGCTTCGATATCCGGCGCGATCAAGACGTCGGTAGCCTCGACGACGGGGCTGGAAATCGACTTCCGCTCCGCGGCAAAGCGGCTGAGGGGGACGTCGAGCGCCAGCGGGCCCTCAAGATAGGCGCCCGTGATCTGTCCCCGGCGGTTCATCTGCACGAGGGCCGCGGCGTCCAGGGTTGCCGGCATGGCCGGATTGACGAACTCGAGCGCGCCGAGCAAGACCACCTTGGGCTCGGTAATGCCCAAGGCGTGCGCCACCTCGATGGCGTTGCGGCAGATTTCCGCCTTGTTCTCGAGGGTGGGCGCAATGTTGATCGCCCCGTCGGTCATGATCATCAGGCGCGGGATTCGGGGCGTCTCGAAGACGATCACCTGGCTCAATTGCCTTCCGGCGCGCAGCCCGCGTTCCTTGTCCAGCACCCCCCGGATCAGGGCGGCCGTGGTCACCTTGCCTTTCATCAGCAGGTCCGCCTGGCCGTCCCGCACCAGGTCGATGCCCTGGCGAATGGAAGCGTCTTCGCCGGAAGTCGCGATCAGCCACTCAGGGCGCAAGTTATAGCCTACTTTGCGGGCGGCGGCTTCAATCTTGGCGGGCGTGCCGATCAGCGTGGGGAGCGCCAGACCCAGGGGCTCCGCCTGCGACAGGCTTTCCAGCACGTCAGGGTCGTGCGCTTCGATCACCGCGATTTTCGCCGGGCCAAGCTCCCGGGCGCGCGCAATAAGTTCCTCCAAGCTGTGGATCATCTACGTTTCTCCAGAACAGACAGCGCCATCGGCGGCGCCTCCGCGGCCTACTTGACTAAAGGAAGATCTGACTCCGCGGCCACCGAGTTGCTCCGTGACCTCTGTGTTGAGCCTGTGAAGTACAGAGACCACAACGCGTCAAAGCCGCAACCAAATGCAGATTCTTCGCGCAGTTTGCCCTGAGCGAGCAAACTGCAGACCCTTCGCTTCGCTCAGGGTGACAGCGAACGGGCTCAGAATGACATGTCATCCTGAGCGAAGCGAAGGATCTGCATTTCTTCGCGCGCCGCGACGAAACTCACCCTACGTGGTAGAGAGACGCTCGTTGTCGATGGCGAGCCAGGACGTTAATTCGCTGCGGCCGCCCGGTTCTGCACCTGGCCTACAATAGTCTTGAACTCGTCCTCGGTGAGCAGGTCTTTCTTCTCGAAAGACTTCTCCTTCACCAGGCGCACCATTTCCATCATAGCCTCTTCGCCGGCGGTAACACCCAGCTTCTCGCACCATTCCTGAATGGAGGGCAGGCCACTATTCTTGCCGAGCACGATGGAGACGGGCGCCTGGCCCACCAACTCGGCAGCGAACGGAACGAATTCCAGAGGGGCCCTCTCTCGCGCCTTGCGCACGAACCCCGCCACAATTCCGGATTCCACCTGGTAGAGCATCTCGCCCACGATGGGACGATTGCCCGGAATCTTCACCTTCGCAAGGTCCAGAACAAACCGCGAGACCTCGCACATCTTCTCGGTGCGGATTCCCAGCTTGATCCCGTACTGGCACAGCAGCGAGAGGACCACGTCTTCCATCGGGACGTTGCCTGCCCGCTCGCCCAGGCCGGTCACCGTGGTGTGAGCGACGGAGGCGCCCGCCGCCAGGCCGTAGATGGTGTTGGCCACTCCCAACCCGAAATCCTGATGACAATGAATCTCCACCGGCTTCTTGAGGCGTTTGATCGCCTTCTTAACCACCGCGTGGATGGCTTCCGGGGTGCATCCGCCGAAACTGTCGGCGATAGTGAAGGAGTCCATGTGGCCTTCCTCCGCCACATGCTGAACCAGGTCGAGCAACTTCTCCACTTCCGTGCGCGTCGAGTCGATAGTGAAGAAGACGGTATAAAGGCCAGCCTCTTTCGCAGCCAGCGTAGCCTCGATGGAGGATTTCACGGCGCGCTCGAGCGGCCATCCATAAGCGTTCTTGATGATGTGTTCGCTCGAGGGAATCTCCACGATGACGCCCTTGCACCCGCACGCCTTGGCGGCCGCCACGTCGCTGACCAGGCAGCGGGCGAAGGTGAATATCTCCGCTTTCAGGCCCAGGTTGGCGATATCGCTCACAGCCGCTTGATCCTGTGGCGAGACCGCGGGCATTCCGGCCTCGATGCGGTGCACGCCCATCGCGTCCAGACGCTTGGCGATTTCCACCTTCTCGGCGCGGCGAAAGACCACGCCCGTCTGCTGCTCGCCGTCCCGCAGCGTCACGTCATGAATCTTGATTTTGGGCGGAAACTTGAAGCCCTTCCGCGCTTCCGGCAAATAACACCAGGGGCTTACAAACCACTTCTTCGTTTTCCAGGGTTGGGCCATGGCACCTCCGTAAATTGTAGGAAACTGTCTCCGGCTTTGTTGCACAGGCTCGCTTGTGCGGGGCGCCGATCGGCGAATGAAGTCCCGCAGAAAGCGATCCACGTCCTCCCGGAAACCTAATAGTCTACCGCAACTTACCTCTGCAGCGGTAGAGGCTTGCCTTGCCGGCCATCGGCGCTGCAATAGGCGCGCTCGGGTTCCGGAGCCCGCGCGGGCGGGTACAAGAATGTGGCTCACGGCGACAGCCGTGGGGAGAAAGCAGCGCCGCTGCGCCTAGAAAGGCCAAGCTTCAGAGCCTGCACTGAGCACGGCGACGGGTCCGCGGGTGCCCACCTGAAGGTCGGCGCTACAGGCAAATGGCCACACGGCGCAGTCCGCACAAACCAGTTGCGCCAGTCCGGGTTTAGGCGCACAATAGGACCTGCCGTGATTGCCGGCGGTGACGGCGTGTGTTGCCGGTTGGGTCTCCAGTAGGGCTGGGAATTGTGGCCGGCGTGCCGAAATCCGGATAAGCGTGGGGGACCGGTTTCGCACCGAGCGCACTGATTCGAATAAAGTTAGCGGACCCTTTCAATATGGCCGTCCTTCCTGATTTGGAGGAGGATTTTTGCAGCTCGCGTCTTCTTTCTTCCCGGTTTTCTCTCTTCCTGACGACAAGTTACACGACCATTGTGGCGTATTTGCAGTTTATGGACACCCCGAAGCCTCGAAGCTGGCATATTTAGGCCTCTACGCGCTCCAGCACCGTGGGCAGGAAAGCACCGGCATCTGTGTGTCTGACGGCGAGTCGCTAACCTGCAAGAGAGGGATGGGACACGTCGACGAAGTGTTTCCCTCCGAGGTCGTTAAGTCCTTGCGTGGACATCTGGCGATTGGGCACACGCGCTACTCCACGGCGGGTGACACGGACCTTAAGAACGCCCAACCCCTGAAGGTGAGTTGCAATAAGGGGCAGGTAGCACTGGCTCACAACGGCAACCTGGTGAACGCCAGTTCAATTCGTCGCGACCTCGAAAACCGGGGCGACATTTTTCAAACCAATAGCGATACGGAAGTAATCCTGCATTTCTTCGCGCGCTCCCGGCACGCCGGCACCCCCGAGGCGGTGGCGGAAGCGCTCGATAAGGTAGCGGGAGCGTACTCGCTGGTGATGCTCTTCAAAGACTCCGTCTATGGCATCCGCGATCCGCGCGGTTTCCGCCCCCTCAGTCTGGGACAGCTTGGCGACGCTTACGTCCTGGCTTCGGAGAGTTGCGCCTTCGACCTGATCGACGCCAAGTTCATTCGCGACGTTGAGCCGGGCGAGATGGTCATCCTTGACCGTCGCGGAGTGACTTCTTTGCATTTCGCACCTCCTGCTTTGCCCGCCCAGTGCATCTTCGAGCACGTCTATTTTTCACGTCCGGACAGCCAGGTGTTCGGCCGTTCAGTGCAGGCCAGCCGCGAAATGCTGGGACGGTTTCTGGCCCGCGAGCATCCGGTGGACGCTGACCTGGTGGTCCCGGTGCCGGACTCGGGCGTTCCGGCGGCGACGGGCTTTGCCGAGGAATCCGGAATCCCCCTCAAGATTGCTCTGATCCGCAACCACTATGTGGGCCGCACCTTTATCGAACCCAGCCAGGCGATTCGGGATTTCGGCGTTAAGCTGAAGCTGAACCCCGTGCGCAGTTTGCTCGAGGGAAAGCGAGTCGTGCTCGTCGACGACTCGATCGTGCGCGGCACGACCAGCCGCATGATCGTAAGGATCGTGAAAGAAGCAGGTGCCAAGGAAGTTCACATGCGCATCAGTTGTCCCCCCACCACCTCCCCGTGCTTTTATGGCATCGACACGCCAACGAAAAAGGAATTAATCGCATCTACTCATGATGTCGAGGAAATACGACAATTCCTGGGAGCTGACTCCCTAGGTTATCAGTCGCTCGAGGGTCTGCGCCGAGCGGTAGGCGATACGCAGGGAAGGTTTTGCCTGGCGTGTTACACAGGGAATTACCCCACCACCGTGCAAGAGCCTCTGATTGCGATTCGAAACCGGGACTGAGGTATATGGAACCGCTTGACAAGCAAAATGCGGAGGAGCCTGTCACAGGACCGCCCGTTACGGAACCCGTTGTGTCTGGTTCGCCTGAGCCGGAGGTCGAGAAAGCCGACGGCAAGTCCCGACGGCGCGAAAGTGTGTGGGAGACCGTCCGTTCCTTGCTTGTTGTTCTGGTGGGCGTATTCTGCATTCGGACTTTCATCGCCGAAGCTACGGTGATTCCCACCGGCTCGATGGAATCAACGATCTTGATCGGCGACCATGTGTTCCTGAACAAGCTACTCTACGGCCCGCGGCTTCCTTATACATCGCTTCGCATTCCGCCCCTGCGCAGCGTGCACCGGCAGGATATCGTCGCTTTCCGCTATCCCCGAAATCCCTCCGTGATGTTTGTGAAACGCGTGATCGGAGTGGGCGGCGATGTGATCCGAATCGAAGACCGCAAAGTGTTCGTCAACGGCCAGCCGCTTAAAGAACCTTATATACAGTTTCAGTACTCCTCGACTCTTCCCTTAAGGGACAACTTCCCTCCCACCCTCGACGTGCTCGAGACCTTGCCTGCCGCCTGGGGGCTTGACCCGTCATGGGCGCGCGAAATGCCCAATTTCCTTGGCAAAGACGGATTGCACGTACCCCAGGGATTCCTCTTCTGCATGGGCGACAACCGGGACAATTCTTTGGACAGCCGGTTCTGGGGCTTCGTTCCACTCGAAAACGTGGTGGGCGAGCCGCTCTTTGTTTACTGGTCTTACGACGCCCCCACACGTGAGTGGACCAGCGAGGAACTGACCTCGCGGCTCAAGTTTGACGCCTCCATCGTTTGGAATTTCTTCGCCAAGACTCGCTGGTCAA
>Ga0335078_10011731_pt1 | contig 12996 bp, 11 predicted proteins | sample Lox_Sample_32_FD_206711 | JGI IMG/M metagenome (GOLD analysis project Ga0335078, IMG submission 206711) | Soil microbial communities from Loxahatchee National Wildlife Refuge, Florida, United States - Lox_Sample_3.2 | ecosystem: Environmental > Terrestrial > Soil > Wetlands | place: USA... | reverse complement strand
GAAATAGTAGCCGGAGATCTGCCCCCACTTCGTGGTGGCATCGATTCTGGCGGAACCTTTGTCGTCGCGCACGGTTTGGGAAGAGGCGGAAGTCGTGAAAGTATTGTTCGCGGTATCGGTAGGGATCGGAATATATTGCAATAAATTCTTGGCCGGAGCGGACCACGCGCTGGCCGGGATCACGGCGTTTGGAAGCACACACATCGCCGGGGTGTTGCAGCCCGATACGTAATACGGCTCGCCGACGTAAATCGTTCCGGGCGCGTATCCAAACTCATTGTCCAGATAAGTCGCCCTGCCCGCTGTGTCCACCGTCCCTGTGAGGAGCGGGGCCAGATCCGAGACGTTGCCTTGGCGGTCCGCAAGGGACGGGACAGAGATGACCGGCGACGTCAGCCCTTGATTGGTTCGCGTTCCCTGGTAGTCGCCAAAAAAGAACACGCTTTGCTTCTTGATTGGCCCTCCCACGGTGCCGCCAAACTGATTCTGCCGGAAGACGCTACGAGTGGAAGCGAAATAGTTCTTGGCATCGAGGGAAGTGTTCCGCAAGAATTCAAACGCGTCTCCATGAAAGGCGTCGCCACCGGACTTGGTGACCACGTTGATGAGGCCGCCGTTGTAATTGCCGTATTCGGGATCGAAGTTGTCGGTCAGAAGCCGAAACTCTGAGATGGAATCCAGGTCGGGAAGTATGGACGTGCCTCCATTCATGTATTCCTTTACGTCCACGCCATCCACGAAAAAACCATTCGAGGATTCCCGCTGCCCATTAATCGAAACGTTTCCCGGATTCTGATCGCCGGAAGGATTAATGGTTCCCGTAACGCCGGCCATAATGACGGAGGTGGGGGTAAGCGTGGTCACCGGACTCACGCCCGGTTGAATCGCGAGCAAATCCGTGTAACTGCGCCCGTTTAAAGGAATGTTTACAATCTGGGTACCGGACACCACGTCGCCCAAATTGGTGTCCACGGTTTCCACATTCACCGCGGTCTCGGAAACCACGACTTCCTCTGTTTGTTGCCCCATCGATAGAGATACGTCCGCACGGATCTGAGAATTTACGTCGATGACCAGGCCCGTGCGCTTATACGGATTGAATCCCTCGCGGATAACTTCGATTTCGTAACGCCCCACCGGCAAAGCCGAAAAATTGTAAAAGCCATTGGCATTCGTCTTGGTGGACTGCACGATCGTCGTGTCCAGGTTGAGGGCGGTAACCGTGGTGTCCGGGACCACGGCCCCGGTTTGGTCCGTTACGGTCCCAGAGATGCTTCCCTCCGTGTCCGCCCGCGCAACGACCGAAAGAATGGGGATCAGCGCCATGATCAGGAGGAGGCAAACGACCCACTTCCCATCAGGGTTCAGACGAAACGGTTGGGTGTGGGGAAAAATATAATCGCGCTTATCCACGTGCATCCTCCAAGCAATTCCTGATTTCTCCTGCGAGTCCCTTGACCTGCTAATTCCCTGCCGCAAGTTCTTCAAAATCGGTCCGAAACATGCGCCCCCCTGGCTCTTATCGCGAAGGGGCCTCCGCGCCATTGATTACGACCTTCAAAGCGAATCCCGGACCTATCGTGATGCCAACGGGCGCGCCATTTTTCGCGGGGTGAGTCTCGACAACAATATTGTCTCCTCGCTTCAGCGTGTCCTTATTCCAGCCCCGATGTGACATGGCAAACGTCGAAGACAATTCTAGTGTCCAATGGCGGACCTGCCCGGAGTCGTCCCTGGCATCCAAATAGGCGAGGCAATGGGGATTGGACCAATCGAAAGCCGTCACGCTCCCCGTGAGTACAATCGTCTTCTTCATGTCATAGTTCGTGTCGCCGTGATGAGCGAAGATCGCGCCTCCCGCTATTGCAAGGGCAACGGCCATAGTCAGGAATCGAAACACGCTGCTTTTCATGAAACACCTCCAGTGCTTGCGGCGTCCCACACTGTATGGCCCCGAGGCATGGCATTCTGTGACATGAATCACACCCACAACATCTTTATCGCTTCCGTCATTAAGAAAAATGAAATTGCCGTCTGCGTCTCTCCACCCCGAAAAGACGGTTCCGCAAGTTGCACCCTACGCCACAATCCACACGGTTCGCCTACGCCAATCCCCTCCCGTCTTTAGCAGGCGGAATTCGAACGAAAATTATGCGCAAAAAATCGCGTCGTTACACGTAAGCGATCCAACGCCCCGCAGCCACAATGCCGAACCACAACAGGATCGAAAGCAAACCCGCCGCGCGGGCAGAGAGCGGCGCCACCGGATCCTTATCCCACTTACCCACGCTTCGGTAGGCGATTTCATGGAAAACGAACGCATTGATTCCAGCGACGAGGATCAACAGCATCTTGACTTCGAAACCGATGTTTCCGTACATCTTGGTGGCCTCGGAGGAGAACAGCAGCAGTCCCGTGGTGACCTGAATGATGAACCCTGCCCAAGCACAGGGTAGGAACCGCCGCGCGAGCTTGGAGACGGGCTCGTCCCGAAACGTCAATCCCATCAGGCGCAGGTCCAGGATCGATGTCGCGCCGACCAGGGAAATGATGCCGAAAATGTGGACCGTCTCGATAATCGGAAACAGCCACAGCGATTCGCGGATGGACGCGCCCACTGTTGTTCGTTCCAGTCATTGACACATCGCATAGAGAAAATGCATGCCTTGCAACCTCTCCCCAAATTGAGGCATTCGCATAACGCCGGTCCGAGCCGCTCGCTTAGCCTCGCCGGCCGCCGCGCCAATTCACAGGACTACGTCCCGCCCGGCCCTTCAAACGTCAGTTCCCTGCCGTCGGGCAGCACGACTTTCTCGACTCGCATGGAATACGTGCCGTTGCGCGCCGGATGCCCGGTCGCGGTGATTTTGTCACCAGGCTTGATGGTGGTGTGGTCCCAGCCCTCACGGATCAGCATGTTCGGGCTGGTGCCTTCGCCCACCCACTTTTCGATCTTTCCTTTGTCGTCCTTCACGTCCAGAAAGAGCTGCGCGTGGGGGTTCGAGAACTGAAAAGCGGAAACGGTTCCCATGATGGTAGTCAATTTCGTTTCGTCGTACGTGGCCCGTCCGTGGTGCGCGAGGACCGGAACGCTACACGCCAGAAAACACATCATCAGAGCCACAGGGAAAAATAATCTTTGTTTCATACTCCACTCCGTTCCCACCGGTTCAGTTTGAAGACCGCAGCATCTCTCCGTTCATCGAGCAATCACAGCCTAGCACGGACCGAGCGCCTGACAACAATCATGAGGCAAAAAGAAAGACAGGCGCGGTTAAATCGAAGTAAAACATTTTTTTACGTCGATTTAATGTTGGCCATCGCGCGATCCTCAACCTCTCTCTCCGTTTTCCGCAACATAGGAGTGGGCTCGCCGACGGCGGTAGAGGGTTATTCGCCAGCGAGCCCAGCTATCGTCAGTTGCGTAATGATCCGTTATCGCGAGCGCGATCAAGAATAATTCGATGTAAAACTTTCTTTACGCCAATTTTACACTTTTGACGGAGCGCACCTTGGCGGCGATCGGTGCATGTTGTATGCGGACGATGGGCAAGATAAATTTCCGCCGTAAATGACCCTTTGCGCCGCTGCGGCGTGGACCGGCCAGCTGCCGGAAAAAGCAAACAGGCCTGCTCAGCTCACGCTGCCGGCTTGGCCGGCGAAGAACCGCGCAGAAGGCCCACCATCACCAGAAGGACCACGAAAAAAATAATCCGCGTCAGTGTTGAGGAAACCGCGAGGAGCCCCAAGTAAGCCCCTAGAGAGATCAACACGAAAGCGATCAACACCAAAGCAACGAAGAATGACAGGATTGGCGAACCGGACCCGAATGGCGGTTCCATCGACACAGTGCGCACAATTTGAATCGCGAGCAGCAACAGAATAATGAAATCCAAGATCGCTAGTATGGTGTCCATGGTTGCGGACTCTACGTTAGAAAAAGAGCAAACGCAAGCCCGGAATTCGCGGCCGCGCCGGCTCCTCCGGCATCCGGACTCCGCTTTCTTCCGTGCGCCGCTCGAATCTTCGGCAAGAGGCTTCGACCCGCTTGTCCGGCCCTTCTGTGGCGATTATCCAGCGAATTTGTATCCGAAACCGACCACGGTGAGGATATATCGTGGATTCTTGAGATCGGGTTCCAGCTTTTGCCGCAGCCAGGCCACGTGCACATCCACAGTGCGCGTGGACGGATGGCTCTCGTACCCCCACACTTCGCGCAAAAGCTCTTCGCGGGAGATCGTGACGTTGGGATGCTCCACGAAGTAGCGGAGCAATTGAAACTCCTTGGCGGACATCGGCACAGGGTGGCCGTCGCGCGTGACTTCCGTGCTGCGCGTGTCCATCACGATGGACCCGAATTGGTAGCGAACCAGCGGCAAGTCAGGCGCCGTGGCCGCGCGCCGGAGCAGTGCTTCGACGCGCGCCAGCAGCTCCGACATCTGAAACGGCTTGGTCAAATAATCGTCGCCGCCGGCCTTCAATCCAACGACTTTGTCCTTCGTCTGGCGGCGCGCGGTGAGCATGAGGATGGGCGTCGTCAATCCGGCATTTCTCAGTTTCTCGCAAACGGCCAATCCGTTTTGCCCCGGGAGCATGAGATCGAGGAGGATCAGATCGGCCGGCTCGCGCAAAGCCATGGCGAGGCCGGCCTCGCCGTCCCGGGCCGCGCTCACTGCATAGCCATGCTTGCGCAAGCGGTCGCGCAGAGTGGTGACCAGGCCGGGCTCGTCCTCAATAATTAGAATTTTCACTGCCATGCCGTTATTTCCGTTCTGATTCTCAAGTTTCAAATCTTAATTCTTTCCGCTGATGCACCAGCTGTGCAACCACCATTTTCGCAGCCACGGGAAAACCCGTGCGCGAATCGCCGCTGAGCAAGACAAATTGGTCTGGGAACTTTGTGGCACAGGCTTCAGCCTGTGACCCACAGGCTGAAGCCTGTGCCACATTCAACAATTCTCTCGCGTCCGATCCGCCGCATTCGCCGCAAGAAAATGCAGGACGACCACCGTCCCGCGTCCCAATTCGCTCGTGACGCTCACGCGCCCTCCCATGTCCTCCATCATCCGCTTGACCAGATAGAGGCCCAGGCCCACGCCGCGAATCTGATTGTCCCGGACCGACTGGACGCGATAGAAAGGCTCGAAGATATGCGCCAGATCGGAGGAGGAAATCCCGATCCCTTTGTCTTCCACGCTGATCCGCACCTCCGGTTTCAAGCCGTCCGGCGCTTCGTACGCCCGGATCCCGATCCACTTGCTTGAATTCGAATATTTCATCGCGTTGCTCACCAGGTTTTCGACGCAGGTGACGACCGCGGAGGGGTCGGCCACGATGGGCGGCAGGTTTTCCCCGATCTCTTTCGCCACGATAAAGCCTTCTTCGTGCAGATGGGGTTCGGAAGTCGCCAGGCTTTGGGAGAGAATCGGAGCGACGTCGACCGGCTCGAGATCGTAGCCTGACAGGCCAAATCGTCCAGCGGTAAAAAGCAACACTTCATCCACTAAACGGCCGAGCCTGCGCCCCTGCGCGCGGATCAGTCCACCGTACTCCCTCATCTGCTCCTTGTTTTCGACTACTCCGTCGGCCAGATTTTCCGCTGCGGTATCGATCACGGCTAAAGGCGTGCACAATTCATGCGACACGCCGGCCACGAATTCCATCTGCATCCTGGCCAGCGCCTTCGAGCGGCGCGCCCCGGAAAAAATCAGCGCCATGCTTGCCGCCAAAATCGCGAGCAAGCCCAGACTGATGGCCAGATTGCGGCGCCTCCACGATGCCACCGCTTCCTCCAGCGATCCGGCCGGATGCTGAGCGACGAGTTGCCATTGCTCGGCCGCGGCGCTCGCCTGCAACGGAGGGTGACCTCGCCTTCGCGCTTCCTCCGCCACCAGATCGAATAGATTCACGGCCGCGTCGGTGGACGAAGAAACAATGGGGGATTTCGGATCCGAAAGATAAATCGTCCGGTAAGGCGCCTTGGCCGTTCGAACGGAGACGACGAAATTTCGCTGGTCCGCCGCGCCAAAATGCCGCTCGACCAGGTCGGGGAAATATTGCCGTTCCAAATACTCGCGGTTCAACTCGACCACCAGGATTCCCATGGCCTGAACCCTCGGGCCGGAGTTTTGTCCGCCGGGCGCAATTCGAAAGATCGGACGCAAGAGAGCCGGCGCGTCCGCAAAAAACGTCCAGGGATAGTAGACGGCGTCGCGATCATTCGTGACGCCGAGCGCCTGTTCGAATTCTTTCGCCAAAAGAGGCCGCAGCGGTTCCAATTGCGGCGGCCAAGTGGCTTTGTGGAACTGGCTTTCATCTCCATTCAGCGATTCGAAAACGGGCCCGTCCGCCGAGGACATTCTCCAGATGTACAGGCCATCGACAAACTGAGAGTGGGAGCCGGCCCTGTCCCAATGGGCGCGCTGCCGAGCGGCGTGGCTTTCCATCGCGGAAGGGTCCGCTTCGGGATCGATCTCGAAACTCTCGCAAAGTTGCTGAAAATCGTAGGAAAATTCCTGGTCGAAATTGCGCACGCTGGTGGCCAGCGAATTTCTCAGCCGCGTTTGCTCGGTTCTGCTGATTTCCCCCGTCCAGCGAAATTGGTACACGGCCAGGACACAGACAACCACGATCATCACCAGGACCGCGATCAACTCCACGCCGAATCTTTTTTTCCACATCATAGAATTTCAGTGCCGGGCGAATTGGCGATCTCCGGCTGCTCCGCCGCCCGCGGACGGATTTTTTATTTCCTCGCGCCGGCCCGGTCATCCGCGCAAACATATTCGAGCAGATGCCAAGTAGGCTTTCGCGTGAAGATTTGCCGGCCGGTCCAGGATTTCTTGTACGCTTTCGGATCGTCGATGGTCAGGTCTTCCTGGAGCGTGTCGCGATCGATGCGCCGGATGCGCTCGACGACATGCAACGCGTCGGAATGCGGATGGCCCACCTGGTCCAGCCAGGACTTGTCGTTCAGTCCGATGGTGTCCACGACCAGAGTGTTTCCGTCCCACCAGCCGATGGAGTCGCCCATCCAGGTCAAATCCAATTCCTTGGGATGTTCGCGCCGGTCCAAATAAATGTGCCGGATGTAGTGATCGTATTCAAGCAGCAGGATCACTTCTCCGGGGACTTGGATGACCTGCATCGGAAACGGAATCAGCATGATTCTGGGAACGCCCGGAGGCAGGCAATTCAGAATCGGGTCCTCGGAATCCGCGGTGGCGTGGGGGCCATATCCGGGCTTCGCCCTTTTGTATTTTTCCTCCGCCCAGGGCATAAAAGGAGGCTCTTCGGGGCTAAACGTGAGCGTGTTTTGGCGCTCCATCCAAACGCCGGACAAATCGCGCGGAGAAAATCCGGCCGGCGTTTTCGAGGTGCGTCCGTTTGGCGGCGTTTGCGCGAAATGCGGCCCGGTAAAAACGCAGAGAACTGCGACGGTGAGGCCCGCTCGAATTAACCGGCCGCGCAAATCGAAACTGCGCTGCCCGCCCAATTTGCCGGTCACAGCCACGCCACGGAGCACACGAATCGGCCGCCTTTCTTGAGTTCGATCCACTCAAGTTATCACCAGATTCGTGAAATTGCGAGATTCGCGCGGCTACCCGCGAACGCTCAACACCGGGCAAATGGCGCGGCTCACGATTTTATATGCCGTGGCGGTGCCCAGATGTGTTCTAGTCCCAGCCAGCGTGGAAACAGCCCTGATCCCAAGGACGATTAAGTCGACGCCAAGCTCCTCGGCTTGTTCCAGAATTCTGTCGCCGGGGTCGCCGGACTCGACAAACGCCTTCGGCTCACACCACAGCTGCGATTCCGGCGGCACCAGAGCCTTCAATTGGGAGGTCAAGGAAGTTTTCTCAAAATCGAGAGCCGCTTCGGGAACCACGTTCAGCAGGTAGAGACGCGCCTGATTTTCCTGCGCCAGCGATACGGCGTAGGGAAGCGCGGCCAGGGATGCAGGGGTGAAATCGATGGGGCACAAAATGGTGTGAATATCCGCGACGCTCCCCGGCTCTCCCGAAACATTCGGCCCTACCGTGAGGACCGGGCACGTGGATTGGCGAAAAATTCTTTCCGCGATGGAGCCGATCAGCAGCTTGCTGACGCCGGCGCGCCCGTGAGTTCCGAGAACGATCAAATCGACGTTCTTCTCTTTCGCGGTGGCGGAAAGCTCGTCCCAAATGTCGCCCCTTTTCAAGAGGGTCTCGTGAGCTATCTCGTGAAGCCCAAGATCGAATTGCTTCATCGATTTGCGGGCTTCGCGAAGGGCTTGCGCCCCGAGCGCCTGCACTTCCACCGTGGGAAAATTTCCGAGCGGGGGCGGGGGAATCACGTGCACGGCGAAAATTCTCGAGCCGTATTTGTGCGCGATGGATAGCGCGAACGGAAGAGCCGCGTTGGATTGTCTGGAGAAATCGGTAGCGAAAAGAATGTTATCGAATGTAATCACTTTGGTCGTCGTTGCGCTTGTCATGACCCGCCTCCCAGTCTGCCACTTCTTCGCCTATACGATATCTTTCCTCGGTTGCGTCATCTGTGACCGCCCTCACGTTCCCAAGTGCCTCCGGTCACAATCACCTCTTCCCATCCGCGATTCCCGTGAAGCGCGCTATGCAATCAAGACGCTAATTTGGTGATGGGAACCGGCTCGGTCGCCTTGCTGCCGGAACGTCGGTCCGAAAAATGGATCACCCGGTCGTACGCGTCCCGGATCATGTCCTTGAGGGGGATTACCGTGCCGTTCACACGCTGCTCATCCAGCAGGTCCAAGTCCACGTCGGAGATGACCATTTGTTCCTGGTTTACGTTCCCTTCCGCGGCGATTCCATCCCGCGCGAAGAAATAATCCGAGGGCGTGAAGATGGCGGCCTGTCCATAATGTGTGGCCATGCAAGGCACGTCCGGCAGGTTGCCCACAGTCCCGGCCATGGCGACATAGATTTGGTTTTCGCTCGCTCGCGCCTGAGCACAGTAACGAACCCGGCAATATCCCTGCCGCTCATCCGTGCAGGACGGAACGAAAAGGATTTGCATCCCCGCCTCGGCCAAAACTCGCGCCGCTTCCGGAAATTCCACGTCATAGCAGACCAGAATTCCGACGTTGCCATATTCCGTGTGGTAGCAATAGAAGCCATGTCCCCGGCTCATTTGGTATGACTCTTTTTCCGCGGCCGTCAGGTGAACCTTTTTCTGCCGGAATACCTGGCCGTTCGGCGTAAACAGATGGGCTGCGTTGAACAATTCCCCGCTTTGAATCACGGGATGCGTTCCGCCGATAATGTAGAGTCCGCTTTCCTTCGCCAGCCTCGTAAACAAGGCCTCGTATTGGGGCGTGAGCTGCGCCAGGCGCCGCACGGCTCGAGCAGGGCTCGGGTCGCGCAAGAAACTGAGCAGCTGCATCGAAAAATATTCGGGAAACAAAACAAATTGGCAGCGGTATTCCCTTGCGCTGCGGACAAAAAATTCGACCTGCGTGGCAAACTCCTCAAACCGGCCGATGGGGCGAAGCAGATATTGCATCGAGGCAATCCGCACGCGGGAGGAACGGGCCGGAACGGCGGCAGGTTCTTCCTCAACGATTCCGAACGCTTCCAGCTGATCGCTCGATTGCAAACTTGTGGCCGCCACGTATTCGGGATTGAGCCACTCTAGCAACGTGGCGAATCCGTGCGATTGGCTATCCTCCAGATACTCGGGAACCACATCCAGGACCACCATCCCGTTGGCCAGTTGGAAACTGAGCGTCGGGTCTTTTCGTTTGCCGCTGATCACCTCCGCCACGTATTCCATGGGTGTCATTTCGCCGGAAACTTTCGCGTATCCCGGGATCCGTCCACCCGTGAGCAAACGCTTCAGCCCGCGCTCCCGTACAAACTTCTTACGCCTTTCATAGAACATCGATCCAATGCCGTGCCGGTGCGCGCAGGGGTCGACTCCCAGATCCGCTCCATAGAGCGTCTTTCCGAGGGGATTGTGAGTGTCGAAACTTCCGTCCCCGGTGATCGCGGACCAATTGGCGTCCTCGGAGTAGTCGTCCCAATCGATGATGAGAGAACTCGCCGAGCCAAGAATTTGCCCAGCCTCGTCCACGGCCACAAGCTGCCCCTCCGGAAAAACGGCGAGGTGATGCGCAAGTTCCTCCGCATCCCACGTCGGCATTCCGGGAAATACGCTCTGCTGCAATTCGACGACCTTGGGGATGTCGGTAAATGCCATTTGTCGAACCAGGATTTGTGACGTATCGGAGACCATCGGTGCATCCTCCCTTCGCCCAGAAGAAATGAATGACTTCCGGCGGGGTCCGGAATTTGCCTCTGCGTGCATCATCCCTGAACGCGCTCGAGGGCGATGTGACTGCGGTCACCTCCGGCGGTGCGATCCGGCACAGGGGAGTGGAAGAACGCCAGGCTTCCCGGCGAACGGCGCGCCACGCCATGTGATTCGTATGCTTGACGGTGGACAGGTTCAGAAATCTTCAAAAATAAAAGAAGCCCTTCGGACTCCTGCATTCATTCTCTTCCCGAGGGTCTCTTTTCGCCGGTTTGAGGCGTTGCGCCTTGTGATCTAGTCGTACGCCTCATGCGCCGGCACCGCTTCCTTCTTCTCTTCCGGCTTTTCGGTGAGCGTGGCTTCCGCCAGCAGCAAAACGCTGGCGACGGAAACCGCATTTTCGAGGGCGATGCGGACCACTTTTGTCGGATCGATGATTCCAGCTTGCACCAGGTCCACATATTCGCCGCGAGCGGCGTCGAAGCCGTAATTGTCCTTGCCGCAGCGCATGCGGTCCACCACCACTCCTCCGTCCACGGTGGAATTCTCGGCAATCTGGCGCGTGGGAGCTTCGAGCGCCCGCCGCAGAATCTGGAGTCCCGTGCGCTCGTCTCCGGAGCAATTGGCCTCCTCGCAACGAACGGTTTCAATGAGCCGCAGCAAAGCAAGCCCCCCGCCGGGCACGATCCCCTCCGCCAGGGCCGCTTTCGTCGCGCTGATGGCATCTTCGATCGCTTCCTTGCGGTTTTTCATTTCCGCTTCCGAGGGAGCGCCCACTCGAATGACCGCCACGCCTCCGGCCAATTTTGCCAGGCGTTCCTGCAGTTTTTCCTTGTCGTAATCGGAAGTTGCTTTTTCGATTTGTTTGCGCAGCTCGGCGCAGCGGCCCTCGATGACGGGCTTGGCGCCGTTGCCTTGAATGATGGTGGTCTTGTCCTTATCGATCAAGACGCGCTTGGCCTGTCCAAGATCCGCGATCTTGATGTTTTCGATTTTCAACCCGAGTTCCTCGGCAATCAATTGGCCGCCCGTCAGGATGGCGATATCCTGCAACATTTCCTTGCGCCTGTCCCCGAAGCCGGGCGCCTTCACCGCGGCGGAAAGCAGCGTGCCGCGCACCTTGTTGACCACCAGCGTCGCCAGCGCTTCGCCTTCGACGTCTTCCGCGATGATCAAAAATGGCCGGCCCGCCTTCGCGACTTGCTCGAGAAGCGGAAGCATGTCCTTCATATTGGCGAGCTTCTTTTCGTGCAAAAGAATTAGTGGATCCTCAAGGACGACCTCCATTTTCTCCGTGTCCGTAATGAAATAAGGCGAGATGAAACCGCGGTCGAATTGCATTCCTTCCACGACTTCGAGCGCCGATTCGGTCGTTTTTGCCTCTTCGACGGTGATGACCCCTTCCGGCCCGACTTTTTCATACGCCTCAGCCACCAATTCGCCGATGGAAGAATCGTTGTGCGCGGAGATCGTGGCTACTTGCGCCTTCTCGAGCCGGCTTGCGACGGGCCGGGAGATGTCCTTCAACGATTTCACCGCCGCGAGAAGCCCGCGGTCGAGTCCTCGCTTCAGGTCGACCGCGCTGGCCCCTGCCGCCAGATTGTGCAGTCCTTCGGCGAAGATGGCATGCGCGAGGACCGCGGCCGTGCTTGTGCCATCGCCGACGGCATCGCCGGTCCGCTCCGAGGCTTCGCGGATCATCTGCGCTCCAAGGTTCTCTTCCGGATCTTCCAGCTCGACTTCCTTCGCGATGGTGATCCCGTCATTGCAGACGAGCGGCCTTCCCCACTTTTTCTGGATTAACACGCATTTGGATTTTGGACCGAGCGTGATTCGCACCGCGTCGGTGAGCGCGCCGGCGCCGGCCAGAATTTTTTCCCGCGCCGCGGTCCGGAAAAGCAATCGTTTTGTAGCCATAAGACCTCCTCATGTAGAAAACCGATTCACCCTGCCTGTGCGCTCCGCTTCGCGGCGAAGTGGCGGGAGAACCAGTCCGACGCAAGCCTGGCGACTTCTTCAAGCGCTCCGGGCTCCTCGAACAAATGTGTGGCCCCCGGAACGATGAATAATTTTTTCTCCCTGCATCCAAGCTCGGCCAGGGCGCTTTCGTTCATATCGATCACCGCGCCATCATTTCCGCCAACGATGAGCAGCGTCGGCGCAACCACGGAGGCCAGGGCGCCTGCCGCCAGATCGGGCCTGCCGCCGCGAGAGACGACGGCCGCGACCGTATCGGTTAACTGAGCGGCAGCCACAAGCGCAGCGGCGGCTCCCGTGCTCGCTCCGAAATAGCCGACGCTCAGGCCGCGCAGGTCGGGCTGCCGCAAAGCCCAGGCCGTGGCCCCGGCGAGCCGTTTCGAGAGCAGCCGAATGTTGAAGCGCAGCAGCGCTGTTCGCTGGTCGATCTCCTCTTCGCTTGCGGTGAGTAAATCCAGGAGCAGTGTGGCCATCCCGCGGGATTGCAGCGTTTCGGCGACAAAGCGGTTACGCGGGCTGTGCCGGCTGCTTCCGCTGCCGTGCGCAAAGAGAACGACTCCGGATGGATTCCGAGGGAGTCCTAAGTCTCCTTCCAATGTCGCCTTGGCTAGCTCGATGGAAACCGGATGCTTCGTGGAAACAAATTCCTTCACATGGTATGGAGTCATGAATAAGCTCCCTTCCCGTCACTCGAGCGCGAAGCAACCACTTCTTGAGCGCATCGTTCCGCGTTGAGACGCAGCAGGC
>Ga0335078_10011730_pt1 | contig 12997 bp, 9 predicted proteins | sample Lox_Sample_32_FD_206711 | JGI IMG/M metagenome (GOLD analysis project Ga0335078, IMG submission 206711) | Soil microbial communities from Loxahatchee National Wildlife Refuge, Florida, United States - Lox_Sample_3.2 | ecosystem: Environmental > Terrestrial > Soil > Wetlands | place: USA: Florida... | reverse complement strand
CTTTATGTGCCCCTGGACGATCCCGCCATCCAATATTCCCAGGCACCCAATGATCCCGTGGCGCGCCTCGAAAAGCGGCTCGAAAGCCGCGCGGCAACGCTCGATTTTGCTCCCAACGGTTGGGGCTACCTGCCCGCCGTTCTCAAGCAGCTCGATGTCCCCACCGATTCGCAGGTGCTGGTGTTTTCGAAAACCAGCATCCAGACACAGCACATCTCGCCGCATACTCCGCGCGCGATTTATTTCAACGACGAAGTGGCGGTCGGATTCGTCCAGGGCGGCGACGTGTTCGAACTATCGTCGCTCGATCCTAAGCTGGGCATCATCCTCTACACGCTCGATACCGAAAAAACCGCCAAGCCAGAATTCAGCCGTCGCGATGACTGCCTGCGCTGCCATCAGGGCCCTATCACGCTCGGTGTGCCTGGTATTTTCGTCAGTTCCGTCCATCCACAAACCACTGAAGACCGCGAGTCGCACGGCAGCGCGTTTGTCACCGATCACCGCATCCCCTTCGCGGAACGCTGGGGCGGCTGGTATGTGACGGGAACCCACGGCACGCAAACCCACTTCGGAAACAATGTGGCGCTGGTCGATCCGCTGCACCCCGGCGGCCCGGCCGGACCCGAGACGCAGAACCTCACGAGCCTCGCCGGCTTCCTCGATACCTCCCGCTATCCCGTGCCCAGCAGCGACCTCGTTGCGCTCATGACCCTGGAGCATCAGACCCGCATGACTAATCTCCTGACCCGCATCGGCTGGGACACCCGCATCGCGCTCCACTCCGGCAAGATGGGTGACGCCAAACGCACGGAAATCGATTCCGAAATCGAAGCGCTGCTCAGCTACATGCTCTTCGCCGACGAAGCGACTCTCAAGACGCCCGTCCGAGGCGTGTCGAGTTTCAGCAAGACATTTCCGCAGCGCGGCCCGCGCGACCACCAGGGCCGGTCCCTCCGCGATTTCGATTTGAAGACGCGCCTCTTCCGCTACCCGCTGTCCTACATGATTTACAGCGCGGCTTTCGATAACCTGCCGGACTTGGCGCGGGAGCGCATTTACCGCCGTCTTTATGAAGTCCTGACGGGCCAAGATCAGAGCAAGACTTACGCCCATCTTTCGGAGGGTGATCGCCGGGCCGTCCTCGAGATCCTGCGTCAGACCAAAACGGGGCTGCCGGCTTCTTGGGCGAACTGATGTGGGGCCGGGCCTTCCGGCCGGCGCCGTCTGTGGTCTACACACGCCGGCCCCCCGCCCGCGGTTCGTTATGCTCACTTCTCCGGCGGCGTGATGGTAATCCGGAAATCCTCTCCGGGTGCGAGCTTTCGATAGGTGACTTCGTAGCGATGAGTCAGCAGAGCGTAAACCTGCAACATCCATGCTGGAGAAACGCCTTCCTCCGGAGCGATCTGGAACAAGCCGCCGGTCTTGCGGGCCAGCCGTTCGAACCGTTCGTTTCCTTTGCCTGAGAAGCTGACGATATCGACGTTGAACTGGAGGGCCAGTGCCGCGACTTCGAGCGACTCCAGGTCGCCGCCCGATAGCGCGGCGGGCGTCAGGAACAGGACCACGTGGCGGCCCGGGCCATGGCTCCCCGCCAGCCGCACCAGCTTCGGTAGCTCTCCAATGGAAATGCGCCGCAGTTTATCGAACCGCGCGATGGCTTTTTTCAACTCGGGACCGAGATAGGGTGGAGGAACCGAGGCCAACTCATCGCAATCGTCTTCCGCCGCGGACACCACGCGCGCTACCGACCAGCGGTCGTTGGCTCCTTTATGTTCCAGGCATTCTGCAAACGCGGCCTTCAGATCGGGAGGGGCGTCCTGCGGTCCGTCAAAGATCAAGAATAGTGCCGCCAGCGGGCTCAGCGAACGTTCCGCCAGCGCGTAATCCCAAAGCAGTTCGCCATTTTCCGTGAGCACCACATCGGTTCCGCGCAGGCCCCGCGGCAGCGGCGCGTCGCTCGCCACATCGAAACCCACGCGGCGGAGGCCGTCCAGATCTTCGAAAACCCACACCACGGGTTCCAGGCTGGCGGGCCGGCTGGGCGCTTCCACCTTGTTCAGTTGGACCAGCGCGCGCAATGCCACGGCGCGCACGCTGGGCGCCGGATCGTCACGCAGCGACTTGACCACGCTCCGGAAGCGCGCGTCTCCCGTGGCGCCCATCAGCCACGCCGCCGTCGCGCGACAACTGGGCTTTTCATGTTCGGCCAGCGCGCGAATCGCGGGCAGCACGTCCGCCACGCCGAGCCGGTATAGACCCAGAATCGCGTTGCCCCGCACGCGGTTGTTGCCGTCTCCCATGGCCTGCCAGAGTAGCTCGCGGATTTCCGGCGAATCGATCCCCCACAGGCCTTCCAGGATGTTCGCACGCGTGCGGTCATCCACTTCCCCCAGGAATCGGCGCGTCCACGCCCGGCTATCTACCAACCTCCCTAGAATCCGCGCCACCTTCGAACGGACCCGTTGGTTCTCCGAACTCATCAGCCGCATCAGCGGCATGATGATGCGCCGGCCGGCCGCAACCGAATCCAGTATTTCCAGGCATCGTTCGATCCGGCGGTCGTTGCCCGCGCCTACGTTGGGCAGCGCCATCAGTTCGTTCACCAGGCGCGTGTCGAACCCCTGGTAGCGCTCCATCATCTGCTGTGCCACCGTCATCGCCGCGTGAATATCGAACTGATTGGGTTCACACAGCATATCCAACAGACGACCGTTGCGCCAGATCTTCTCCAGCAGAAATTGGTTCGGCTTTTCGCCGCTCTGGCTGAGGTTCGGTGGCATCGCTCCCCGAGTAGCGTATCGGCTAAGCCTGCAGAATCTTTAGCTAGGATGGATGCACCGCACAGAGGTCCGGAACTATGGTTTTCTCCGCGCCGGCGTTTGCCCGTATCGCGTATCTCCGCGGTGCGGAACTTCGCGGAGCGGAACTGCCCAGGTGTGCTTACCAGCAGATAGAATGATTCCGCATGCCTACCTACGATGAGGTCTACTCCCGCTGGCAATCCGATCCGGAAGCCTTCTGGGCCGAGGCCGCCGGCGCGCTCCACTGGCACCGCCCATGGGACACCGTTCTCGATTCTTCGCGCCCCCCTTTCTATCGATGGTTCGCGGGCGGCCTCTTCAATACCTGCTATAACGCGCTCGACCGGCACGTCGCTGCCGGCCGCGCCGATCAACCCGCGCTCATCTATGACAGCCCGGTCGCCGGCGTCACGCGCACCTACACCTACCGCGAGCTGCTGGAACAGGTGGCGCGCTTCGCCGGCGTCCTCACCAGCTATGGCGTCCAGAAGGGCGATCGCGTCGTCATTTACATGCCGATGGTTCCGGAGACCGCCATCGCCATGCTGGCCTGCGCGCGCATCGGTGCGGTGCACTCGGTGGTGTTCGGCGGTTTTGCCGCTCACGAGCTCGCCACGCGTATCAGCGACGCCCGGCCCAAACTGATGGTCTCGGCATCGTGCGGCGTCGAGGTGGATCGCGTCATCCCCTATAAACCTCTGCTCGATGGCGCCATCGCCAAGTCCTCCGCTCCGCCCGAGCATTCGATCATCCTCCAGCGGCCCCAGCTTCAGGCGCCACTCGTAACCGGCCGCGACATCCATTGGGACGATGCCATGAACGGCGCTCGACCCGCCGATTGCGTTCCCGTCGCCGCCACCGACCCGCTCTACATCCTCTACACTTCCGGCACCACAGGCATTCCCAAAGGCGTCGTGCGCGACAACGGCGGCCATGCCGTGGCGCTCGCATGGAGCATGAAAAACATCTATGGCGTCGAGCCCGGCGAAGTCTACTGGGCGGCTTCCGATCTCGGCTGGGTGGTCGGCCATTCATACATCGTCTACGCGCCTCTCTTGCACGGCTGCACTACGATCCTTTACGAAGGCAAGCCGGTGGGCACGCCCAATCCCGGCGCATTCTGGCGCGTCATCTCGCAGCACCGCGTCTCCGTTTTCTTCACCGCGCCCACCGCCTTTCGCGCCATCAAGCGCGACGATCCCGAAGGCGCCTACATCCGCCAGTACGATGTCAGCAGCCTGCGCACCCTGTTTCTCGCCGGCGAGCGCTGCGATCCCGATACGCTCCTCTGGGCGCGGGGGAATCTGCATGTCCCCGTGGTCGATCACTGGTGGCAAACCGAAACCGGCTGGCCCGTGGGAGCTGCCTGCGCCGGGCTCGGCCTGCCTCCCATCAAGCCGGGCTCCTGCACCAAACCCGTTCCCGGCTACGACGTGCGCATTCTGAGCGCGGATGGACGCGAGTTGCCCGCGGGGCAGATCGGGAATATCGTCCTCAAGCTGCCGCTGCCGCCCGGTTGTTTACCCACGCTTTGGAATAACGACGCCGGATTTGAGCGTTCGTATCTCAGCGCCTACCCCGGTTACTACCAAACTGCCGACGCAGGCTTCCGCGATGAAGACGGCTATCTCTGGGTGATGAGCCGTACTGATGACGTGATCAACGTGGCCGGGCACCGGCTGTCTACCGGCGGCATGGAAGAAGTGCTGGCCGGTCATCCCGATGTAGCGGAATGCGCCGTAGTCGGCGTGCTCGACGAGATCAAGGGCGAGATCCCGGTGGGACTGGTGGTCCTCCGCGCAGGTGTGACCCGGCCGCATGTCGAGATCGTCGCCGAACTGGTCGCGTTGGTCCGCGAACGCATCGGGCCTGTCGCCGCGTTCAAGGTGGCCGCGGTTGTGGAGCGCCTCCCCAAAACGCGTTCCGGCAAAATCGTGCGCGGCACCATCAAGCGTATTGCCGATGGCCTGGAATATCGTGTTCCCGCCACCATCGACGATCCGCTGACTTTGGAAGAAATCACGGCCGCGCTGGCGAAGCTTGGCTATCCGCGTAGTAGCCGTCCCGCGCCTGCACCGTCAGCCCCTTCGGCTTTACCGTGAGGGCGATTTTTCGATAGCTCACCGAGTCGGGCTGGTCCGACGTGTAGCCCAGGCTGTATTGGCTGCGCAATTCTTCCTGCAGGCGTCCATAGATGCTCGCGATCGTCTGCTTTTTCGAAACTTCGAAAAACCCTCCGCCCGTCTGCGCGGAAATCTGTTGCAGCACTTTCTTGCCGTCCGGACCCGACTCCTGCGGACGTGGATACCCGCCGCCGCGGCGGCGTCCATAGCCGCCAAAGCCACCGCCGCCAAAGCCGCCGCCATTGCCGAAGCCCGGCTCTTCGTCGGCGAAGTAGATGGAGTAGACCAGCGTGTCGGCGCGCTGCGCGGCCTCGATAGCTTGCCCTTGGGTGGATTTGCTGCCGCGATCGCGGCCGTCCGTTAACACGATCACCGCTTTGCGGCCCTTTTGCTTAGCCATTAGTTCATTCGAAGCCAGCAGGATGGCGTCATACAGTTGGGTCCCGCCCCCGCGGTACGCACCTCGTTGTCCGCCCGGATATCGCCCACCGCCGCCCGGATAGCTGCCGCCCCCTCCCTGGGGGTATTGGCCGCCGCCGTTGTCCTCTTCCCGCGGCCGCGCGATCTGCAATAGCTTCAACGCATCTTCCAATTTCTGGCGCGAGTTGGTGAGGTCCTGTAATAACTCCACCTCGTGGTCGAAGTGAATGACAAAAGCCTTGTCCTTGTCCTCGCGTAGCACGTCCTGCCAAAACTGATGGCTGGCGTCGCGTTCCTCATCCAGGACGCGCCGCTGGCTCTGGCTCGTATCCACCAGCAGCCCCAGCGTCAGCGGCAGGTCCGTCTCCCGCGTGAAGTAGCGGATCACCTGCGGGTGCCCGTCTTCCGCCAGCGTAAAGTCGTCCTGCGTCAGGTTGGAGACGATCTTTCCCTGTTTATCCTTGACGGTGGCCAGAACGTTTACAACTTTGACATCCGCGGAGAAGGTCGCGGGCGGCTGCGCGGTCTGCGCGAAACTAATGGAACTTCCGCCAAACGGGACGGCGAGGAGGCCGGCCAGGCACACCACCGGAAGAGCGCAGAGCAGGCTCCGCCGGAGAATACGGTTTTCCGCCATTTATCCAGGAGATGCGCCGCAGACGCGAATAGTTACTTCCGGCCTCAGTGAGACTTCCGGGCCTCGAACGTCACGCGGTACGAATTGGAAACTTCCCCATTGGGATTCAACACGGTAACCGGCAGGTTCCCCGTCGCCGTGGTGCTGCCCGAAGCTTTCAACACAGTGGCCGAGCGGTAGGAGGTCTTCAGCGCCGCGCCGTTCAAATGCACCACCGCGCCGGACTGAAAACCCGTGCCGGTGACGGTCAGCGTGAAGTCGGCCGAGCGTGCCGGATTCGGTGTCACGGACGTAATCGCCGGCGCCGGCGCGACGGGCGGCGGGGGCGGTGTTCCACCGGGCTGCTTGGCCTGACCCGAGTTCGGATCGATCATCAGCGAGGAAACATCCACTACTTCAAAATCCGAGCCGTGCACGCCGCCGATCTGGTGCAGGTTGTCGTTGTTCCAGCGCGAGTCCGGATCTCCGGAGATATACCAGGCCGAGCCGTTATCGGCGATCATCATGCCATACTTCTGCAGGGCGCGCAGAATCACCTGCACCTCAGTGGGATACGGGGAAACATCGAAACTTGCTTTCAATCGGAAGCGCGTTCCCATCGGCGGGTATTGCGCACCCGTCAAACTCGACGCGTAATGGCGCGCCGGCCAAACAAACGCCTTCTGCGTTTGCGGAACGGTGAAGCGCAACGCGTGGTTGATGACGCCCGCGGCGATTTCGTCATACCGGACCAGCCCCGGCATAATCGGCAGCCCCGCCGCATCCGCCGAGGTCCAGGTGGCCGGGCGCAGCGTATAGCCGTTCAAACTGAAAATCGCCCCGCTCCCGGCGCTCCAGGAGGCGCCTTCCGGGTATGCCGAGTAGAGTTCGTAAAGAATGCAATTGTCGGTGTCTACGGCAATTGCGTGGCGGTCCCCGGTGCTGTTGCTCCCGCCTTCAATCGGCGCGTTCATCGGTATGGCGTAAGGACCCGGGTCGCTCTCATCGGCGTACGTGAACGTCGCCGCATATTTGGTTTGGGTTCCCGGCACGGTGATAAACGGGATGCCGATCGGCCCCCCGTCCCACGTGCCGGATCCAAAATCGGGATGAAGCCCGATGCCCGGGCCGACGGTATTAATGTACGTGGATGAATTAGCGGCCACGGGCAATGTATCAATCGGTGTGTTCCAGATATGATCCGCCGGGAAAACCGGGCAGTTGCCAATCCGCGGGCCTTGCGCCTGGCACAAAGCCACGCCGGAGAACACCAGGAATAAACCGCGAGAAAGAGAACCCAAAGTCAAAGCTCCTGTTAAATTCGGGTCAATCGTATCAGCAGGTTCGAAACAAGAATTCCCTGCCAACGGTTAATTCAGTACTCGGGAATCGGCCCGCTGCCGCACCCCAAGGAAATCCCGCTCAAATATGTTCCAGCACGATGCGGTGTACTTTCAGCAATAGCTCGACTTCCTGGCGCGGCAATTCCAGGCTGGTGGCGATTCTCTCGGGGGATTCACCCTGCCGGTGCAGGCGCAGGGCTTGAGTGCGCTTTCCCAGGTTGAATCCGGAGCGGGGCGGGGAAGGACCGGCCAGTAACGCCGGCTGCTTCTCCAGATCGTGCAGTTCGGCGGCCAGCGCCTCCATGCTGGCTTCCGTCATGCGCCGGGTGGTCTCCACCTGTTTTTCAATCTCCTCAGAATGTGCCTGGCTGGCCCGGGCGGAACACTGGGCGTGGAAGAGCGCCACGAAACCCAGCACGGCCGCGGATAACGCGAAGCCGGTAACCACGGCCAGCACCAGGATGACTATCGAATTCATCAATCGCCGTAGGATAGATCGTCCATCCGGCGCCCATTCAATAGGGTTTTGAGGAAAGAAATCCGCTCAATCGGCCGAATCAGCAGAGCGCCGCCATGAGACAACCGCGAGCCGTCGAGTTCAGGGGATCGGCGGATACGCGCACCTCCGAGAGCCGCACCGGGAAGTCGAGCGATTGCAAGGCCCGCCCGAATTGCTCGACAAATCCCTTCGGCGCGGCGGTGCCGCCGCTAACCACCAACGGAATCGCCTGATCGAGTTTGGGCAGACGCCGGGCGGCGCTGATATGATCGCGCAACGCCTCCACCAGCGCTTGGATCATCTCCTGGTAGTACACGGTCAACGCGTTTTGCACCCGGTCGATACCCAGGCCATTGAGATGAAAGGACTTCTCTTTGTGCACCCGCAGCCGCGTGGCCACATCGCCGGTCACCAGGGCGGCTTGCGAGTCGATAAAATCGCCCGCCTTGGGGACGCTGAAGCTGATTACCGGAACCGAAAGCACCGACAGGCAGACATTGCACAACCCGCTGCCGCAGGAGATGCCGATGCCCGTATAGTTGGAGCCTCCCAGTTCGCCGAACACCACCGCCAGCCCCTCCTCGATGGGGGTGGCTTCGTAACCCAACTCCGTCAAGACTTGCCGGATGGAAGCTTCATGAAACGAGATCCCGCCTTCTCCTTCGTCACCCGCCGCGGGCACGCTGAAGAAAATTTTCTGGCCTTCCGCCTGGGCCTTTCCGGCCAGCTTGGTGATAATCCGGCGCACTACCGCCAGGCTGTGCGGTTCGTGCGGGTTCAGCACGCCGCTCTGCATCGGCCGGCGAGTCTCGACGTGAAACACCTCCGCGAATCGTTGCGCATCGTTGCCGGCCACCACGAGTTCTTGCCCTTGCACCTCATGAAACACGTTCTCCCGCTGCAAGAGGCTTTCAGCCAGCCTCGAGTACGGCAAAGTCAGGAAGGCATTAAGCTCCACGTCGTACTGATACCGTTTGTCGGTTGTGCGAGCCACCACGATCCGGCTCGTGCCCACGTCCAGCCCCAGAGGCTGCGTATAATCCTGCGTCATTTTCGGTCCTCCCCATTCGGCCGGCGGGCGCCCTTTTCACCGGTCTCATTCATATGGTGGAAATTGCCCGCGGCGCTGCTGATCGGCGCGCCGGATGTGGCGAAGGTACTCCGCATCCACACGGCCCTGCCTGGCTCCCCACGCCCAAAAGCACGGGATTAGTAACAACACCAGGCTGGCAGCGGCCAGAATCACGGGCGTTACCTGCTGCGCACCATGCTGGCGCGCTCCAGCACAGCGGTTAGCGTCGAGCTATTCGCCGCGCTGCCCTGCGGCACACAGAACGTTGCCGCTTCCGTAATCCGTTGCGACTCCTGGTGCTTCTCCCGTTGCCACACGCGAAAGCTGTCCTGCTCCCGCGCCAGCTCATCCAGGTTGGCTTGAATGCGTGCCAGATACTGCCCGGTCAGCCGTTCCAATTCCCCCTGAATCCGGCTGTTATCTTCCAGCCTGGCAGCCTCAAACTCCTTGAGCCGCCGCTGCTGGGCGTGCTCGTAATCGTTGAGGGCTTTCTGGCGCACCACGGCATCCTGAAGCAAGTCTTCAATTTCCACGCCAGCCGCTTCGAGCGCCATCAGCAGCGAGCAGCGCCGCGTTTCCGGCGACATGCCGGTCAAGTGAGAGCTGTTGACCATCTCGGCGATCTTGAGAATCCCATACGCCACCTTCGGTGGTTTGACCGCCGCGCTGGCATAGATCTGTTCGAAATCGGCATAACGGGCCGCCTCGGTGTGTGACGCCAAGTTGGTTATCGGCGAGGACTTGACGGGCGGCGCGTCCGGGGCCGCCGGTGCTGCCGTACTGGCTGGATCGGTGGCGCTACGGGTGAGACCATTTTGCGGCTCGGGCTCGTTGGCGAACGCGAGAGGAAACCATCTCTTCAGCATTGGAAACTCCTAAATAGATTCCCGTTGGTGTCAACCGGGTAGTAGCGTTCTGTGCGTTTTCCTCTCAGCGAATCTAAGGTCTCCGCCACGGCCCGACCGTTCCGGTTAAGATTTTTCCCTTATCCGCCGATCTATCTAGCAGGATGCCGAGCCAACCCGACGATGCTCACTTTCGCCCTTGGGTAAATCAGTTTGCCAACCACATTCCGGACGGGGTCGTGCGGCTGCGCTTCCTGCAAGCGGTGGCGCCCCCGGATCTGGCGCCCACTCCGGTGCGTCAACGCTGGCGGCGTACCTGCCGATGGACGCTGCCCATCTTGGTGGCCATTCCGCTCCTCTCTCTTGTGCTGCTTCGCGCTACACCTGACTCGCATCCGGCCACTACCGTTACGATCACGCGCCCGCAGGCTCATTCCGCGGCGCCGGCGGCGTTCGGGGCGTCTCCGGCCGTTTGGCAGGTGGAACACTCGCGAGAATCGGATTCCTACAGCAACGGCTTGCGGATCGATAACCGCTTTGCCGTTTCGAACCACCCCCGCTCGTATCGGACTTTTCCGCTAGACGGCGTGGGACCTTCCCGACCGGGGTGGCAGCCGGTTGGTATCGTATTCCACACTACGGAGAGCCGTCAGGCCCCCTTCGAGGAACAGCAAAATCGGGTGTTGCGGCGGATTGGCGAATCACTTTTGGAGTACGTGAAACAGGAGCGAGCCTACCACTTCGTGATCGATCGCTTTGGCAGAGTTTATCGAATCGTCGCGGAAAGCGATGCGGCCAACCATGCCGGCCACTCTGTCTGGTCTGACGACCGCTGGCTGTACTTGAATCTGAACGAGAGTTTTCTGGCGGTCTCCGTGGAAACAGAAACGCAGGCGGGCCAAGTGGACCCCGCCATGAGCCCGGCGCAGGTGCGCGCCGCCGCCATGCTTACAGAGATGCTACGCAGCCGTTATGGCATTTCCGCGGCGAATTGCGTGACCCACGCGCAGGTTTCCGTGAACCCTTCCAACATGCGCATCGGTTATCACACCGATTGGGCGTCGAGCTTTCCATTCGCCAGTATCGGATTGCCCGACAACTATGCGCAGCCTTTGCCCGCCGTCACGTTGCTCGGATTCGAGGCGGACCGCAGTTTCGACTTCGCAGCCGGCGCTCGCATGTCCGCCGCCGTCGATTTTTCCGAGCAACAACTCGCGCAACGGGCCGCGGCTGCGGGTCTCTCCCTGCAGGCTTACCGCAAGCAGTCGCAGAATCGCTATCGGCGGCTGGTTAGCGAACTCCATTCACCAGCCGCCATATCGGATTAAACTCCGCTACGATTTCTTTTTGTTCCTGTTGAGAACCGTCAAGTTGTCGGTAACTGAGAAGACGTAGGGCACCTGGTTGGCGCGGGTGCGGATCAGCGTATCGTCAAATTGGTTGTCCACCACACCTTCCAACGTCACGTGTCCGTTTTCCACGATGATGTGAATGGCCGGTAATGCCTGGTATCCGTAGCGCATGCCAATGTCATCGCTACCGTAAATCGCCCGCGCCTCGGCACGGCGGATCTGCCAATCCATGGGGGATAAGGGCAAAACCTTGATGTTATTGATTACCTGGGTCACGCCCGGCACCTTCTTGGCGGCGTCTTCCGCATCTTTCTTAATGTCCCACGGCGGTTCCGGCGGGCAGGCTCCGTTCAAGGTGACTACCGAGCCATTCACTTGGAAGGCCAGGTCGTCGAAAATCGAGTAGTACGGCAGCATCAAGAGATTGTGCCGAACCTGCTTGGCGATTTGCGACTCGTTTTCGGGACCGTTGACGAAGGCGTCATTATGGTCCGGACTTTTGGCGATGGCCGAAGCAGCCAACAGAACCGTTATTACCGCTGGTCCAATAATGCTTCGCATGTATCTGTCTCCCTCCCCCCTCCGTTAGATGCACGGAAGATGCCAGCGTTTCCGAGCGCACCGGCCGGTGAGTGACCAGTGAACTGTGATTTCTTTCACCCTGCCCCGGCGCCGGACAAAAAACCATTCGTTGCCCGGCAGTTCAGCCCCAATGTGGCCTTTCCGTTACTATGAGGAGAGGGTTTTGGGAAAAGGGATGCCGTTTGTCTTTCGAATCCTGCCGGTGTTCGTGCTCTTCATCGGGGGGCAGGTTTACTGGATTCTGCGCGTCCGCGCGTGGGGCCGCCGGCTCATTCGCAACCGCGGCGCACGCTGGATGACGGGCTTGGCAGCGCTGGCCCTCTATTTGTCGGCTTTCGCCTGGAACATCTTCTTAGGACGCGAGATTCCCTCGCCCACGCAAATGACGCTGAAAGACGCGCTCCTCGTCGCGCCTTTCCTGTGGTGGATCTTCAGCTCGACAATCGCATTTGCCGTGGTCGTCGTGCTGTGGGTCGTGCGCCTGCCGGTTGTGGCCGCGATCGCCGCCAAACGCTTCCTCATTCGCTCACCCGCGAATGACTTGCCATCTCCCGCGCGCCGTCAGTTCCTGGAGAACGCGGCCACCGCGACCGCTTCTGTTCCTTTCGTTGCCGGCGCCTACGGCTTGCTCTGGGGACGCCTGAATCTGCAGGTGACGCGCCAGCCCATCCGTCTGGCGCGACTGCCCCGTGCGTTCCACGGCTTCCGCATCGCGCAGCTTAGCGACATCCACGTCGGCCCGTTCATGAGCGAGGACGAGATCCGCAAATACGTCAACATTGCGAACAGCCTGCGAGTCGATATGGTCGCCCTCACCGGCGATTTCGTCACCTGGGACGCGGCCACCGGGCAAGCCGTCGTCCGAGCGCTGTCGGGTTTGAAAGCTCCGTTCGGAGTCTACGGCTGCCTCGGTAACCATGACGCCTGGGCCGATGCCGAAGATTCCATAAGCGCGCTGTTTAGCGAGTGCGGCATTCGCATCCTGCGCCAGGCCAACGTGCCCATTCGCGGCGGCGGCGATTCGTTCAATCTGCTGGGCATCGATTTCGCCAACTCGCGCGGCATGTCCGCCGGCGAGGGGCACATGGCGAGTCTTCGATTGGATGGCATCGAAAAACTCATGGCCCCCGACACCGCCAACGTGCTGCTCAGCCACAACCCCGAGACCTTTCCCCGCGCGGCGGAACTGGGCATCGATCTGAGCCTGGCGGGCCACACGCATGGTGGCCAGTTGGCACTCGAGTTCATCAGCCCTGAACTCGCCCCTTCGCGCATCGTCACACCTTATGTCGCCGGATGGTTCGAGCGGCCGGGTGGACAGCTCTACGTGAATCGAGG
>Ga0335078_10011729_pt1 | contig 12997 bp, 9 predicted proteins | sample Lox_Sample_32_FD_206711 | JGI IMG/M metagenome (GOLD analysis project Ga0335078, IMG submission 206711) | Soil microbial communities from Loxahatchee National Wildlife Refuge, Florida, United States - Lox_Sample_3.2 | ecosystem: Environmental > Terrestrial > Soil > Wetlands | place: USA: Florida... | reverse complement strand
CTACTAACCCTCCGTTTCAGCGAATGGTGGTTAAGAAGAAAATGGGGGATTGTATGAGGAACGCCCCGATCCCCTTGCAGCTCTTCTCCGCGTCCTCTGCGCCTCGGCGTGAAATTGCTTTTAGGATTTCTCGCGGAGACGCAGAGATCGCAGAGAAAACCCGACTTCGCAGTGGCCGCGCCGCATTTTCTCCGTGTACTCTGTGCCTCTGTGAGAACTTCTTTTTTTGTTTCACACAGAGGCACAGAGTACACAGAGGGGTGGTCATATTCCCTTTGCGTCACAGTCTGCTCTGCGCCTCTGCGTGAAATTGCCTTCTTGTAATCATGCTCCAGCGCTTCCTCAAACCCTCCGTCCTCGCCGCCATCTCCGGCCTCGAACTGGTCGCCAAGACCGTCGTCGACGGCTTCGTCGCCGGACTCCATCGCTCCCCCGATTTCGGATTCTCCCAGGAATTCGCCGAATACCAGGCCTACACCCCCGGCGACGATCTCCGCCACGTCGATTGGAACGTCTTCGCCCGCACCGAACGCATGTACCTCAAGCGCTATCGCGGCGAAACCAACAGCCCGCTCACCATCCTGCTCGACGCCAGCAATTCCATGCAGTTCACCTCCCACGGCGTCAGCAAAATGGACTACGCCCGCTATCTCTCCGCCTCCCTCTTCTATCTCGCCCTCCACGGACAACGCGACGCCGCCGGCCTCATCACCTTCGACGACGAAATCCGCAATTACGTCCGGCCCTCCACGCGCCAGGGCCAACTCCATCGCCTCCTCGCCGCGCTCGAGCAGGCCGAAGCCCGCGCCCGAACCAATTTCGCCAAGCCCGCGCGCTACTTTCAGGAGTTTCTCAAGCGCCGCGGCATCGTCCTCATCGTTTCGGATTTCTGGGAATCGCCGGAGAGCGTCGTCGCTACCCTGGAGCCGCTGCGCCTGAATGGCAATGAGGTCGTCCTCTTCCATGTTCTCGATCCCGAAGACGTCCGCCCGTCGCTCGACGGGCCGTCCATCCTCGTCGATCTCGAGACTAACGAGCAGCTCGAGACTACCCCCGATTTTGCGAAGAAGGAATACCGCTCCAAGGTGGACGCCCATATCGCCGATCTGCGCGACCGCGCCCAGGCGGCGGGCCTGGGCTATTGCCTGCTGATCACCGATCGCCCGCTTGACGATGCCCTGCGCGAATATCTCACCCTCCGCGGAGGCCGCAACTGATGGGCCTCTTCTCTCCGTGGTTTCTCGCGGCTCTCGCGGGCCTCGGCCTGCCGCTTTATCTGCATTTACTCAAGCGCCAGACCGCGCGGCCGAAACAAGTCAGCTCGCTCATGCTTTACGAGTCGCGCACCCAGGCCTCCACGCGCCACCGCAAGCTCCGCTACTTCCTGTTGCTTTCGCTCCGTCTCGCTGTTCTCCTGCTCCTCATCGTTGCCTTTGCCAACCCCTTCGTCAATCGCAACGCCGCCACCTTCACGTCGAATCGCCTCGTTCTCGTCATCGTCGATAATTCTTTCAGCATGCGTGCCGCGGCGCGCCTCGCCGACGCCAAACAAGCCGCGCTCGGCGTGCTCGCCGGCAAGGGCGCCGCGCGCGGACAAGTTGCGGCATTTGGATCGCAATTGCAGTTCCTTACCCAGGCCATCGAAGACCAGGCTGCCCTGCGCGCCGCCGTTGAGTCCATCCAGCCCGGCGACGGCCACGGCAATTTCGGCGAGCTCGCCCGCGCCGTCCGCGCCCTGGCCCCTTCCGTCCACACGCCCATCGAGCTGCACCTCTTCAGCGACATGCAGCGCAGCGCGCTCGCCGGCAACTTCTCCGATATGGCGCTGCCCGCCAATGTGCAGTTCATCCCGCACGCCGTCGCCACCAGGCCCGAGCCCAACTGGACGGTGGAAGCCGTCGACGCGCCCGGACAGGTCTGGGGCAAAGACGCCAGGCCCGTTCACGTGCGCGCCGTCATCGCCGGATTCCACACGCCCGCCGCCCAGCGCATCGCATCGCTCGTGGTCAACGGCAAGGCCACCGCCACCAAGCCCGTCGCCGTCCCCGCCAACGGCCGTGCCGCCGTCGATTTCCCCGCGCTTGAAGTACCCTACGGATTCAACCGCTGCGAAGTCAAGATCGATTCCGCCGACGCCTTCCCGGCCGACGACCAGCATCATTTCGCCGTCGAGCGCTCCGACCCGCAAAAAGCCCTCCTCGTCCACAACTACGGCGACAGCCGCTCGCCCCTCTACATCGGCGCCGCCCTCTCCGCCGCCGCGCAATCCGCCTTCCTGCTCGAATCCATCAACGCCAACGAAGCCGCCGACCGCACTCCTTCCAATTACGCCTTCATCATCCTCTCCGACCTCAATACCGTCCCCGCGCTGCTCGAAAACTCCCTCGCCAGCTACGTGCGCGCCGGCGGCAGCCTGTTCATCGCCGCCGGCACGTCCGCCGGCGCGCGTCTCCAGATTCCCATCTTCGGCGCGCGCATCGCCGAGACCCGCGACTACAGCCGCATACCCGATCGCTTCATGACCGTCGGCTCGAGCGACTCCTCCTTCCCCGCCGTCGCCAAGGCCGAAGGCTGGCCGGGCGTGAAGTTCTTTTACGCGCTCGCGGTCGATCCCGGCGACGCCCGCGTCATTGTCCGCTTGAGCGATCAGACGCCGGTCCTCCTCGAAAAACGCATCGGCGAGGGCCGCGTGGTGCTTTTCACTTCCGGCCTCGACAACCTCACCAACGATTTTCCGCTCAATCCCGCCTTCGTCCCCTTCATCGAACAGACCGCGCGCTATCTTTCCGGCAGCCAACGCCAGGGTGGAGCGCGCGTGGTGGATGCCTATCTCGAACTGCGCAATGCCCGCGAACAAGGGCAGGGCGTCGAAGTTACCGGTCCCGAAGGCAAGCGCCCGCTTACTCTGAAGGAGGCCGCTTCCGCACAATCGATCCAGCTTACCGAGGCCGGTTATTACCAGCTTCGCCTCGCCAACGGCCGTCAGAACTTAGTGGGCGTCAATCCCGACCCCAAAGAATCGAACCTTGACGTCATCCCCGCCGACGTCATGGCTCTCTGGCAAGGCAAGAGCAATTCGGGCACGCAGGAAGCGTCCGCGCCCGGCGCGCCGCCCCCGCGGACTACGCCCGAATCGCTCTGGTGGTACGTCATGCTTTTCGTCTTCGCGGCGGCCATAGCGGAATCGGTGTTAGCCAGCCGGTATCTCGGCACGCAGCGTGAAGAATCCTGATAAACTAGCACAGTGCACCAAACGCGCCTGATACAGAGCCGCGACCGCGAGGGAACGGTGCTTTTGGGAAGCCAATCCTGTGAGTAGCCCGCAGAAGCTTGCAAACGCTTTTCGGCACGGCCTTGCTTTACCGGCTAAGTGTGATGTGACTAACGCCGATAGCGGCAGCTTGCGGCAATGGGATTCGGTCGCGCATCTGCAATTGGTAGTCGCCATCGAAGACGAATTTGGAATCCAACTAAGTCCCGGCGATGTGATAGCCCTAAAGAGCTACTCCGCTGCGGTCGAGATATTGCAGCGTCTGGGAGTATGGAGCGATGCCTGAGGCCGGGTTCCTCCAGGACTGGGGTTATCCTTCCGCCAGCCCCGCGGTTTTCGATGGCAACCACGGCCGCTGGCTGACGCGAGCGGAACTTACTGGGTGCGTAACGGAATTCGCCGCGCGCCTTCAGTTCCCGCGCAAGGCGCTGGTCTTTCTCTTCGCGTCCAACGATGTCGAATCGCTCGTTGCTTACCTGGCCGCGCTCCAGGCGGCCCACTCCGTCGCCATGCTCAACCCCGAGCTCGACGAAGCGCTCGCCGCGAGGCTGATCTCGCACTTCGAGCCCGATTTCATCGTGCGCGGCGGCGAACCGGTGCGTGCCGCGGGTTCGAACCGGCGCGACATCCATCCCGATCTCTCCCTGCTCATTTCCACCTCCGGCTCGACCGGCTCTCCCAAACTGGTGCGCCTGTCCTGGCGCAATCTGGAATCAAACGCCCGCCAGATCATCCAGGCCCTGCGCCATACGGAGCGCGATCGCACCATGATTACCGCGCCCATCTTCAACGGGTACGGACAGTCGGTCGTCCACACTATGCTGCTCGCGGGCGCCAGCTTCGCGCTCACCCGCGCGCGCATCGTCTCGCGCGAATTCTGGGACACGGCCCGCGAAGCGGAATGCAACTGGATCGGCGGCACGCCGTTCTTTTATCAAACGCTCGATCGTCTCCACCTCGATTCGCTCCACGTTCCCCTGATCACCAGGTTCGTGCAAATCGGCGGCCGGATGCCGCCGCACCTGGCGGAGAAATTCCATTCCATCGCAACGGCCCGAGGCGGAGAGTTGCACCTCATGTACGGCCAGGCGGAAGCTACCGCGCGCATTTCCGCGCTGCCAGTGGAGTTGTTGCCCGGCGCCTGCCGCTCGGTGGGGTTTGCGCTCCGCGGCGGGCGGCTCTGGATCGAGAACGAAGGCCGCGAGTGTGCGCCCATGGAGGAGGGCGAACTGATATACGAGGGCCCGAACGTGATGCTGGGCTACGCCACCTGCGCCGACGATCTGGCCAGGGGCGATGAGACGGGCGGCCGGGTCGCCACCGGCGATCTCGGCTACCGCGACGCGAGCGGCCTGTTCTATATCACCGGCAGGCGCTCGCGCTTCGTCAAGCTCTTCGGCTGGCGCGTCTCGCTCGACGAGGTGGAGCAGCTTCTTTCCCCCGCCGCGCCCGTCGCGGCGGTCAATCAAGGCGAGCGCCTGGTAATTTACGCCGAGCGTCCGGACGCCGGGTTCTCCGCAGCGGTCAATGAGCTCGCCCGCAGGCTGAATCTCCACCGCTCCGGCTTCGAAATCCGCGCCATCGACGCCATTCCGCGCCTCGCCAACAGCAAAGTGGATTACCAGTCTTTGAAGCGATGAGTTTCCATTCGCTCGAATTCGGGCTGTTTTTCGCGCTGGTGGTGACTGTCTACTATCTCGTGCCGGCCGCGCGGCGCGTCCCGGTGTTGCTGGCGGCCAGCCTTCTGTTCTATCTTTCCTTCGCCGCGCAGAACATTTACGTGCTCGCCGGCCTCATCGTCGCCAGCTACGCGACCGGCGCCCTCATCGAGCGCGCGTCCGGTCCGCGCCTGCGCAAGTTCTGGCTGATTTTCGCGCTCGCCATCGACATCGGCCTGATGGCGATATTCAAATACAGCCCGGATGTGATCGGCCGTTCCTTCGGCGCCATTCCCATCGGCCTCTCGTTCCACGCCTTCCAGGCGATGTCCTACGCCGTCGATATCTATCGCGGGCGCCAGCGCGCAGAGCGGTCGTTTCCGGTCTTCGCGCTGTACATCATGTTCTTTCCGCAGATCTGCGCCGGCCCCATCGAGCGTCCCGGCGACATGCTGCCGCAGTTCCACAAGCCGCAGCCCTTGCGCTATGCCGATGCCGTAGCCGGCCTGCAGCTCATGGTGTGGGGCATCTTTCAGAAATACGTGGTCTCCGCTTATCTGGCGCGCGTCGTCGACTCCATTTACGACAGTCCGGAAAAACTTTCCGGCCCCATCACGGCGTTCGGGGCGGTCTGCTTCTCGTTTCAGATTTTCTGCGATTTCGCCGGTTATTCGGAGATTGCCATGGGAGCGGCACAGGTATTGGGGCTGCGCCTGACGCGCAATTTCCATGCGCCGTTTCATTCCGATTCCATGGCCGAATACTGGAAGCGCTGGCACATCTCGCTTTCCAACTGGATGCGCGATTACGTCTTCTTTCCGTTGTGCGGGAGGCGCCCGCACATGCCGCGCATCTGCGCCAGCATCATTCTGGTGTTCCTGGCCAACGCCCTCTGGCACGGCGCGCGCTTGAATTACCTGGCTTCGGGGCTGCTGCACGGAACTTACCGCGTGACCGAATTGCTCTCCGGGCGCGCCATGTCGCGCGCCGGTTGGAGACTCGATGACCGCTGGCAACAACCCGTGAAACTGGCGCGCACTCTGCTGGTGTTCTTCCTGATGACGTTCGCGTTCATCTTCTTCCGCGGGCGGGACCTCAGCGACAGTCTCCGGGTGGTTGCGCGATTGTTCGCGGGCTGGGGGGCGCTGCTCCATCCGGCGGCCATCGCCGCGGAGATCATGCGCACGCGTTTACCGGCGTACTCGATGATCATAGCGATCGGTCTCATCCTGGTGATCGAGGCGGTCCAGTGGCTGAGATCGGCCGGCCCGTTGCGTCCGCGAATCGCCGCCCTGCCGTTCTGGTGGCGCTGGAGCCTGTACTACGCCGGCGCCGCGGCGGCGCTGCTGCTGGTGCCGCCAAAGGTGGCGCCGTTTATCTACTTCTCGTTCTGACCGCTTATGCGCAACGCCAATGCCATTCGATTGCTCATCCGTCTGGCCTGCTTCCTGCCGTTCGCGGGTGCGCTGCTCCTGGTCAACTGGATCGGCGGACAGCATCTCGTGCGACGCCGTTTCACGGCGCCGCTGGATGCGGCCGCGGAGGCGCTCGTCGCAGGCAAAACCATCGTGGCTCACATCGATACGCTCGACCTCAAGCCCATATGGATCGAACACCTGCGATGCCAATCCGAGGTAATCGTGCTCGGCTCGAGCCGCGTGGTACAGATTCGGCACGAGTGGTTCGGACCGCGCACCATGTTGAACTTGTCCTTGTTGGCCGGCGATTTTGCGGATGCCGTGTCGCTCTTTCAGAAATATCTGGACACCGGGAAGACCCCCAAACTGGTGCTGCTCGAATTGAATCCCACTTTGACTTTCGAAGAGAGGACGCGCCCGACCCCGGCACTGGCGCCCTACTATCGCCGGACTCTGCTGCGCTATGGAATCTTCTCGCCCGACCTGCTTTCCGGACCGCTTACGCTCGACGCGTTCCGCTGGAATCCGGTCATTTTCCTGGGCCGGCATCCATGGAAGGTGTCCGACGCGATGGAACCGGGGGCGTCTCGCATCCGGCCCGACGGCAGCGCCGATTGGTCGGATATCGAAGCCCCTGAGACCGCCGATCAGGTGGAGCGCGACGTCCGATCGCGCATACATAGCCTCGATCCTCAATATCAGCATTGGCGCATGACATCGCGGCCCGATTGGTTCAGCCGTAAGCTGCTCGAAGGCTTCCTCGACGATCTGCATGCCCGCGGCATCCGCGTCGCGGTGATGCTCGTCCCGGTCCATCCCACCGCTTACGACTTCTATTCGCGGCAGGGCGGCTATGACGATTCCTGGATCCGGCACGAAATGGCGCAACGCGGCATAGCGGTCGTCGGAACGTATTCGCCGTCGGCGGCCAAAGCTACACGCGACGATTTCTACGACGACGTGCACGCGCACCCCGCGGTGCTGCACCGCCTGCTCGCGGAAGGGGGAATTGTCGAGTAAGGTATCATCGCACTATGCGCCTCGCCATCGCCTGCCTTGCTGCCCTGCTGCCTCTCACCGCCCAGACATCCGGCGAAAAAGAGGTGCTCGCCGTGGTGCAAAAGACGTTCAACGGAATGGCGGCCAACGATGCCGCCGGAATTCTCTCGTCGATGACCGCCGATGCGCGGCTCTTCGGCGTGCGCAACGGCGTGGCCTACGCCATGCCGGCGGAGCAATGGGCCAACCGCATCGCATCCATCAAAAGCAAGTTCGACGAGCACTTCACCAAGCCGCCGACCGTGGCGATTCACGGAACCATCGCCCACGTTTGGGGCGAGTACGAGTTTCTGCGCGACGGCAAATTCACCCACTGCGGGGTGGATTCGTTCAACCTGGTGAAGACGGCCGACGGTTGGAAAGTGGCGGCGATTCTGGACACCGAAGAGACGACGGGCTGCCCCACGGCGCGCTAACGCTACGGTTTGTAAATCGTCCCGCCCTTCATCACCAGCTTGACCTTGCGGATGGCGGCGATGTCCTGCGCCGGGTCGCCCTCCACCGCGATCAGGTCGGCCAGCATTCCCTCCTTCACGCGTCCGATGTCCATGTGCAGCACCTCGCCGGCAGTCGATGTCGCGGCCTTCAGCGCGCTCACCGCGGACATGCCGTAAGCCACCAGCATTTCCACTTCGCGCGCGTTGTCGCCGTGAGCGAACACGCCCACATCGCTGCCGTTCAGAATGGTGACGCCGGCGTCGAGCGCGGCCTTGAAGCTGGCCCGCTTGCGCGCGATGCCCGCCGGTTCCGGCGCCTCGCCCTTACGCCAGCCGGCGTATTGCGCCGTGGCATCGCCCGCCGCCAGCGTGGGACACAGCACCACATGATGTTCGGCCATCAACTTGAAAATCTCCGGGGTGCCGCCATCGCCGTGCTCGATGGTATCCACGCCGGCCAGCGTGGCGCGGCGCATGCCTTCGGGCGTGGTGGTGTGGACCGCGACGGGCACGCCCGCGCTGTGCGCAGTCTCGACCGCCAGCTTCATCTCTTCGAGCGAAAACGTGGGGTGCGAGCCGGGATTCGGTCCCCAACGATAATCGCCGTACAGCTTGATCCAATCGGCGCCGTGGCCGATCTGGTCGCGCACCACGTGGATGAGGCTGTCGATACCATCGGCCTCTTCGGCGCCCTGCGGCACACGCCATTCGAGCGCGAAGCCTTTGGGCGCGTAGCTGCCCGTGGCGACGATGGCGCGCGTGGATGCGAGGATGCGCGGGCCGGGAATGATGCCCTGGTTGACGGCCTGCTTGAGCTCGACATCGGCATACGCGGCGCCCTCGGTGCCGAGGTCGCGCATGGTGGTGAAGCCGGCCATCAGGGTGTCGCGCAGATGATTCGTCGCGCGCGCCACGCGCAACGCGAGGCCCTCATGCGCCACCTGGTCGTTCCAGGGCGTCTCGTTGTACGGGTGCAGCATCATGTGGGAGTGGCCTTCCACCATGCCCGGCATCACCGTCAGGCCAGGAAGGTCGATGACCTTGGCGTTGGCGGTATCGATACCGGCCGCCGGACCCGCCGCTTCGATGCGCTCGCCGCGCACGCGCACCGCCCATCCTTCCTGCATCGCCTCGCCGTCGAACACGCGCGCCGGCCGAAGGACGGTGATCGCGCCCGAGTTCCCGCCGCGCTGCGCAGATGCGCTCCTATCAAAAAGCAGAAGCAGTGCAAGTGTGCCGGCGGCGATTCGCATGGAGCTTATGATAACTCCGATGAATTGATCGAATCAGTGCGCGTGGCAGACGATGTCGATCTGTCCCCTCATCGATTGCGGCAGGGGGTCGAAAGTCCACTTCTTCACCGCCTCCAGGATGCCGTGATTGAGGGACGAATTGCTGCCGCGCGCGGCCGTCGGAATCCACGGTCAGAGACAGGGCACCTTCCCGTCGGATTTGCACTTTATCGGCGCCGGCACTTCCCGCAGAACTGGTAGAGGCGTTCCGACAGCGGTGGCAAACGCCTCGCGCGTAATCGACCAGCCCTGCCCCAGCATCCGGAAGTTGACTTCGACGGTGGCTTCCACGGTGACCGGCGTATCCTGTTTCGTGCCGGGCTTGAACTTCCACTTCGCGACCGCTTCCATTGCCTTCTGCTCCAATCCCAGTCCAACACCCTTGACCACCTTCATTTTCGTGGCCTGGCCGGTGGGGTCGATCTGAATGTAAAGCACAGCGGTCCCCTCGTACCTGGCCTTGCGCGCCTGCTCGGTAAACTCAGGCTCGATTTTGGAGAGCAGAACCGGTGGCGTTACTCCCCCGCCGACGCGAAAAACACTTTCCGCGGGCGCGTTTGGTTGCTGACGGTGGCTAGCCGGGTTAGTAATTAGCGCCAAGGCGATAACCGCCCCGTAGAAGATATCCATTGGAACCTCGACGCGGTTATTCTAACTCCGTTACTTCAAATGCGCTTTCAGGAACCGCCCGGTATGCGACGCTTTGCACGCGGCGATCTCCTCGGGGGTGCCGGTGGCGACCACCTGTCCGCCCGCATGCCCGCCTTCCGGGCCGAGATCGATGACGTAGTCGGCGGTCTTGATGACGTCGAGGTGGTGTTCGATCAGGATGACGGTATGGCCGGCGTCCACCAGGCGGTTGAGCGATTCGAGGAGGCGCTGGACGTCGGCGAGGTGCAGGCCGGTGGTGGGCTCGTCGAGGATGTAGACGGTGTGCTTCGAGCGCTGGAGCTTGCTGAGTTCGGCGGCGATCTTGATGCGCTGCGCTTCGCCGCCCGAGAGCGTGGTGGCGGATTGTCCGAGCGTCAGGTAGCCGAGGCCGAGATCGTGGAGCACTTCGATCTTCTTGCCCACGGCGGGCTCGGAGGCAAAGAACGCGACGCCTTCCTCCACCGGCATGTTCAGGATGTCGGTGATGGTCTTGCCGCGCAGCGTGACATCGAGCGTTTCGCTATTGAAGCGGGCGCCCTTGCAGGCTCCGCAGGTCACTTCGACATCGGGCATGAAGTAGAGCTGCGTGGTGATCACGCCTTCGCCCTGGCACTCCTCGCAGCGGCCTCCCTTGACGTTGAAGCTGAAGCGGCCGGCCTTATATCCGCGCTCGAGCGCGAGGGGCGCCGCGGTGAACAGATCGCGGATATTGTCGTAGAAGCCGATGTAGGTGGCGGGATTGGAGCGGCTGTTGCGGCCGATGGCGGTCTGATCGATACTGACCACCTTGTGGACGTGATCGGCGCCTTCGACAGAATCGTGATCGCCGGGCAGGGTGCGGGTGTCGACGAGGCGCTTCCACAGCGCCTTGTAGAGGATCTCGTTAATCAGGCTGCTCTTGCCGGAGCCGGAAGCGCCGGTGACGGCGATGAGCTTGCCGAGCGGGAATGCGACATCCACGTTTTGCAGATTGTTTTCGCGCGCACCGCGCACCGTGAGCAGGCGGCCGCTGCCCGCGCGGCGGCGCGCGGGAGTTTCGATCCGCCGCTTGCCGGAAAGAAATTGGCCGGTGGGCGAAGCCTTGCTCTTGAGGACGTCGGCGAGCGTTCCCTGGACGACCACTTCGCCGCCGTGAATGCCGGGCCCGGGACCCATCTCGACGATGTGGTCGGCCGCGCGGATGGTGTCCTCGTCGTGCTCCACGACGATGACGGTGTTGCCGATATCGCGCAGGCTTTCGAGCGTCGAGATCATCTTCACGTTGTCCTTGGGGTGCAGGCCGATGCTGGGCTCGTCGAGTACGTAGAGCATGCCCATCAGGCCGGAACCGATTTGCGTGGAGAGCCGGATGCGCTGCGCTTCGCCGCCGGAGAGCGTGCTGGAGCGGCGGTTGAAGCTCAGGTAATCGAGGCCGATGCCGAGGAGGAGATCGACGCGGGCGCGCACGTCGGCGAGCACGTGGCGGCCGGCATCGGCGCCGCGGCCCGCCGGATTCAGCGTGCCCAGGAAGGTGTAGAGCTCGTCGAAGTGGAGCTGGCCCATGTCGTAAATGGTTTTGCCGCCGACGGTGAAGCACAGCCTGGTGGCGCGGACGCGCGCGCCTTTGCAATCGGGGCAGGTGTGTTCCACCATCACCTTGTCGAGCCAGGCTTCCATCCCCGAGTTGGCTTCTCCCCGCTGGCGGTAGCGGCGGTAGTGGCGCTCGATGCGGCGGGCGATGCCCCCGAACCCGACCTCTTTGCCTTGCGCCTCTTCGCGCTTCACCTTCGCTTCGGGCGGAACGCTGAGCACGAGCTTACGCGGGATGCCTTCGAGGATGGCGCGGCGGACCGATTCCGCCAGCTTTTCCCATGGCGTATCGAGCGAGAAGCCGAGCGCCTTCGAGAGGCTGTACATCACGCGGCCGTCCCAGGTGTCGGGGTTGTATTTGAAGGCCTCTTTGACGAAGCAGCCGCCGGCGATGCTGCGCCGCGGGTCGGGAACCAGTAGTTCGGGATGGGTGAGCTTGTGAACCCCTAATCCGCCGCAGGTCCGGCAGGCGCTCTCGGGGTTGTTGAACATGAAATACTCGGGCTCGATATCGCCGTAGACCAGGTGGTGAGTGCCGCTGGTCAGCGCACGGTAGAAGCGCTCGGTGTCCGCTTTTCCGGCGCCCTTCAGCACCTCCACCTGGAGCAGACCGTCGCCCACCAGGAGCGTGGCGGCGATGCCGGCTTTGATGGCCTTCTCGTGTTTGCGGCCGGCGATAAAGCGGTCCACCACCGCGTCCATCGAATGAATCCTGGATTCGTCGAGATCGACTGCGGCGGAGAGGTCGATGGCTTTGCCGTCGACAATGACGGTGCGGCAGCCTTTCTTGCGGATTTCGGTCCACACGAAATCGAGGTCCTCGCCGTACTGCGGGAAGACCGGCGCGCGCAGCTCGATTTGGGCGCCCTCCGGCAGCGAGAGGATCGCTTCGAGGATCTGGCTGGAGGTGCGGCTGGGGACCGGTTCGCCGGTGCGCGGGCAGTGCGGCTCGCCGATGGTGGCGTAGAGCAGGTTGAGGTAGCTGGCGATGTCGGTCATGGTGCCGACGGTGGAGCGCGGGTTGCTGCCGATGGTCTTCTGCTCGATGGAGATGACGGGCGAGAGGCCGTAGACGAAGTCGACATCGGGCTTGGCTACCTGGGCGACGAAGCGCTTGGCATAGGTGGAGAGCGATTCCATGTAGCGGCGCTGGCCTTCGGCGTAGATGGTGTCGAAGGCAAGGCTGGATTTTCCCGAGCCCGAGAGCCCGGTCACCACGATCAGCTTGTCGCGCGGGATTTCGAGGGAGATGTTCTTGAGATTGTGGACACGCGCGCCGTGGACGGCGACGGTGGTGCGCGCGGCCACGCGCACAGCTTTAGAACTCATCGGGCTCTTCTCCCAAATGGACGAAGGCGAGTTCCTGCACCTGCACGGTGCTCCGCCGGGTAAGTTGGACGGGCACGGATGCCTTCCCGATGAGCTTGCGGTCGGAGAGATATTCGCAGGCCATGGTGACGCCTTCGATATTGAAGTGGCGCTTGAAATGATCTTCCAGTTCGGTGGCGGAGCGCGCTTCACCGACTTCACTTAAATGCTCGAGCACCGGCGCGAACAGCTTGGGAGCGCGCGCGGCCAGGTATTGGTCGACCGCGTCAAGCGCCCCTTCGACGCTCTTGCGGGTCTTCTTTTCGTTCAGCAT
>Ga0335078_10011727_pt1 | contig 12998 bp, 12 predicted proteins | sample Lox_Sample_32_FD_206711 | JGI IMG/M metagenome (GOLD analysis project Ga0335078, IMG submission 206711) | Soil microbial communities from Loxahatchee National Wildlife Refuge, Florida, United States - Lox_Sample_3.2 | ecosystem: Environmental > Terrestrial > Soil > Wetlands | place: USA... | reverse complement strand
ATGCCGCCTCGATGACCTCCCAGATATCCAGGCCCATGCGCAATGCCAAAAGCTTCAGTTCGTTCACTAGCGCGATGTTCACGCAGCGGTAGATGTTTTCCAGCAGCTTAGTCATCTCGGCAACTGCCGGCGAGGATACCGGAACGACTCGGTTGAAGATTGCACCATATAGTGTCGCCGCCAGTTCCGAGGCCTGGGGATTGAGTCCTCCAACGACTTTCGGGATATCACGACGCGCGACGGTCTGATTTCCTGGGTCTTCTCGTTCAGGGGAGAAAGCCACCATGAATTCATTCGGCTCATTGGCCTTTGCTCCCCGAGCAGCCTTTAAACCACAGCCATTGCCGCCCTCCAATATTGGAACAAGAACTTCCTCGGTAGTACCGGGGTAGGTCGTGCTCTCGAGGACCACCAATTGACCGGCGCGCAAATGGGGTGCAATGGCCTTTGCGGTATTCGTAATAAAGCTCAGATCGGGCTCTCGATATTCATCCAGGGGCGTGGGCACGCAGATGATGATGGCATCCATTTCGGTCAGGGTCGAAAAGTCTGCGGTCGCGGAAAAATTCCGTAGGCGCGCCACTTGGATCTCTGTGGGTGGGATGCGATAGATGTAAGACCCACCAGAGTTGAGGGTTGCGACCTTTTGCTGGTCGATATCAAAACCGGTCACTCGAAAGTTCTCCTCGGTGTAGAGCAGAGATAGCGGCAGGCCCACGTAGCCGAGACCTATTACGCCTATCCGCGCTTCGCGAGTCTCAATTCTGGTTTTCAGCTCTGAAAACAAACTGGCAGCGCTAGTGCAAGTAGTCATGTCGTGTCCTCCTGGGTCGGGAATAGACGCCCGCAGCGATCGATCCCGTGCATAAACGTTGCAGATTCGCTGCCAATCTAGAGCATGTCCGTAAGTTCTTGAATCGCAAATCAAGGCAGGTGTGAACGCATGGTTGCTGCCAGCTCTAGCTTTGATCACTGCCCTCCTGCGGTCACTGGACGGTTCGCCGATGCTCACGTGGTACTTTCGGGAGAGCAGATGCATTGTCGCCGCTCGTCTGATCAACGAATGCATCATTGGATTCCTGGCTGCCAACGTAACCGCGTCGCCAGCCACGGTCCAATTCATCGAATCAGATCTCTCTGCCGCGCAAGAGAAAGCGAACTTCGGTATTGGGCCGATGGAAGCCAGTCATGGTTGTCGAGTCTCGAGAAGCCGTCGCAGGGAAGCCATTTGCACACGCGCCCAGTTTGGGTGAGGATTTGGTTCGGGCAAAGGTTGTGCCTTTAGCAACTGACTAAGCACCAACTGTTGGCGGGCGTTTGCTTGCGGGGGCGCGGATGGCTGAAGCAGATAAATCGTGCTCGCGAGAACCGGCCCGACGCGGACTTCGTGATGAGGCAAGCCGGAGTCGGGGAGGAGATCGAAAAATCGTTGTGTCTCGATAAACCGGCGAGACGGCTCAAGGACGATTACGTCCCCTTCCCGGGGCACATACGCCGTATCGTAAAGGGGCACAATTTGAATGTCTGAGCGTCCGCAGTTCGCAAGATAGTAGGTCATGCTCAACGGCCTGCCGGTTGCGATCCGCGCCGCGGTGGGTGCTACGGGGCAAATCTGTTGTGCGACTTCGCGCGTGTCAAATTCTGAAACTTCATCAGGGGAAAAGTACCGCGTGATGTTGCTTGCCCCTCCGCCAATCGCGTTCAAGTAAAACGGATAGTAGGGTTTCCACGCCTGTAGGTCGACGAGCGGCCAGCCAAACAGAATGATCGCGACCATTGCGACGGCGATCCGTGGTACTTTCCTTTGCCTTGCATACTGCCATATCTGCTGTACTGCATAACCGGCCGCCAGGAATAGAAAAGGCAGGTAGGGCAGCGAATAGCGTATCCACTTTGCTCCACAAATTGAGAGCGCCAGCAGTTGCACGACTCCGAAGCCGGAAAAAAAGCACGAAGCGAGAGTTTGGCGATTACGCACGAGCAACACACCGCCAATGACCATCACCAGCAAAATCGGAATCGGCGTTTTTACTAACAGGAGCCAGAAATAGAAGTACCACGGCACGCCGGCAAGCAGACGCGAGGGAAAGTTAGGATAGAGCTTGCCGGCGAAGTCATAACCACTGTGCCGGACACCGTAATGTTGCAACCAATGAACCGCCCAACGGCAGCTGGCCGGCGACATCATGACCGGATTTGCCAGCAAAAGGCCGGCGGCCAAAAGGAGAAAAAAGGGGACGGTATGTGACTTGATTGGTTTATGGTCCAATCCCCTTCGTCCCGCCAAATGCCATGCCAACGCGTTTAGCCCGAATAAGTGAATCAGATATTGGGAGGCCAAGGCGAGACCAAAGATGAAGCCACTCAGCCCATGCCATCGGCGAGTGCTCGCCTGCGCCGTTGCCTGTTTTGCACGGAAGTAGAAGTAACACGCCAGCAGCGTGAAGAATGTGACCGGCGTCTCCTCCTTACCAAGGCGATTCAATGCGATCGGCAAGGGCGCAACTGCCCAGAAGAATCCGGTTGCAAAGGACCCGGCAAACCCCATCATCAGACGGCAGAACAAGTAAAGCACCGCGGCCGTGGCTGCTCCGAAAAGCACATTCGGCAGTCGGAGCCAGCCTTCAGGATTCATGGCTGGCCAGCGATGGAATGAGGCTACGCGGCTCCAGTGCTCCCCGATTGTCAGGCTGGCCCAGATGAGCATCTTCGGCAGCATCGGGTGCTCGCTGTTGACCCCTGCAAAGTGACCCTGACGATACTCCTGCACCGCTAGCCACTTTGCCGATTCATCCTCGGACAAACTGTTGAAGCCGATGCGGTCGATGCGCACCGCAAATGCCAGCAGCGCGAGCAGGAGTGCAATCGCAGCGTCCCATCGCCAGTCAACCGAGCGAGCTCGAATATCATTCGACACAGATATGCCTAGTCCGCCGCCATGGGCGTCGGGAAATCGATGACTTCGGAAACGGTGTAAGGTTTGCGCGCAGAGGGATTGAAGTACTGCCAGACTTGCAACTCACCAAGCAGTCCGAGGGCGACTAATTGCAGGCCCACCAGAATCTGGACTACAGCAAGAACTATCAACAGCCCGTGTTCTTGCACGATGCTCATTCCAAGAACGAACTTCAGAATCACGAGCCAAAACGCTATCGCTGAACCCGCCATCATGCTCATGAGCCCGAGCCGGCCGAAGAAGTGAAGCGGGCGCGACATGTAGCGCAGAAGAAAACGGATAGTGATGAGATCGAACAAAACCCGGAACGTACGGGATATCCCGTAATGCGATTCACCGTTCTGCCGATTCTGGTTGTGAATGGGAATTTCACAGATCGATGCGCCGTATCCGGAAGCCAGAGCCGGTATGAACCGGTGCATTTCTCCGTAAAGCGGTAATTGGGAAAGCAGCTCGCGCCGGTACGCCTTGAAGGTGGTTCCAAAATCGTGAATATTGACGTCGCTGAGCTTGGCCATTAGCCAGTTGGCGCAGCGAGAAGGAATCCGCCGCAGCAAGAAGTTGTCGATGCGGTGCTTGCGCCAACCGCTGACAACGTCATAACCAGCTTCCAGCTTCTCCAGGAACCTGGGAATATCGGCGGGATCATGTTGAAGGTCACCATCCATGGCGATGACATATTCGCCGGTGCAGCGCGCAAATCCAGCAGCTAGCGCTGCGGTCTGTCCGAAATTGCGGCGCAACTTCACGATCCTTACTCGCGGGTCGATCACCGCAAGTTCCTTCAGCAACTTGTAGGTGAGGTCAGTGCTTCCATCATCTACAAATATGAATTCATATTCCCAACCTGTGCTTTCCATCACCGTATACAAGCGAGAGTACAGTTCGGTGACGTTAGCCTCTTCATTGTGGAAGGGAACAACGATGGAGATAGTCTTGGTTATGTCGAGCTCAGCCATAGTTCACCTTTTGTCGTGACGGGAGCACCTTCGGGATGGCGCTTCGTCATAAGCAGCTCGGTCAGCTGCTTATTCAGCCCTGATAGTGCAGTTAGCTGGCCAGAGATCCAGCGCCGCAAGTCGCTGTCTTACAGCGAAATAAGCGTCATCGCCGTCCGACATCCCTGCCCACATTCCGGCTGTGCCCACGCTAGGTCATGACAGCAATCGCGCCACACATGGGCACTGGCAGAAGCAAAAGAACTTAGCGGAAGCGCGAATTGGCAGCTGACCTGCATTTTTAGAGATGAACCCGGTTGAAGGACTCCAGGACAGCTAGAGCAAGGCTGCTTGGAAAGGAACCAATTTGCCATGTCAACTTTTGACCACCCGTCGGACTTAATGCATTACATCCCGTATCCGCCGCTGCGGCGCCCTGGCATGGGAAATGGTTCGCGGACCTCAGTATTCCCGGCGCAAGAGAAAAAACAGCTCCCCGGCTCTTCCGAGGTACAAGAAAATGAGGATGGTCTATTTAAAGACTTCCTGATTGCATCGGACAGCAAGTTACGTCCGCGAAATACTTGGGCGGTAGTCGGATCACTGGGCTTCCAGTTTCTGCTCTTAGGGGCCTTAATCATCGTTCCGCTGTATTTCACTGACACGCTGCCCGCCAAGAGGGAAACGGTAACGCTCTTATATGCGCCTCCGCCGGCATCGGCTTCCAAAGCCACAGCGTTTCGGGCACCTACGATAACGCCAACATACACGTCATCAAAGAACAGCATCCCGAGCCCAGTGCAGAAGACGCAAGAAGCACCGCCAAGCCCGGCTGGCGCTGTCACTGGGGTGGTCGGGGGAGTGCCTGGAGGAGTGGTCGGGGGAGTGCCCGGCGGAGCGCTTGGCGATGTGCTGGGTAGTGCGCGCGGTGCACCCGTTCTTGCAAGAGCGCCCGAGCCGATGCCCATCAGGCGAGTCCGTCTCGCCCCGCGGATAGTAGAAGCCAACCTGATCCATGACGTTTCGCCGACCTATCCCCCCGAAGCCGGCCGGGAGCGGGTCGAAGGTACGGTAGTGCTGCTGGCCGTCATCGGCAAGGATGGGAGTGTGCAGGACGTGCGAGTCGAGAGCGGTTTACCAATACTCGCCCAGGCAGCAATCGATGCGGTGAAACAGTGGCGCTACAGGCCGTACCTGCTAAATGGAGAACCGGTTGAAGTCGACTCCCGGATAACTATCAATTTCACCCTGTCCAGAGGTTAACTCGGCAATAGGAGCACCAATGAAAGTGAAAAACGTTTTGCTGCTGATCATTCTGAGTGGTGGATGGCTCCTTCCTGGACGCATGTCCGCGCAGTCTACTCAACCGGCGAACGTAAAAGCAGGAAGCATCCAGGGCACGGTACTCGATATCGACAATGATGCGGTACCCAACGCCACAGTAACGCTGCAAGCGGCGTCTGCCACTCCTCTCACAGTTGTAAGCGGGGACGACGGAAACTTTGCATTCCACGACGTCAGCCCAGGAATTCCCTATCAGATCATCGTAACTGCTCAAGGATTTGCAGACTGGAGGTCGCCCATTACAGTCGAACCGGGGCAGAACAAAACCCTAGCCGAGATCCAGCTCCGCATTGCGGCTGTGGAGCGGGCAGTTACGGTGGGCTATTCCTCCAAGGAGGTTGCTGTCCAACAGTTCAAAGCTGAAGAACAGCAGCGCATTCTTCGTTTTATCCCGAATATGTATGTGACCTATGAAGCTCACCCGGAGCCTCTCACTAGCAACATGAAATTCCACCTGCTGTACAAAAGCCTCACGAATCCTACTTTTTTCATGCTGGAAGGTAGCTGGGCCGGCATCCAGCAAGCCGCTCACACTCCTGATTGGCCCTTGGGTGCAGAAGGATACGGCAAGCGGCTCGGAGCTAGCCTCGCCGGCGGGGGCACCGAAATGTTGTTTAGCAACGCCATTCTGCCCTCGCTCCTGCATCAAGACCCTCGCTACTTCTATGAGGGTAACGGGAAAACATCGTCCCGCATTGGCCACGCCATCTTAGCTCCATTTGTCTGTAAAGGAGACAACGGGAAGTCGCAGCCAAACTATTCACAGATCGGTGGCGCTTTGATTTCAGCGTCCCTTGCCAACACGTATTTCCCAGAATCGAATCGTGGGGCTGGGCTTGTATTCAAGAGCTTCGGAACTGACATGGGTATCCATGTTGCACTTGGTTTGGCCCAGGAGTTCATCCTGGCCAAGTTCACAAGCCGAGGTAAACACCGGGAGCAGGTTAGTACGGATCAGGAGCAGTTCAGCACCAGTAATAGCAAGCATGCGGGTTCACACTGATGCACGCGACCGACCACGGCACTTGGCACGTTTTATAGCAGCGTAGGACAGGCGGCGAATTCGAATTCAGATCACAAAGCTCGTCACCGGACGATTGTCACTGTCTACCTCTGAGGATCACTGATGTGTAGGCCTCATCTGCAATTTCGGCAGCTTGCCCGTCTCTCAATCGCTCTCCTGGGCCTTGCTTTGCTGGTTTTGTTGATATGTAGAGCGGGACCGTCTGGAGTGGCTGATCAGCTAAAGATGGTCGGATGGGGGCTGGTTCTGATTGTCGCTTTGGGAGGGATCTCTCATCTCACCAAGACAATCGCTTGGCGACTCACATTTGCATGCGACATTCGCGATCTTTCATTCAGACGCACGTTTGCCCTTCGGCTCGTCGCGGAGGCCATCGGAAGCTTTGGTCTGCCTGGTCAGGTACTCGGAGAGACGACGCGAGTGTATTTGTTGGGTTCTGCGCTGCCGGTGGCCGATAGCATTTCATCGGTGACTCTTGATCGCGGACTCTACATCATAAGTGCAGCGTTGGTCAGCATAACGGGAATTGTTACCGCTCTCTTCGTGCTGCCGCTTTCCGAACGTTGGCGACTGTACGCATTCCTGTTTGCGAGTGCCTTAACCCTCTTGCTCGCACTAATCGCAATCGCCTTTCGAAGGTGCTGGCCGGTCCTCTCGGGGGCAGCGCGTGTAATAGGGACTCTGCCGTGGTTTAAGAATTGGGTGGCCGGCAAGCAATCGGTCATTGACTCCGCCGAGAACGGCCTTTTTAGCTTCTACCGCGAAACTCCGAAAATGTTCTGGGCAAGCCTGACTCTCAACTTGGCGTGTCATGCAATGGCGATTGTAGAGGTGTATCTTCTTCTGCACTTCATGGGCGCGAGAACCGGGCTTATCAAAGCATTCGTGCTTGAGGCCTTTACGAAGTTAATCAATGTTGTTGGCGCGTTGAATCCGGGGAACTTCGGCACGTATGAAGCGGGAAACATGATACTCACTCGGCTACTTGGGCTTGCTGGCGGGGCAGGATTGACCCTGGGTCTATGCCGCCGCGTGCGATCGCTTTTCTGGAAGGCGATGGGACTGTTGTGTTTGATTGTTATGTCGAAGCTGCGCGTCGAAAACGCCGCGAAACCGATGATTGAACGGTCTCAAGCGCAACCGGGCTGCGCCACAGCAACCGTGGCTGCGAGTTGCAGGGTTTGAGCGTCACCGGCCACCGCGGGCCGGGCCACGTACTCTGCCCGCACTCACCATGAGACAGCATGGCACTCTCGATCGTTGAACGCTGGAAGAAAGCATGCGGCCTTTCCAATTTGTAAGAAGGTTGGGGATGATTGGTTTGCTCGCCGCATCCCTGCTGCCCAGCTCCGACCAGTCTTTTCGACCGGCGTCGAAACTCTATCGCGCCAAGGCGGAGAACGTGCCGCCGTGGGCGCAGACGGGGAATTTTCGTTTCATTCGTCTGGATGGCGGACAGATCGAAAGCTGGAAGGCCGAGCGTACGTGGTGGGGCGAAAAGTTCAGCCTCCAAGAGAAGGACACGCTAACCCACATTTATGACCGCGATTTCGAGCACATGCTCCACCTGCTGAAGCAGGCGGAGTTCAACTGGATCTGGGTCACCTGGAGCAACGGGTGGTCAGTCAAGGATGAGGAAGACAATCGGAAGAACCTGAAACAGGTAATCGCTCGCTGTCATGAGAACGGCATCCACGTCTCGGCTTACCTTTCCGCTTCCAATATGTTTCCCGACAGCGCTTACCGCGACGACCCGGAAACGAAGAAGTACGGCCTGTGGATGCATGGTATCCCGATGTTTTACGCCGGCCCAGGCATGCCCGACCTGCATATCTCCTGGCATCGCCGTTTGGCCGACGCGCGCAACCCTGGCTGGCGCGCCTACATGTTGAAGAAGGCAGAGCTGGCGATCGATACGGGAGTGGACGCGATCGTCTGGGACAACATGATCGGTTACAACGATGGCTTGGCGCAGTTGCTCGATGATACCCAGCGGATGGCGGAGCAGAAAGCGCGGGAGACTGGCCAGCCCAAGGTCATGGTCTATGCCAATATCCACATTTCGCCCGACCGGTTTGCGATGAATGACATCAACGACGTGATCTGGGAGGAGGATGGCAAAGATACGCCTGGGGTGTGGAACGGGAATTGGCAGGTGGACAATGCGCGCAAGATCAAATTCCTGAATGGCGAGAAGCAGCTTTGGCAACCCTTGCTGTATGAGAACGACCTCTATCATTGCGGCCCACGCGAGCGCTGCATCCCCGGCCCTGCCGAGCAGAAGCTTTCCATCGCCGAAGCTTATGCGTTCGGGGCCGCCACTTCGCGCAACATCGAAGGCCGCTTTCTTTACGAGCTGATCAAGAACGAGCCGCAAGCCCTGCAAGCATGGACAGCCATTGCTCAATACAACCAGTTCCTGGTCGAGCATCGGGAACTGTATCAAGACGTGGAACCGGCGGCGCGCATCGCCTTGATTTCCGTCGAGCCGCAGAATCCCTTGGCAGACAAATTCCTCAAGCAGAGCGTCTTCTTCGAAACCAAAGTGCTCGGGCACCTGGACAAGGGAGTCCCATTAGATCGGTTCAAGGTGCTGGTGATACCGGCTGGCGTGCTCAAGCTGAGCGCCGAGCAAAAGGCCCGGTTCGACAAATTCGCGGCCACCGGAGGCGTCGTCATCCAGGCCGGAAAGGCCTCGGCCGGAATTGTGGCACGCGCTGAAGCGGCGGCCGCAGGGCCTCGCCTCAGTCTGGAGTCCCACGGTTACGTGCTGGGCCAGTTGACTCAGAAGCCCGACGGTCGGACTTTTATTCTTCACCTGCTCAACTACGATCAACGCGAGCCGGCGGAGAAGGTGAAGATCCGGCTCGAACTGAGTGGCCTGGTCCCGGACCTGAGCGGCTGGGAGGTGAAGGTACTTTCGCCGGACGCGCCCCAGCCTCAGATCGGAAACCTATCTCTGCACGAAAGCAAGTGTGAGTTCACTTTGGGCCGCATCGAGCACTATACCGTGGTGACTCTCTCGGGTAGTGCGGGGCCATAGTTTTGTCGCAAAGCCCAGGCTAGCTGGCGGCGTCATCGGCCACACTATTGCAGGTAATCTGCTCTTTTGATCCCAAGCCGATTCATCTTGTTTTGCAGAGTCGTACGCTTCAATCCGAGGCGTTCCGCGGCGCCCCCATTGCCGGCGATTCGTCCCAATGCGGCTCTCATCGCTTCGATGATTGCGTTGCGCTCGGCCTCGTGGAATGTGCGACCCGCATAAGAAACGTTGGATGAGTAAGACACCACGGAGGTGGAGCAAGAGCCAGACAGTGCGCCTGTCGGCACTTCCAATTCGTTGCCATCGGAAATTATGACTGCGCGTTCGATGAAGTTAGCCAATTCCCTGACGTTGCCTAGCCACGCAGAATTCGTCAACATTTCCATGACCTGCGTAGGAACAGACGTGATCTGCTTCCGTATCCTGCGTGAGACCTGGGAGACGAAATAATTCACGAGCAGCGGAATGTCTTCAGGCCGGTCCCGAAGAGGCGGAATTTCAATCGGGAACACATTCAGCCGGTAGAAAAGGTCTTCGCGGAATTTGCCTTCCCGAATCATGCCTGAGAGGTCGCGATGGGTCGCGGCGATGATCCGCACGTTGACTTGGAGGGTCTTGGCGCTCCCCAAGCGTTCGAACTCCTGCTCTTGCACTGCGCGCAACAGCTTCGGCTGTAGCTCCAGGCTGATATCGCCGATTTCATCGAGAAACAGCGATCCCCCGTCCGCCAATTCGAATCTGCCCTTGCGCTGCATGAGGGCGCCGGTGAATGCTCCTCTTTCATGGCCAAACAGTTCGCTTTCCAGCAGGCCCGACGGAATCGCCGCACAGTTCATGCGGATGTACGGGCGCTGGCGGCGGGAACTGAGGTTGTGAATAGCGCGTGCGACCAGCTCTTTCCCTGTTCCCGTATCGCCGTGCAGCAACACGGTAGCGTCCGTGGGCGCAACGATGGAGATTTGTTCAAGCACCTTCTGAATGGCTCGGCTTTTACCGATGATGCCTTCGAAGCAGTACTCAGGGCTGATTTCGAATGCCGGAGATAGCTGCTCGTCCTCGAACCCACTCAGGTTAGGAAAGGCTGCTTCTGGCGAGCCACTTATATCAGTGAAAGCGATTGCCGCGTGCGCCATAATGTCCTCCTATTTTTATCTCTTCTCCCCACCTAGACGGCAGAGGGAGTATGAAATGTATGGATAGCTTGTATTTCAGCAAGCAGCTCGAAGCTAGGTTTGCTCACGTTGCGCTCCCACGCCAGGATTGATGCTATATACTCTGCCATCTGCTGTGAGCAGTGAAGCCGCCGCTTTCAGCCGTTTTGCGAGTGAGTAGATCCTGTCCAGTTTCATAAGACATCCTTACAGGCTCACGCCTAGTGCGTGGGCTAGGATGGGGTCATAGTCATTGGCGATTAACAGCTCGAAGACTTCCAAGGCGATATCCTCTTCCAGGAAGTCGCTCGATTCCAGGAACCCGCTTGACTTGGCAATTTCGAAACAACGTTGGGCCGATTCGTAAAGGTTCTCTACTTCAGGCATCGCGCCTCCTCTCCCGGAACCGCCGCTCTTGTTCATCCCAATTCGCCTGGAACCTTGAGCGAGAGCCTGTGGTTCTGTTGATGGGTCGCATTATGCAACGGGGGTATGCCCGCGCACAGCCCCACATGGAGACAAATCGCGAACTCTTGAGAGGCGAGTGGCAGCCTCTTCCGAGTTAGAAAATTTAGGCTTCCTTGGGGTCGTACCGGAGAGTCAGACCTTATTTTGGCGAGCTGGGGCTTCGACGCGCTTCCACCCAAACAGGCGGGCATCAATGGACCATAAACCTGGCCCTAACATAGCGAGTGCGGCACTAACGGTTCCCAGCAAGAGCCAAAGCGCTCTGTCTCCGGGCAGCGTGAGGAGCTTCCACCCTTCCAGGAGGGCCACAAAGCCCGCCACAACGGGCGTCCATAGCCCTAATATCAGCAAAATGCCCGATCCCAAAAGGATCGCGGAGACTATCGTGATTGGAAGCGGAGGGTCGACCCACAGCAGCAAGCCGCTGGGCACAACCAAGACCGAGCCGACAACTACGCGCAGGAGCAGCAACCCAGTGCCGGGCCAGCCGCCAGCGAACGTGGAGTATAAACGTCGCAACACGCATCCTTTCGCACAGTTCAGAGTGCCACATTGTTGACTTCATCGATACCCCAAAGAGAGTCTTAATGGTCACTCTTTCGAGCTTGGGGTGGAGCGGGCGGTAGTAGTGGGGCAGTTGAATTGAAAGGCCGCGTCGGAGCGAAGCGGCCGGTAGCGTTGTCCGGACGTTTATATGTGAGTGCTGGTTTGTGACTGTACAAGAGCGCGATGCGGACGGAGCAAACTCTTTTATGCGGCTGCTATCTTGTGTGTCTTGGTACTTGGGTCTGCGCCACTGCTCGGCTTCTTGCCCATCACTTGCGCTTCTGCCTGGAGCCAGTCATCCATGTCGTGTCCATGTTCGAAGCCCCGTTGTTCGTATAATTCATACGCACGTTGCCGGATGATGTCTTCTGGCGACTCGAGGAAGCCTGTGTTCGGAACAGGGGAGATGTCTGCCCTTTGCTTGGACATGGTTACCTCCAAAACGGCTCTCTTGACGAACTGCACGCCAATTTACGCCGTATATCACAGAAGCTAGTATTCCCGAATTTAGATCGCAGTGATGAATCTCACAGTCCAATGTTTGTCGAGCTGTAACTACAACTCGATGATCCCCCTTTTCTAGGAGAGATTCAGCAATGAGAATTTGGGGGGCAACATTGAACGGGACCGGCGACATCACGCCGCTGCTTCTATCTCTCCTGCGGGCAGCTTGGGCACGAAGACGCTGAAGCACGTGCCGGTTTGGGTCCCGTGCGACTTGGTCCGAAAGCGGATCGAGCCGCCGTGCTGCTCGACGATACCGGAGCATACCCACAAGCCCAGGCCATTGCCGTTGTCTTGCTTGGTCGAGAAGAATGGGCAGAACAGTTTCGAGCGATGCTCCGTTGGGATCCCGCTGCCGTTGTCGCCGACTAGGAAGCGAACGCCCCGCACACCCGTCGCGGGATGACGCAGGTCGGCAACGTGCAATGTGATATGGCCGCCACTCGACGGCAGCGCATCGGTCGCATTCGCGATCAAATTCACGATGAGCTGCCGAAGCGATCCAGCATACCCGACTACTTCACCCGAGCTATCGAAACGGCGCTCGATGGTCACATGCTTGGCCATCAGGTTGGTTTGCATGAGTGCGACTGTTTCGTCGGCGATCGCCGCGATGGATGCCGGCGCGGGCGATGTACCCTGCCGCGCAAACGAGAGTGTTCGGCTGGAAATTTCGGCCATGTGCGTGAGTTGCTCTTGCAGCATGGCCAGGAGCTCACGATCACTGCTCTCCGGCGCCTTGCCGCGCGTCAGCATGTAGGCCAGGTTCGTGGCGACTTCGAGCGGATTTCGAATCTCATGCGCGATCGACGCAGCCATTCGTCCCATCCCCGCCAATTTGTCTGCCCGTCGAAGCGCATCTTCTGCCTGACGCGTGGCAGTAATGTCGCGAGCGATCGTGGACGCACCGACAATCTCGCCCAACTTGTTGCGGATCGGAGACACCGTGAGCGACACGGGCACGGTGTGGCCGTCCTTGTGTTTGCGCAAGGTGTCGTAGTGATGCACGCCAACACCGCTCGAC
>Ga0335078_10011726_pt1 | contig 13000 bp, 6 predicted proteins | sample Lox_Sample_32_FD_206711 | JGI IMG/M metagenome (GOLD analysis project Ga0335078, IMG submission 206711) | Soil microbial communities from Loxahatchee National Wildlife Refuge, Florida, United States - Lox_Sample_3.2 | ecosystem: Environmental > Terrestrial > Soil > Wetlands | place: USA: Florida... | reverse complement strand
CCAACATTCCGTCCACCGGTACGCGGTCTCCCGGACGCAACACGACCGCGTCGCCAATTTTTAATTCGGAAACGGGAACCTCATCTTCCAGTGTGGAATTCGGAGTGCGGAGTGTGGAATTTGAAAACGAAGCGGTTCTTGAATCAAACGGCTGCGCCGGACTTTGGCCTTTGGATTTTGGACTTTGAACTCGTCTCGCCGTTTGCGGAGCGAGATTCAATAACGATTTCAACGCGCTGGTCGCCTTGTCGCTCACGCGCGCTTCGAGCCAGTGGCCGAGGCTGATGAGCGTGATAATGGCCGCCGCTTCCATGAAATAAAGATGTCCGCCCGCGCGACTCAACAGCGCCCAGGCGCTGTAACCGAACGCCGTGGTCGAGCCGAGCGCCACGAGCGTGTCCATGTTCGAGCTGCCGACTTTGAGCTGGTTCCACGCGCCGCGATAAAATCGCGCGCCGGCGAAAATCTGCACTGCGCCCGCCAGCACGAAGGAGAACCACTGGAACCAGGGTTTCAGGGCGAGATCCAATACCCATTCGCCAAACATCAGCGTGACAGTAACTGCAACGCCGAGAACCAGATTCCATTGCCAGCGGGATTGGCGATGATGGCTGTGAGCCTGCGCGCCGGGTTCAGCCGGTCTGGCTTTGTAACCAGACGCGGTGATGGCAGACAATACGGCGGGAACATTCGCCGGGGTGTTTGCCTTCCAGCGCACCGTGGCGCGCCCGGCCTCCAGCGACACTGACGCGCTGCGGACACCGGGTACGCCTTGGATGGCGTCGGTCACGTGTCGCACACAATTCTGGCAAGTCATGCCGCTGACCAGCAATTCCGTCGCGGCGGAATTCGGTCCGGCATTCGATTCGACTGTGGGTGGCGTTTCCATCGGCTCACTTAAACATTTTAGCGCGGATACCGGGCTTGTCGAATTCTCTTGGCAGGGCCGCCTTGCCGCGGCGACCGGATCGCGAAACGAATCGTTCGGGCTCCAGTTCGCACCGCCCGGCGAGCGGTCCCTGCCTTTGCAGCCCGGCTCAATGTGTCAGACGCACGGTCATGGCATAGATGATGAGCAACAGCAGAATAATGCCGAGGCCGAAGAAGAAATAGCCGAAGGAGCGCGCGATGCCCTTCCATTGCTCCCATTCGTCCTTCACGCGGTGCTGATCCAGCCGGCCTGCGGCCACCAGGCGGTCATACCAGCGTTTGCGGTCGTGGAGCATTTCATTTTTGGAGACGCGACCGGAGAAGATGACCGTGTCCATCGGGAATTTCTCGATGCGGAAATGGGTGTTGAAGAAATGAATCGAGAAGATGAAACCGGCGGCCAGCAACGCCTCGTCTGAATGGATGAGCAGCGCGACATTGATAATCCAACCCGGCAGCCAGCGCGTGAAGAACGTCGGAAACCACATAATCAAACCGGAGGCGCCGATGATCGCCACGCCCCAGAACACGGCGAAGTAATCGAATTTTTCCCAATAGGTCCAGCGGTCGAACTGCGGCTTTGGGCCTTTGCCAAAGAACCATTTGTTGTGCGCGACAAAATCGCGCCAGTCCTGGATGGTAGGCATCATGGAATCGGGGCCAAACAACACGTGCCAGAGGCGTTTGAACCGGAATTTGCCGGCGACCGGATCGCGCAGGGATTTTCGGCCGTGCCACGCTTTGCCCGCGAGCGACACCAGGTGCAGGCCGAAATAGAAAAAGGTGATGATGGCGCCGAACCGATGCAAGGTGCGCGCCGTGTCCGGGCCGCCGATGACACTGAAAATGGCCTTGGCCCAGCCGGTGTAATAAAATTTCAACGGCATGCCGGTGATGACCAGCAGCAGGAAACTCGACATGACCAGGAAATGCAGGAACCGCTCGAACGGCACAAACCGCGTGAACCATTCGCCGCCCGTCTGCGATTGGATTTTGGCCTCGCGGAACTTTTTTGAGTCGTGCAGGTACAGGTAAACCAGGCGCACCAGCCAGAGAATGGTGTGAAAGCCGAAGAACGCGAACACGCCGATGAGCAGGCCGGTCATGGCCACGAATACGGCGTGCAATAACGGATAATTTTTCCCATCCATCGGGTTGGCGTGAGGTTTGTATTCGGTGAAACCGATGGTCGCGTTCGGATGACATTTCTGGCAGGTGGCCAGGATGTTCTGTTTCGAGAGATGCGAGCGCGGGTCGGAAGGCGGCAGGACATCGTGATAACCGTGGCAGTCATAACAGGCGGCCACCTCCGGGGCCGCGTTGGGTTTGCCCAGCGCCATGGCCTTGCCGTGGTAGGTGTCCCGGTAATTCGCCAGACGGTCTTCATGGCATTTGCCGCAACGCTGGTCGCTGATGGCCTTGAAATTATTGCCTTCGGGATTGGTGATGGCGTGTGCGGTGTGGCAGTCCGTGCACACGGGCCCACGCGGGTCTCCTCTGGCCAGCAACTGCCCGTGAATACTCTGATCGTAGGTTTTCTCGACGCCGTAATGGCATTTGCCGCAGGTCTTGGCGACGTTGGCGTGGTTAATGGGCGAGTCACGATCCACGGCGCGTTTGATGTCATGCACGCCGTGGCAATCATCGCACGAGGGCGCCACAATCAGGCCCATCTTGAGCAAGGCCTGGCCGTGAATGCTGTCCATGTATTGCGCCGCCGCTTCGGGGTGATTGATTTCGTATTCCTTCGTCAGTCCGGGGTTGCTGTGACACTTGGCGCACGTGAACGGCAGGTTCATTTTAAACACCGGCGAGGCGGGGTCCTTGACCGGCCGAATGTCATGCGAACCGTGGCAGTCCCAGCAATTGGCAGCGCCGGACGCGCCGAGCAGGTGGCTCACGCCGTGAATGCTGGTCGCGTACTCTTTGGCCTCCTTTTCATGGCAACGCGTACAGTCGGGTGGCGGCAGGGGACTTGCATGAACGAGATCCTTGATGCCCGTGTGGCAATCCACGCATGCGAGTTGTCCGTGCACCGACCGGGCAAAACTGTTGGTGGGAAAAATGCCCAGCGGAACGGCCTTGCCGTTTACCATGTGACTCGTGGATGGGTCAAGGTGGCAATCAAGACAGTCCGCGTTGGCGAATGTCTCCGCGCCGGCAATGCTGGAAAACAACAGGACGCAACACAAAATTCCGGCGCCTGATGCCAACGCAAGCCAACTTGTCCGATGACGAAACCGCGAGGGGCGCACGGCAGGACTGGTCGGACTTTCGTTGTTCATGTCCATCGGCAATAAATTTGCAGCCCGGTCGGGCGGCAACGTTTTATGGGCCCACCGGGGCAACGGTTGCGACGGCGTTGGTTACTTCTTGAACGTCCGCATATATCCGACGAGCGCCTTGATATCGTCGTCGGACGTGCCCGCGGCGGGCTTCATCAAAGTTTTGCCATCCTTGTCTTTCAATCCTTCCTTGATGGCTTTGAAGGCAGCATCGTCTTTCAAGTCGGCCTGGACCTTGGGATCGGTGTAATCCTTCGCTCCCAATATCTTGCCGATTCGTGTATTGCCCTTGCCGTCCGCGCCGTGGCACTTGGCGCAATTCTGGTCATAGAGGGCCTTGGCATCACCAGCGCGGGCGGAGAAGGTTACCATCGCCATTGCCGCAACGCTGAGCATGAGTAGTTTTTTCATAATGCGTTCGTGTTCAATTGTTAAGTCAGCCCGACCTGTCCCGGTCATGTCAAGCCTGACGTTTCAAGCCTGACGTTTTGTGAGACTAATTTCCAATCGCGGGGCAAGTCCGGCATTCCCGATCTTGTCCAACAATGGACATTTATTGGCAAGCTGGCGTGGCCTCCGGCTTCTGCCGGCGACCGGCGTGTGGTTAAAAGATTTGTGGCGCGGGCTGAAAGCTCCGTTTTTGAGGGGAACGATGGAAGGCGGTGGGAAAACTGCTTGTCGCCTTTTTTAGGGACAATACGCCTGGCATTGCGTGAGCTACGTTCTTTAATAAAGGTTTGACAAATCATTATTAGCACGGCTATCGTTTAAATTATGAAAAAGAATTCCTGCCATGGTCCCCCCGCCCGCCGGTTGAGGGTTCAACCATTGACACTTGGCCTCACCCTTCTCGCGAGTGTCGCCTCGCTTTTGGCCGGATGCAGCAAAACCAAATCGCCGTCTGGCGGGGTTTCCCCTCCATCTCAGAGTGCCAGCACAAACCCGGCGCGAGCCAACACTTCCGCAGCGACGGGAGATGTGGCTACAAACGGGGAGCCGGATTTGCGGGCCTTGAACCGGCAATTTATTTCGTATGAGATGCAAAATCAGCGTTATTTCAAAACAGTTGAAGAATTCGAATCGGCGGCGAATGTTCAGTTTCCGCCGCCACCGACCGGGGAAAAGTACGTCATCAATAAAAGGGGTTATATTATCCTGGTGAACCAGTAACTACGATGCAAAGGTCTCTTTCAATGTCTGTGATGCGGCAACAAAAGATTCAAGAAGCCAGCGGAGGTGGCTTCACTTTGATTGAACTTTTGGTGGTTATTGCCATCATCGCCATCCTGGCGGCGATCCTCCTGCCGGCGCTCGCTTCCGCAAAGGCCCGGGCGATTCGTATCCAGTGCTCAGGCCAGATGCGGCAACTGGGCCAGGGTTTCAACGCTTTTGTCGGGGATCACGATGATCGGTATCCGCCAGCGGGTTTTGCTTATGCCGGTACGTTGGGCGCTGGTGGCAATGGCAAAGCCATAGCTTGGGACGACTATATAAATCCTTACATTGGTGGAAATGCGTCACAATCAGATATGGTAACGTTTGCCTACCGGTTGTCACCAGATGAAGTGGATAATCCGGCGGGAGCTCCGGTGGCGCCGAAAGTATTAGTTTGTCCGGCAGACCAGTTTATCAAATGCAAATGGATGAATGGCCCGCCGGCGGATGGCATTAGAACATATGCCATGGTCAGTTGTGGGCCGACTCAGGGTACAGACTATCAGGTGGATACGGGAAAGCGATTGTCGTACGCCAAAAATTTACCGGATTTAACGCAGCCGGGCACGGAAGGGGTTGGTATCTATTGGAATGACGGTGCTGTTAACTCCAAGCCTGATTGGGACGCGCCCGGTTACCTTACCACGGTTGTGCGTGATCCGGCGGGTACTTTTCTACTGGTAGAAGATGCCTGTGGTCAAGGAGCCGCCGGCAATCAGTGGCCATGCATCTGCATCGGGCCGCAGACCTCAAACGGTGGCGCCAACGGCGACCTTTGGCAGATTGACACTTCGGCGCCGCCACAGGATCCGAATGCAACGCAAGGCGTCAACGAAGGCAAATTGCTCTATCAGGTGGAGCAAAAACGGTTTAACTATTTGTTTTGCGACGGTCATGTGGAATCACTCAAGATAGAAGATACTGTCGGGGGGGGCACCCTCAGTGTTCCCAAAGGGATGTGGACGGTCAGAGTGGGAGATTAGTGATATTCAATAAGTTGCTTCATGTCCCGATGCCGTCGGGCAAAGCCCCGTGTCACCAGTTTTAGTGACGTGCAAAAAACTGCATAGGCTTTACACTCAGGATAAATCACGCTTTCAACTATGGTCGCCATGCACAATTGTCTGTTGTTTAGGACAGGGGCAAACGGAGTTGCCGTTTGCGGCACGGCGAACTCTGGCAAGCACAATTAACTCTGAAACAAAAACCAAACAAAAGAAAACCTCCCGAATAACATGAAAACAACCAAAACAAACAGGGATGCGGTTCGCCAGTCAAAGTGGCTGCAGTGCGCTGCACTGGCGGGCCTGGCGCTTGTCGCTTCAGGCGGTGTGAGCCATGCCAATCTCATAGTCAATGCATTTGACACTTCCGCTGAAGTTTCAGCCTATGGCTACCAGAACTGGAATGGTTCTGCAACAGGTACAGAGTCATTTTCCGCCAATCAATCCACCATTGCCAATCTTACCAGCACTCCCGGTTCCGGCTCCATGCAAATTTCGGTCGTTTACGGTGGGGCTGGCCAAAATGGCGGCACCTTTGTAAGCAGCGGCGGCCCGTACGACCTTTCGCAAGCTACCGGGATTGAGTTTGATGCGATGATTGATCCAAGTTCGCCCTTGGATAACCTTGGCAATGCTATGGAAATCAAGTTGGGATTTAACTCCAACATACAGAACGGCGCTAATGCCGGATATACTGCTATTGACGACCAATGGATTGGCACTACTTACGCTCCAATGACCCTCGGGGTTTGGCAACATTTTTCTGCGACTTTTGCCGCGGGGACCTTGGGCACGAATTGCGCACAATTTTTCCTGCAGTGCATGAATTATAGCTATAATGGTACGCCATATACACCGATCGTTTATATTGATAACATAGTAATCGACGAGCCGGCGCATCCCGGATATTACCCGGATTATGTGGGCTTTACCTTTGACAATGTAACCAGCATTTCTTCAAACGCGGCTGCCGGCGTCGCGGGGGGCACAAATGGTGAGACGACTGGAATTGGATGGTATGGAGAGCCCACAACCATTACTTGGGACACCAATCAATCCACGATATCCAATCCGGACATCACTCCAGTGCCCGGCTCAGGTTCAGCGCACATAATTGCGACGTACGATACCAATGGTCTTGATTATGGCGGCACTGGTATCCATCTTGATAACGGTGATGTTATCGCTCTGGCGTTTGATACTAACTACTTCATTTCGGGAAATTTCCCCGGTACGGACACAAATGTTCTGATTGACGGCACGCATTACTCGGCCATAGAGTTTGATATTCGGTGGGATACGAATTTATCCACCATGTCCATAACCAATTTCAACAGCATGGGCGATATTGGCGGTGTTCCCATGGGCCTGTTGGAAGATCAATCCGTCAATTCCGGCGGTGGGGCGGAATTGGCGCAGACGGAAGCGCCAATTCCGGATGCGGCGTCGAATGGATGGGTTCATATGACGATTCCCATTCCCGCCTCGACCCCCGGCATTGGCAGCACCATCGGTCTTTACTTCAAAAAATATAGCAGTGGTCCCAATGGCCCATTTAGCGGAACGGCGGCTTATTGGATAGATAACGTTGTCTTTGACGGCGCAAAAGCAATACCGCCCTCGCCGACCATGAGTATCTCAAAACCTGTTCCAGGGCTGAATATCGTGAATAACTCCGGCGGTGGGTATGATCGTGAAAGCCTGGCGACATACAATTTTAATTATACTTGGGTCAATCAACCCGACCCGGTTACTTATGCCATGAATATCGCAGCGTTTCCTGGCGTCAAATATTCGGGTTACGATGCGCGCATTTATCTGATACCTAATGCGGCCGCGACTGAGGCTGAACCAGATTGGGTGGAGCAATACCTGGCAATGGTCAGCGTTTCCCTGAGCGCTGGCGGCCAGGCTTACGTGACCATCGGGTGCAAGAATTCCCAGCCGAACTCCGGGAATGGCGATCTTTATGATTCGACCAATCCAACATTCCAAACCACCAACTCCCCGGTGGTGGGCCAATGGAGCTTTACGTTCAGCAATAACACCAACATTCTGGTCACGGCGCCCGACGGTGAATCCACCAACTGGATATTGCCGCTCTTGACGTCCGACGAACTCTCGAGCGAGTTCGGCCCAGACATGGTGGTTTATTTTGGCGGTTATAACAACGGCTCGGCCAATAACGGCCAGCGGGTGGTCTTCAACAACGTGGCCATTACCAATGGCTCCACTACGTTGCTTTATGATAACTTCCTGGCCGACACACAAATAGATTATGTGTTAACCGGCGGCAGCACGTGGGTTCAGGCTTCCGATGGCAGCAAGCCCGAATCCGAATACCTGGTTCTGACCAACACAACCACCAAGTATTATGTGGATTGGACGGTGCCGGCGACCGGATTCTATCTGGAAACAAACTACTCGTTGACTGCTCCCGGCGGATGGTCCACGAACAATCCTGGGGTGAGCTGGGCGCAGTTTGGTGACCACTTCCACGCGGAACTGGATGTAACCAACCTGCCGGCCGGCGGAGATTTGTTCTTCCGCCTCAACAACACACCGACTCAGTAAACGCGGTACGACAAGTATTCTGAAACAAGAACTGCAAACATTCCAGGGGGTGCTGGCCCGCTAATGGGTTGGCACCCCTTGAGTTGCGATAGAGCAGGTTGCATTGTAAGAATTTAGAAAGTATAATAGACTGTGAAAAGCCAGCACTTATGAAATCACACAGGGTCGTTCCTTTTTCAGGCCTTCATACGGCCAGAGTTCGTCGCGGGGCCGGGACCGGTGGTTTTACCTTGATTGAGCTCCTGGTGGTTATTGCCATTATTGCCATACTGGCGGCGATGATTCTGCCTGCGCTCCAGAAGGCCAAGGAACGTGCCCAAGGTGTCTATTGCATGAACAATACCCGGCAGATTATGCAGGCGTGGCAGGTGTATGCCAGCGAAAACAACGATTATCTGGCACCAAACGACTTTTATTCCGGCAACGGAGCCCCTCCTCAAGCCTACTTTGGTCCAAGTAAGAAACAATTGAATTGGGTTGGCGGGGGCATGGACAACGTAGCCGGCAATCATGAGGCGACGAACCTCACGATGCTCACCACGTGGGCAGCGCTTGGGCCTTACAATCCGAATCCAGGAACCTATCATTGTCCTTCTGACATCAGTGTCGTGCAGGGCATAGGCGAGCGGGTGCGCAGTGTGTCCATGAATTCAGCCGTCGGCACTATTTGGAATACCGCTCAGAATCCGGCACCCTTGAAAGGGGATGCGCTTGGCAGCACATGGCTGACCGGCGGTTGGAGTGGAACCTGGCCCAATAATTCGGCATGGCAAACATTCAACAAGCTGCCAGGCATTAGAAGGCCGTCGGATCTTTGGGTGATTTTGGACGAAAATCCCTACAGCATCAATGATCCGTCGTTCTGCGTGGCTTTGGGACAGCCGGATTCGAGCGGCAACCCGACTTATAAATCACAGATCATCGACATACCCGGCAGTTACCACAACAATGGCTGCGGTATGGCCTTCGCCGACGGTCATTCCGAAATCCACAGATGGCTGGGAAGCGTTATCCAAAGCGCCACTGCTGACAATCAACCCATTAAATCCAGTGACACCGCCTCTCTTGCAGATTTGTTTTGGTTACAGGTACATACCACTTGGCTGAAGAATTGATGGTGCGTGTTCCGCGCTTTTGTCTTTTTCGACAACTCCCGCCGATTCATCCTGGCGGGAGTTTTTGCAATTGTTATCATCAGGGTGTCGGTTTTCAGTTGAAAAACTTAGGCCAACACACAGGCCAACAAACCGATTCGCACGGATAATCTGGTCAACCAGTTTCGGAATCCGAGTTGTGGCCCGCACAATTTGACCGATACCAATTCTGGTAATTACGATACGACCTACAAAATAAGGGAGACAAACAGATATTTCATGATGGGATGCAAATCCGGCGGCTGCCGACACGGGCAATGACTGCAACGGAGCTTGCGTTGGCCGGGCCTTTGCGGGTAAAAAATCGCGTGTCACAAAAGACCTTTCTTGCACGAATACCCCTTCGTGGACGAAGGCGGGCAGTCTGGCAAGGTGGCTTGATCGTTCTCTTTGTCTTCTTGGCCTACCTGCCGGCACTGCGGGGGCAATTTATTTGGGATGATGATAATTACGTCACCCACAATGCCCTGTTACACTCGCTGAAAGGGCTGTGGCAGATCTGGATGGAGCCGGGTGCCACGCCGCAGTATTACCCGCTGGCGTTCACAAGTTTCTGGGTGGATTATCACCTGTGGGGATTAAATCCGCTGGGCTACCACCTGACCAACGTCCTGCTCCAGGCGCTCAACGCCATCCTGCTATGGGCGGTCTTGCGCCGGCTGCAGGTGCCGGGGGCGTGGCTGGCGGCCGCCCTGTTTGCGGTGCACCCGGTGAATGTGGAATCGGTGGCGTGGATCACCGAACGCAAGAACGTGCTGGCGGGCTTTTTTTTCCTGAGTTCGGCGCTGGCCTGCCTGGAGTTCTGGCTGCCGGAGCCGGAGCCGCTGGCGGAGGGTGTGGCGGGCCGTTCTTCCATCACAGGGGGATTGGGGCGGTGGAGATGGTATGGCCTGGCGTTGTTGTTTTATGTTTGCGCGTTGCTGGCGAAGACGGCGACGGTGGGGCTGCCGGCGGTCATTTGGCTGATGGTGTGGTGGCGCCGCGGCAAGGTTGGGTGGCGTGGGATGAGCCGGCTGGTCCCGTTTCTGGGGGTGGGGGTGGTGCTGGGGCTGATGACGGTGTGGGTGGAAAGGCACTTTGTGCACGCGGTGGGGAGCGAATGGGCATTTTCATTGCCGGCGCGGTGCGTAATCGCGGGTCGGGTGCTGTGGTTTTATCTGGGCAAACTGATCTGGCCAAATCCGCTGATGTTTGTCTATCCGCGGTGGGACATAGCTGCGGCGCAACCGCAGGCGTATCTGCCGGTTGTGGCGTGGGTGGTGGTGCTGTTGATATTGTGGTTGAACCGGAAGGGGTGGGGACGGCCGGTGCTGGTGGGGCTGGTATATTTTGTGGTGATGTTGTTTCCGGTGCTGGGATTTTTCAACGTGTATTATTTCCGGTATTCCTTTGTGGCGGATCATTTTCAGTATCTGGCGGGGATAGGGCCGTTGACGCTGGTGGGGGCGGGGATGCGGCGGTGGCTGGGAAGATTCCAGGAGTGGGGAACGGCGCTGAGTGGAGCGCTGTTGGGGGTGCTGGGTGTATTAACGTGGTTACAATGCGGGACGTTTACCAACATGGAAACCCTCTGGCGCACAACTCTCGCCCGGAATCCAAACACCTTCATGGCCCACAATAACCTGGGCCTCTTGCTCGATGACGAGGGCCATATTGACGAAGCAATGGAACATTATCGAGCGGCCATCCGGATCAATCCAAACGCTTACGAAGCACTGGACAATCTGGGAGTTGCTCTCGCTGCCAGTGGTCAGCCGGATGAAGCGATCGAAGATTATCGCAAGGCCATCCAAATCAATCCGAATTTCTTCGAGGCGCTGAACAACCTGGGCAACGCACTCCTCGCCAAGGGCCAACGGGATGAAGCGATTGAGAATTATTACAAAGCCCTCCAGATTAAACCGGATTTTTTCGAGGCGCTGAACAACTTGGGCAATGCTTTTGCCGGTGAACGGAGGTTTGATGAAGCCATCGGTTGCTATCGCCAAGCCCTTCAAATCAAGCCGGATTCCTCCGACGCGCTGAACAATCTGGGCAATGCCCTCATGGCCAGGGGCCGGTTGGGCGAAGCAATCGAGAACTATCACAAGGCCATTCAGATTAATCCAAACTTCTCCGAAGCGCTGGACAATCTGGGCAACGCCCTTGCCGCCGAGGGCCGGTGGGATGAAGCGATTGGGAATTATCGCCAGGCGCTTCGAGTCAATCCGAGTTACTCCGACGCGTTAAACAATCTGGGCAACGCCCTCGCTGCCGAGGGTCGGTTGGGCGAAGCAATCGAGAACTTTCGCAAAGCAATCCAGGTCAATTCAAATCGTCCCGAAACATTCTATTCCTGGGGCATGGCATTGGAGCAATTGGGCCGCAGCCGGGAAGCCGTTGACCAATACCGGGAGGCACTAAGATTGAATCCCAACCTGACCGGGGCGTTGAACAATCTGGCTTGGGTGCTGGCCACCAGTCCTGACGACCACCTTCGCAACGGAGTCGAGGCAGTTCGCCTGGCCGAGCGCGCGTGCGAGCTGACACAATACGGCCAACCTTTGTTCATCGGTACGCTGGCGACCGCTTATGCCGAAGCCGGCCGATTCCCGGAAGCGGTGGCCGCGGCGGAGAAGGCGGAGCAACTCGCCGCCACAGCCGGTAGCGAGAGGCTGGCCAGGAAAATCCGGGAACTTCTGGAACTTTACCGCGCCGGCAAACCCTATCGTGAGCCAGTCTCTATCAGGCAAGGAATGCGGCCAGCGTTGCAGGTTTAACCAAAGACTGCTTCTTCATACACCTTACCCTCAATAGCACCGCGCGGAAGCAAAGTGCAGCCGTAGCCGCGCAAATCAATTTTGCGCTGGCCCGGACGCGCGTGGTAATCACAGCGGCGCAACGCCGGATGCGGTGTGAATCGGGGTGATCCCTTTAATGAATTCCGGGTCGCTCAGGCTCAATGAGCGGGGGTCGTTCAACAGGGTTTGCATGGCCTTGCTGGCTGCCGGCCGAGTAACGAGCCGGCCGGCCCAGAGCATCCACCAGGTCCACTTCGGCTGTTTCTTCAGCACGGCCAATGTCGGTGGGGGTCCGACTTCGGCCAGGGCAATCGGCTTTCCACCCGCCAGTTTGAGCAGGTCGCGGTAGTAGGATTGCTGGAAGTCGCCATGGTAAACGTCCAACGCTGCGATGTCGAAATAATTCCGGCCGGGAAAGAAATCGGCGAACTCCCGTTCCGGTGTGCTGGGCCGGTCCACGCTCCAGACCCAGATCAGGTTGTTGAGGTGGTGATCATTTACAAGCCGGTCGAATAACTGGCGGTAAAGCGAAGTGGTGCCGCGTGCTCCCCGCCGTCCACCCCACCAGAACCAATCCCCGTTCATTTCATGGTACGGCCGCCAAAGCACGGGAACATGCGCGTCGCGAAGTTGCTCAAGATAGCCGGCGATGACATCCACCTGTTCACACCAGTGTTTGTTAAGCGCCGTTCCCGGCGCGATGAGTTCATTCCACTGCGCATCGGTCAATTGACCTCGCACACTGGCCAGGCGGTTGGTCGGTGCGCCCCGACGCGGCAGGAACGTGACCGGTTCGTCCGCAGTTGGCGGCACGGCGTGCCAGCACAGGGTAATGATAGCGCCGTTTGTATATTGCCGCTCGACCTCAGCAATGATTTCAGGCCGGGCGGCCGCCGCATCTTTGTCGCCGGGTGCGGCGAACCCGAAATCCTGGCCGAAAACAGCCGGGGTCTTGCCCCAAGCCGCGGCCGCCCGCCGGCTGAATGCGTCACGCGTGTTCGGGAAATTATGCTGGCCGGTGAGCGTGCGTTTGCCGGAAAGGCTGTGCAAGTATTTCA
>Ga0335078_10011725_pt1 | contig 13000 bp, 16 predicted proteins | sample Lox_Sample_32_FD_206711 | JGI IMG/M metagenome (GOLD analysis project Ga0335078, IMG submission 206711) | Soil microbial communities from Loxahatchee National Wildlife Refuge, Florida, United States - Lox_Sample_3.2 | ecosystem: Environmental > Terrestrial > Soil > Wetlands | place: USA... | reverse complement strand
AAGGCCGCGTGATCTTCCTGGCCAGCGTCACCCTGCACGTGATCGCCGCCCTGTTCTGGCTCGGAGGGATGATCTTCCTGGCCGTCGTCGGCGCACCGGTCCTGCGACGCGTCGAGCCCGCCGCGTTACGCGCCCAGGTGTTCAACGAACTCGGCGTGCGCTTCCGCGCCGCGGGCTGGATCGCCATCGGAATCCTCGTCGCGACCGGCCTCGTGAACCTCCACTACCACGGCGTGCTGGCTTGGGAGGTGTTGCGCCAGGGCGGATTCTGGCGCACCCGCTTCGGCACCGCGCTCGCCGTGAAGCTGGCGGCCGTGGCCGTGATGCTGGTTCTCCAGGCCATCCACGATTTCGTGGACGGCCCCCGGGCGGCCCGAGCCGAGCCCGGCTCACCGGAGGCGGCACGACTGCGGCGGCGAGCGGCCCTGCTGGCCAGGATCAACGCGCTCGTGGCCCTCGTCCTCATCGTCGCCGCCGTGCGGCTGCCACGTTCGTGACCAAGGTGACACCATGACGACAGTCACGCGACATCATCGCGCGAATTGGCTGTCCCTGGCTGTCGCGGTTCTGCTCCCCGGTTGCGCCAATCAGTCCGGTCGGGCCCCCGTGCCGCCCCATTACGACTGGCCCGACGGCTTCGCGTACCGCGTCGGGATCACGACGGATTCCACCGTGAACGGCCATCCTTCGATCCGGGACGAGGTCACGAAGCTGGTCCGCTTCGAAGTGCGCAACGAACGCTACGCGGTGTGGAACGACAGCGTCTCGAAGAGCCGCGCCGAAGCCGGGCAGGCACCGCAATCGGGCCAGCTGGTGCCGGCCGACACGGTGCGCTTCTTCGTTCGGCTCTCGCGCTACGGCGCGGTGGCCGACGTGCAGCCCGACTGCGACCCGTCGGTGGCGGCGTGCTTCGGCGTGCTTCCCTCGGCGCTGCAGATCGAGCTGCGCCGCGTGATTCCTCGCCTGCCGGTGTGGTGGCCGCCCAGAGGACACGCGTGGGCGGACACGCTGCGGTTCGACGACCTGAACCGGCCCGGCGGCCTGCGGGGCGGCGTGATCACGGTGTCGCGGGACGCGCGCGATACGGTGGTGGCCGGGCGGCCGTTCTGGCGGCTGGTGTGGCGGTCGGAGAGGGTGGACGCGCTCGCGTTCGCCGGAACGTATCTGCAGCTGCCGAAGGTGACTGAGATCGGGGAGGTCCTGGTGGACAAGCGGACGCTGATGCCCGCCCTCGCGACGTGGATCGGCGCGCTGACCACGCCGGCGGCGGCCACGTCGTGGCGCGGCAGCGCCCGGCTCCTGGGCAGCGTCTTCGACTCGACTCGGGTGAGGCCATGAACGATTCGGCGGCCGTGGTGCTCGAGCGCCTGCTGGTGGCGCTGATGATCGGCATCCTCATCGGCCTCGACCGCGAGCGGGCCGAGGTGCGCAAGGCGCGGCAGATCTTCGCGGGCGTGCGCACGTTCCCGCTCGTGGCGCTGGCCGGGGCGATCCCGGTGCTGCTCGTGGACCGGGTCGGGCCGCTGCTCCTGGCGATGAGCCTTCTCGCCATCGCCGCCATCGCGGTGGTGTCGTACGTCCGCTCGTCGGCGAGCGGAGACATCGGCGCCACGACGGAGGTCGCGGCGGTGGCCACCTTCCTCCTCGGCTCGCTGGCGGGCGCGGGCGAGCTGGTGGTGGCGGGCGCCTGCGGTGTGGCGGTCGCGGTCCTCCTGGTGGCGAAGCCCAAGCTGGAGAGTTTCTCGCGCGCCCTGACGCCAGAGGAGCTGACCGCCGCGCTGGAGCTGGCGGTCATCACGGTGATCGTGCTGCCGCTGCTGCCGAACCGGGGCTACGGACCGTGGCACGTCTTGAACCCGCGCGAGATCTGGCTCGTGGTGGTGCTGGTGACGGCGCTCTCGTTCGTCGGGTTCGTCGCGATGCGGCTCCTGGGCGAGCGGCGCGGGATGCAGGTCACGGGCGCGGTGGGCGGCCTGGTGTCGAGCACGGCGGTGACGATGGCGATGGCGGCTCGATCGCGCAGCGAAGAGGGCCTGTCGCGTGCGGCTGCCGCGGCCGCCGTCGTCGCCTCGTCCATCATGCCGCTGAGGATGGCGGTGCTCGCCGGAGCGGTGAACGCCGGCATTCTGCCGCGCCTCCTGCCGGTGGTCGGGGCGATGTCGCTCTCGGGACTGGTCGCCGCGTGGGTGCTCTCGCGCCGCAGGCCGGACGAAGCGGCCGAGTCCGCGGCGGGAATCCGTAACCCGTTCAGCGTCATGGCGGCGTTGAGCTTCGCGGCGATCTACGGAGTCGTGCTGCTGGTGGTGCGCGGGGCGGGGGAGTACTTCGGTGCGGGCGGAACCTACGCGGCGGCCAGCCTCTCGGCGCTCGCGGACGTGGACGCGGTCACGATTGCGTTTTCGCGTTCAGGGCCGGGGCTCACGGCCTGGCAGGTGCCCGCGGCGGCCGTCGCCGTGGCCGCGGTGACGAACACCCTGGTGAAGCTGGGGATCGGCGTGGGCATGGGGGCCGGGAAGTTCCGGCGCTACATGGCGGTCTCGCTGGCCGCCATGGCGGTGGCCGGCGCCGCGGCGGGGGTCGTCGTCTACCTGGCGGTCTGACGCCTCCGTCGCCGGTCGCCGGCTAGCGGTTCTTCGGATCGTCGGCGTCCCACAGGCCCGTCATGTCCATCTGCCAGCTCGCCGTCCGGCGCTCCGGCGGCAGGTTCGCCCGGTACATGATCACCTTGGCGCGCTCGAGGGTGATGAGCCCGCCCTCGATCATCGCGTCGATCTCCGGCAGGATCGCCGTGATCTTCTCCTCCGTCTCGACGCATTCGACGACGATCGGCAGGTCGAGCGAGAGCACCTCGATCCGGTCGGTCCTGAGGTGCGCGGTCGCGCCGAACCCCATCACCGCCCGCATCACCGTGGCGCCGGCGTAGTGCCGTTCCCGCAGCAGCTCGACGATGGCCTCGTAGAGCGGCTTGCCGTGGTACTTGTCGCGCTCGCCGATGTGGATGCGCATCAGGACGCGTTCGCCCTTCAAGCCGTGCATGGGCTAGAGCCTCCGTCTGAGATCGAGGACTTCCTTCGCCAGGCCGATGCCGACGAACGTGGCCGCCAGCGACAGCACCACGCTCAGGCCCACGTACCACGCCGCGCGATGATAGTCTCCCTCCTCGATCAGCGCGACGCTCTCGTAGCTGAAGGTCGAGAAGGTCGTGTAGCCGCCGCACAGGCCCGCCGTCAGCAGCGCCCGGATCTCCGGCCCGATCGCCGGCGTCGCCAGGGCGTAGCGGACGAGGAAGCCGAGGACCAGCGACCCCGACACGTTGATGGCGAGCGTGCCCACGGGGAAGGTGGAACCGGTCTTCTGCTGGATGAGGGTGCCGAGGAGAAAGCGGATGACGCCGCCGGCGGCACTTCCGATCGCTACCCAGACGTACAGAGGCACAAAAAAGGACTCCCGCCCACGTCGAGTCAGGTAGGAGTCATCAGCGAGAGGCTCGCGGTTCAGGGTGAACTCCATCACCCCGCGGCGTGGGCCGCGCCAGCTTCGTCTTCTCCCTGAAATCTAGCACCCGCCGCAAGCCCGACGCCTCGGCGCTAGTACGCCCTCACGTCCCGGATCTGGTCCAGGCGCACCACCATCCGCTCCCCGCTGTCACGGCGGCGGGCCTCCAGGTACTGCGTGCCGCCCTCCCGGTACCAGGTGCGGGGCTGCACCTCGACGGGCCCCTGATCCAGTACGAGCTGCACGAGTCCCCGGAGGATGATGGCGGCTTCGAGCTTGTTTTGGACGTGGCGCGAGAGGGGGCCGGTGCTCGTGGAAGGGGTCACGGCATCGAGGGCCATAGAGCTCGTCTCCCTGCCTTGGTCCGTGCTGAGGGGGCGTCGCGACGCCGCGGATATTGCAATAGATACGCGCGAGCCGTCGGTGAGGTTGGTCACCGCGCTCCCTGGTCCTTCGGGGCGGGCGGCCGGCTTCGGCACGCCTCGCGCCTCGCGGCGGGCACACTATACTTCCCCTCGATGCTCCGCCTCGCCGTGGCCCAATTCAAGCCTGCCAAGGGCGAGTACGCCACGAACATCAGGCGGCTCGGCAGCGTGTTCGCGCAGGTGGCCGAGTGGCCGGCGCCCCCCGACCTGCTGGTGCTGCCCGAAGGCGCCGTGACCGGCTACCTGCTCGAAGGCGGGGTGCGGGAGCTCGCCGTGACGGCGGGCACGCTACTGGACGATCTGGCGGCGCAGCATCAGCTGGCGGGCGCCCCACCGCTGGACCTGGTGATCGGCTTCTACGAGCGCTGGCGCGACCGCCTCTACAACTCGGCCGTCTACGCCTCCCTCGGCGGCGCCGAACCCCGGATCGTGCACGTGCACCGCAAGGTTTTCCTGCCCACCTACGGCGTGTTCGACGAAGAGCGGTTCGTGGACGCGGGCCACGAGATCGGCGTCTTCGACACGCGCTGGGGGAAGGCGGCGATCCTCATCTGCGAGGATGCCTGGCACTCCTTCCCGCCGACAGTGGCGGCCCTGCGCGGCGCCCAACTCGTGATCATCCCGTCCGCTTCCCCCGCGCGTGGCGTCGCGCCCGCCGGCGAAGTGATCGCGCGACCCGCGAACGTCTCGCGCTGGGAGCGCATCGCGCGGGACGTCGCCGAGGAGCACGGGGTCTGGGTGACCGTCGCCCAGCTGGTGGGATTCGAGGGCGGCAAGGGCTTCGCCGGCGGGTCCGTCGTCGTCTCGCCCCGCGGCGAGGTGGTCGCGCGCGGGCCGCTCTGGGATGAGGCGCTGGTCGAGGCCGAAGTGGACCTGGGCGAGATCGTGCGGGCCCGCGCCGATCAGCCGCTCCTCGCCGACCTGGAGACGCACCTGCCGCACCTCCTGGAGTCGCTCGAGAAGCCCGTCACGGCGGGCGCGACGTGGGACAAGGGGACGGGCGGCGCGCGGGCGGCGGCGCCCCCTTCGCCCGCGCTCAAGGCGCCGCGCACTGCCGCGGCCGCGGGCGACCCGCTCGCCATGGACTGCGCGCTGGCCGAGCGCTGGCTGGTGGAGTTCCTGCGCGAGGAAGTGCGGCAGCGGCGGGGCTTCGAGCGGGCGGTGATCGGGCTCTCCGGCGGCGTGGACAGCGCGGTGACGGCGTTCCTCGCGGCGAAGGCCCTCGGCCCGGAGAACGTCTGGGGCTTCATGCTGCCCTACCGGACGTCGAGCCCCGAGAGCCTGGCGCACGCGCAGCTCGTGGCGGAGGCCCTCGGCATCCACTCGCGCACGGTGGACATCACGGCGGCGGTGGACGGCTACGTCGGCCAGGCGGAGCCGGAGGCGGACGCGCAGCGGCGCGGCAACGTGATGGCGCGGGTGCGGATGATCGTCCTGTTCGACCAGGCCACGAAGCTGGACGGGCTGCCGCTCGGCACCGGCAACAAGACGGAGCGCCTGTTCGGCTACTTCACCTGGCATGCGGACGACTCGCCGCCCATCAACCCGCTCGGCGACCTGTTCAAGACGCAGGTGTGGGCGCTGGCCCGCCACCTCGGCGTCCCGCAGGCGATCGTGGACAAGCCCGCCACCGCGGACCTCGCACGCGGGCAGACCGACGAGGGCGACCTGGGCATCTCATACGCGAAGGCCGACCGGATCCTGGCCGCGCTGCTGGCCGGCGTGAAGCCGCCCGAGATCGCGCGCCTGGGCTACGGCGACGACGAGGTGGCGCTGGTGGCGCGCCGCCTCTCCTCGACGCACTGGAAGCGGCGGCTGCCCACGGTCGCGATGGTGAGCCCCACCGCGATCGGCGAGTCGTACCTCCGCCCCGTGGACTACTGACGATGGAGGGCCGCCCGCCCCGTCTTTCCCACACGACGGTCGCCGAAGTGATGATGCCGCACATGGCGAACCACCTGGGGAACGTCCACGGCGGCGTGATCCTCGGCATGCTCGACCGCGTGGGCGCCGTGAGCGCGATCCGCCACTCGCAGCGCATCTGCGTGACCGCGTCGGTGGACCGGGTGGACTTCCGCGAGCCCATCCACCTCGGCGAGCTGGTGACGATGTACGCCAGCGTGAACTACGCGCACCGCACCTCGATCGAGGTCGGCGTGCGCGTGGAGGCGGAGAACCTGCTCACCGGGGTCCGGCGCCACACCAACACCTGCTACCTGACGTTCGTGGCGCTCGACGACGCCGGCCGTCCGGTGGCGGTGCCGCCCGTGCTGCCCGAGACGGACGACGAGCGGCGGCGTTACGGGGAGGCCGAGGAGCGGCGCGCGCAGAGGCTCGCGGCGCTCGACCGGAGGGAGAAGCGGTGACCATCGAGCCGGAGCGGGTGGTCCTGGTCCTGTCCGGCGGCGGGATGAAGGCGATGGCGCAGGTGGGCGTGCTGCGCGCGATGGAAGAGGTGGGCCTCAAGCCCGCGGAGGTGGTGGGCACGTCGGCCGGCGCCCTGGTGGGCGCGCTGGTGGCCTCCGGCCTCTCGTACGAGGAGATCGTGCCGCGGGTCTTCGCGGTGGGGCGCCACGAGCTGGCCGCGCTCGCCCGCTGGACGGTGCTGGCGCGCGGCCTCAGCGCTCCCAGCGTCCTCAAGCCGCAGCCGGTGCGCTCGCTCCTGGCGCGGCTGCTGCCGGTGCACGCGTTCGCGGCGCTTCGCATTCCCCTGCGCGTGACGGCAGTGGATGCCGACACGGGCGAGCTGGTGGTGTTCGGCGCGGGCGGCCGCAGCGACTGCACCGTCGTCGAGGCGGTGACGGCCTCCATGTCGCTCCCGGTCTATCTGCCGCCCGCGACGGTCGGGGGCCGCCGCTACGTGGACGGCGGCCTGCTCTCGGTGCTGCCGCTGGACGTGGCCGCGCTCATACCGGCCGACGTCGTGGTGGCCGTGGACGTCGGGCCGGTGGCCGCCGCGCCTCCCGCGGGTACGCAGCTGGGGCCCGCGCTGCTCGCCGCGCACGACCGCGCCATGGCGGTGGTCATGGCCGCGCAGCGCGCGCGCGCCGTGGCGGAGTGGAGGGCGGCCGGGCGCCGGCCGCCTCTCGTCCTGGTCGAGCCGGACGTGGACCCGCACGGCACGTTCGCGTTCGACCGGACGGCGGAGTTCATCGAGGCCGGGTACCGCGCGGGCCACGCGGCGCTCGCTGGGGGCACGGGCGCACGGGGGCACCGGGGCACGGCGGTCCGCGGCGCGGCCCGGGGCTGACGGTGACCGACATCAAGGTCTTCACGGTCGAGCGCGCCAACAGCGCGCTGCCGCTCGTCCGGCGCATCGTCGCCGATATCGTGGCGGAGCATCCGCGCTGGAAGGACCTCGTCGGCCGCTACGAGCTCGCCGCCGCCGGGGCGCGGCCGGAGTGGGGCGAATCCGAGGAGCAGCTGGCGCTGCGCCGGGAGATCGACGCCGTCGCCGAGCGGATCAACGGATTCGTGGACGAGCTGAGCGCGATCGGGTGCGTGCTCAAGGGCTTCGAGGACGGGTTGGTGGATTTCTACGGCCAGCAGGACGGCCGGCTGGTGTTCCTGTGCTGGCGCCTGGGGGAGGACGAGGTGAAGCACTGGCACGAGCTCGACACCGGGTTCGCCGGCCGGCAGCCCATCACCCCCGAGTTCGTCGCTACCGAGGAGGAGCCAGGCTCGTGAGGATCGGCGTGCCGTTTCTGGCCGCGCTGCTCGTGGCGGGATGCGCGCACCGCTGGCCGGCCCCCGAGGCCATCCACCCGCAGCCGGACCGGCCGTACAGCCAGGCGGTGCGGATCGGGCGCACGTACTACTTCGCCGGCAAGATCGGCGTGACGGATTCGACCCGCGCCCTCGCCACCGGCCGGACGGCGGCCGAAACGCGGAACGTGCTCGAATCGTTCAAGGCGCTTTTCGCGGAGCAGGGACTGACGCTCGACGACGTGGTGCAGGCCACCGTCTACCTGGCCGACATCGCGGACTACGGCGAGATGAATCGCGTGTACGCGGAGTACTTTCCGGCGAATCCCCCGGCGCGGGAGACGGTCGCCGTGAGTGGCATTGTGAACGGCGGGCGGGTGGAGATCTCGTTCATCGCCATGCGGAGACGGAGGTAGCCGGATGCTGCGCTTCTTTCATTGGATCGGCATCGCCGTGTGGCTCGGTGCCCAGCTCACGTTCATGGTATGGGGCCCGCTGACCAAGGAGGCCAGCCTGGAGGCGTGGGCCCACACCTGGAAGACCCTCGCCCGGGTGCAGGGGCTGCTGATCGCCCCGGCGGCCGCGCTGGCCACCATCACGGGCATCGTGATGACGATGCAGCTCGTCGGCCAGCACGTTGACGAGACGCCGCCGCTCGAGCTGATGCAGGGTTTCGGGGTCCTGGCGGGCGTCGCCGCGGTCGCGCTGGTGACGCCGCTCGCGAACCGCGTGGCGTACTTCGCGCAGCTGAGCCTCGAGAAGGGGCAGAAGGACCCGCGCGCGGACCGGGCGCGCCGCTTCCTCGCGCTGGCGGCGTCGCTGGTCGGCGCCTGCGTCATCGTCGCGCTCTACTTCGGAGCCCAGGCTCCGCGGATGCTGCCCTAGGTCCCGGGCCGTCAGCGGCTTCGGTTGGCGCGGTACCAGTCGCAGTAAGCGCGCACCGGACATTCGCCGCACTTCGGGGCTCTCGCCGTGCAGACGAGGGCCCCGAGCTCCATCAGGGCCTGGTTGAAGCTCCACGCGGTCTTGCCGCGCCTGGGTTGCATCGCCGATGCGGTCGCCCGGACCTCCTTCCCCGTCGTGCAACTGAACACCCTGCCGAGGACGCGCCGGACGTTGGTGTCCACGGCGGCGGCCGGCCTCTCGTATGCGAACGTGGCGACGGCGCCGGCGGTGTAGGGGCCCACGCCGGGCAGCGCGTCGAGTTCCCGGGGGTCGGAGGGCAGCGAGCCGGCGTGGTGACGCACCACCTCGCGGGCGAGCCGGTGAAGATTAGCGGCGCGGCGATAGTAGCCGAGTCCCTCCCACGCTTCGCGCACGGCGCGGGGCCTGGCCCGGGCCAGGGTCGCCAGGTCCGGATACCGCTTCAGGAAGCGCGGGTAGAAATCGAGCACCCTCGACACCTGCGTCTGCTGCAGCATGAACTCGGAGACGAGCACGCGGTACGGGTCGCGCGTGCGGCGCCACGGCAGGTCGCGGCCCGCGGTGCGGAACCACGCGAGGAGCTTGCGCCTGAAGGCGGCGGTATTCTTCGGGGTGGACTGGGGGAACATTGGAGGCGAATATACGCCGGGTGTAGGGGTTAGGGTTTAGGGTGTCGGCCTCGCCGCGCATGTCCCTATACCCTACACCCATCACCCTACACCCTGGCTCAATGGACCAGCTCACCACCACAGCCGAGCTCCCGATCCCCGTCAACGCCGCGCGCGCCGTGGCGCGTCCGGTGCTGTCGTCGCTCGAGAACGTCGGGCGGTTCGGCGTGATGCTCGTCGAGCTGGTGCGCGCGCTCCCCGAGTGGCGGGCGTGGCTGCCGCGCACGATCGAGCAGTGCCAGCAGGTCGGCTACGGCAGCCTGTTGATCGTCGTCCTCACGGCGGCCTTCGCGGGCGGCGTGGCGGCGTTCCAGGCGGGCTACCAGTTCACCGGCAGCATTCCGCTCTACCTCCTCGGCGCGGTCATCGCCGAGAGCGTCATCCTCGAGCTGGGGCCCGTGATGACGGGCCTGCTGCTGGCGGGCCGCATCGGCGCGCGCTACGCGGCCGAGCTGGGGACGATGCGCGTCACCGAGCAGATCGACGCGCTGGAATCGCTCGGCCGCAATCCCGCCTCGCACCTGCTGCTGCCGCGCGTGCTCGCAGGGCTCGTCATGCTACCGGCCCTGGTGGTGGTGGCCGACGCGACGGGCATGGCCGCGGGCTGGCTCGCCGCCAAGCAGTCCATCCACATCACCAACGCGGACTTCGTGTACGGCACGCAGCGCTTCTTCCGCACCTTCGACCTGTGGTACTCCGTGATCAAGGCGGAGGCGTTCGGCGCGGTGGTGACGATCATCCCGTGCTACGTGGGCTTCGAGGCGCAGGAGGGCGCCGAGGGCGTGGGCCGCGCGACGACGGCGGCGGTCGTCACTTCGTGCGTGCTGATCCTGCTCCTCGACCTGCTGCTCGCCAAGCTGCTGCTCTGACCGTGATCGAGCTCCGGAACGTCCACAAGAAGTTCGGCCGCCACGTGGTGCTGGACGGCGTGGACTTCAGCGTCGCCGACGGGCAGACGGTGGCGCTGCTCGGCCCGTCGGGCAGCGGCAAGAGCGTGCTCCTCAAGCACATCATCGGCCTGATGCGCCCGGACCAGGGCGAGGTGGTGGTGGACGGCGAGTCCGTGCCGCAGCTCGGGCGCAAGGCGCTCGCCGCGCTGCGCGGCCGGATCGGCTACGCGTTCCAGACCGGCGCGCTGTTCGACTCGATGACGGTCTACGAGAACATCCGGCTCGGCATCACCGACGACGCGTGCTACCGCGACCGGGACTTCTGCCGCGGCCGCGTGTCCGAGTGCCTGCGGCTGGTGAACCTCACCGAGGACGTGGGCAAGCTGATGCCGGCGGAGCTGTCGGGCGGAATGCGCAAGCGCGTCGGGATCGCGCGCGCGATCGCCGGCAGGCCCAAGTATCTTCTGTACGACGAGCCGACGTCGGGGCTCGATCCGGTGAACGCGGACGCGATGGATGCGCTCATCGAGCGGCTCCAGAAGGAGCTGCACGCCACGAGCGTGGTGGTGAGCCACGACGTGCGCGGGTCGTTTCGGGTGGCCGACAAGATCGCGCTGCTGCACAACGGGCGGATCCGGGCCGTGGGGACGGCGGAGGAGTTCATGGCGGCGAAGGACAACGTGGTGCGCGAGTTCCTCGAGCGCGACGTGCAGTTCGCTGCGGAGGGCTGATGGAGCTGCGCTATCGGCGGGAAGCGGCCGTGGGCCTGTTCCTGATCGTCGCGACCGTGATCTTCGTGTTCGGCATGATCTGGCTGCGGGGCCGGTCGCTCAGGAGCGGCGAGCTGGTGCAGACCACGTTCTCCGACGTGGCGGGCCTCAAGGTTGGCGATCCCATCCGCACGTCCGGCGTCGCCGTGGGCCAGATCAAGGACATCCGCCTCTTGAAACCGGGCCAGGTCGTGGTGCTGATGGACCTCAAGGGTGGGCAGAAGCCCCGGAGCGACGCCCGCGCCGTGGTCCGCTCGCTCGACCTGTTCGGCGCGCAGTACCTGGACTACGACCCCGGCACGTCGGCCGAGCCGCTGGCCCCGGGCGCCGTCATCCCGGGCGAGCGGGAGAAGAGCGTGGCCGAGCTCGTCTCCGGCCTCACGGGGCCGGGTCGGGAGGCGCTGTCGAACGCCGGCCAGTTCCTCTCGCCGCAGAACGCCGAGGAGCTGCACAACCTGCTCGTGGACGCGCGTCACGCAGTGACCCAGGTCGGGAATTCGACCCAGGCGCCCTCCGACGAGGCGGCCCACGCGCTGCTCGCGCTGCGCGAGCTGCTGCAGCGGCTCGACCTGCTCGTGGGCAGCAGCGCGGCGCAGCAGACGGTGGACAACATGCGCGACGCGTCGCACAACCTCGCGGTGGCGACGGCGACCCTCCAGCGCACCAGCGTCTCGCTCGACTCGATCCTCGTGAAGATCAACACCGGGCGCGGGTCCATCGGGCGGATGGTGAACGACACCACACTGGTCGCCGACCTGCACTCCGCGAGCGCCGCGCTGACGGCCCTGCTGACCGACCTCAAGGCCCACCCGGGCCGCTACGTCAACGTGCACGTGTTCTAGCTTGCTGAAGCTCCTCTTCCTCGGCACCTCGGCGGCGCGGCCCACGGCCGAGCGCAACGTGAGCGCCCTGGTGCTGACGCGCGAGGGCGAGTCACTGCTGTTCGAGTGCGGCGAGGGCACGCAGCGCCAGATGATGCGCTACGGCGTGACCTTCGCGCTGAACGAGGTCTTCTTCACCCATTTCCACGGCGACCACTACCTCGGCATCATCGGCCTGGTGCGCACGCTCGGCCTGCAGGGCCGCACCGAGCCGATGCGGCTGGTGGGGCCCCGCGGGGCGGCGAAGCTGCTCGGCCAGGCGCTCGCGCTGGGCGTGGAGCGCGCGGTGTTCCCGGTGGAGGTCGTGGAGGTCGAGCCCGGCGAAGTCATTCCGCGCGCGGGTTACGAGCTACGGGTGTTCGCGGTGGAGCACGGCGGCGGCGCCGTGGGCTACGCGCTGGTCGAGGGCGAGCGGCTCGGGCGGTTCAACCCGGACCGGGCGCGCGAGCTCGGCGTGCCCGAGGGGCCGCTGTGGGGCAAGCTGCAGCGCGGGCAGACGGTGCGCCTCGACGACGGGCGCGAGGTGACGGCCGAGACCATCGTGGGCGCGCCGCGGCCGGGCCGCAAGCTCGTCTACTCGGGGGATACGCGGCCCTGCGCGGCGACCATCGAGGCGGCGGCCGGCGCCGACCTCCTGGTGCACGAGGCCACGTTCGGGGAGGAGGAGAAGGACCGGGCCCGGGAGACCGCCCACGCCACGGCGCGTGAGGCCGCGGAGGTGGCCCGGATGGCGGGCGTGAAGCGGCTGGTGCTGACACACCTGTCGGCCCGCTACTCGCGCGACCCGGCGACGCTGCTGGACGAGGCGCGGGGGGTGTTCGCCGAGACCGTCGTGGCCAAGGACGGGCTCGAAGTGGAGGTCCCGCTCCAGGACTAGGCAGGGCGCGGTGGGAGGCGGAAACACGCGCCAGGTTGAGGGAATGGCTGGGTCCGGCTAGGTTTCGGCCCGCACGGGGCTGTAGCTCAGCTGGGAGAGCGCCTGGATCGCACCCAGGAGGTCAGGGGTTCGAGCCCCCTCAGCTCCACTCGTTCAGCGCGGCGCTTGCACGCAACTTCGCGTCTCGCAACCGTCTTGGTCGTTGCCCCTTGGTGTAATTGGCAACACGCCTGACTCTGGATCAGGAGAGTCCTGGTTCGATCCCAGGAGGGGCAACTCCGGCAAGAGGCCGTAAGTCAAGCACTTACGGCCTCGCTTTTTTCAGCCTCCGTTGATGATGCGCATTGGGACGCGGTTCGTTCGAT
>Ga0335078_10011724_pt1 | contig 13002 bp, 11 predicted proteins | sample Lox_Sample_32_FD_206711 | JGI IMG/M metagenome (GOLD analysis project Ga0335078, IMG submission 206711) | Soil microbial communities from Loxahatchee National Wildlife Refuge, Florida, United States - Lox_Sample_3.2 | ecosystem: Environmental > Terrestrial > Soil > Wetlands | place: USA... | reverse complement strand
GTCAATCTGATTCGCCAAAAGGATTCTGCGCGGCAGGAAGCGCCGGCGTCCGCGCTGCCAAATTTTTTTATTGTGGGGGCTCCAAAGGCGGGAACAACATCGCTCTACCATTGGCTCTCGACACATCGCGATGTTTATATGAGCCCCGTGAAGGAGCCCTCGTATTTCTCACAGGAAACGCGGCTCGAAAACTTTGCCGCACGTTTCCAGCCGATGGTTCGCAAGCAAATGGCGGCAGTGCTAGCCGGGCTCAACAGAGGTGAGCTGGCGCGCAATGAGACGCGCGGCATTGTGGCGGAGTGGCACGACTATGTACGGCTGTTTTCGGGCGTCAGTGGGCAAAAGGCGATAGGAGAAGCCAGCGTTTTCTATTTGTGGTCGCAGACTGCGGCGCGGGCGATTGCCAGGCATCTGCCGGGTTCGCATATCCTGATGGTCCTGCGCGATCCGGCGGAACGCGTGTTTTCGCAGTATCTCCACTTCAGCTCTTTTGGCCATTCGTCTCTGCCCTTCCCTCGCTATCTGAAGATGTGCCTCGGGACGTATCGCGAGATCAATCCCTACTACCCGGCTCTGGAGCTGGGGTTTTACGCCCGCCAGGTGGAGCGCTACCTCGAAGCCTTTCCGGCGCGGCAGATTCGGATCTGGCTGTACGAAGACACCATCAGCGACCCGGCAAGATTTCACCGCGAGGTGCTGGAGTTCCTCGAGATCGATCCCGAGGGCGCAAGCGAGATTGCGCAACGCCACTTTGAAGTTCCAGTGCCCACGCATCCCGGAATGACGCATACATTGCGGCGCCTGGGGCTCTACGGCTTCGTACGCAACCTGCTCCCTGGGAGGCTGCGCGCGCGCATGCGTCCGGCCTTCTATCGAAGCCGGCGTGCAGTAAGCCTGCCGGCCGAAGAACGGGCATTTCTCGTGGATTACTACAAAGCCGACGTGAGCCGGCTGGAACGGCTGATCAGCCGCGATTTGAGCGCCTGGATGCGGGTCTAAGGCCTGTCTCCGTTTGCCGAGAATTGGCTTGCAATTCGCAAGTAACCTGTGCAAGTATGGCTTCGCTGCATAACCTTTCCCTATTTCCCATTTGGAGGCAATCGTGAAGAAGCTTTCCTTGCTGATCTGTGGCATGTTGTGCGCCGCCGCATCGCTGTCCGCCCAGCAACTCTCGCCGGCCGATCGCGACAAAGGCGTTCAATACCTGGAGCAAACCCGCGACGCCGTTGTGGCTTCGGTTAAGGGCCTCTCCGATGCGCAGTTGCACTTCAAGCCAGGCCTGGACCGCTGGTCGGTCGCCGAGTGCCTCGAGCACATCGCTCTCGCCGAAGACTTTCTCTTCATGAATGTGACGCAAAACGTGATGAAGGCCGGTCCCGGCGCTGCCGATCGTGACGTCGCGAAAATCGACGCCGGGGTTCTGATGATGATTCCCGACCGCAGCCACAAGGCCCAGGCGCCGCCGCAACTCGTGCCCACCGGCCGGTGGACTCCGGACGAGACCCTCAAGCATTTCCTCGCCAGCCGCCAACGAACCATCGAGTTTATGAAGAATACGCCCGATCTGCGCGCCCATGTCACCGACAGCCCGATGGGCCAGCCGCTCGACGCCTACCAATGGCTGCTTTTCATCGCAGCTCACAGCAAGCGCCACACCGAGCAGATTGAGGAAGTCAAGGCCGACCCCAACTTCCCAAAGAGCTGACGGAAAGCCTGTCCGCCACTGTCGCCAGGTGGGGCGGAAATCCGCTGCAAGCGAGGAGCCGTTGCCGCTCGATCCTAATGCCTGCTCGTCGCCCACAAGAAATCGGCCTCATTCTTGGGGATTCGCCGTAAACTGGGCAACAACGGAGGTCGTACCGTGGAAGATTGGAAGTTCACCCAGCAGGACCCTTCGGAAGCGCTCGCCCAACTGCACTTCTTCTCCATCAAGAAAAAGCACGCGCGCGGTGAGGTCGAGGCGCGCATCACCGTCAAGGAATTCGCCACCGCCAAAACCGCCGACATGAAGTTCTTTGCCGTGGCCGATATCGAGCTGAATCAGAGGTCCATGAAGTTTCAGCCCTGCGGATGGGCCGAGACCCTGATGGGCGCGCTCACCGAGTGCCTCCGCAATCTGCGCAAGTTCGAATACGATAGCCCGGAGCTGCCCCCGGCCGCTTCCGAAGACGGAGCGCAGCTTTAAGGGCTGTGTTAGGTGTTCGGATTAAGGTAGCGAGGAATCAAAACTCCTCAGGAGCATGGTGTCCAGGAAATCAAACGGATGGAGCAGAGGGCCCCTAACCGGAATTGCGGTATGCTGGATGGCCGAGGAGCATCCGGCCATGCGCAAGACGTTAATGGCCCTCAGCCTTCTATTTTTGCTGTGCGCGCTCGCCCGCGCCGCCAGCTTCGACTGCACGAAAGCAAAAACGGCCCAGGAAAAGACCATCTTTGCTTCGCCGGAGCTAAGCAAGGCCGACGATCAGATGGCCGCCGCCTACCATGCGTGGCTGGCCGCGGCGCCGCCGGATTGGGCTGACGGGATCCGCCACGACCAGCGGCTCTGGCTGCGCCTGCGCAGCACACGTTGCGCCACGGGTGCGGCGGACAACTCGGTTGCGAACTGCCTGAGGCAGGTTTATCGGCAACGCATCGCGGAGCTGCAGCAAAGGGTGAAGACGATTGCGGGAGTCACCTTTGTCTCGCAGTCGATCACGCTGACCGCACGCGACGAGGCCAAATCCCTGCCGCCTGGATTACTGAGATCAATCCCGGTTTCGGCACGTTCGAAGCTACCTGGCCGCAAGTGGTCCAGACTACGCCGCAGTGGACTGCATGGAACAAGGCTGTCGAGAGAGCGGCGATCGGCGCAGTCAACAACTTCACCGGCGACTCGCGGAAGCCGGCGCAGGATTGGAGCGGCCTGGTACAGCCCGGCATCGACGATGTGCTGAACGTCTCCGTCGACGGCTTCAACGGGAAGATGATTGCGGCAACGATTGTGAATGTCTACGACGGCCACGGTGCCCATCCGGTCGAGAATTCCTCAGAGTTCTACTGGTTGCTCGATAAACAACGCGCGCTCCAGCCGGAAGACGTCTTTCTGCCCAACTCCGGTTGGGACACGTGGATGGAGCAGCGCCTTGACAACTACCTGCACAAGACCCTCGACGCACAACCCAACGGGAATTACCAGACCTGGTTCCCGCCCGGCGAAGCGCAGAAGATCCTCCGCGACATCGTCACCAATCCCGGAGACTGGAAGCTAGAGCCCGCCGGCCTTTCAATCTTCTTTCAGCCGTACCAGGTGGCTTGCTACGCCTGCACGCCCCAGCCGCTTACCATCTCGTGGGCCGATCTCAAGCCTTACCTGCGGCCCGGCTTCGTGCTGCCGCAATAGACGGGTCGACCGTCGCCCGAAATTTGCCTCCGCAAGTGGTTTCCGTTGCCGCTCATCAGAAGCGTTTCCATGGAAGCGCGATAGAGATGCCCCTTTCAGATTGCCTCTGGAGTGGCATAAGAAGGCGGATTGGGGCGCACGGGATTAAGCGTCAAGAAACTGCAGCGGGTAGAGCTGATGGGACCGGTGAAGGCGGACGGGTTTAAGACTAGGCGAGGCGGCGGAACTTGTCAACCTGAGCCACCGGCAGATAAAGCGGGTGTGGAGGCGCTACCGGCGAGGCGGTGCGAAGAGGGTGCGGCATGGGGGCTGCGGAGGGGAGTCGCACTGCGGGTATGGGAAGAAGTTCCGCGAGGGGTGCAGAAGTGATACGCAGAGCAGTATGCCGACTTTGGTGCCACGCAGGCGGCCGAGCACTTGGCCGGGGAGGAGTGGTGGTGAGCCGCCAGAGGCTGTCGCGATGGCTGGGCGCTGACGCGCAGGCGTGTGATAGTGCGCGAGAACCAGTAAGGCCAACTTGCCGTGGTCTATCTCGAACGCGGGTTGCGGTTCCGGGAGGTTTTCATGCGGGCCGCGCCGCCAATCAAGCCCCTCGGCCGGATGCGCACGGCGGCGGCCGATGCGAAGGAACGGTGTCGCGTCTCGGGCCCGGCCCTTACCGCAGCATCCCTGGAAACGTCCTTTCCAACTGCAAACCGCAGCGCAGTTCACAGTAACTGCAAAACTTGCATCAAGGGGGCATTTCTATTGAGCGCAAGACGAGGACATTTCTATTGTGCTATGACAAGCAACCGCCAAACCGTTGACTCGGGTGGTTTTTCTTGTTATCGTTTAGAAGTTCGCAAGAACGCAGCTAGGCGTGTGTTTCTACGGTAGTTGCGCAGGGGAATGCCCGGTCAGGCAGGTTGGAGCGGGGCAGGTTTCCCAGGCCAGGTGAAATCGACCGGCCAGACAAGGTTTCCTTTGAGTGGCTCTCATCTTGCGGAGGGCAGGAAACACTCGCATCGGCGGCGCGCGCGTTCCCCACCCTTGGAGGGCTATGCGGGCCGGAAGCGGGATACGGCGCTGGCCTTTCCCCAGATTTCAAGGAAGGCGACCAGCAAACCGTCCCGGTTCTCGTCTGAGATCGGAACGAAGACAGACGCGAAGCGGTAGGCATGGGGTTTCTGTGTGTCTTTGAGCGATGCCACGCATTACTCCAAGACGAGAACGCCCCCAAGGGGGCCGCGCGCGGCTTGGCATGAGAAGGACGGTTTTTGCAGTAAGGAGTTGCGGTTTGCCTACTTTTAACCAACTGGTTCGCAAGGGGCGTACGGCCCCCCGTTACAAGACGGCGTCGCCCGCATTGCAGGCCTCGCCGCAGCGGCGCGGCGTGTGCACGCGCGTGTATACGCAAACGCCCAAGAAGCCGAACTCGGCCCTGCGCAAGGTGGCTCGTGTGCGGCTGACCAACGGGATCGAGGTCACGACCTACATCCCCGGCATCGGGCACAACCTGCAGGAGCACTCGATCGTGCTGATCCGCGGCGGCCGCGTGAAGGACCTGCCGGGCGTGCGTTATCACGTGATCCGCGGAACGCTGGATTCGGTGGGCGTGGCTGGGCGTAATCAGAGCCGGTCGAAGTATGGCGCCAAGCGCGCCAAGGGCGGCGCGAAGAAATAGGGCAGCTTCTAGCTGCTAGCTCCTGGCCCCTAGCTTTTCCTTGCTGGGCAGGCGATTGCGGGGTTGATCCGCAGGATAGAGCTAGAAGCGAGGAGCTGATTTTTGAGGGTTTTATGCCAAGAAAAGGGCACATTGCGAAGCGGGAAGTGGCGCCGGATCCGGTCTACGGCTCCGAGTTGGTCACCAAGTTTGTGAACTCGATGATGTGGGGCGGCAAAAAGTCGACCGCGCAAGGCATCTTTTACCAGGCGATGAAGAACCTGGAGGAGAAAGGCGGCGGCGAGGATGCGCTCAAGCTTTTTAAGAAGGCCGTTGAGAACTGTAAGCCGCTGTTGGAAGTGAAGACGCGGCGCGTGGGCGGCGCCAACTACCAGGTGCCAATCGAAGTGAATGCCGACCGGCGGACCTCGCTGGCCATTCGCTGGCTGATCACCTACGGGCGCAGCCGCGGTGAGAAGGGCATGACCGACAAGCTCACGAATGAACTTCTTGATGCGGCCAACGGGCGTGGCGCGGCCATGAAGAAGAAGGAAGACGTGCACCGCATGGCCGAGGCCAACAAGGCCTTCGCGCACTACCGGTGGTAGAAAGGCAGCCGCTAGCTACCAGCTCTTGGTTGCGCAGGATTGAGTGATGAAGGGACCGCATGGGGCGGTTCCGAAGGGAACAACGCTAGAGGCTAGAAGCTAGGAGCTAGCAGCTGGGTTTTAACCGCGGGTATCCCCACCCGCAAAGGATTTTGACGTGGCTCGCACCGTACCTCTGAATCGCTGCCGGAACATCGGTATCATGGCGCACATTGACGCCGGAAAGACGACAGCGACAGAGCGCATCTTGTTTTATACCGGTATCACGCACCGGCTGGGAGAGGTGCATGAAGGCACGGCGACCATGGATTACATGGAGCAGGAGCAGGAGCGCGGCATCACGATTACTTCGGCCGCAACCACTTGCACCTGGCGCGACGTCCGCATCAATATTATTGATACTCCGGGCCACGTGGATTTTACCGCCGAAGTGGAACGCTCGTTGCGCGTGCTAGACGGCGCGGTGGCTCTATTCGACTCTGTCTCTGGCGTGCAGCCGCAGACCGAGACCGTGTGGCGGCAGGGCGACAAGTACAAAGTACCCCGCATCTGCTTCGTCAACAAGATGGACAAAAACGGTGCGGATTTTGAATACGTTCTTGAAACCATCCGCAAGCGCCTGGGCGCGCGGCCCGTGGCGCTGCAGATCCCCGTCGGCGCCGAGGCGAACTTCAAGGGCGTCGTCGACCTGGTCGAAATGAAGGCGATCATTTGGCAGGATGAGACGCTGGGCGCGGAATTCACGGTCGAAGAGATTCCCGCCAACTTGGTGAAAAAGGCCAATGCATTCCGGACACAGTTAATCGAAACCATCGCCGAGACCGACGATGTGTTGCTTGAGAAATTCCTCGAAGGCGAGACGCCGACGGCCGAAGAGCTGAAAGCTGGTATCCGGCAGGCTACCATCGATCTCAAGGTCTTCCCCGTCATCTGCGGTTCTGCTTTTAAGAATAAAGGCATCCAAACTCTGCTTGATGCGGTCATCGATTACCTGCCCAGCCCGATTGACAAGCCTCCCGTTGAAGGCATCGATCCCCGTAATCATTCCAGGATTGAGCACCGCAAGTGTGACGACAATGAGCCGTTCTCGGCACTGGCGTTCAAGCTGATCAACGATCCGTTCGGAAAGCTCTCCTTCATTCGCGTTTACTCGGGCACGCTCAAGACCGGCGATACCGTGCTGAACCCGCGCACCGGCCGCACCGAGCGCGTGGGGCGCCTGGTGAAGATGCATGCCAACAAGCGCGAGGACGTAACGGAGATTCTGGCCGGCGACATCTGCGCCTGCGTCGGCCTCAAAGATATCAAGACCGGCGATACGCTCTGCGCACCACATCATCCCATCGCCCTCGGCGCCATCACCTTCCCCGATCCCGTCATTTCCGTTGCCATCGAGCCCAAAACCAAGGCCGACCAGGAAAAGATGGGCATTGCCCTTTCCAAGCTGGCCGAGGAGGACCCGACCTTCAAGGTGCGCACCGACGAGGATTCGGGGCAAACGATTATCAGCGGCATGGGCGAGCTGCATCTCGAGATCATCGTCGACCGCATGAAGCGCGAGCACAAGGTTGAGGCCAACGTGGGCGAGCCCAAGGTGGCATTTCGCGAGACCATCCGCAAGGTGGCCGAGGCCGAGGGCAGCTACGTCCACCAGACCGGAGGTTCAGGCGCCTTCGGCGTTTGCAAGCTGCGCGTGGAGCCAAACCCCGCGAAGGGTTACGAGTTCGTCAACGAGATCAAGGGTGGTGCAATTCCCAAGGAGTTCATCAAGCCCGTCGACCAGGGCGTGCGCGGTGCGCTGGAACTGGGCATCCTGGCAGGCTATCCCATCGTAGACGTGAAAGTGACGCTCTTCGACGGCAGGTATCACGAAGTGGACTCGAACGAAATGGCCTTCAAGTTTGCCGGCTCGATCGCCTTCAAGGAAGCGGCCCGCAAGGCTTCGCCGGTTCTGCTGGAGCCGGTCATGGCGGTCGAAGTGACCGTGCCCGACGAGTTCCTGGGCGTGATTATCGGCGACATCAACGCGCGCCGCGGACGCATCGAGCACCTGGACCATGCGGGCGGCTCGCAAGTGGTTAAAGCCATGGTGCCGCTCAAGGAGATGTTCGGCTACGTGAACGATATTCGCTCCTCCACCCAGGGCCGGGCCTCGTATTCGATGCAGTTTGCGCGCTACGAAGAGGCGCCGCGCATGATCGCCGACGAAATTATCGGTCGTGCGCAGGGGAAATGAGAAAGGCCGCCATTGGCTCGTAGCTTTTAGCTATCAGCTGATGCGCGGGTGAGTTGAAGGCCATGGCTGAAGCAGGAAGAAGCTAAAAGCTAATGGCTAGAAGCTAGAAGCTGCTTTTAAGGTTTTTGGGGGCTGGAGCCGGAACGCCGGCGCCCCGCGGCAGGAAAAGCTAGAAGCTGGCGGCTGGAAGCTGGTTTCTAAAAAGCGATGAAAGGGATTCAGGACTTTTATGGCGAAGGAAAAATTTGATCGTTCGAAGCCGCACGTGAATGTGGGGACCATCGGTCACATCGACCATGGCAAGACCACTCTGACGGCGGCCATCACCAAGGTGCTGCAGAAGCACAATCCCAAGATCGTGTTCCGCTCCTTCGACTCCATTGACAACGCGCCCGAGGAGCGGGAGCGCGGCATCACTATTGCCACGGCGCACGTGGAGTACGAGACCAAGAACCGGCACTACGCGCACGTGGACTGCCCCGGCCACGCCGACTACATCAAGAACATGATCACGGGCGCGGCGCAGATGGACGGGGCGATTCTGGTGGTGGCGGCGACCGACGGTCCCATGCCGCAGACCAAGGAACACGTGCTGCTGGCGCGCCAGGTGGGCGTGCCCTGCATCGTGGTGTTTCTGAACAAGTGCGACGCGGTGGAGGACACGGAGCTGATCGATCTGGTGGAGATGGAAGTGCGCGAGCTGTTGTCGAAGTACCAGTTCCCGGGCGACGACGTGCCGGTGATCCGGGGCTCGGCGCTGGGCGCGCTGAACGGCGAGGCGCAGTGGGAGGCCAAGATCGACGAGCTGATGGATGCGGTCGACAAGTATGTGCCGCAGCCCAAGCGCGACGTGGACCAGGCGTTCCTGATGCCCATCGAAGATATTTTCTCGATCTCGGGGCGCGGCACCGTGGTGACGGGCAGGATCGAGCGCGGCAAGGTGAAGGTGGGCGAGGACGTGGAGATCGTGGGCTTCCGCGAGACGCGCAAGACGGTGTGCACGGGCGTGGAGATGTTCAAGAAGCAGCTCGATGAGGGCATGGCCGGCGACAACGCGGGCATCCTGCTGCGCGGCACGCCCAAGGAGGACGTGGAGCGCGGCATGGTGCTGGCCAAACCCGGCTCGATCACGCCGCACACGCATTTTAAGAGCGAGGTGTACGTGCTGAGTAAGGAAGAGGGCGGGCGGCACACGCCGTTCTTCAAGGGCTACCGGCCGCAGTTTTATTTCCGCACCACGGACGTGACCGGTGTGGCGGAGCTGCCGGCCGGGGTGGAGATGGTGATGCCGGGCGACAACGTAGCTCTGGAAGTGGAGCTGATCACGCCGGTGGCCATGGAGAAGGGTCTCAGGTTCGCCATCCGCGAAGGCGGCCGCACCGTGGGCGCGGGCACGATTTCGGAGATTATCAAGTAAGAGTGAATGAAGAAAAGTGAAGGAGTGAAACAGTGAAAGAGAAAGTGAAAGAGTGAAGGGCGTAAGCCTTTGACTCACTTCTTCACTCATTCACTTCTTCACTGGTTTCGCGAAGGGAAACCAAATGGTAGGACAGAGAATTCGCATCCGGTTGAAGGCGTACGACTACCGCGTACTCGATACCTCGACCGGCGAAATTGTGGATACGGCCAAGCGCACTGGGGCAACGGTCGCCGGGCCGATTCCATTGCCGACGATCAAGAACAAGTACTGCGTGCTGCGCTCTCCGCACGTCGACAAGAAGTCGCGTGAGGAATTCGAGATTCGCACGCACAAGCGGCTGATCGACATTCTGGAGCCCACGCAACAAACAGTCGATGCGCTGATGAAGCTCGACTTGCCGGCGGGCGTGGATGTGGAGATCAAGGCATTCGAGAAGTAGCCGGTAGCTTGCAGCTCGTAGCTTGACTGGGGCGAAGCTAACGGCGGTGGTGAGTTGAAGTTGCATAGAGGGTGAGTGGAAGTTCGTCGCCGATGGAATGAAACTACCGGCTACTAGCTACAAGGTTTCGGCTCACAAACATTCCGGCAGTGCGGTCGAGCAAGTGCCGCATGATGAGGTGAGGAAAGCAATGGCAGTCACGGGGATTCTGGGAAAAAAGATCGGCATGACGCAGGTCTTCGACGAGAAGGGCGACGTGCACCCGATTACGGTGCTGCAGGCCGGCCCCTGCGTGATTACGCAGTTGAAGACGGCGGCAAAGGATGGATACGACGCGGCGCAGATCGGGTTGGTGGAGTTTGTGAAGGCTTCGCGGATGACCAAGGCCGAGAGCGGTCACCTGGCAAGAACCGAGGCTCCGCCGGTGAAGTTGATTAAGGAAGTGAACGTCGAAGCTGCAGGCGATGGCGCCGCGGAGAGCAAGGCCGGAGATCGCGTGCTGGTTGACATTTTCAGCGATGCAAAGTTCGTGGACGTAAGTGGCACGTCGAAGGGCCGCGGCTTTGCGGGCGTGGTGCGCCGGCATCATTTCGGCGGCGGACCTAAATCGCATGGGCATATGTTCCAGGTGCAGGGCTCGATCGGCGCTTCGAGCTTTCCGTCACGAGTCTTCCCGGGGCAGCGCATGCCCGGACACTTTGGAACCGACCAGGTGACAGTGCGCAACCTGCGCATCCGCGGCATCGATCTCGACGAGAACCTGTTGATGGTCGAGGGAGCCGTGCCGGGACCGCGCGACGGTTATGTGCTGATCTCGAAGGCCAAGGCTCCGCCGCGCGAGCGCCGCGGCTTTTCGGGAGCGGGTACGGTGGATCCGCTGAAGGCGGCCAAGAGGGCGGCGAAGAAGAAGTAACGAGCTTTTAGCCATTCGCTCTTAGCCTGCCCGGTGCGGAAAGCGAGAATGCTGGCGTTACCGATGAAAGAGCTAAAAGCTAAGAGCTAACGGCGAACAGCTTAGGAAGAACACGATGGCAAAAGTCGATGTATTGAATTTAAGCGGCGAGAAAGTGGGCTCGGTGGAGCTGGCCGACGCGGTTTTCGCGCCGGATCAGGTGAACGAGGCTCTCTTGTGGGAGGCGGTGAAGCATTATCGCGCCTCGCTGCGCCAGGGCACACACGCCACCAAGAACCGCAAGCTGGTTGCCGGATCGGGCAAGAAGCTGTGGAAGCAGAAGGGCACGGGCCGGGCGCGTATCGGGTCCGTTCGTTCTCCTTTGTGGCGCCATGGCGGCACGGTGCATGGACCTCAACCACGCAGCTACGAGTATCCCTTCCCGCGCAGGAAGCTGCTGGGCGCACTGCGCTCAGCGCTGGCCGCAAAGTTGGCCGACGGCAAAATGATCGTAGTGGACTCGCTCGAGATCAAGGAAGGCAAAACCAAGCTCTACCGCGAGGCGCTCGACAAGCTCGACGCCAAGCGTACAGCGTTGCTGGTGGAGAACGGCAAGACGCTGACCCAGGCGCTGGTGCTGGGCGCGCGGAACCTGAAAGGCGTGGAACTGGTGCTGAACAACGAAGTGCATCCCTACGACCTGCTGCGCTACGATCGGGCGATCTTCTCGAAGGCGGCGATTGAACAGTTGGCTGAGGTGCTCGCGAAGTCTGTTTCGAAGCGCAGGGCTCCTAATCCGGATGCTGCCAAGGAGGCTGCCTGATGCCGACGCTGTATACCGTGATCCGCCGCCCCGTGATTACTGAAAAGGGCCTGGGCGTAAAAGAAACTGAAGGCACGCTGGTGTTCGACGTTGCGCCCAGCGCCACCAAGACCGAGGTGAAGCAGGCCGTGGAAGCGCTCTTCAAGGTGAAGGTGGCCGCGGTGCGCACGGCGAATTTTGCCGGCAAGGAGCGCCGCCGCGGACGCTACGCGGGCTACAAGCCGGACTGGAAGAAGGCATACGTGAGGCTGAAGGCCGGCCAGAAGCTGCCGGAGTACGTGAGCAATTTGTAAAGCAGCTTTCAGCTGTTAGCTCTTCGCTTTCAGCTTCGGCAGTGCGGAAGCCGAGTGAGGAGCTGAAAGTTGGCTTCGGAAGCTTGTTGGGTTGGGTGCAGAAGATTTGCTGAAGCAGGATGAGCTAAAGGCTAAGAGCTCATCAAGGAAGATGGCAATGGCAATCAAGACATACAGACCGGTCACATCGACGCTGCGGTTTCAGACCTCGCTCGCGACCGACGATCTGACGACGTCGACGCCGCACAAGCCGCTGCTGATCACGCGCAAGCGCACGGGCGGTCGCCGCAATGCGGGGGATCTGACCGTTCGCCACCACGGCGGCGGGCACAAGAAGAAGATCCGCATCATCGATTTCAAGCGCGAGAAGTTCGGCGTACCCGGCAAAGTGGCGACCATCGAGTACGATCCCAACCGCTCGGCGCGGATCGCTTTAGTGCACTACGCCGACGGCGAGAAACGCTACATTTTGCAGCCAGTGGGGCTGAAGGTAGGCGCCACGGTCTCCTCCGGTCCCGAGGCCGACATCCTGGTGGGCAATGCCCTGCCGCTCAAGAACATTCCCGCGGGCACCACTGTGCATGCCATCGAGCTGCGTCCCGGCAAGGGCGCGCAGATGGCGCGTTCGGCCGGCGCGCAAGCGCAGCTCGTGGCCAAAGAAGGCGACTACGCCCTGCTCAAGCTGCCTTCCGGCGAGACGCGCAGGGTTCTGGTGGAGTGCATGGCGACCATCGGGCAGGTGGGCAACACCGATCACGAGAATGTGTCGATCGGCAAGGCGGGCCGCAATCGCTGGAAGGGTATCCGGCCGACCAACCGCGGCGTGGCCATGAATCCGGTCGACCATCCGCACGGCGGCGGCGAAGGCAAGACCTCGGGCGGCCGTCACCCGGTGACCCCTTGGGGCCAGCCGACGCGCGGCTACAAGACGCGCAACAACAAGCGCACCGACGCCCTGATTGTCAGCCGCCGGGCGAAGTGAGAAAGCAGCTTCTAGCTACTAGCTTCTAGCTACTAGCTTGATGGTTGCGTGGAAAGAGATTCAAGGCAATAGCCGGCCGATAGCGAGAGCCAGAAAAAGCTAGAGGCTAGAAGCTAGGAGCTAAGTTTTATGGGACGTTCGACAAAGAAAGGGCCGTTTGTGGATGCGCACCTCATGGTGAAGATTGAGGCGCTGAACCGGGCCAACGACAAAAAAGTGGTGAAGACCTGGACGCGGCGCTCGACGATCTTCCCCGAGTTCGTGGGCCACACGATCGCCGTGCAC
>Ga0335078_10011723_pt1 | contig 13002 bp, 13 predicted proteins | sample Lox_Sample_32_FD_206711 | JGI IMG/M metagenome (GOLD analysis project Ga0335078, IMG submission 206711) | Soil microbial communities from Loxahatchee National Wildlife Refuge, Florida, United States - Lox_Sample_3.2 | ecosystem: Environmental > Terrestrial > Soil > Wetlands | place: USA... | reverse complement strand
CAACACTCCAATCACCGTCGGCGTACTGGCGAACGACCTTGGAGACCTTGACCCCGCCACGGTCGCCGTGACGACAGCGCCGGGACATGGCACCGTGAAGTTGGACCCCACGGCCGGCCAGATCACCTACACGCCGGCACCCGGCTTCACCGGGCAGGACACCTTTGTGTACAGCGTCCGCGACCACTCCGGCCAGCTCACGAGTGCGACGGTGACAATCGACGTCTACGCGCCACCTAGTCCGCCTCCAACTCCACCCCCCGAGCCGCACGCGGTCGGCGACGCCGAGCTCGTGATCGCCAAGACGGTGTCGCCAAAGGTGGCGGCCGTGGGCGACGTGCTCACCTACACCGTCACAGTCACCAACCGCGGCCCCGCCACCGCCGTTGAGGTCGTCAACACCGATGCATCTAGGGGGAAGAATCCGATCCTGTCGCTGAAGCCCAGCCAAGGCAGCTGCACGCTCGAGCCGTCGCTTCGATGTTCCTTCGGCGACATCGCCTCCGGTGCGACCGTTACCGTGATCGCCCGGGTGCTGGCGCGGGACCCGGGCGTGGTGAGCGACACGGCGGCGGTCACGGCCTCGGGCCCCGATCCGGCGACCGCGGACGACCACTCCACTGCGGTCGTGCGGATCCTCCCGGGGCCGCTCGCGATCACGAAGCGGGCAAACCCGACCCACGCCCAGTCCGGATCGATCGTCTCGTTCGCGATCCAAGTCACCAACCGATCGAGCACCGCCGTGCGCCACGTCTCGGTCTGCGACCGGTTGTCGGCCGCGCTGGTCTACGTCTCGGGTGGAACGCGCCACGGCACGGTCGTCTGCTGGAAGATCGATTCGCTGGCAGCCCGACACGGCCGTAGGTTCGTGGTGCGAGCCCGAGCCATCGCGTCCCACGCCATGGTCGTGACCAACCTCGCGACGGTCCGCGCCCGCGGCGCAGCCACCCGAAGCGCTCGCGCCACGGTCATCATCAGCACGCCGGCGCCGCCGAACTTCACCGGGTGACGTGCGCTCTGCGCGACGGCCGGCGCGCGGGCGGTCGCGCCGGTGGCGGCCTGGTCGCGGTGGCGACGCTCACCCTTGGCGCTGGTGGCGGTCGTGGTTCTCCCGGGCGGGTCGACGGGCGCCGGGAGGTGTTCGCCGGCCGTTGCGGCGGGCGTGGCGGTGATCCTCGCCGGCGCCGAACCGGTCGGCAACGAACAAGCGCTGTCGCGTCGGAGCGGCCATGCCCTGCCCGGTGCCGGCGGGCAGTTGAGTCTCGTGTGGATGGCGGTCAGCTCACGGATGGCCGCCGTGCAGATCGATTGGCGCCAGACGATCACGCCGCGAGCGGACCGTCGGCTGCCCGGCGGGTGGAGAGCCGTGGTGGCATTCACGTCCACGCCGTCGACGGCACAGCGGTCGCGCCGAGCGCGTCGCGCTGACGTCGACCGCTGCCAAGCGCTGTAACCAGAATCTGAGGTGCGCCCCTCACCGACGTGCGCAAGCGGACGCCACGACCGCGACGCGTGCTCTACTGTCGCCGCCGAGGATGCTCGAACTCGATCACGTGTTTTGCATCGTGGCCGATCCCGGTAGGGCGGCGCAGCGCCTCGAAGACGACGGATGGGTGCTCGACGCAGGACAGGCGCACCGCGGCCAGGGGACGCGAAACCGCCGCCTGGTCTGGCCGGAGCGGTTCTTCGAGCTGGTGTGGGTGACCGACATGGACGAAGCGCGCGCCAATCCGTTGCGACTGGACCGTCGCGCCGAGTGGACCACGACGGGCGCCAGCCCGTTTGGCCTGGCATTCCGTGGCCAGATCACCCCAACCGAGCGCGACGAGTTCTGGCTCTATGACGCGCTGGGACCGCGCATCTGGATCCATCGCGACAACGAACGATCCCCGGAACGGCCGCTGGTGTTCGTGCTCGAAGCCACCGCCGACGAGATGGAGCAGCGCCGGCGACGGGGCGGTACGTCCGCCGGGGGCGCCCTCAGCCAGCCTGGCGAATTGCGCGAGGTACACATCCACGGTCCGTCCGCCCCGTCTCTGGCGCCGTTTGCGGGACCGCCGATCGTGTACCACCCCGGCCCGCACATGCTCGAGTTGGTCATCGGCGACGAAGGCCGTAAGCGGCTGGTGAGTGACGCGTTAGCGATCGTCTGGTAAGGCGCACGATCGGTGTCGCCGCTCGTCGGGGCACGGAGCCACGCGGCGAGCGTGTGGCTGAAGGACTCGAGATAGAGCGGAGGACGGTCTGTCCTTCCTCCTCGCCGTCTCCGTCGCGGTGGAATCCGAGCTTTCTCGAGAGCGCGATTTTGACGAAGAAGCGCGCCCCCCAAGGCCGGGCTCCCCGGGCCACAGCGTCTCGCATCGCCGCGAGCGCCTCCCGAAAGTCAGCTCAGAGCACGCGGTGGAGCTCGTACTCGATCGCGTTCGGGCCGACGAGTCGGCCGCGCCCGAGGAACAGGCTCTCGGACAGCCACGCGTAGCGTCCGCTCCCAACCTCGAACTGCGGCGCGATTCGCATGTATTGATCGTCGAACTCGGTGGCTTGGCCGCCCGCGAGCGCGGCGACGAATCGCTCGGTCGAGCGGATCACGGCAAGCTCGTAGCGAAACAGGATCACCTCGCCGTCGTCGGTCATCAGCTGCGCGCGCAAGTCCGGTCGGCGAATGCCGTCGACCCCGATCCGGATCCAGTCGGTTCCGGGCATCGTCGACTTGGCGTTGATCCGCGGGCCGCGGAGGGTCGCGGTCGTGACCTGCCAGCAGAGCCGTTCGCCCAGGGGGGCGCCGGTCGTCGGTCCGAGCGGGCCTTCGATCGTCTCGGCGTAGGTCATCTCGTACTCGAGCTCAATCATGAACACCTCTCAAGTGACGTTTGGGAACGAGGTGCCATCTGGCGGCTTACAAAGGCGCCGCCGTCAGGCGCCGCCGACCATCTACCAATGCCGTGGGGGCCGGCCGGCAGCGCGGGTGAAGTGACCGTTGGGCACGCGCTCGTCATCGCGACAGACGTTCACGCCGCTGGCCCCGGCGAGGAAGATGCGCATGATCACCGCCCCCGGCGACGGCGCTGCTCGGGCTGGGCGCCCGAGAAGGCCTGGCTCACATACAGCGTGTCCATGTATTCGCGAACGGCCTGGATCTTGCCGTCGCGGACGGTGAAGACCCCGATGCAGCCGTTCTCGTACGGTCGGCCGTCACGAGTTCGCGCCCGACTCGTCCACTCCAACACGACCTGATCCTGCTCGGCCAGCATCGCCGTGATCTCGAGCTCGACCGAACCCGGCTCGTAGTTCGCCATCGCGGTTGCAAAGAACCCGTCCATGATCCTGTCGCGTCCCTCCCAGGTCCCCGACATCGGCAAGGCTCCGGCTTGAAGCGTCCACGTGGCGTCCTCGGCGAAGAACGAGCGAACCGCCCGCTCGTCCCCGGCCCGCAGCGCGGCGACGTACCGGCGGATCACGGCCTTGGTGCTGTTTGGCTGGTTCACGTTCGCTCTCCCTATGTGGCGTTGGCGTCGTCGACGGGAAGCGTGTCGCCGAGCGGGTGGGATGTGAAATACCGGTCCAGCATCTCTTCAGCACCGGCCGGCATGACCGGGCACCGCCGCAGCCGCGGCACTAGATCCAGCCGAGGGCATCCGCGATCCCGGTCGCCGCGTCGAGCATTCGATCCACCGCCGGGGAGCGGTTGTGGCGCCGGGCGAGCAGACTCACGTCGAAGCTAACCGGTGGAGACAGGGGTAGCCAGCGGAGCTCGTCCGGGAGCTCCGCGCGCGATGATTCCCCGATGATCGCGACGGCCTCCGCCCGCAGGATCGGACCGTAGGTCAGGTCGAAGCTCAGGGTTCGCACCAGCACCCGCGGATCAGCGCCCTGGTCACGACACAGCCCGAGCACCGCGTCGTAATGGCCCGGGTTGGCCTCGCGAGGATGCAGCAGCAACGTCTCATCCGCCATGTCGGCAAGGCTGGCGGTGGCGCAGGCGGCAAGCCGATGGTCGCGGCGCAACAGCAGCCCCTGACGCTCGCGGCGGATCGTGCGCGCCTCCAACCCCACGTTTCGCGGGAGGCAGCGCACCAGCGCCAGATCGATCGAGCCGTCGCGGACGCCCCCGACGATCTCTCCGACGGACTTGACCGCTGTCGTGATCGCGATCCCCGGATGGCTCTCCGCCAACGCGTGCAGTAGCCGCGGGGCCGTGTCGTAGCTCGCGCTGGCGCCGTACGCGACCACCACGTTTCCGCGCTCGCCCGTCGCGTACGTTCGGACGCTGCGCCAGAGCTCGTCGGCGGCGCTCAGCAGCGTGGGTCCGCGCTCGAGCAAGAACTCGCCCGCCTCGGTCAGCTCGAACTCGTGCGTGGTGCGGTGCAGCAATTCGACCCCGAGCTCGTGCTCGAGCAACCGCACCTGGCGGCTGAGCGCCGGCTGCGCGACGTGCAATCGCTCAGCCGCGCGCGTGAAGTTCCGCTCCCGCGCGACCGCGACGAAGTACTGCAACCGACGAAGATCGGTCACCACCTGGATGCTAACCCCGCGCGCGGGCCACCGGCGCGCTCAGCCGTCGGCGGGCGCCGTCATGCCGTAGCGCGCTGAAGACAGCGCAATGCGGTCTTTCACATCGAGCACGGGACGACCTAGCGTCAGCGGCTCCGACTCGATTGACGACTGGAGCCTCCATGATCACTTCCGATTCCAACCACACCCGCCGCTGGATGGTCCTGGCGGTACTCGGCACCGCTCAGCTGATGGTCGTCCTCGACGCCACCGTCGTGAACATCGCGCTTCCATCGGCGCAGAAGGCGCTGCAGTTCGGCAACCACGACCGCCAGTGGGTCATCACCGCGTACGCGCTCGCGTTCGGGAGCCTGCTGCTGTTGGGCGGCCGGCTCAGCGATTGGTTCGGACGCAAGTGGACGCTGATCATAGGACTCACGGGGTTTGCGGCCGCGTCCGCGGTTGGCGGCGCCGCCCAGTCCTTCGGGATGCTGGTCGCCGCGCGCGCGGTACAGGGCGCGTTCGCGGCGATCCTCGCACCCGCGGCGCTTTCGATCTTGACGACCGCCTTCATCGATCCGGCGGAGCGCGCCAAGGCGTTCGGCATCTTCGCCGCGATCGCCGGCAGCGGCTCGTCGATCGGCCTGCTGCTGGGCGGCGTGCTGACGCAGTCGCTCAGCTGGCGCTACTGCATGTATGTGAACCTCGTGTTCGCGGCGGTGGCGGTCGGCGGCGCCCTGATCCTGGTGCGCAACTCGCGGCCCGACAGACGGCCACGGCTGGACATCCCCGGCACACTCGCGGTCTCGTCCGGCCTGTTCGCGCTGGTGTACGGCTTCGCGCACGCGCAGACGGCGACCTGGGGAAGCCGCCCGACGATCGGAATGCTCGCGGCCGGCGTCCTGCTGCTCGCGGCGTTCGCCCTGCTGGAGGCGCGGACGAAGACCCCTCTCTTGCCGCCGCGAGTGATCGCCAACCGCAACCGCGGTGCCTCGTTCCTCTCGATCGGCATCGCCGGCGGGGCGATCTTCGCCGTGATCCTGTTCCTCACGTACTACATGCAGCAATCCCGCGGCTTCTCGCCGATCACCACCGGGCTCGCGTTCCTGCCGATGACCGCGACGATCATGATCGCGGCGATTCTCGGCCTCACCAAGCTGCAGGAGCGCTTCGGTCCGCGACCGCTCATCGCCGCCGGTATGACGCTGGGGGCGTTGGGAATGCTCTACCTGACCGAGCTCCGCGTCAACTCCTCCTACGCGGGCAACATCCTTCCCGCGCTCGTCCTGATCGGCGCCGGCCTCGGGCTTGTGTTCTCCACCTCGATCAGCAACGCCACGCTGGGGGTCGAGCCGGATGATGCAGGGGTCGCGTCGGCCACAGTCAACGCATCGCAGCAGGTCGGCGGCTCGCTCGGCACCGCCCTGCTCTCGGCGATCGCGGCGAGCGCGACCGCGCACTACCTCGCCGGCGCGCACCGTGTCCCCGACTTGATCGTGCCCGCCACCGTACACGGGTACGCGGTCGGATTCTCGTGGGCCGCCGGCATCTTCGCCGTGAGCGCGGTCGTCTGCGCAACTCTGTTCTCATGCCGCGCTCGCGCGTCAGAGCCACGCGACCGCGACACGCCGGCTCGCCATCGAGTGGTCGTGGTCGGCGGGGGGTTCGGCGGCCTACAGGCAGCGCTGAAGCTCGCCCGCCAGCCGATCGAGCTTACGCTCGTCGATCGGCGCAACTTCCACCTGTTTCAACCGCTCGCGTACCAGGTCGCCACCGGCGCGCTGTCGCCCGCGGAGATCTCCTACCCGCTGCGGCGCATCTTTCGCCGTCACCGAAACGTTCGCGTCGTGCTCGGCGAGGTCACTGACGTCGATCTCGACGCGCGTGCGGTCAAGCTCGGCCCGACCGAGCAGGAGTCCGCGCCCGACGCCGTGCCGTTCGACACCCTGATCGTCGCAGCCGGCTCGCGCTACAACTACTTCGGCCACGACCAGTGGCGAGAAGCTGCCCCGGATCTCAAGACGCTAGACGGCGCACTGACGATCCGCAGCCGGGTCCTGAAGGCATTCGAGGCTGCCGAGCACGAGCCCGACGCCGACCGACGCGCCGCCTGGCTGACGTTCTCGGTCGTCGGGGCCGGTCCCACCGGCGTGGAAATGGCCGGCCAGATCGCAGAAATCGCGCACGAGCTCCGCGGCGAGTTCCGCGCGCTCGAGCACACTGAGGCGCGAGTCCTGCTCGTTGAGGCCGGCGATCGAGTCCTGGGCGCGTTCCCGCCGTCGCTATCGGCCAAGGCGCAGCGCTCGCTCGCGCGGCTCGGGGTGACCACCCTCCTCGAACGGATGGTGGTCGGCATCGACGCTCGGGCGATCACCCTCAGAGACGCGAACAGCTCGACCCAGCAGGTCGGGACTCGGACCGTGATCTGGGCCGCCGGCGTTGTCGCCGCCGGCCTTGCGTCCGTCCTCGCCGCACGCGCCGGGCTCGACGTGGACCGGGCGGGGCGGATCGAAGTCCTTGAGGACCTCTCGCTCCCGGGTCACCCAGAGGTGCTCGCGATCGGAGACATGATCCGCATCCGGCAGACCGACGGCTCGTCGATCGTGCTACCCGGGCTCGCGCCTGTGGCGATGCAACAAGGCCGCCACGCGGCACGCGTCGTGCGCCACCGCCTACGCGGCCGCCCGGGGCAACGCTTCCGCTACCACGAGAAAGGCGACCTCGCCACGATCGGGCGCGCACGCGCAGTCGCCGACGTCAATCACATCCGGCTCAGCGGCTTCGTCGCCTGGGCCATCTGGCTCACGGTCCACCTCTGGTACCTCATCGGCTTCGAGAACCGGGTCGTGGTGCTGACCCGCTGGGCCTTCAGCTACATCGCACACGGCCGCGGCGCCCGCTTGATCATCGACACAGCGGAGCGATCGGCTCCCGTCGCACCGTCTCCGGTTGTGTCGTTGGCGGCCACGCCACCGACACCGGACGGTCGACATGAGCGTGCGGCGTGAGATCCGTCGTCAGGACGAAGCCGACCCGCCCATCAACCCACACCATCTGACCGGAGCAACAATGCAATCGAACCTACTGCCACTCCTGCGACCCGAGGCCGAGAACCGGCCCGAAGTCCTGCTCAGCGAGCACGTCGTGTTTCACAGCCCCGTCAGGGACTACCACGGTCGCGCGGACGTGGCACACATCCTGACCACGATCGGCAACGTCTTGGACGAGCTCGAACCGCAACGCGAGCTCGCTGCCGATCGCCAGCTCGTCACGATCATCACCGCCGCCTACCGCGACCACCGCATGAACGGAGTGCTACACGAGACCCGCGACCCAGCCGGCCGCGTCGAACACTCGACCCTCCTGCTCAGACCACTCTCCGCGCTCCTCGAGGCGATCACCGGCATGCGCGCGGCGCTCGAACGATCACCGCTGCCGAGCACTGACGCTTTCTCGGGGGACGTCGGGCAATCGCGTTCACGCTCCTCGTCTTGATCGCGCGGGATCGCGTTGCAGCGTCATGAGCCCGATCGACAGACCAACGAAACCCCGGAGGCTGCGGAGACGATCCAGATCGTGATCACGGACATCACCCTGACCCTCGAGATGATTTGGGCAACGCCCGAGGGGATCCGCCGGGGGCTCAACCACGTTCCCGGTAAGGGCGTGTTCGCGGAAGGCGCATCATTCACCGCCACTGCGGATCATCCGCTCTCAGCCCGATCGGAACTCGCGTTTTCTCGGCTTGTTCTCCGAGGCGAGTGTAGGCTCGTGTCGTGTCCGGTGCGGCGCATTCGGTCAAGCGTCATCTTCGCGTTGATGCCGACGGCTATGACGTTCAGATCCGGCGGTTCATTCCGCACTATGACGAGATGATCGCGACGGGTGTCGAGGTGCTCGCGGCGCTTGCTCGGGCCGATGCTCATGTCCTCGATCTGGGCGGCGGCACAGGCGCGCTCTCGTCGGCGGTGCTGCACGGACTGCCGGGCGGGCGGGTCACGGTGCTCGACGTCGATCCGGACATGCTCGCCGAGGCCCGCCGGCGGTTGGCCGACTTCGGGAATCGGGTCTCGTTTCAACAAGCAAGTTTCCTGGATCCGCTGCCGGCGGCGGACGCGGTTGTCGCTTCTCTGGCGCTTCACCATGTCCATGATCTCCAGACCAAGACCGGGGTGTACCGGGCGATACACGACGCGCTGTCGCCGGGCGGCGTGTTCTTGAACCTCGACGCCGCGGTGACCGAGGGCGTGCGACTGAACGGATTGGTGTTCGATCGGATGGCGAAGCGGATGGGCGATCACGGGATCAGCGACGCGGAGGCCCGCGGGCATTTCGCGTCGTGGGCCGAGGAGGACCGCTACTTCCCGCTGGACGCCGAGCTTGATGCGCAACGGGAGGCGGGGTTCGACGAGGTCGAATGCTTTTGGCGGCGCGGGCTGAGCGCCGTCACGTGCGCCTTGCGCGCCAGCTGACGCGTGCAGGCGGCCGGATGCGGGCAATGCGCGCGCATTGGCGCTGGCGCTCGATGGCCCCGAGCCCCGGAGTCGGCCGAGACCGTGACATTCCCCAAGAGGAGGAATCGCCGGCCCCGGGCGTCCACACATCTTCCGATCAGCCCCCCGGCGGGTCCGCTCGGATGATCCCGATGTCGCCCTTCCACTCGTCCGGGCCGGCCGCCTTCCCCATTGGTCGTCCACACGCCGAACTCACCGAGATCCATCACTCAGAGCTTTTGCGGACCCGGTTCATGTGGGGTGAACACGGCACACGGCTGCGGGTTTGTCCCGATGTGTTCCCGCGTCGCATCGTCAACGGTGAAGTGTGCGATGACCCCCTCGCCTGAGCGTTCCCCGGTTGCGGTGTTTGGACCCGATCCTCTGCTCAGCGTGACGATCGAGTCGCGCGGGGACCGGGACGATGTGCATGTGCATGCGGCCGGCCAGGGGGTGTGGGTCGCGCGCATGGCGGCGGAACTCGGGGCCTGGCCGATCCTCTGCTGCTTTTCGGGCGGAGAGACAGGAGCGGTGCTGGCGCCGCTGCTCGATGCGCTTCCCGGCGAGCGCAGGGTCACCGCCACCGTCGGTTCAACGGGAAGCTACGTCGTCGATCGTCGCACCGGCGGCCGGCAACTCGTGGCTGCAGCCTTGCGTCCCGCGCCTCAGCGCCACGAGGTCGATGACCTGGTGGCGGCCACGTGCGCGGCTGCGTTCGGGAGCGCCGTGCTCGTGATCTGCAATCCCTATCCAGCGGAAGGCTTACCTGACGAGATGTACGACACGATCGCCGCTGATGTTGCAGCCGCCGGCGTGCCAATCATGGTCGACCTCTCGAGCCCTCGCGTCGAGCACACGCTCGCGTACGGCCCCGTGCTCGTAAAGCTCAACGATTGGGAGCTCGCTGAGTACGTGCGCGGTCCGGTCGATGGGCAGCGGGCGCTGGACGCCGCACGCCGCCTGATGGAAGCGGGGGCCGCCAACGTGGTCGTGACGCGCGGGGAAGGCCCGATCCTCGTGTTGCCGAACGCCGGCGAGCCGTACGAGATTGTCCCGCCCCGGCTACCCCGCGGATATCGCGAAGGATGCGGCGACGCGATGATGGGCGCGATCGCGGCGGGTTGGACACGTGGCATGTCGCTTCACGACGCGCTCGTGCTCGGCGCCGCCGCTGGCTCGGGCAACTTCTTGCGCCACGGACTGGGGACCGGAAAGCGAGCGGTCGTGGAGGAGCTGGCACAGCGCATCGCGACTCGGCCCCTGGCCCCGGAGCTGTCAGCCGAGCCGGTTAGCGCCGCGCCGGAAACGGTGCGGTGATATCTCGACCTCCGACGATCGCCCGTGGCCCCGTGCGGGCGACCCAGCCCAGATGCGCCGCCGTTGGCTCGGCGGTGGCGAGAACGCGAAGGGCCGCGGCGAGCGCAACCGGGCGCCCGGCTCGTGACGAATGCGAGTCGCTGCCGAGAACGTGGATTACGCCCGCGCCCGCCAGCGCCAGCATCCCCTCGCGGGAGTCCTGGTCAACGAAGAAGGCGGCCGTGGCCTGGACGAGAGACCCTTGATCGATGAGTCGCCCGAGTCGCGGGATGAGGTCCGGGGCGAGATGGCGCTCCGGATGAGCCACAAGCGCCCGAAAGCCACGAGCGCGCAGAACCCGCACCGCCCGTTCCAAGCGGTCGTCGATCGGTCCCGGAGCAGGCTCGAGCAGGATCCAACGGCCCGTGCCTCCTAACGAGACCGCGGAAAGCTCCGGGTCATCGAGGGCGTCAAGCTCCGCGGCCGCCACCTCGCCGCCCGGCAGGATGCGCGTGCGACACCCCGCCGCTTGAACAGCCGCCATCAGCTCCGACAACCGCGACGGCAGCTCCGGGATTCGAACATCGTGGTCCTGACGGATGTGCGGCGTCGCGCAGATCGCCGCGATGCCGTCGGCTTGTGCCTGCTGGGCCATCGCGACCGCGTCGTCGAGATCCCGGGCGCCGTCGTCGAGCCCCGGCAGGAGATGGCAATGAAGGTCGACTGCGACGAGAACGCCGCCGATTATCACGCTCTCGTGCGGCGTTATCGAGCCGCTCTGCCGGCGAGGCGGGTGTGGCTGGCCGATCGGGACCGCGCGCCGGAGCATCATCGGGCGCCCGCCAAGCGGCGCTGCTTGCCAAGCTCGATCAGGACGAGGTGGGTGATGACCGTTCCGACCAGCAATCCCGGATAACCCGGCGAGGAGCGCCCGCTCATGACCCGCGGCTACCCTCGAAGGTCAACGAACAAGAACGATCGGTCGGCAGTTAGCCACACCAAGCCCGGCCGACCGCGAAACGTCAAACCGACACGATGGCAGACCGCAAGCCACCCGGACTTGGCTGGGAGAGCTGGATCGACAGGCAGATCCGCGAGGCGACCGAGCGCGGCGAATTCGAGAACCTGCCCGGCGCCGGCAAGCCCATCCGAGACCTCGACAAGCCGTTCGACGAGATGTGGTGGGTCAAGCGCAAGCTGCACAGCGAGGGCCTGACCTACCAGCCTCCGTCAATCGCTCTCCGCAAGGACGCCCACGACGCGCTCGAGGCAGTCGCGAAAGCCACCTCAGAGGCCGAGGTCCGGCGGATCATCGAGAGCGTCAACGAACGGATCCGCGAGGCCAACAGGAAAGGCATCGCCGGGCCGTCGCTGATGCTCTGGCCGTTCGACGTCGACCGACTCGTCAAGAGGTGGCGGCAGCAGCGCCGACACGACGGACGCCCGTCAGATCCAGAGCGCCGTTCCTGACCGCCAGCCGACGCAACCACCAACGGCGCCGTCGACTGGAACGATGCAGAAAAGCCCTGCAAATCAACAGCTTGCAGTCGCGTTCCACGCGTGACGCTCCGCTCACGCCAGCGCCGCTCCCGACGCCCGTTGGCCCATCGCGGAACACGCTCCCAGGGTGGTCTTCCATCCTCATGCCCTCGTCCCCGGCATCGATTACGTGCCGGGCGGGCCTGGCTGTGTCAGTCGTCGCGCCCGGCGCAGCGGTGACCGGATTAGGTTCGGCGGGCGGTTCCGAGGATATGGGGGATCGTGGGCTCCAGCGGCGCGGCGGCAAACATGATCCGCTCGATCGTCTCGATCTCGAAGCCGGAGCGTGTGATTGCGGCGGTGGTGTCGCGGGCCGGGTGGCAGCCGCCGGCGATCTTGGGCCAGAGGCCGCTGTGGTCGAGGGCCTGGAGCAGTAGGCGCTTGGGCTGGCGGTTGGGGATCACGTGCTCGTAGAAACGCAGCTCGCCGTGCAGGCGCAGGACGCGGTGAAGCTCGGCGAGGGCGTGGTCCTGGTCGGGGACGGAGCAGAGGACGAGGCTGGTGACGGCGGCGTCGACGCTCTCGTCCTCGATCGGCAGGTGGTCGGCGACGCCCGAGAGCACCCGGATTGGGACCGGTGTGCTCGCGGCGGCATTCTTGGCCTGGGCGCGCAGTGTGGGTTCGGGTTCGATGGCGATGACTTCGGTCACCTGGGCCGGGTAGTGGGGGAAGTTCAGGCCGTGGCCGGCGCCGAGCTCGAGGACCGTTCCGGAGAGTCCTTGGAGCAGTCGTCGACGGTGCTCGGTGCCGCCGCGGCGCTCCGCGGACTTCGACGAGCGCTGGTACATGCGCGCGAAGCGCGGGCGTGGCAGGTCGCCGTTGGTGGTCACGGCGTCGGTCTGGCGGTGACGTGTGCTCCGGTCCGGGGAGATCCCTCAGGGCGGATTGGCGACAGGTCCCCGTCCAGGCGTGATGACCCGGCGGGCCGTGGTAGCGGCTGGCGATCCCGAGGGGCGGCGAACGTCACGCTGCGTTGGCTTTCTTGCCTGGGGCTGACGTTTTGGCATCGCGTTCCGAGCTTCCATTCAGGCCAGCCTTGCTCGAGGCGGCGGGCTGGTCGTCCGGAGCGTTTGAGGTACGGACGGCCTCGTGCGCGACCGCGCAGAACGGGCCGCGGCAATAGACCAGGACCTCGCCGTCTGCTGGAGGTCCAGCGAGGCGGCGCTCGAGTTCGTCGAGCGGG
>Ga0335078_10011722_pt1 | contig 13003 bp, 14 predicted proteins | sample Lox_Sample_32_FD_206711 | JGI IMG/M metagenome (GOLD analysis project Ga0335078, IMG submission 206711) | Soil microbial communities from Loxahatchee National Wildlife Refuge, Florida, United States - Lox_Sample_3.2 | ecosystem: Environmental > Terrestrial > Soil > Wetlands | place: USA... | reverse complement strand
CTCCGCGCGCTGAGAGCCCACCCAGCCGAGGAGCAGCAGGCTCGCGCCAAGAGCGCCGGCAACCGCCCCAATCGTGTTAGCAACGTAGATTCCCGCCATCACATTGGCTGCATCCTGTTTTTTCATGCCCGCCGCGGCCAGCGCAAACGGGAAACTCGCGCCCCACAGGATGGTCGGCGGCAACAGAGCCCAGCATCCGCGCGCAAGATCGAGTTCGAAATGAAGCCAGACATCGGCGGAAATCGATGGATTGATCGGCCAGTACGGCAGCGACGCGCCCAGGTTATACGCCGTCCAGGCAATCGCCGCCGCCGCGAGCACCTGGCACCAGCCGAGTGCGATCCGTGGTGGCACGCCCACGCGGCATAGCAACGCTCCAATCCCGCTGCCCAGCCCAAGCCCGGCGAGAAACACCGCCAGAATGATCGAAAGCGCGTAAACCGACGCGCCAAACAACAGCCCGAGAATGCGCGTCCAGATCGCTTCCGCCGCCAGCGCGCACAGGCCCGATAGCGCAATCCCGAGATAGACGATCCTTGCTGGCGGCGCGGGTGCGGCGATAACACCCGCGCCCGCCGAGGAACTCCTTCGAGCGAACGCAAACGCCATCCCCGCCATCGCGAGATTGATCCCCACCGCCCCATACGTCGCCACCGTGACGTCGTACGTCGGCAGTAAATAAAAACCGGCGAGCAGACAGCCCAGCACCGCTCCCGCAACGTTCGCCCCGTAGAACGCCCCGAGCCACGCGGCCTCGTTCTCGGCCGCATTGGCTTCCCGCGCCAGCGCCGGCAGTGTCGCGCCCATCAGCAAAGTCGGAGCCACCAGACACGCCGCCGCAACCACTCCGCGCAGAACAAATCCTTGCACTCCATCTCCGCTCCAGCCCGTGTACACGCGGCTGACCAGCGGAATCACATGCAAAACCACAAGCCCGAAAATCCCGATCCCGAGCTCGATCAGCGCATACACGCGCAGCGCGTTGCGGCCGGTCGCCACCACGCGCGGCAGCAGCCAACTGCCCAGGCACATCCCGCCCATGAACGTGCCAAGAAGTATCCCGAGCGAGACGGCAGTCGAACCAATCACCAGTTCCAGAATTTGAAACCAGACAACTTCGTAGATCAGCGCGGCAGCGCCGCTGCCAAACGAAAGCGCAATGACGAGCGGGAGCAAACTGGGGCCCGAGGCAGCCGGTCTTACTTCTTTCCCGCCTTTTCCCCTTGCAGATTGCCCACCAGAATCCCCACCATCCCGTAGTTGCCTTCGTGGCAGGCGGAATCGAAGATCATGTGCTTCCCGGACGGCGCCCGGCCCATCTCGATGGTCACGGTCCATGGCTTTGTCCACGTCTTCGGATCGTCGAACGTGATGTCGCGCCGCAGCGTGTTCGCGTCCACGCGCGTGAAATGCTCGATCATCTTATAGGTCTCCGGGTTCGAGCCGCGGAACCCTTGCGAGAAATTCGTCGTCTCCACCACCAGCGTGTTGCCTTCCCAGTGGCCGCGCGAATCTCCCAGGTAGAACTTCGCCCGCGCCGGAGCGTGCGGCCGGCCGTCCATATAGATCACCCGGTTGCCGCCGCCCGCATGATCGTCCTCCATGTAGATCCCCATCGACTTCGGCGATTGCACCACCTGCATCACCGTACCTTGCGCAAATAGCGTGTTCAGCGGCAGGAACGGCATCGGCACGCCCAGGCACCGCGGCGATTGCGGCACCGTCTCCGGATTGTCGTTGACGCCGGGGGCGGTTCCCAAGCCGCCGCGGAACCCGTTGCCGAATCGCGCCGCCGGCGATCCCGGGACAATCGGCGGAATCTTCCCGTCCGGCGGATCGATGATCATCGACGTCCGCCGGCCCGTCTTCAACACGGAATTGAATACCGCGTTGTACGCGCCGCTGACATCCTGTTCCGCATTCGAAGACCGCGCGTTCCGCCCGGGGTTGATCCCCTTCTTCTCATCGGCTGCCTCCACTTCGGCATCCGTCAGGAATTCCTTGCCGGCGTTCGCCGCCGACCGCTCTAGCGGCACGTCGTACAGTACGAACCAGGTGCCTTGCAGGTCGGGGTCGCCCCAAGGAGTCCGGGGCGGATTCCCCGCTTTGGCCACGGCCGCTTTCGCCGGGGTTGATTTGGCCGGTGAAGCCGGCGTCTGTCCGCTCATCGTGATCACGGCGACGCATCCGCACAAGCCCGCCACTCCGCCGAGCAGAATTCGTTTTCGGTAGTTCATGGCCGCCTACTTCTTTGTGCCGTCGTCCGTTTTGGTGTCGATACCCGGCCGCTCCACTTCGTACGGCGCGCCCGTGCCCTGCGAGCCGAGAAACAGCTTCTGACCGCTCGGCAGTGTCAGGTCGCGCCCGTTCGCGCGATGCGACCCGTCCTTCGACTGATACCCCTCCACGTTGATCTTGTCCCCCGGTTTGAGCGTGAACCGCGTGATGCCGCGCCGCATCAGGATATTTGGGCTCCCGGCCTCGATCGCCCAGTTCTCCACCGTGCCGTCGGCTTGTTTCACATCCACATGAATCCAACTGTGCGGATTAATGAATTCGACTTTCGTCACCGTCGCATCCACGAAATGCACCGGCCGCTTGTCATCGAATTCCGCCGCAAATGCGTGGTGCGCCTGCATCGGCGGCGCGGACAGCAACATCGTGATGCCCGCGGCAACCACCGCTCCAACAGTCAGCTTGGCTCGCATAAAACGTGTCTCCTGGTTCTTCATTCCCGATTCTCGAATTACTTCTTTGCCGGCGGATTGCCGGAAATATAACGCTGGTAGACTTCTTCTCCGGGTGGAATCTTCCGCGTGATGTCCACGTTCATGGTCCGGCCTTCCCAGTGTTTCACCAGCTGGTTCTTGCGAAGGTGCCCGTACATGGTCTCTTCCACCATCTCCACGCACTTGAAATCCATCAGTTGCGCGTTCGCCTCCAGCCGGCGGTAGAGCGGCATCCGGATCTTCCACGGCCGCGTAAAGACCTGCGGATCTTCAATCGTGGCTTCGTAATTGATCACGTCCTTGCTCGCCAGGCTGTACCGTTCCGTCACGTGCAGTTGGTCGCTATGGAAATCGCCGGCCCGGTCGAACCACGTCGCGTCCGTGAAATCGGTGACGTCGACCACCAGTGTATCTCCCTCCCAATGCCCCACCGAATATCCCATCCACAACACGTTCGGATACGGCTCCATCTTCGTCAGGTGAATCGTGCGCTGCGCGTTCGCGAATTCGAAAACCATCTGGATCTTCGTGTTGCTCTGAATGATCTGGAACGGATGCGGCATGTAGATGGCCCGCGGAATTCCCGGCTGGAAGCACTTGATCTCCGGGTCGCGATCGATCCAATGCTCCTGGTTTTCTTTCTTCCGGGCCGCCGCCCACGGCTGGTAGGGAATCTGGTCGCCGTCTACCACGCCGAGGCCGGCCGGTACCCAGCCGAGCGCGCCCAGCGCCAGCACCGGCGCCGCCAGCACCTCCGTGTTGGGCAGCAGCCCGGGCTGCGCCACCATCGGACGCGCCTCATGCGTCAGCAGATCCCAGTTGGCCGTGTTGTTTGCCTCCCAAATCCCGTTGAGATCCGGCTTCCCGGCAATCCGGCCAATCCCCTCCGGCGCCGCCGCCGAAGCGGGCGTTACGCTGTGCGCCGTCAAATAAAAAATGAGTGCTGCCGCCAAGATGGCCGAAGCCGCCAGGCAGCTCTTCCCCAAAATTCGCATCATCCTGGCAACAAATTTTATCAGTTCCGGCGGCGGACCATCAGCCGTCGCAGCCGGACGGCGTTCGGATATCGGAGAATGGATCCATATGCTCTCCAGATCTCGGCTCGTTCTCGGGCTGGCCGGGTCGATGACCATTTTGCTCGGGCAGAGCACCAAGGTCGAGGATCTGGCACCTGGCAAAGTGCTGGTCATGGAGCGTCAGGCCCCCGATCCCGTTTTTGCGCAATCCGTCATTCTGCTGGTCCACTACGACGAAGATGGCGTATTGGGCGTCATGCTCAACCAGCCGGCGCGTGTCCCCCTATCAAAGCTGCGCGAACTCCCGGGAACCGGAGGCCGATCCGACCCGATTTACGCGGGCGGCCCCGTCGAGGTGGGCACCGTGACTGCCCTGATGCGCGCACCGCGTGCTGTTGCGGATGCGATGCATGTAACGGCAGATGTCTACGCCGTCCAGACCAGGAATGGACTCGAAGCTGCCCTCAAGGCATCCAAAGGCCCGGCGGATTTTCGCGTGTACCTCGGTTACTGCGGTTGGACCATGGATCAGTTGCGAAACGAAGTCCGGCTCGGCAGCTGGTACATCTTCGACCACGGCGAGCGCTTTGCCTTCGATGCCGAGCCGGACACTCTCTGGAAGCGTCTCATCGACCGCACGGCGGGCCAGTTCGCGTTCACCGTGAGGCCGGCCGCCGGCCTGCCGCGCCTGCGCTAGAAACCTCGCCGGGCTCCAGCACCACTCCATTCCGCCGGAATCGCGCCGGAGGACACTGAAATTCCCGCTTGAACGCCCGATTGAATGCCGCTTCGGAGCCATATCCGACCGACGCCGCCACTTCCGCGACACTCGCGTCCGTCTCCAGCAGCATTCCCGCGCCCAGTTTCAAACGCCACTCCGCCAAATACGCCATCGGCGATTCCCCCAGAAAATGGCGAAACCGAGCCGCGAAGCGCGTGCGCGACAGGCCGGCGTGCTTTGCCAGATCCGCAAGCGCCCACTGCCGGGACGGCTCTTTGTGAATCACCGCGAGTGCCTGGCCGATCGCCGGGTCGCGCGTGCCCGCGAGCCACCCGATTTGAGATGCCGGCAGCGTATTGACATAGCATCTCAACGCCTCCACAAACAGAACCTCGGCCAGCTTGGCCAAAACCAGGTCGCTGCCCGCGGACGCTCCGCCCGCTTGCTCCACAGAGAATCGGATCGAATGCTCGAGCCACTCGCCGGACGGTTCGTTCCCCACACGCACTTTTAGCAACGCGGGCAATCCGCTCAGGAATACGTCGCTCAGGCGCTGCTCGCAGGCCATGAATCCGCAAACGAACCGGGTCGCCTCCCCTCCGCCCCCAAAACGCGTGGCCTTGAGTCCTTGCCGCAGGTTCCGCGCGAAGGTCTGAAAGGAGTCGACCGGCTTCTCAGGCGATCCGTTGCCTATGAAATGCGCTTCGCCGTTGGGCACGATGACAATATCTCCGGAAGTCAACTCCTCTCGGTGCCCGCCCGGCAGCCGAGCATACGCGCGGCCTTCGGTCAAAAAGTGGAAGATGATCAAGCGTTCCGGCTTCGAACCCCCGCCGTCGGGGTCTCCCACCAGCGACATCAGGTGCTCCGCGGCCGAAGACGACGGCGCGGAATGCAGACACCACGGCGCCGTAAATTCTCCGTTGAAGAACAGCGCGCCGCGCAGCTTCACGGCCCGCAGCACTTCAGACAACACATCCATGCCATTAGTTTCGCCTAAAACGGGCGTCCCGGCCAAGAATTCGGGCCGCCCGATCAATTCGGAACACCTGTCTTTTACGCATTTACAAATGAAAGGAAAAAAACTATGAACGCGACAGTAAGCGCGCCAACTAACAGCGAAATGGACCAGCTCAAAAATGGGTTGAGGGCGACCTGGATGAGCGGGGACTACGGGCACTTCGCCACCCACATGGAGAAAGGAGCTCAGGAATTTTTTGATCGGTTGGGAGTCACGCCGGGCACCCGGCTACTGGACGTCGCTTGCGGCGCCGGGCAACTGGCGCTGATTGCGGCGCGGGCCGGCGCGGACGTGACGGGCTGCGATATCGCCTCCAACTGGCTCGAGCAGGGGCGCACCCGCGCGGCCTCCGAGGGCCTGGCGGTCCGCTTTGAAGAAGGCGACGCCGAATCGCTTCCGTACTCCGACTCTCAATTCGACGTAGTGGTCAGCTTGATCGGAGCCATGTTCGCGCCGCGGCCGGAGTTGGTGGCCGCCGAACTCACTCGTGTCTGCCGGCCCGGCGGCCGTATCGCCATGGCCAACTGGACCCCCGGCGGGTTTGTTGGGCAGATGTTCCGGACCATTTCGACGTATATCGCGCCCAAGAGCATGCCTTCGCCGGTGCTCTGGGGCGAGGAACCCACCGTCCGCCGCCGCCTTCAGGCCGGAATCTCGATCCTGGAATGCTCGAAGCGTTTTTATCGTTTTGAGTATCCCTTCCCGCCCGAGGACGTGGTCGAGTTCTTCCGTCTGCACTACGGTCCGATGACCCGCGCCTTCGCTTCGCTCGACGCCGCCAGCCAGGCCCGTTTGCGGCGGGAACTCGTCGAACTCTGGTCGTCCCGCAACGCGTCCCAAAACGGCGCAACGGTGGTGGACGCCGAGTATCTCGAGGTAATTGCGACGCGGTCCATGGCGCCTCGGACCTCCCGCACCGGAAGCCGCCGCGCGGAAGCGCTCGCGAACCGTATCGAGGAAGGCGCGGAAGCCTTAGCCCGATTCGCCGAAGGCCTCTCGGATGCGGAGTGGCGCATGCCGCTCTCGCACAACGGCGGAGATTGGCGTTCCCTCGGCGTCATCGTGCACCATGTGGCCAGCGTCTATCCCATCGAGGTGAATCTCGCTCGCGCCATTGGAGGCGGCGCCGCGGTAACCGATGTAACCTGGGAGGCCGTCGCTGAATTGAACGCCAAACACGCTCAAGAGCACGCCGGAGCGGCGAAGGCCGCGGCCATCGAGTTGTTGCGCCGCAACAGCCGCGAAGCCGCCGCCGCGGTGCGTGCCTTCACCGATGTGCAGTTGGATCGCGCGGAGCCCTTCTCGCTCGCGTTCGGTGCTCCGGTCACCGCGCAGTTCGTCCTCGAGGACCACGCCGTCCGCCACAGTTGGCATCACCTGTCGCGCATCCGCAAGGCGCTGGGCCGGTAAGGGTCCGTCCCGAGGCGGAGTCCTGGAGGCTCCGCCTCTCCGCGCCCGTTCCCCGCCCGCGAAAACTTTCCCATCCCCGGCTGCTCCTTCCACTTACAGCCAAAACCACTCCCCCGCCCACCCGCTTTCCGCACCCTCGGCGTGATACTGAAGACGAGAGAAGTTCGATGTCCTGCCGCATCCTCCGTGCCGCTCGTGGTAGCTTACGGTTAGAGGATGCCCATGATCCGAGCCTGCCCCACCTGTGGCGCGAGCAACCGGGTTCCGGCGAAGCACCTCTCCGATACTGGCCGTTGCGGCTCCTGCAAAAGCACGTTGCCGCCGGTCTCCGAGCCCATCGAAGTCGACGCGATGGCCTTCGCCGAAATCACCCGCGATGCCAAGATCCCAGTCCTGGTCGACTTCTGGGCGCCGTGGTGCGGCCCGTGCCGGATGTCGGCGCCGGAAGTCCACGAACTCGCGCGTGAGATGGCCGGTCGGGGCTTGGTACTGAAAGTCAACACCGACGAATACCCGACCATCGCCTCCCAGTTTCGGGTCCAATCCATTCCCTATTTCGTGCTCATGCGCCGCGGCATCATTCTCGCGGAAAAGACTGGCGTCGTCCCGCGCGCCGAGATGCGCCGCTGGTTCGCCACCGCGGCGTAAGCGGTCGTTCGGACCTCGAGGAGATTTGCATGCGAGTCAACCTTCGAACCGCAACGGCCGATGACGCTCCCGAACTGGTGCTCCTGCGCGCCGCGGTACACCTGGATCTGGCCTCGAAGTATGGGAAAGGATTCTGGCTGGCCGGACTGACTGAGAAGGGTGTGCGGTTCGCAATGAGAACATCGACGGTGTACGTTGCCAGGTCTGAAGGCGGCCGCCTCATCGCCACGTTGACGCTTTCTACTCGAAAGCCATGGGCCATTGACAAAAAGTATTTCGGCGCGAGCCCGCGGCCTGTCTATCTCACTTCGATGGCAGTGGCGCCGGACGAGCAGCGTACGGGCATCGGCAGGCTCTGTGTTGACGAAGCGCGCCGGATCGTAGCAGCGTGGCCGGGCGACGCTATCCGTCTCGACGCGTATGACGCACCGGTAGGCGCGGGCGATTTCTACCGGAAGTGCGCCTCCGCGAGGTCGGCAGGGCAATCTATCGCAAGGCCCCGTTAATTTACTTCGAGATGCTCCTCTGACTGGCTGCGGCGGGCCGGTTTTTGCCGCCGCCGGCGCTACCGCGCCAGTCTGATCCGAACCTGCGGTTGCCCCGAACATGATAACTTCGATGGTCAATGGTGCTTCGAAGATCGACCGAAGGAGAACGCCGATGAATCACCGATGGTTGTTTTTCGTAACCGCGGCCCTGGTTTCCGCAACTGTCTGGTCGCAGCCCCCCGGTTACCCCATCACGGTAGTCCCGCCGGGCAAAGGACCGTATCAGTTTCCGCAAGGCTACCAAACCCCGTGGGACAAGATCCAGATTTTCGTCACCGAAAAAATGGCGCCGAATCTCTATGTTCTGCACGGCTCCGAGGGCCTCGACCCCGCGCACCCCGAGGCGTCCGGCGGCCGCGTGGCCGTGCTCTTCGGCGCCGATGGCGTTCTGATGGTAGATACCGGCAATCCGCCGGTCGCTGAAAAGACGCTCCAAACCATCCGTTCTTTCACCAACGCGCCCATCAAGATCGTGGTCAACTCGCACATTCACCCCGACCATACTGGCGGTAATGAGTTTTTCGCGAAGCAGGGAGCCTTGATTTTCGCGCAGGACAATCTGCGCCAGGAAATGCTCCACCCGCCGGCTCGGGCCAATGCAGCCCCGGCGCCCGGCACGCCCGGCGTTCCCAATATCACCTACCAGTATTCGGCGCCCGGCGTGCCCGCCGTCACCATCCAGATGGACGGCGAAACCGTGGACTTCATCCCCATGATGCCCTCCCATACCGCCGGCGACACCATCGTGCGGTTCCACAACGCGAACACCATCTACATCGAAGATTTCTATCGAAACTTCGGCTACCCGTTTGCCGACCAGGCCAACGGCGGCTCGATTCACGGCATGCTTGAGGCCATCGACCTGATCGACAAGATCGCCGGCCCGGACACAACTCTGATCCCCGGCCACGGGACCCTCGTCAAGAAGAACGATCTGCAAGGCTACCGCGCGATGCTCGTCGATATCCTGGCCAAGGTCCGCAAATTGCGCGACGAAGGCAAGTCGCTCGACGAAGTTCTGGCCGCGAATCTGACTGCTCCCTATGACGCGACCACGGCAGGCGATACCCAGCAGAGCAAAGACCGCTTCATCACGGAAGTCTATGATGAGATCCGCGACTTTCCGCCCGTAGTCAACGGCGAACGCCAGATGCCCCGCCGCGCTCGCTAGCAATCACCGGCCCCGGCCCTTCTTCGCCGCTTGAGGTTGAATTCCGAATCTCCGGTCATTGCGCGCGATCGCCTTGGCCACGCCTTCCATTGCCGGCTCGAACTCCTCGTGGCGCGAATCGATGTAGAGCCACTTCTTCAAGATGTCGTGAGGCCCGAATTGCGGGAACTCCTGGACGATCGCGGCATGGTGTGCATAGTCCGTGCAGATCAGCACGCCGTGCCATTTCCACCGTCCCGTCTTGGTCGGTTCCACCAGCACCATCATCTGCCGGCCGAACAGATAGACCGCGAGCCCGCCGAACATCCGCTTGGTGAAGAAGCTCGGATGCCCTTCGAAAGCCTCGAGAATCCATTCATTGTCAAACGTCCGCATCCGTTCTCTCTTCCCTAGTCTGGATCATATCTAACGGTCAAGTGATCCTATGAAAGCGCTGCAGCGAGGTTCTGCCGTATGCTGGCAGAACCCCAGCTTGAAAGGAAGCTGCAGCGCAAATTGAAACAGTTTATCGGATGTGACGCGCACAAGAAGTTCTCGGTGTTTGCGTCGACCGATGAAGCGGGCGTGCACGGGCGGACGACCCGCGTGACGCATGAGCGAAAGGTGTTCCGGGAGTATCTGCGGGAACTGCTGCCGGGATCGGAGATCGCGCTCGAGACCAGCGGCTGCTACTACTGGATCGTCGACGATATGGAGCAGGCCGGACATTACCCGCGGTTGCTCAGGCCGGGACGGCTAAGCGACGGATAGAAGGGCGGCACAAGACCAACGAAAAAGATGCGCGCGGCCTGGCCATGCGGTTGCGCAACGGAACGCTGCCGAAGGTGTGGATTCCGCCGGCGGAACTGCGGGACCAGCGGGAAATGCTGCGCTGGCGCCGAGCTGTTGCGGCGGATCTCGGAGTTGCCCCCGCACTGAGGCGAGAGTGTAATCGAACAACTGCAAACGGTGGATTGGCTGGAAACCCAGCTGGGGGAGTGCGAACAGAAGCTGGAACAGATGCTGTACCCGAATGTGATGCGGGATCTGCTGGACACTTTGCCGTGCGTAGGAAAGGTGTTGAGCGCGGTGCTGGCGCTGGGAATTGGAGTGGTCGAGCGATTTCGCGGCCCGACACTGGGGCCGAAGCGTCCTATTTGGATGCTGAGCAGGCAGCAGGTTTATGAGGATCCCCGGCTCCGCCGGCAAGCTCTTTCATCGACGCACGGGTAAGCGCGGCTGCCCCATGGCCCCAACAGATCGCGGGAATCGGCAAAAGCCGAGGAATCGAGCACGCCCCTTCCTTTTCCCAGGAAGGGTCCGGAACGGTCCTCGCCGTCAAGGGTGCGCCTGGACTGGTGTGCCCAAGCCGCCCAAAAAACGTCTTGAGCCCGGCAGCGCTTTCATATATGGGGCAGACCATGGTCGGCCCCACTTTGCGGCCCCACCCAAGCGGCGCTACGCTTGCCTCATGCGACCTCTTCGCTATTCCATTAACGTCACCTTGGACGGGTGCTGCGATCATCGGGGAATCATCCCGGACGAAGACTTATTTCGTCACACGGTCGAGAATATCGCCCAAGCCGATGCGCTCCTGTTTGGCCGGGTGATTTACGAAATGATGGAGGCCGCGTGGCGGCAGCCGGGGCAGCCGGTCGCACGGCCGGAATGGATGGAACCGTTCGCCCGCACGATCGACGCGGCCAAGAAGTACGTCGTGTCGGGCACCCTGGACCGCGTCGACTGGAACGCGGAATTGGTGCGCGGCGATCTCGGGAAGGCCGTTCAGCAGCTCAAGCAGGAGCCGGGTCAGGGACTGTTCACGGGAGGCGTCACGCTCCCGCTGGCGTTGGCGGAGCTGGGATTGATCGATGAGTATGAGTTCGTGGTGCATCCCAGGCTGGCGGGCCACGGGCCGACGTTGTTTGCTGGGCTCTCGCAGCCTATCGATTTGAAGCTCGTGAGCCGGAGGGAGTTCCGCTCGGGGGCGGTGGCGTTGCGGTATGAGCCGCGAAGGTAGCCGGTGACCTTCGCCGCAAGCGTCCGGCGAGTCGATGGCCGGCCCGCTTCATGTCGGGCTCGAACTCGGTCCACAGCGCGTCCTGAAGTTGGGACGTGAGCGACCATCCGAAGCCCTCGAAGAGGCGGGACGCGGTGATCGGTCTTCCGTTCCAGGCGGACGCCACGGCCATTCCCCCGAAAGTTCCGCCAATCCGGCTGTAGCAGGGCCTCCATGTTCCGTCCGGGCGGGCGGCGAGGGTCGCGTGCAACAACGCCCAGGCCACGCGCCGGGGAAGGCCCGGCAGGTTCGAGGGCCGGCGCCGGATGTCTTCGCGCAGCAGCGCGCCCATTCCAAATTCGATGCTGGTCCCGGCGGTTCGGCGGGCCAGGGCGCCGCCCATCTCGTGCGGAAAACAGAACGGGAACCGCCCGCACTTGCGAAGGTCGAACGTCCGGTCGAACGCGGTTTCGGCGGTGAGAAGGCCGATCCGCTTCCAACTGTAGGTTCGCTCGAGGTAGGCGTCCCAACGCTCGCGAAGATCCTGAGGCGCGGCGGGGACGGGTTGAGCGCGCAGAAACCCGGAGGTGAACAAGGTAAGGACGACAACCGGCGCTCCCGTGAGCAGCGCCGCGAGCTCAGCCCGCGTCGGCACGGTTTCTTGACCAGAGTATAGTGCGTCTCGCAACCGGTTACAAGGAGAACCAGAGCGGTTTCCCCGAATCTTTCGGTCCGCCATTCTCTGACAAAATTAAGCTAAGGGGACCGATGATGGAACAATCGTCTCGGGGCAAATCCAGGCTGTCGATTCTTCTGGGTATCGCCGCGATCCTGCTGTTCGCCGCCGCGGGGGCGTTTCTCTGGATTTTCAACAACCGTATCCACGATCTGCAAACGCATCTGACCGCCGTGGAGCAGCACGCCGCTTCGGTGGAGCGCGACGTCATTGAAAAGTCGAACCAGTTGATCGCCACCCAGCAGCAGGCGCTTCGCGCCGAGCACCGGTCGGACGAACTCGATGCCGCCAACCAGAAGTCGCAGTCGCAGGTCGAGCAGCTGCAGCAGGAATCGGCGGCCAGTGCGGCGGCGGCTGCGCAGGCCACCAAGGAAACACAAGAGGCCGAGGCTTCCCGGCAACAGGCCGTGACCGATCTGGAGGACATGCAGAAGCGCCGCGCGGCCGAGCTCGACCGCATGCAGCAGGCCTTGAGCCGGATCGTGCCCACCACCCGGACCCCGACCGGCATGGTGATGCAGCTTGCCAACAAATCGTTTCGGTTCGATTTCGACAGCGCCGCCATCCGGCCTGAGAATCGCGAAACGTTGAGCCGCATCGCCGGCGTCCTGCTCGCCTCCGAAGGCTACCGCCTGTTCATCGACGGCCACACCGACGATGTCGGAACCGACGGTTACAACAGGGGCCTCTCGGAACGACGGGCCGGCAGCGTCCGCGAGTACCTGGTGAAAGCCGGAGTTCCGGCGGACATCATCGAGGTGAAGGGATTCGGCAAGTCGAACCCCCTGGTCAAGGCGAAGACCACGGATGCCCGCGAACAGAACCGCCGCGTGGAAATCGGTATCGTCGACACAATCATCCACTACGACACAGCCGGCGACGCGGCCAGGGACTCCACGCCAGCCCCGAAATGAACGACATCGGCCTTTGGAATAAGAGTCGTAAACCAGATCATTCCTGCAGGAACGCGTGGAAGGCGAGCGGGAGCACGAAGCGCGGGGGAAACGAGCGGACTGTCTCCTAGT
>Ga0335078_10011721_pt1 | contig 13003 bp, 10 predicted proteins | sample Lox_Sample_32_FD_206711 | JGI IMG/M metagenome (GOLD analysis project Ga0335078, IMG submission 206711) | Soil microbial communities from Loxahatchee National Wildlife Refuge, Florida, United States - Lox_Sample_3.2 | ecosystem: Environmental > Terrestrial > Soil > Wetlands | place: USA... | reverse complement strand
GTGGAATCCGTCCACGCGCCTTCAATTGTTGTCACGCGCCGTTCGGGAATCGTCTCGAGCTTAAGATGCAAACCTTCTATCTTCGCCTGCTCGTAGGGATTGGTGAAGACGCGCATGAAAAGTTGCTGCACGGACGCGGCCACGATGACGCCGTCCGCTGAAATCGCTCCCGTTGGCGCAAACATATTCTCCAATTGAACGGGTGAGTGTCCGGCAATATCAATTTCGCCGGAAAGGCGAATTGTGGTGCCCTCCGAGTAGGCGTTGTTTGCCGTCAAGCCGTTTTGCGCCACCAGGCCAACGAGCAGCGGGGTCAGCTCAGTGTTTTCCGCCAACTGGTAATTCGATTTCACTTCGCCGGCGGGCGTCACGAGCGTCATATCCATGGGAATCATTTCGGGGCCGGGGCCAAGTTTCCCCATCACCGCCGACAATCGATCCTCGGTGAGTGTGCCAATCGTGCCGCCGGTGGTCACGATTTTCTGTGAACTATCCTGCGAGGACAACGTGGCCACCACGCGGCCACGCGCAAGTGGGAGGGCCACATCGCCAAGCGAGAAGATCGGGTGGCCGCAGGCATAGACGCGGTCTGCCGTGATCGCCGTGATGGTGCATGAGGCGGCAAGCGACAAATCGCCGCTGACGAGCACCGCGCTCACCATGTCACCGGGAACGACCTTTGCATCGTCAGGCTGCGCTGCTCCGCCACCGCCGGGAACGGCCACCAGGCCGTAAGCGGCGAAGGGTGCTGCGAACTGAGCGAGCACGCCCGGATTCACTCCCGCGGCAACAAGCGGAGTTTCAATCGGCGTGAGGTACGCGCCACTCTGCAACGCGGGATGCGATGAGAGGAATGGATTTGTGGCTGTGAAATTTTCGGAGATCTCATAGCGCGGCGGCGCGACGTCCGCCGAATCCGGCGATGCCACCGAGGCCGTTGCGGTTGCGGGTTTGCTACTCTCGGCGGGCGGATTCACTTCGGCCATATCCGCGAACGGTGTGACGCCGCCAAGCGCTTCCTTTGTGAAATTGCCGAATTTCAGCGCCAGCGCGCCGACCAGTTTGCCGTCAATATAGACGGGGCTGCCGCTCATTCCCGCGACGACTCCCGTGTGTTCCACCTTCGGTCCGACCAATTGCACGAGGATGATGGACTTTTTCGGCCCCATCAGGTCCGGCAGAACGCCGAGCACGACGAGATCGAATTTCTCAATCTGATCGCCCTCGAAAATTGTGTAGCACTCGGCCTTCATGCCCGGTTTGACTTCAGAGAGCGGCATGATCTGCGGTGCGTCGGCGGGCGCCGCGAATCCGGCTGCACCAATGAGCAGCAGAATCGCGAGAGTTGCTCCGCGAAAGATGCTTGAACGAAAGCGTGGTCGTGCATTGCTGAGTGGATTCATAATTTTTCCCATCGAACTAATGATAAGGGCGATTTACCGATCTTAGCCTACACGGCCGTTAAAATCATTGCTCCCAAATCTTTTCACGCGAAGACTCGAAAGGATAGACGTGCACCATCCATCCGAAAATCGCCGGATAAAATTTTCCGCCGGCGGCCTCGCAAGCGTCCTGCGTCACGATCGAGCCGTTTAAGCCAAATCGCGTCTGGTCAAATTTCTGCCCGCGCGCTGGCATGCACAGGTTTGTGTGGAGGTGCCACTGGGCCACGCCGAGCGGTATCCGTTCGTTCAGCTGGGCTTCCGTCGCGCGCCGGGGCATGGTGTACATCGCACCGATCAGCTCGTAACCGGTGGCCGTTTTTTTGTAGAGCAGAGAAGTCGGGCGGGCCGGGTCAAATGTGAACGCTTCCAGAAACCCGTTCCTTGCGCTGGTGAAATGGTACATCGGCTGCGGCAAATTCGGCAGGAACGGTTCAAAGCCATCGGCGAGCGCTACGTGATAGTCCTTGTACTTTTCGATGGAGTCTTTCAGCGTCGCAGCGACTTCGTCGGCGCGCGTCCAATCGTCGGCGCTTGCAGGCCGGACCGCCGTCATGTGCATGTGCGGACCCATGTGATGATGGCCTTGCATCATCTGCTCATTCGCCATCTGATTTGCAGACATCTGGCCGTGATCCATGCCCGCCATGCCTGGCATGTCACCCATGCTCTGTGAGGATGGCGGTTGAGACGGTGGGTGCGATTGGGAATTGGATGACGAGCCGGCATTTTGCCGGGCACGGATGTGCGGGCCAGCGCTGAGCAGCACTGCAAGGCACACGGCGACGGACAAGCGGCCCAACATTTTCAGAGAGGAAACGGGCGTCATGCGATTTGCCCTCCTGAATATAATACGCCGGTACGAGGGCAGCATTTCACTTCACTCTTGCGATGTTGCTTGGTGGAAAGCGCGATACACCTCTTCCCCATAGTCTTAGAAGCGGATTTCAGCAATCCGGTTGCGTCTGTTTCCGGAAAGAAGGCTCGAACGGCTGCATGCTAGAATCTTCGCGTGGCAATCCGAAAAATTCTTCCGGCACGCGCGGCCTCCGGGCCTGTAATTCTGCCCGGAGACAAATCCATCTCCCATCGCTATGCGATGCTCGCCGCGCTGGCCAACGGCACGAGCACGATTGAAAATTTCTCTCCCGCCGCGGATTGCCAAAGTACGCTGGCGTGCCTCGAGCGCCTTGGCGTGAAAATCGATTCGGCACGCGGTGCCACGTATTTACAGGCAACGACGCGGATCACGGGGAATGGGCTGCATGGCCTGAAACGGTCGCGCCGGAGCCTCGATGCCGGAAATTCCGGCACTACGATGCGGCTGTTAGCCGGAATTCTGGCCGGCCAAACCTTTGATTCGACGATTACCGGAGATTCGTCCCTGTGCCGCCGCCCGATGCGGCGCGTGACGGAGCCGCTGGCGCGTATGGGCGCCGATATTTCCACGCGGGAAAATGGCGCGGCGCCGCTGGAAATTCACGGCAAAAAATTGCACGGTATCGAATACACGCTGCAGGTTCCAAGCGCGCAGGTAAAGTCGGCGATTTTGCTGGCCGGATTATTTGCGGAAGGTGAAACGCTGGTGCACGAGCCGGTGCGTACGCGGGATCACACGGAGCTGGCGCTCGAAGAATTTGGCGTTGAGGTTGCGCGCTCCGCGAACGGCGTAGGGCTTTCGGGAGGGGGCGCGCTGCGGCCGCGAAACTTGCGGGTTCCGGGCGATCTTTCCTCAGGAGTGTTCTTTTTGGCCGCAGCTTTGATTCTCCCCGAATCGAATCTTGTGCTACACGACGCAGGGCTGAACCCCACGCGCGCAGAGGTGCTGGACCTTTTCGCGAGTTGGGGCGTGCCGATTTCATTGCTGTCTGTTCGCGAGGCCGCCGGTGAACTGGTCGGTGACGTTGCCATCGGCCACGCATCGGCGGAAGGCGGGACGATCGCGGGCGAGCAAGTTGCTCAGCTGATTGACGAACTGCCGATGCTCGCCGCGCTGGGGCCGTACACGGAAAATGGAATTGAGATTCGCGACGCGCAGGAATTGCGAGTGAAGGAAAGCGATCGCATCGCCGTCGTGGCGGAAAATCTTCGGCGGATGGGCGCAAAAGTGGAAGAATTTCGCGATGGATTGCGAGTGGAAGGGAAGGCGGCCGGAAAATTACACGGCGCTGAAATAGAAACTCACGGAGATCATCGAATCGCGATGGCGTTTGCCGTGGCGGCGCTGGGAGCGGAAGGTCCGACAACGATTCGCGACGCGGATTGTGCGGCGGTTTCGTTTCCAAAATTTTACGAAGCGCTGGAAACCGTGGTGGAGCGCTGAACTCGCACAGCCGCGATTTCGCGGTGGCAATCTCGCGCGACTGTTACTGCCCTTTGCGCAAGCGGATTGTGCCGTAGACGGTCAGAAGCTGAAGCTTCGGGCCATGCGCGCCGAAACTCCCCTCCAGCACCGAATCCTGATTCCGCTCCTTGGTGATTTTCGAGGATAGATCGCCGAAATCACAATCAATGTCGCCGTTGTGCGCCCGTGCGCTGACGTCGAAGCTCGATTTCGAGGGCATGGTCACGTCCACATCGCCCGATTGGTCTGAAATTTCCACCGGCTCGGTCGGCGGCTGCGAAAATCGCAGCGTCACGTTTCCGCTCTTGTTATCGACGTGAATCTTGCCCGTAACGTTGTCGAGGGTGAGGTCGCGCTTCGTCGTTGTGAGCGTGACATTTCCGGTCGAATCGTAAATTCCCATGTCGCCGGGACTGCCCATTTCGATTCTGCCGCTCAATTGCGTCACGGTCAGATCGGAGCGCTGGGAAACAAAATGAATGCCTTCGGTGAGCCGCGAGAATGTAAGCGGCCCGTAAAATTCTCCGTCCACGGTCACGCCGTGCTGCACGTCCGATATTTCGACCTGCGTTCCGTGACCGGACACGCGCACATTTCCGGCCGCGCCCACCACGCGGACGTCGTCTCCCGAATGGGCTTCCACCGTCACATCGCCGCCGGCCTGCCGGATTTCAATCTGTCCATCGTGGGCTTCGGCGACAATATTTCCGGAGATGCCGGAGACCTGAATTCCTCCGCGTTCCGTGCTCAGATTCAGCGAAACATTCTTTGGGACGTGAATATCCATTTCCGTGGAAACTGCGGAGCCTTCGTCATTTTCACCCTGCGGTTCAACGGTGAAACCGGCTGCGCTCGGAGTAATGACGACGTGTACGTGATCGGCCCTTGATTGCGCTTCGCTCTCGCTTGCAGCATTCGCGGACTTGCGAACCGTGACCTGAATTTGCGGCGCGTCACCGGCAGTGATGATCAGACTTCCGCGATTTGCGCGCACCGTAATCTGCGAATTGGGAGGAATGTTCACGGGCGCAACGTTTTCCGTGAAGGAATAGGATTGCTCCCACGGGAAGAAAATCTCGCCGCGATTTGCGTGGTTTGAGCCCCATTCAAAGATTCCCGCTCCGCCAATCACCAACAAGAGCAGCAGAACGAGCACGACTTCGCCGGCGGAAATTGTCGGCGGCGCGGCTTCGCCCGTCTGCTGCGCCATGAAATGGTCATACAGCTTCGCAAGTCCCCAGATGATGAACACCAGCGGCCACCATCGTTCGAGGATGCGCCAGATCGGCAGGCCGCCCTCGAAGTTGTGAAGCAGAAAAAGCGCTCCGAGCAATACCAATAGCAATCCGCTGAAGATTGAGCGGCGTCGGCGTGGGTAACCGTTTGCCATGGGTTCCTCCCTTTCCTCAGCTCAAAGGCGGCGGCGGTGGTGGCGCCTGCCCTGGTCCTGGCGGCGGCCCCGGCGGTGTGCCGTGGCCTTCATCGGAGGCAACCGCCTCCGCCAGTTTGAGCGCACCAATCACCAGCAGAATCACCGGCCATGTACGCCAGAAGCCGTAGTCATAGTGCGACGTTTGTTGCAGGAGAAAGAGCACACCGATCGTGATTAGAATTGCCGGACCCATCAAACCCCGAATCGAGCAACGTTGGCATCGACACCGCATCGCCATTATCTTTCTCCGTTCTTTTAAGCTTTGTTTTCCATGCGCCGCCAGACAAGAAAACATCCGACGGCAATCAATACCAGTGGCCACCACGAATCAATCACACGATCCAGCTCGACCACGTGAAAATTTTCGAGAAGAAAAAGAATCCCAAGCGCAATCAGAACAAATGGGCCAATCATTCGCCCTTTCGCGGCCATATCTGCCGTCTCCTCGGAGACCGGCATCGAAATCCGCAGACGCGCCACGCGATTTGCGTCCACCGCCATATAAATGATGAACGCAGCGAGGCCCACTCCGAAAACAGCGTGGACGACGTCGGAATTGGAAGCTACCAGAATCCCGATAAACGCGATGAAGGTACAAACATGCACGATGGCCTTGGTGTATTCCCCGTTGTAGACGGCTCCGAGGCCGGGCACGAAGCCCATCATCGTCGCCAGCGCGGGATTCCGTCCGCCCGCGGCGGCCGGCGGCTGCGGTTTCGCGACCATGTCCGCGAGGCAGGCTTCGCAGTAAATCATCCCGCGCACTTCGCGCGCGCAGGTGGGGCACAGCGCCTTCCCGCAGTTGCGACAATAACCGGTGGCGTCAACATCAGTATGAACGGCGCACTTCATGGCTTGCTCCTTAGCGACGCGACCACGAACAAACTGGCGACATTCGGCGTCGCGTTCCCGACAAATCTTGCGTGATTTGGATTGCGCGGATTTGTTTCCGGCGTTTCACTGCGGCCGGGATCGCTTGGCTTGGTTGCAGGCGCCTTTTGTGCCGGCGTCTCATCTTCCAAATCGGGCTGCAGGCGCGAACGGATTTCGTACACGACGCGCATATCACCCACGAACTTGGCGCCGCGCGAATAGACGAGATGCGCCTGACGGTCAACCATCCTGTACATATTCACCGGATTCAGATCCGCGACCGTCGGCGTGCGCCACTGGATTCCCAGCGCCTGCGAAACCACGGCTGCGGTAACCAGCACCGTCAGCGTTCCGTATGCGAACCGCGGCTGGATGAGAGCGCGCGTCCAGCCAAACCATGCCTTCCAGCCACCGGGCGATTTCCGCGTGCCGATCGTCTGATCCAGAATTGCCGGCACCAAATTCATGGGCGCGGCGACAGGTTCAAGCGCGTGCATTTCGCCAACCAGGCCGCGTACGGCTGCCGTCAGGGCGTGACATTTGGCGCAGGTTGCGGTGTGCGCGTCGAACGCCGCAACTTCGCCGGGCAGCAAAGCTCCTTCGAGGTAATCGCTCAGCCGGGCTTCGATTTGTTCACATTGAAAGATCATTTTCTTGTCTCGCTTCTAGACCGCTTTGCTCCGAACTCCGCCTACAGCTTGAATCTTCAAATTTAATTGGGCCTCATTCCCATCGCTTCCAGAATTCGCGCCAGCTCAATCCGCCCGCGGTTGATGCGGGATTTTACCGTGCCTTCGGGCACTTCGAGCACCTGCTGGATTTCCTTGTAATCCAATCCCTCGAGGTCTCGCAAGATCACGGCCTCGCGCAAATCCGGTGAAAGTTTCGCGAGAGCCCTTTGCAAATGCATGCCCAGCTCCGCGACAGCGGCGACTTGATCCGGCCTGCGGCCCGCCGATTCCTTTTCTTCCACCTGCGTCATTGTGTCTTCCATCGAATCCGTCAGCCGGTCCCGCTTGGTGCGCCGGTAATGATCAATCAGCAGGTTGCGCGTAACGCTGGTGACCCAGGTGCCGAACGCGCCGTACGTGGAGCGGTAACTGCCGAGCGTTCGATACACACGCAAGAAAACCTCCTGCGAAAGATCCTCGGCCTCCTGCCGCTGATTCGTGAAGCGGTAACAGAGGTTGAATATACGCCGCGAATGGCGGCGTACAAGCTCCTCCCAGGCTGAACCGTCTCCCTGAAGGCACTGCGCAACCAGTTGGGCTTCCGGCTCCAATTGAGCTTCTGCCTCATTGCCGGCGGCGGTGTTCGGCCTCCAATGAATGGAACGTAAACGGGGACGAAAAAGTTCCGCCAGAACGGCTTTGCAATGGTGGGAATAGTATCTGTGCGGACACGGCAGCACAAGCACGGGGGGTGGAAATCAAGCCCCGAAAAAACGGGCCTGAAATGCGGGTTTTCGCGCTACTCGTTACGGAGAGCGACGATGGGGTCCACGCGCGTGGCGCGGCGGGCGGGGACAAAGCAGGCCACGAGCGCGACGGCGAGCAAAATCAACCCGACGGCGAAGAGAGTTATGGGGTCGCCTGGATGGACGTCGTACAGGATGGTATTCAAGTAGCGCGTGACCGCGATGGCGGCGCCGGTGCCGATAATCATTCCGACGATCGCGAGCACGATGCCCTGGCGGACGACGATCTTCAGCACGTTGGCCGGGCCCGCGCCCAGCGCCATGCGGATACCGATTTCGCGCGTGCGGCGCGTGACTTCGTAAGAGAGCAATCCGTACAGGCCGACGCAGGCAAGAATGAGCGCGAGCGTGCCGAAGAAGCTGGAAAGGCGCGCGACAAAGCGCTCTTCAAACAGGATCTGGTCAATGCTGTCTGATTCGGTGATCACGCCGTAGATGGGCAGGTTGGTGTCCAGTTGATTCACGACACTGCGCACTTGCGGGATGACGGCTGTTGGATTCATGGCGGTGCGCATTTCAAAGCTGACGCTGCCGCCGGTTGCGGGGACGTAGGCTGTCGGGTGAACCGCCCGGCGAAGGTCGTTGTAGCGAGCGTCGCGGATCACGCCGACGATCACGAAAGTCGGATCGTTCTTGTCGTTCCCCGAATAACCGAACGTTTGGCCGATGGGGTCGAGTTTGCCGAGATATTGACGAACAAATTCCTGATTCACGACGACCGCGGTCGGAGGAGCGGGGGGCACGGTCGCATTCGGATTCGCGGCTAGTGCGGCACGGCGTGCCGCGTCAGTGACGGAGGCCGTGGCGAATTCGGTCTCAGTGATGTCCCGGCCTTCAGCGAAATTCATTTTCATCGTCGCAAAAAAACTCGGGCCAACTTGAAGTATGTCCGAATCAACGGAAGCTTTGTCCGGCGTGTTCGGCATGTGGAAGCTGGTGTTGGAAAGGCCGCCGGCGAGCAGCATGATATTCGAGTAGCTGACGGATTTCACCCCCGGAATGGCTGCGAGGCGCTCCTGGAGTTCGCGGTAAAGGTTATCGACCCTTGTTCCTTTGTAGCCGATGAGCGTCGGATTCACAGTGAAATTCAGAATGTTGCTGGAATCGAAGCCCGGATCGATGTTGCGGAGATTTTGTAGCGTTCGGACGAGCAATCCTGCGCCGATGAGAACGATCATGGTGAGAGCGACCTGGCCGACGACGAGCGAGTTGCCGACGTTGAACCAGTGGCTGCGACCGTGACCGGCGCCCGCAGAACTGCCGGTGCCTTCTTTCAGTGAAGGCGTCAAATCCACGCGAGTGCCACGCAGGGCCGGGGCAAGGCCAAAGAAGATTCCTGTCGCAAGCGAAATTCCAATGGTGAATGAAAGCACGCGCCAGTCGAGCGATGCGTCAAAGCCGAGCGGGCGCGTGGACGCACCCGCGACGAGCGCGAGAATGCCATGTGCTCCCCAGATGGCGACCAGGATTCCGAGCCCGCCGCCAAGGACGGAGAGCAGCACACTTTCCGTGAGCAATTGGCGAATGATTCGCGCGCGGCCCGCGCCAAGTGCGAGTCGTAGCGCGACTTCTTTTTGGCGCGCTGCCGAGCGTGCGAGGAGCAGGCCCGCCACGTTGGCGCAGGCGATCAGCAGAACGACGCCGACGGCGAGCATCAGGATGTAAAGCGGCTCGGAATATCTTCCGCGCGCGCCGACCAGTCCCGTTTGCGCAAGCACGGCCGAGGCATTTGGCGCATCAGCTTCCTTGGCGAGCGGCTCCGCGCCGCGCAACATTTCGTTGCGAAACATCGTGTCCACCGCCGCGGAAGCCTGCGCCATAGATACTCCCGGTTTCATACGTGCGACGATCAAAAGCCAGATGGAATCAGCGGCTTCGCGGCTCGCATTCCAATTTACGTTGATCTTTGAACGCAGAGATAGAGGCAGCCAGGCGTCCGGCACGCTGCCGGGCGTAAGCGAGAGGAAGCGCGGCTCGGCGATTCCCACAATCGTAGTTGGGACATTGTTTAGTGCGACGGTTCTGCCAACGGCGCTCGGGTCGGCGCCGAAGAAGCTTTTCCAGTAGCCGTAGTTCAGAACGGCGACGGCGGGCGCGCCGGGCTGATCGTCGTTGGGCTCGATCATGCGGCCGTAGGCGGGGCGGACGCCGAGAACGTCAAAGTAGGTTCCGCTCACGAGCAATCCGTTGGCGATGCTTGCCGGACCGTTGCCACTCAGGTTGAGCCGAGATGTGCCGCCGGAGGCAGCGACGCCGCTGAACGTGGCGGCAGATTGCGACTGAAAATCTTGATAGAAGGGCATCGAAAAGGAACAACTGGATGGATTTACGGTGGCGATTCTGCTGTTGCAATCGCCGTAAGAGCTGGAGCTATGGAAGCCGGGTCCCTTCTGCGCGCTCCACTTGAGCATCACCACTTGCTGCGGATTCTGGATGGGCAGCGAACGCAGCAGCAGGGAATTGATCAGACTGAAGATGGCGGTGTTCGCGCCGATGCCGAGTGCGAGCGTCAGTACGGCGACGGCGGTGAAGCCGGGATTCTTGCGCAGCATGCGCAGGCCGTAACGGACGTCCTGAAACAGCGCTTCCAAGTTTCCGAGTCCGCTCATCGCACACCCCTTCCGCGTGCTGCCCGCTACGACTGAATGATGAGACGTGAAAAAAGAGCAATCGTCACCAAAGTACGGCCTGATTGAGCAAAGGTTTCATGGCGCCACAATTGCGCTGGATGGAGCCTTCTGCCACTTCGTCCGAGTGTAGGCAATCTGGAAGCCCTTTCGTTGGGCGTTGCGCTGCGATTCACTGCCAACTTCCGCGGCCATCAGCGCCAAATCGCAGCCATGCTGAAAGGCATAACGCATGCGCTCGTGCAGCAGCGTGGATTGCAGGCCGCGACGCCTCATTTCCGGCACGGTGGCGGAGCCGGCGAACATCGCGACACCTTTGTGAATCGAAAGCACGGCGGCCGCGCCGGGCTTGCCATCAATTTCGCCGAGAAAACAGAGGGTACCTTCACGCGCCGCGCAAATTTTGCCGAACTCCGTGAGGAACTCGCGGAATTCAGGATGTTCGTGGGTCCAGCCGCGCGAGCTCACGTCGGCCCACAGCGGCACTTCGTCTGGCGCGACGCGGCGAACGCGGATGTCACTGTGTGCGGGCGCTTCCGGCTCTTCTACAGGACGATACAGAACGCTGCTTAGTTCAATGGGCTTGTAACCTCGCCGGCAGAGCAAGTCCGCGGTGGCGACGCCCGCGAAGGGACTGACTTCGTGATTGGCGGCCGCGCCGCGCGAGAAGAAAAAGTTTTCAATTTCGCTCAGCGCAGCCGGAGTGAGTGGTTCAAAGATTCCGAGGCCGAATGTTTGCGTGACCGGCGAATCCACGCCGTCGAAAACCACGTCTGCGCCTGCGAGCCGAACTGAGATGGCGCCACTGGCGGGCAACAGTCGCGCGCGAGTGCGGGCGAACTCGGCGCAGGCGAAGCCTTCGGCGGCTTCCAGGCGCCTGGCGAGATTCAGGTCGGAAAAAATCATCGAGCAATTCTAACGGAGATTGCGACGCGGATTGAAATGCTGGTGGGCACGTCAGCCCGACGTTGCGAGAGCGTGTTAAAGTACGCGCGAAATGAAGCAGATTCTTGTTTACGCGGATTCGTTGACGTGGGGAATCATTCCAAACACGCGAAGGCGGCTGGAATTCGACGAGCGCTGGCCGGGTGTGCTGGAAAATCAGTTGAATGCCGGCGGGCAGCGCCGTGTGCGCGTGATCGAAGACTGTCTGAATGGCCGGCGGACGGTGTGGGACGATCCGTTCAAGCCGGGACGCAACGGGAAGAGCGGCCTCGCGCAAAGAATCGAGATCAATTCGCCGCTGGCGCTGCTGGTGCTGATGCTCGGCACCAACGATTTTCAGTGGTGCCACCCGGAGAACGATGCGGGAGTTGCTGCACAGGGCATCGCGGCGCTCGTGCAGGAGATTCGCACTGCGCCGATCGAGCCCGGAATGCCGACGCCGAAGATATTGATCGTGGTGCCGCCGAAGATTCGTGCCGGGCTCGGCAACATGGCCGAAAAATTTCACGGGGCAGATGAGCGGTGCGCGGGCTTAGGGCACGCGTATGCGCAAGTGGCGGCCGAACTCGGCTGCGAATGCTTCGATTGCGAATCAGTGACGTCGTCGAGCGTAATTGACGGCGTGCATCTGGATGCGGACCAGCACGCAAAACTGGGAACGGCGCTGGCTCCAGTGGTCGCCAGGTTGATTGGGGAATGATGGGCGGACACTTAGGGAGGCGGAATTCATCACAACCGCCAGCGCGATAGCCGCGAGGTACCGCTGGCAACCAGAGAAGTGACGCACGCGATGAATGGGACAGAGGTCGCAAGTCTGGCACGTTTACGTGCCCAATCGACAAAAACTACGATCCGGAGAGCTGGTGGAGTTGCTGATTGAGCGCAATATACAGCTGATCTGCAGTTCGTTTTTGTTTTAGAGGCGGCTCTTCATTACTGCACACCCGCCCGGGCGCTCGGTAGCGATGCGGAATTCGGCAACCCTGTCCGGTTCGGCACGCTAATGATGGATGGGCTCCAATTCAGTCCAGTTACCTTGAATCACACCGTTCGGATTGAAATTGGGATCGTTCGTCTGCACTACCGCGCTGCCATTTGAGAACGTGTGATTGTAAGCGTTGCTCTGCGTCTGAGTCTGCCCGGTGGTGGGGTTCACGTAATACTGTTGATCGAGAAGGTAATCGGAAACATCAGCCGCGTGAGCGCTGCGCGCCGCCATGTCCGAGTTGAATTGAGCATTCCGGGCATCACTCTGCGCCTGCATTTGCTGGACTTGCTGCTGGGCGCTTGCGCGCATCTGCGCCATCTGTTCATCGCTCTTTTGCATCATGGAGTGGAAGGTCTTCCATGAAGCGGCGATCTGGCGGTTGGTTTTATTCTGTATATAGGAAGAGTAGGCAGCCTTGTAGTCATCTTTGATCTGGAAAGTTTTCCCCATGGCCCGGTACATGGGCCAATAGGATTTCAACTGTCCCTGCGGGGCACGCGACCCACTTACGTAAACGTTTGAGACAATCTGCGATCTCCTCAAACTTTGAAATGATGGGCCGTGAGGGCCGGGCGGCGCCGGGATGGTTGTCGGAGTATTCTCAATGATAATCTGAACCTGCAGATATTCCTCTTCTGGATGGCCGTTCAGGTCGTAATGCAAATGAAGGAGCTTGCTATCACCTTTGTACGAAGGGCAGGCGGGAGGGAGACCGCCGCGCATGGCCGTTCTGGCCTCCTGGGCGCACTCGGCAGCCATGTTTTGATTCATTTTCTTGAGACTTGCTTCGAATTCGGCTTCATCAGGGGTCGGCTCGACAGAATCAACCACCGCGCCGGGCCTGATGCGGATAGAAATAAATTTGCCGTAGTCCG
>Ga0335078_10011720_pt1 | contig 13003 bp, 10 predicted proteins | sample Lox_Sample_32_FD_206711 | JGI IMG/M metagenome (GOLD analysis project Ga0335078, IMG submission 206711) | Soil microbial communities from Loxahatchee National Wildlife Refuge, Florida, United States - Lox_Sample_3.2 | ecosystem: Environmental > Terrestrial > Soil > Wetlands | place: USA... | reverse complement strand
GGGCTGGCCGCCCGAAGCGGGATAGAACGCGGTGCGGTCGAGGTACACGGTGAGGCCGTCAGCGGCGGCTTCGACGATGCGGGCGTGGAAGGAACGCAGGTACGAATCGGCGTAATAGAGACGCTCGGTCATTGCGACACAGCCATTGTGCCAGAAGTCTTGGCCGCGCCGCTCCTATGCCACGCGCAGGGCCGTCGAGGGAGAGATGGAAGCCGCTACCGCCGCCGGCGCCAGCGCCGCGATCAGGGCGCAGAAGCCAAGCGAGCCAATAGCCACCGCGAGGGCGAGCGGGTCCCAATACGAAACGTCGTACAGCTTGCTTGCAATCAGCCGGCCCGCTCCCACCGCCAACGGGAGCCCGAACCCGAGGCCAATCGCCACCCGCGCGAAGGCGCCGAACAGTACGTGGCGAACGACGTCGGCGCGGCTCGCGCCGAGCGCCATCCGGATCCCGATCTCATTGGTGCGTTGCGTCACCGTGTACGCCGTCACGCCATACAGCCCGACCGCGGCCAGCAGCAGGGCAACCGCCCCGAACAACCCCGCCAGGCTGGCCAGGGCGCGGTCCTGATTGAACGTCAGCGCTATCTGTTCCTGGATGGTCCGCACACTGTTGATGGTGAGGTTGGGATCGACGCCCGCCAGCACGCGAGTCACCTGCGGCTCGATCGCGCCGGGCGGAAGATCGGTCACCAGCAGCAGGCCCCCGATGAAGTGCGACGCCAGCTCCACCCGGGTCATGATGTCGTCCTTGTAGTCGACGTTCTGCGCCAGCGGCACATAGAACATCGGCATCGCTGGCCGGGTCAGCCCCCAGCCCGCGAACTTGGCGTCGCGCACGATGCCGACAATGCGGAACGTCCTGTCATTCTGCGGCAGATCGAGTCCGAAATGCTGGTCGAGCGGATCCTCGCCGGTTTTGAAGAAGCGCTTGACGAACGCCTGGTTGACGATCGCCACCGGAGCCGCTGTTTCGTTGTCGGCGCGCGTGAAGTTGCGCCCGCGAGACACGCTGATCCCCAGGTTCTGCAAATAGTCGGCGCTGACGCGATCCCAGGAGGCGCCGGAATCTTCGCCTACCCTGGGGAGCGGGTGGCCGGAAACCAGCACGCCCTCGCCCCAATTGTTGGTCAGCGGATTGTATAAAGCGAGGCCCAATCCTCTGACGCCCGGCACACCGTTCATACCTTCCTCAATCCGGCGATAGAGCGCGGTCAGCTGCGGCACCGTGTAGGTGTTTGACGGGCTGTTCACGGAAACAAAAATGCGGCCCTTGGTCAGATAGCCGAAGTTCTGGTTTTCGAGCTTGCCGAGGCTGTGCGCCAGCATGGTAGCGCCGGCAACCAGCACCACCGATAGCGCCGCCTGTCCGACCAGCAGCGCTTTGCGAACGAAGCCGGAGTTGTCCGTAGTGCCGCGTCCGGAGCCGCGCAACGCCTCCGCCGGATCGGTGCGGATGGCGAACCATGCCGGCACTGCGCCGAAGACGATGCCCGTGAGGATTGCCCCCAACAACGCGAACCCGAGCACGATCGGTGGCGGCAGAATGCCGATGGGCATGAAGCGGGCGTTGCTGAAGGCAAGCCTGAGCAGAAGCCGCGTTGCGGCCGCCGCAACGCCCAGGCCGGCCAGGCAGCCGCCGACCGACAGCAGAACGCTTTCGGCCAGCGCCTGCACGATGATCTGGCGCCGCCCGGCGCCGATGGCGAGGCGCAGCGCGGTTTGTTGCCGGCGAGCGGCGGCGCGAGCCAGCAGCAGGTTCGCTACATTACAGCAGGCAATCAGCAGCACCATCACGCACACGCCGAGCAGAATCTGCAGGCTGTGACTGTATTGTTCCTTCATGACTGCCACTCCGGCGCCGGCCGGTACCACCTCGATCACCTGTTTGGGCAGGTCGTGCATCACTTCGGGCATCCAGTTGGAGGGGTAGCCGGAATCGTGCTGCAGCCAGCCGCGTAATATACCCGTCAGCCGCGGCGCCATGCCCGCCGTGGTCGCGCCGGCGCGCAGCCGGCCGATTGCGCGCAGCCAGGCCGCGACCGGTTGGTTCAGCAGCGTCCGGTCGCCGGCAATCACCGGCTCCTGATGCAGCGGAATCCAGATATCGGGCGGGTCGGCGCCCAGCGTCTCGCCAAAGAACCCGGGCGGTGTGACGCCGATCACGGTGAAAGGACGTCCTTCAATCAGGAAGGTGGCGCCCACCACGGAAGGATCCGCGCCGTAGGCGGCCTGCCAGGCGTGGTGGCTGAGCACGGCGACCGGCGAGGCCGAAGGTTTGTCGTCACCCGGCGAAAACACGCGACCGCCAAACGCCTGCACGCCAAGCGTCGAAAAATAGCTACCCGTCACGTACTCGGAGCGTAATGGCCTGGCCGCCCCCGGCGAACCTTCCCGCCGCACGCCCATGCGGTTCCATCCGGCCTGAAAGGCCGTCACAGTCTCAAATTCCGGCGTGGCCGCGATGAGGCGCTCATAAAGAGGAAAGGAGTACATACCCCAGCGATCCTGCGGCCCTCCTTGCACACAGCAATCGTCGCCGTCGCCGATGCGGTAGAGCAGGGCCGGATCTGCCACCGGCAGAGATTTCAGCATCACTGCGTGAATCAGCGCACCGATGGCGGTGGTTCCGCCGATCCCCAGCGCCAGGGTAAGAACAGCGGAAGTGGTGAATACCGGAGACAGACGGAACTGCCGCAAGCTGTAGCGAACCGCTTCCAATGGATTACGCATTGACTCCGTCTCGCATTCCGTGAGAGTGCCTTCTCCGGCTTATACTGCCAATTCCAAAAAAAGTTACCAAGAAAAGTGACGTAGGGATGCGGAAAGCAGCGGAGCGCCGCTGCCGACGGTGCAAACGGCCAGCGCGAAGTTGCGCGCGTGCGGCGGGGTTGGCTACATTGAAGAAGCACGCCCAAGGCGCGCCCGTAGCTCAGCTGGATAGAGCGTCTGGCTACGAACCAGAAGGTCGGGTGTTCGAATCACCCCGGGCGCACCAGTTACACCTCATTGTTCAATGATTTACAGCTGAACCGGAAACGCAAGCAACCGAGCCGTCAAGACACACACCGGTGTTAACCCGCCGCCACCCTCCGCCGCGTGTCCGGGTGAATCGAGCCCACCCGCTGCAGTTTCCATGAACCCGTTTCTTGTCTCCGAATCCGTTCTTCCCGCTGACAAACGAGCCGCCGCGAGGTTCGCGGTGATCCCCGTTGTGCTGGAAGAATTGTTAGCGGCAGACCTGAATTTCCGCTGTTTCCTTACCTTGGTAATCCGACTGAATGGACCCGCAGTAAAGTGGTCCCCAAAAACCAGAGGCATTGACGTAGCCTGTCACGCTTGTTTCGCGGCTGGATACGTGCGTAGCAACGAAGATGTCCGGGTAAGCTGAGCCCGCGCGAAAATGAGCATAGAATCCCCAGCCATTCGCGTCCGCAATAGGGTGAACGCCGGTTGCGTCCTCTTCCACTAGGTCGATTTCGCAATTCCCGGATGCGCCGCACATGTCCCGTGCGATGGGACTGGCAAAGAAGAGACGAACGCCGCGCCTCTTTACGGGCAACTCAATGATCTTGAGTGCGTCGAGGCAGGCCTTTCGTTTCTCCGCCAGTTCTGCCCCGCTCCATGGAAGTGCCTTGCCGCACGTCGCGGCATCAGACCGAAGCCAAGACCTTAAGTTCGGAGAAATGGTGCTCGCCGAATCGGCATCGCTGGCCGCTGTGAAATCCCCGAACTGTCCATCGCGCCACCTATCTAGCGAGACCTTCTCAACGGGATAAGGCGCCGCCGTGCGCACCCCTTCGCCGAGCCTGAAGACCACGTCCACGGTAGTGGCCACATTTACCGCACGACCATTCTCCTCAAATGGCCGATAGACGTATTGGCCCATGGCCGTCACGGCCGCTTCGTCTAAGGAGGGAGGACCGCTGACCTTCATGACACCGTATACGTGGCCCTTCGTGGAGATGCTGACCTCGTATCGAACAACGCCCTCAACTCCGGCGGCCCTTGCGAATGCCGGATACACGGGGTCGACCTTGCGGGCAAGATGGTCCGCGGCGGCTTCCGGCGAGACTCTAGGCACCGGTTGCGCTGACAGCGCAGCCAGGCCCGTCACCGCCCAAAAAAGAATCTGAAGCAGGCGCATCAGTTGTATCCTTCCGACAGCGCTCTTCTCCAGGCTCAATGGTATCTCCTTCCGCGGAAGCTCCCCACGACAAAGAAGGCTGGTCCGCCGGAAGCCGATTCCAGCCGAAGCCGACGCTGCTGCAACTTCCGATAAGCTCTCGCGAAGTGGCCTACTTCCCACCCTGGGGAAACGGACCGTGCAGCCCAGTTCCCGAGGTCGCCGCTTCCTGGGGTTGTGGGCAGTTTGTTCGCATCGAGTTTAGCGTGGCCGCCTGCGGGCCAATTGACTTTTGCCGTTCGGAGCTGGCACGCGCCCACAACGCCCTCACATCCGACTGCGCGCATCAACTCAGTTGCGCAAAACTCACCAGTTCGATCGAATGCCGCTCGAGAGCCTGCCGGGTCTCGGGGGCAATCAACGCTTCGAGTTCACGCTCCCGGCTCTCCTTTAAGCGCGTGGGCGCCCCGCGCAGCGCTGCGCCGCAGTATCCGGGATGGCACATCAGTTCGGTGGATCCTTCGGGCAGTGCCGCGGCCAGCGCCGCCAGATCGTTCGGCCCCAGTCGGCCGGTCATTTGGAAGCCGGCGAAATGATCGACGCTCCGGCAGCCGCGTTCCCCCAGCACACGCTGAAAGCGGCCCCGCAATAAGCCAATTGCGCCGCTGGCCAGACGCGCCAGCGGCGGCGCTCCGCTCGGGCCCGGCATCGCGAAATCGAACGGCCGGCGCACCCAGGGGATTCCGAAAACGCGCGCGATCACCGCCACCGCTTCCAGCACCGGCGGAGCCAGGTGCGTGTGCTTGTGGGTATCGAGATGCGTGGGCCGGATGCCGGACGCAATCAACCGGCGCGTTTGCGCCGCCAGCTCGTCGTAGAGCCGGAGCTCGCGGCGGACAAGCGCGCGCAGTAGTTGCGCCACTGTCGGCGGGAACGCCTCGCCGGTAACCAGCGAACGGCCGCCGATCAACACCAGGTGGCAGCCGATATCGAGCGACGGCGTTTCGCGCGCCAGCCGCACCGCATCGTCGAACGCGTCGCCATTGGCCATCAGCGTGGTCGCGGTCAGGACCCCCCGCCGGTGCGCTTCCACAATTCCCTGGTTGACGTCCGGGGTGAACCCGAAATCGTCCGCGTTCACCACCAATTGCCGGCGTTCGCTCAAAACAAAGCCAGCCGCAGCGAGAGGAACTTCTTGGGGTTGGTCCGCATGTCCTTCGCCAGCCCCTGGAATTCGCGCGTCGCGCCAGTGAGCGCGTCGTAAAGCTGCGGGTTCACCACGAACTGGCCCAGCGATCCCTGGCCCGCGTTGATCTTGTCCACGGTGACATTGAACTTCGCCACCAGCTCGTCCATGCGGTGATAGAGTTCTTCGTCCTTCATCAACTTGCCAGCAGTGCCTTTTCCCGCGTTGAGCTCGTTGAGAAGCGCGTGAATCTGGGTGAGCGACTGGCGGGCCTCGTCATAGAGCGCCGGATCTTTGAGCAGCTTGCCCGCCGTGCCCTGCCCCCCTTGCAAACCGGCGATCATCGAATCGACGCGCTTCAAGGGCGCGTCCAGGTCGCGGTAGAGTGTGTCGTCGTAGATCAGTTTGCCCAGCGTTCCGTTGGCGGTGCGCACGTCCGTCAGCAGCTTCTGGCCCTCGGCCGCAATGCCGTTCAGCCGGTCGTAGAGCTCCTGGTCCTTCAGCAGCTTGCCGATGTTGCCCTTGCCCTGCTCGATCCCGGCCAGTAGACCGTCCACGCGCGCGGCAATCGTGTTCAAGCTGTCGAGGACTACTTTCATCTCACCCATCAATTGGGGGATGTCTTCCACCTGGGCGGAGCGCAACTCGGCGCCTGGTTTTACCGCCACTTTGGACACGCCCTTGGTAATGTCGATCACCTTGCCGCCCAGCAACGTGGAGGCGGCGATGGCAACCGTCGAATCTTCGGGAATCTGCGGCAGAAAGTCCGGCTTCACCCGCATGTCAAACTCGACGGCGCGCTTGGGATCGCGCGATTCCGTTAGCCTCGGCGTCTCGAGAAATCCGATCAGAATGCCGTTCAGCCGCACTTCGGTCCCGTCGGGAAGCCCCGCCGCGTTGTCCATGTAGGTGCGCAGCTGTTCGTAGCGCGAAAACGGGTTCTTGCTCGATGTCAGCAGGAACACCAATATAAAAAGGATGATGAACGCCGAGGCGGCGACAATGCCGATCTTGAGCTGCGACCAACGAACTTTCCCGCGATCCGCCATGACTTATTCCCGCCGTTTGCAGAACTTCGAAATGTAATCGTCGGCCGTGGACTCGAGCTGGTCCTGGTCGCCCTCGAAGATCAGGCGGCCCTCCCGCAACACCATGAACGTGGTGCGCGGCAGCGGCCCATCCGCCTCCCGGGCCGGTTCCAGACGCCCATTTTTCGAATTGTACCGGAAGTTGGCCATCAGGTTTCCGTCCTGGTAGCGATGTGTCACCAGCAGGGTGGTGGTTTGCGCGGTGTCGCGCTCTTTGATGAGCAGCGCCATAATCGTGTGAGCCGTAATCGGATCCAGGCCGGCGCTGGGTGAATCGTACAGCACCAGAGGCGGGCCGGTTACCACCGCGCGCGCGATCGCGGCGCGCCGCCTCATGCCGCCCGATAGCTCGCTGGGAAACTTTTCCAGCGTGCCGCCCAATTCCACGAAATCCAACGCCTGCTCCACCCGCCCATGCACTTCCCTGGCCGGACAGTGAATCGATCTCTGATTGATCAGCGGGTACGCGACGTTTTCTTCGATGTTGAGCGAATCGAACAGGGCGCTCTCCTGAAACAGCATCCCGATCCGGCTGCGAATATCGAAAAGCTCGGTTTCCCGCATCGCACCGAGATCTTGCCCGAACGCGAGCACGCGGCCGCTGTCGGGACGAATCAGGCCCAGCGCGGTCTTCAAGAGCACCGTTTTGCCGCTGCCCGCCGCCCCCAGAATCACCCGGGATTCGCCCTCGAACGCCTCGAAAGACACGTCCGCCAGCACCGCTTCCCCTTCAAACGAAACGGTGACGTTTTCGAACCGCACGATGCTGGGCGCTCCGTTTTCCTGCATCAGCTTGCGCCCTGGCTCACAAAGAATTCCGTGATCATCACGTCGGTGATGAAAATCATGATGGTCGCCGCCACCATCGCCTGCGTGGTCGCGCGGCCCACGCCCTGCGTGCCACCGGTGGTGCGCAAACCGTAGAAGCAGCCGATCAGCGAGACCACCACCGCGAACACCAGCGGCTTGATCAGCCCCTGCGCCACGTCGTTCCATTCGAGCGCCTGCCACGCCGAGTTCCAGTACAGCCGCGAAGTGAGGTGCAGTTTCACCACCGAAATCACCCACCCGCCGAATAAGCCCACGAAGTCGGCAATGATGGTGAGCAGCGGCAGCATAAAGCAGGTTGCCTCCAGCCGCGGCGTCACCAGCTTCTGGATCGGATCCGTGCCCAGGGCTCGCATGGCATCGATCTGTTCGGTCACCTTCATCGACCCCAGTTCGCTGGCGATGCCCGACGAATTGCGCCCGGCCATCATGATGGCCGTCAGCACCGGGCCCAGCTCGCGCGCCAGCGTGATCGCCACCAGCGTGCCCGTCTTTTCTACTTCGCCGTATTGCGCCAGCGCGCGCGACATCTGCAGCGCCATCACGATGCCGGAAAACAGGCCGACCAGCACCACCACCACCAGGCTGCCCACACCGATGGTGTCCATCTGCAGGATGACGTCGTCAAGATAATGCGGTGCGCGGAAGATGTTGCGGAAAGCTCTGCCGGCGAGCACCACGAATTCCTGGATGGCGAGAACAGGCTCCTTCAGCAGATCCAGCAAGCAGGTCGTTCTCCGAATTCCGATGCTACCATAACAAGCGTGATTACCCCTCCAGCAGGGGTCGGGCGCGCTCTGCCCTCACCGCGGCAACCATGAAAGGTCTGACCGATATTCCCGGCATACGCGTCGGCCACGTCTCGGATTACGAGGCGCTCACCGGCTGCACTGCGATCCTTTGCGAGCAGGGAGGGGTGGGCGGCGTGGACATTCGCGGTTCGGCCAGCGGGACCCAGGAGACTCCCACACTCGATCCTTCCCACGTGGCCGGCGTCGTGCACGGCATCCTGCTGGCCGGCGGCAGCGCGTTCGGATTGGAAGCGGCGTCCGGAGTGAGACGCTACTTGGCGCAGCGCGGCGTCGGGTTCGCGTTCGGCGGAGAGCGCGTTCCCATCGTGCCGGCGGCCATTCTTTTCGATTTGGGGCTCGGCAAGACCAACCTTCACCCGAATCTGGCGATGGGCGAGGCCGCGGCGGCCGCCGCCACTGGCGATGCCGTTGCCGAAGGCGCAGTCGGGGCCGGCACAGGCGCCACCGTGGGCAAGATCCTGGGCATGAAACACGCCATGAAATCGGGCCTCGGTTCGGCCACCGTCGAGCTCGATCGCGGTGTGATGGTGGCGAGCCTGGTGGTAGTGAATGCCATGGGCGACGTGCGCGATCCAGCCAGCGGCAAAATCATCGCCGGCGCCCGCCGGGCTCCCGATAGCAGCGAGTTCCTCGATACTGCCGGGTACATGAAACGTCACAGCGCTCTTCCCGGCGGCGCGGCGACGCCAAAAAACACCACCCTCGCCGTGGTCGCAACCAATGCGCGGATAAACAAGCTGCAAGCCAGAAAACTGGCCGAATTCGGCAGCCTTGGCATGGCGCGCGCCCTCTCGCCCGTCAACACCATGGTGGATGGCGACATCGTTTTTGCCTTGTCGCTGGGCTCGCTTACCGCCGATATCAACTCTCTTGGCGTGGCCGCCGCCGAAGCGGTGGCGGAGGCGATTCTCCGCGCCGTCAGAACCGCGCGCTCCGTCGGCGGCCTGCCCGGCCTGGCGGGCTAGCATCCACTTTCGGTCTTTTTCGCCTGCTGCCGCGTCTCCAGAGAGTGGTCCCGCACTACAAGGTCTTCCGTGTGTCCGGTGATATACTGAAAAATCAAACCCAATCTGCCATGATAAGCCCCTGTTTTCTTCTATTGGTCTGCCTGAGTGCAGCCGTCGCCCAGACTCAGGCGCCGTCGTCGGCAGCCCCGCCGCCCTCCGCCGCTGCTCCGGCCCAGGCTGCTCCTCCTCTGCCCGACCTGCCCGATCCCACCGTGATCGCGGTCTTTCAGGACGGCACGAGAATGACCATGGGCGAGCTGAAAAAGCTCTATCCCGTCCTTCAGCCTCAGCTCCAGTCTGCTGTCCGGCGGGACCCGGTCGAGTTCTTCCACGAATACGCAACCATGCTCAAGTACGACCAGATCGCCCGCGAAAAAAAGCTCGACCAGCAGAGCCCATTTAAAGAGGCTTTGTATTTTTCGCGGCTGATCTACATGTACCAGGCGGTCTTGCAGGACGTATTCGGAGGAACCACCGTGGATTCCAACGAGATCGTCAATTATTACGGCAAGCACCGGGAAGATTACAAGCAGGTCAAGATCAAAGCCATCTATATTCCTTTCACCGACACCCCTTCCGCCGAGGAAAAGGCCCTCTCTGAGGAACAGGCCAAAGCCAAGGCCGATAAGCTCGTCGCCCAAATCAAAGGCGGCGCGGACTTCGTGAAGCTGGTCAAGGAAAACTCGGAGGACGCAACCTCGAAGGCCAAAGACGGCGACTTCGCCACCTTCACCTCCACCGATTCCGTGCCCGATGCGATCCGCAAGGCGGTGTTCGCGCTTCAGATGGGCGAGATTACCCAGCCGGTGCGGCAGCCTCACGGCTTTTACATTTTCAAGGCCGATATCGTGACCGTCCGCCCGCTTTCGGAGGTGCGCGATCAGATTTTCACTCTTCTCAAGCAGCAGCACGCCGCCGAGTGGGTCAAGCGCACCGATACCGAAGTCACCGTGGAATTCCCCAATCCCGCCTTCCCGCCCAAGGGTGTGCCCACTACGCCGATAAAGTAGAGGCGGCGTATGCCTCGCCCGCCGGGCGCCTGCGCTAGCATGGGAATTTCATGCCCACCGTTGCCGCTCCGCTGCTGCGAAGTTTTAGCGAAGCCATTCTGCTGGCCGCCGGTGTGCCTGCGCACAAAGCTACCGTTGTTGCCGCATCCCTGGTAGCCGCCAACCTGCGCGGCGTTGATACCCACGGCATCCAGTTGCTGACCTTCTACGTCGACCAGCTCCTGGCCGGCGAAATGGACCCTCACACCAACGGCCGCGTGGTCTCCGAGAGCGGGTCGTGCCTGTTGTTTGACGGGCAGAACGGCGTCGGCCAGTGGATTGCGGAAACCTGCTGCGGCCACGCCATCCGGTTGGCGCGCCAAAACGGCGTGGCCCTGGTAACGGCGCGCGAGTCCAATCACTTCGGAGCTTGCGCCTGGTGGGCCGAGAAAATACGCGACGCCGGGTTGATCGGCATCGTGATGTGCAACGCTTCGCCGATCGTTCCCCCTTGGCAAGGCAAGGAAGGCCGCTTCGGTACCAACCCGATCTGTATGGCCGTGCCCGGCCCGTGGCTGCTGGACATGGCCACCACCACGGTGGCCGCGGGCAAGGTCTTCAAGGCCTTCATCAACCATCAGCCGGAGATCCCTGCCGGCTGGGCGTTCAATGCCGAAGGCGTGCCGACCACGAATACCGCGGAAGCCTATCACGGCATGCTCATGCCGCTCGGCGGTTATAAGGGCAGCGGCCTCGCCTTCCTGGTCGAGATTCTCTGCGCTGTCCTCTCGGGCGGTGCCATGGCCCATGAAGTCGGCGGCATTCGTTTCCGCGGCAAACTCGTGCGAACCAGCCAGATGTTCCTGGCCATCGACGTGGTCCGCTACCTGCCGCTTGAGGAATTCCGCTCCCGCATGGAACGCCTGGTAGCCCTGGTGAAGAGCACGCCGCCCGCGGCGGGATTCGACGAAGTGCTGGTGGCCGGCGATCCCGAATGGCGCGCTGAAGCCGTGCGCCTACGCGACGGGATACCCATCTCGGACGGCAATTGGAAAACACTCGTCGAAACTGCCGCCCGGGTGAAAATTCCAGCGCCCCTCTAAGGGGGCGCCCAGGAAAACAGCAATGCCGGCGCCAATTCCCACTGTGCACAAAGGGAGGTCTGTCTCACGGGGGGCTGTGTCTGAGCTGTCGACTGAGGCCTACATCTGAATTGCATCGGGCCGACAGGCGCTATCATAGGGAAAATCCCTATGATCCAAGACGTAATCACCGAGGGCCTCACGTTCGACGACGTACTCCTCGAACCGTCCCGCAGCGAAGTGTTGCCGTCTGAAGTCGATACACGAACCCAGTTGACGCGCGAGATCGCTCTGAATATTCCCATTGTCTCGGCCGCCATGGACACGGTGACCGAATCGCACCTCGCGATCGCGCTGGCGCAGCAGGGCGGTATCGGAATCATCCACCGCAACATGTCCATCGAGAAGCAGGCGGAGGAAGTGGACCGCGTGAAGCGCAGTGAGAGTGGCATGATCGTGGACCCCATCACGATCGAGCCGGAGCAGCGGATCGGCGATGCGCGCGAGCTGATGGCGCGCTACCGCATTTCCGGCGTGCCCGTGACCAAAGGGGGCAAGCTGGTCGGCATCCTCACCAACCGGGATCTGCGTTTCGAGACACGCTCCGACGTCCCCATCTCGGAAGTGATGACCAAGGACAACCTGATCACCGTGGCCGTGGGCACTACCCTGGAACAGGCCGAGGCCATCCTCCACCAGCATCGCGTCGAGAAACTCCTGGTGGTCGACGACAACTACAATCTCAAGGGCCTGATCACGGTCAAAGATATCCAGAAGAAGCTGAAGTATCCGAACGCGGCCAAGGACAGCCAGGGCCGCCTGCGGGTAGGCGCGGCGATTGGCGCCACCGGCGATTTTCTCGAGCGCGCCATGGAACTGGTGGCGCGCAAGGTGGACGTGCTGGCCATCGACACCGCCCACGGCCACACGTCGCGCGTAATGGCGGCGGTGAAAACCATCAAGAGCAAGCAGCCCGGCGTGCAACTGCTCACCGGAAACGTGGCCACCTTCGAGGGCGCGCGCGAGCTCGTGGATCTCGGCGTGGACGGGATCAAGGTGGGGATCGGGCCGGGCTCGATCTGCACCACGCGCGTGGTCTCCGGCGCCGGCGTGCCGCAGATCACCGCGATTCTGGAATGCGCCCGCGCCGTGCGCGGCACCGGAGTTCCCCTGGTGGCCGATGGCGGCATCAAGTACTCGGGCGACGTCACCAAGGCGATTGCCGCCGGTGCCGACACCGTGATGATCGGCAGCCTCCTCGCCGGGACGGATGAAAGCCCCGGCGAGACCATTCTCTACCAGGGGCGCACTTTCAAAACGTATCGCGGGATGGGTTCGCTCGGCGCGATGTCGCAAGGCCAGGCCAACCGCTACGAGCAGGACCCCGGTTCCAAGCTCGTTCCCGAAGGCATTGAAGGCCGCGTGGCCTCCAAGGGACCGTTGGCCGATTTGGTCTACCAGCTTGTCGGCGGCCTGCGCGCCGGCATGGGCTACTGCGGCGTCCGCAGCCTGGCGGAGTTGCAGAACAAGGCCCGGTTCCTGCGCATCTCACCGGCCGGCTTGCGCGAGAGCCACGTTCACGACGTCATCATCACCAAGGAAGCGCCCAACTATCGTGCGGAATAGTCCGCGAGAACTGCCATCCCCAGCCGCGTGCAGCCTGCCCTGTCATTTGTAGGCGGGCAGGAGAGTGGAAAACGCGGAGCGTATCACCGGCGATCGAAATTCATCGCCGGGCACTGGAACGACTCCGTTTGGCCTGAGAGCGCATCGGCCGTCTTACTGGCCAGCCACATAGATCAGGAAGATGTTGCTGAGGCTGGCGCCTGATAGAGGCCCACCGGCTGGCCATAGACAGCGCCAGGAAACAGGGACGGCTCGGTGG
>Ga0335078_10011719_pt1 | contig 13003 bp, 10 predicted proteins | sample Lox_Sample_32_FD_206711 | JGI IMG/M metagenome (GOLD analysis project Ga0335078, IMG submission 206711) | Soil microbial communities from Loxahatchee National Wildlife Refuge, Florida, United States - Lox_Sample_3.2 | ecosystem: Environmental > Terrestrial > Soil > Wetlands | place: USA... | reverse complement strand
CACAACGCTGTAAGCCCTGCCGCGGAGTAGGGGGGTCAACCTGACATTTCGCCCCGCATTCGGGTTAGCTGTCATTCCCGCGCCGGCGGAAACCCAGATGCTAAACGCCTCTTTCCTATGTGTATTCCCGCCTGCGCGGGAATGACCGGGGAAGGCGCGGAGCGCGAATTGAAACGACCCACTACCGCCGCGCGACGACGCCTGAAAGTTGCGTTAGGCGGCATGTGTACGGAGGCTACAGATGTACGTCTGTGTAGGAGTTTCTCATAACCTCAACACAAAATCAAGGCAGTATCCGCCGCGGAGTAGCCTTGACTTAAGCGTGGGCGCTCGTTATCGTGGATGCTGGCCGAGCATCCAGAGGATAGTATGACGCTGCGAGGGATGGCACCCTGGGCAGAGGCGACCCGCCCTTAAAGTATCTTTCCGCTCCAATCGAGCATCAGAGGCCATCATGAACCCTTCGAATCATCGTGTGTTCCGCCGGTCGCCTTCGTCGTGGGAGGTATTCACCATGCTCTTCTTGCTCGGGGGGGCGAGCACTTTGCTCGCCGCCGGCCTGAACCCAGGACCGCCAGCTACGCGGCGTGACGCCGTCGTGGACGACTACTTCGGCATCAAGGTCGCCGACCCCTACCAATGGCTCGAGGATCAGAACAGTCTCGCGACGCGCGCCTGGATCGCAGCCCAGGACGGCTACTCGCGGCCCATTCTCGACGGCCTGTCCGGTCGCGCCGGCCTCCGGCAGCGCCTGACAGCCCTCATGAACGTGGACGTGATCGGGGTGCCGTCAGAGCAGGGCGGACGCTACTTCTTCGCGCGCCGCAAGGCCGGGCAGGACCTGTTTGTGCTTTACATGCGGCAGGGTTTGGACGGCACCGACCAGGTGCTGCTCGATCCCCATCCCATGAGCCCCGACCACAGCACCAGCGTGGGTTTGATGGATGTTTCCAAGGACGGCAAGCTCATGGCTTATTACGTGCGCCGGGGCGGCAAGGATGAGGTGAGCATCCATCTGATGGACACCGACACCCGGCACGACCTCCCCGACGTGATGCCTGAGTCTAACTATTTCAGCGTCGCCATCAAGGCCGACAAATCGGGGTTCTATTACGCACGCCGCATTCAGACGGGACCTCGCATCTTTTACCACGCGCTCGGCAGCGATCCGGCGAAGGATCCCCAGGTATTCGGGGATAGCCTCGGTCTCGGCGATATCACTTTCGCACGCCTCACTGAAGACGGCCGCTATCTTCTCATCGACGTGCTTCACGGCTCGGCTTCGGAGAAGACGGAACTTTATGTTCAGGATCTGGCGGCGCGCACGCCCGTGCAACCGGTCGTGAACGATATCAACGCCCGTTTCAGTGGCAACCTGGCGGGCGACCGGCTCTACATCCAGACCAATTGGGACGCACCCAACGGCCGCGTATTCATTACCGACCTTGCGACGCCCACGCGCGAACATTGGCGCGAAGTAGTGCCCGCGAGCGATGACGTCATCGCGGATTACGGCATTTCGGCGGCGGGCGGAAAACTGTTTGTGAATTATGTCCACAACGCGCACTCCGAACTTAAGGTATTCGGTGCCGATGGCGGACCGGGCCGTGAGATTCCCCTGCCGGCGCTGGGCTCGGCGTCCGCTGTAGCCGGCCGCTGGGAGAGCCGGAACGTCTTTTACGAGTTCTCCTCCTTCACTGACGCGCCCACCATTTATCGCTATGACGTGGAACAGGGAACGCCCAGAGTTTGGGCGCAGGTCCAGGTTCCGCTTCGAAGTGACGACTTCGAAGTGCACCAGGTGTGGTACACGTCCAAGGATGGGACCCGCGTACCCATGTTCATAGCCTACCGAAAGGGAACCCGCCTGGACGGCTCTAACCCTACTCTGCTGACCGGCTACGGCGGCTTTGACGTGAGCCTGTCACCCAGCTTTTCGCCGGAAGCCGCAGCATGGGTGGAGAGTGGCGGCGTCTTCGCGCTACCCAACCTGCGAGGAGGCGGCGAGTTCGGCGAGAAGTGGCATGAGGCGGGCATGCTGCAGCACAAGCAGAACGTGTTTGACGATTTCCTGGCGGCCGCGCAATACCTCATCGACAATCGTTACACCAACCCGTCGAAGCTCGGCATCACAGGACAGAGCAATGGCGGCCTTCTGGTGGGCGCTGCTCTCACCCAGCGGCCCGACCTTTTCCGGGCAGTCGTCTGCCGCTATCCCCTGCTTGACATGCTGCGCTACGAGAATTTCCTGGTGGCTCGCTACTGGGTGCCGGAGTACGGCGCCGCCACCGCGTCCGCGGATCAGTTCAAAGTCCTCTACGCCTACTCGCCGTATCAAAACGTGAAGCAAGGTGCGAACTACCCGGCGGTACTGTTCGTGAGCGGCGACGGCGACACCCGCGTGGCCCCGCTGCACGCGCGTAAGATGGCGGCCATGCTGCAGTGGGCGACGAGATCGGAGAACCGTTCGGATCGTCCCATTCTGCTCAGCTACGACACCAAATCGGGGCACTCCGGCGGCCGGCCGCTTTCCAAGCAGATTGATGAATACGTGGATGAGCTTTCCTTCTTCTCCTGGCAGCTCGGCATAGAGGCGAAGTGAAGGGTTAACCGACAGCGAACCGACCACTGGCTTCTCCGCTCCCTACTTAAGTATAATGCCAATATCTCTATGTTCAGCCACGCCGGCGATCAGCTCGTAGCCGACTTGAGCGGGCAGCTAGTACAGCACTACCGCGTGCTGGAGCTCGTGGGCCGCGGCGGAATGGGAGTGGTGTACAAGGCCGAGGACACACGGCTGGGGCGGCTCGTTGCGCTTAAGTTTCTGCCGTCGAACGTCGTCGCAGGGATGGCCCTGGGCAACGACGGTACACCGGGGGAGTCATCTCCGGCGCGGGCTCTCGAACGTTTCCATCGTGAGGCTCGCGCCGCCTCGGCGCTGAATCACCCGAATATCTGCACGGTTCACGACATCGGTGAAACCGAGGATCACCACTTTATCGTGATGGAGTACCTCGAGGGCGAGACCCTGAAGACTCGTCTTGCCGACAATCAGCGTCCGCCTCTAAAGCCGAGCGAGGTTGTAAACCTGGCCTTGCAGATCGCCGATGGCCTGATCGCGGCGCATGCCAAGGGCATCATCCATCGTGATATCAAGCCGGCGAACATTTTTGTCACCACTCAGGGCCAGGTGAAGATTCTCGATTTCGGCCTTGCCAAGCTGCCGGCCGCCGCCGCTGCGGATGGATCGAGCGACGATAACAACCAGCTCACGGCCAAGGGCGCCGCGGTCGGAACGTTCGCATATATGTCGCCCGAGCAAGCACACAGCAAGGAGTTGGACGCTCGGTCCGATGTGTTCAGCTTCGGTCTCGTGCTTTACGAGTTGGCGGAAGGGTGGCAAAGCCCGGCGGGGCAACTGGAGCTGGCATCGGCCGCAGAGTCTGAAGCAGCCACGGCGGGCGAGCTTCGAAAGGTGATCTCCAAGGCGCTTCAGCGGGATCGGGCGGTCCGGTATCAGAGCGCAGCCGGGATGAAGGCCGACTTGGAGCGCCTTCAGCCGCAGGCTGGCAGGCCGATACCCCCCATCGCTTCAAGACGCTGGGCCGTGGCGGCCAGTTCCCTGGCGCTGGCTGCGGTCATCATGGCAGTGATTTACCACTTCCGCGCCCCCCCACGTCCCGCACTCGGCGGCAAGCACCTCGTCCTGCTCGGCGAATTCTCCAACCGCACGGGCGATCCCGTCTTCGATGGTACGCTTCGTCAAGCGCTCGGCGTGGCGCTGGGCCAATCACCGTTTCTCAACGTGTTGTCCGACGAGAGCATGGGCTCCATGCTCCAGCGCATGGAGCGCCCTGCACGCGAACCGCTCACAGCGGAAGCGGCGCGGGAGCTCTGCCGGCGCGCCGGCGCCCAAGCCGTTATCGCCGGGTCCATCGCCGGCTTGGGAAGCCAGTACGTTGTCGACTTGAAGGCGGTGAACTGCCTTAGCGAAGATTCGCTGGCGCAGGAACAAGCCACCGCCGCCGGCAAGGAGAAGGTGTTGGAAGCGGTGGACAAGGCCGCCGTGGGACTACGCCGGGAACTGGGCGAGTCGCTCCAATCGCTGCGTCAGTACGACACCTCCATCGAGCGCGCGACCACCGGGTCGTTTGAAGCCCTGCAGGCATACAGCCTGGGCAGCCGCGCCGTGGAAGAGCCGTCGGGCGACGCCGGTTCCATCCCTTTCTTTAAGAAAGCCATCGAACTCGACCCCCATTTCGCCTCTGCTTACGAAGCCCTTGGTGTAGCCTACACTGATCTCGGAGAGAACCAGTTGGCGACTGACAATCTCCGTAGGGCTTACGAGCTGCGAAACCAGGCGAGCGAGCCCGAACGTCTGCAGATCCTCGCTCACTACTACGACCTGGTGACGGGCGACCTCGAAAAGGCCCGTCAAACGTACCAGTTGTGGGCAAGTATTTATCCGCAAGACCCCACGGCCCGGGGCAATTTGGGGGTCGGGTACGCCCGCTTGGGCGACTATGAGCGGGCCGTCACCGAAGTTCGCGGCGCTCTTAATCTCGAACCCCACGACGCCACCTGGACGTCCGACCTCATGAATTTCTACTTGGCGCTCGGCCGCCTGTCCGAGGCCCGGTCCACCTATGACGAAGCGATTCAACAGAAGGCAGACTCCCCCTATCTGCGCTTCTTACGCTATCAGCTCGCGTTCCTTCAGCATGACAACGCTGCCCAGGCTGAGCAGGTTTCTTGGTCGCGGGGCAAAACAGGCATCGAGGACGTGATGCTGGCTTACGAGTCCGACACGGAGGCTTTTTATGGACATTTGGGGCGGGCCAGAAGCCTCTCCCGCGACGCGGCGGAATCCGCCCAGCGGGCGGGCGAACGAGAAACCGCTGCCGGCTGGCAGGCGGACGCGTCTTTGCGCGAGGCTTTGTGCGGCAATTTCGTCCGCGCGCGATCCGGTGTCAGCAAGTCCCTCACGGCGGGGCGTGACGTGAGCGCCGCTACCGGTCTTGCCCTGGCCCTCGCGGGCGATCCGTGGGCGGCGAAAATCGCCGACGGCCTCGCGCGCCGCTTCCCGGACGATACCGGCGTCAAGTTCAGCTATGTTCCGGAGATCCGTGGGGCCTTAGCGGTCAGCCAAGGCCATCCCCAAGCGGCGGTGGAACTGCTCCGGTCCGCCCTCCCGTATGAGTTGGGGTCGCCCACGGTCAACTCGCTCATGTTCAACCTTTATCCAGCTTACGTGCGAGGGCTGGCATACTTGGCATCGCACCAGGGGCCGGAGGCCGCCGGCGAGTTCCGGAAAATCCTGGGTCATCCGGGCATCGTGGTCAATGAGCCCATTGGCGCGCTGGCCCAGCTTCAGCTGGGGCGCGCCTATGCGCTGGCGGGCGACCGGGCTGCGGCCCGCGCGGCCTACGAGGCCTTCCTTGAACTCTGGAAAGAGGCAGATCCCGGCATCCCGGTGCTGGCAAGGGCACAGTCGGAGGACGCCCAGATCAAGCAGCCGTGAAGGATTGCGGCTGTGGCGAGTCTGTGACCGCCGCGGATTACGGCTGGAAACTCCCTGCCACGTGGCGCGGCCATGCTGGCAGCGCCGGAATGTCCGAACGCCGGGCGAGGACCTGTCACTCCGCCACAGCCGCAAATCGGATTGTTCGCCGCTTCTTAGTGGACACTTACGGCGAACTGGGTGATATACGTTTGACCGCTAAACTGGGCGGTATATTGTAGCGTGGTGGTGCCGGCAGCCACTCCGGTAACAGAGCACTGACTGGGACTGCTGGCGGAATATGAGAGCTTTAAGACGCTTCCGCCGTCCGTGCTCGTCCATTGGGCCGTGCCCGTGTCGGGCGGAATCGGGTTGTTGTTATCGTCGTAAAGGCCAGCCTGGAATGTTTGGGTTTGGCCCACCGGCAGTGAGGTTGTCGGTAAGGCAACTTGTCCGCCTACTTTGTATCTCGGCATTTGAGGATATCTCCTTGGATCCGTTGAAATGAACAACGCAGCGTCTCCGTCCCCCGAAGGCACGGCGTCAAGGCGCCGGAGTTGGTTTCGGCGACAGAAACGACAACGTCTCCGGCTGACTTGAAACCGGATAGTCAGGAATGACTGCCGATCCCCGAGTCCCTAGGCTACTGCAAGAGTCGCCAGGCTTCGTTCCGCGCCGGCACGGGGTTGACGAAACGCATACGCAGTACTCATCTAAGCTAGCTGAGACAAATAAGAACGTGGGCACGGTTGCGACAACTGAGACTGTTTATGAGGTCGTTCAAAATGTGGCATTTAACCTGTGGAAGACGCCGTGGCCGCAGGAAACGCCGCCGCGGATGTGCACTTCCTTCACACTTTGGGATGGGTGAGCCGGTCATCAAATGATACATTGAGAGTCGGCCCGAAATGGTTATCCGTAAGGCTTAGGCATCCGAAATCACAATCAGAGGATTCTGTAATATGCACAAGGTGGTTCTACTGCGACACGGAGAAAGCGTCTGGAACAAGGAGAACCTTTTCACCGGCTGGACCGACGTCGATTTGTCTGAAAGGGGAATGGAAGAAGCCAAGGAGGCCGGACGCGTCCTTAAAGACCAAGGGTACACTTTCGACGCCGCTTACACCTCGCTACTGAAGCGCGCCATTCGCACCTTATGGATCGTGTTGGATGAAATGGACCTGATGTGGATTCCAGTCATTCGGGACTGGCGCTTAAACGAGCGGCACTACGGGGCTCTGCAAGGCCTGAACAAGGCTGAGACGGCGGCCAAATACGGTGAGGACCAGGTAAAAGTGTGGCGTCGGAGCTACGACATTCAACCGCCCGCCCTCGAGGAGAGCGATCACCGTTATCCCGGCCACGATCCCCGCTATCGCGGCCTCACAAAGGATCAACTTCCGCTCACAGAGTGCCTGAAGGATACGGTGGCTCGCTTCCTGCCCTGCTGGCACGGTGTTATCGCCCCCTCGATCAAATCGGGCAAGAAGGTCCTCATCACGGCCCACGGCAACAGCCTGCGAGCACTGGTGAAGTATCTGGATGACGTTCCTGACGACGAGATCGTGGCCTTGAATATCCCTACCGGCGTGCCGCTGGTGTACGAACTGGACAGCGATTTGCGGCCTGAAAAGCACTACTATTTGGGCGATCCCGAAAGCGTCAAGAAGGCGATGGATGCCGTCGCCAGCCAAGGCAAGGTGAAAAAGGGCGCCTGAGCGACTGATTCAGTCTGATGGGCAATGTACCTATTTCCAGCCGGGGACGGACTCGCGTGAAGTTTCTAATTTCCCTCATTCTCTTTTCCACCTTAGCCTCGGCTCAAGCGCCGTTCGATGATTTCCTGAGTCCCCTGGGTCTCGCGCGTTTGAAGGACTACTCCGCTCATCGCGTCTCCAGTGACAACCGTTTCGTATTCAGCAACGACGACAGCAAGCGGATCATCCCCGGTGAGACGTTTGTGATGGCCGATCTAACAGGACCTGGTATGGTCACGCACATCTGGGTGACGGTGGCGGACAATGAATATGCCTGGCCGCGGTTGCTGCGCCTGCGCGTCTATTACGACGGCCATAAGACCCCGAGCGTGGACGCTCCCCTCGGCGACTTCTTCGGCGTCGGGCATGGCTACGAGCGCGAACTCGACTCCATGATGGTGCGCGACGCCTCCTTCGGCCGCGCCAAGAATAGCTATTGGCCTATGCCGTTCCACAAGTCGTGCCGTATCACGGTCACCAATGAGGGCAATCGCGTCGTTCTCTCTTTCTACTACCACGTGGACTATCGCAAGTACCCGTCGCTGCCCGCCGACATCGGGTATTTTCACGCCTACTACCGACAGGAGCGCCCCGCCGTCCCGGGCCGGAACTATGAGTTTCTCAACATTCGGGGCAAAGGCCACTATGTCGGTACGGTTCTGAATGTAGTTCAGACGGAAGATTCGTGGTTCGGCGAGGGGGACGATCTTTTCTACGTGGACGGAGCGAAATACCCGCAGATTTACGGCACCGGCTCCGAAGATTACTTCAATGACGCCTGGGGCCTTCGCGACTCCTACGGACCTTGGACAGGTACGCCCATCGCCGAGGGCGAGCGGGTGGGATCGAAGCTCACAGGATACCGATGGCACGTTCCTGACCCGGTGCCGTTCACCAAATCGCTCTGGGCTGGCATCGAGCATGCGGGCTGGACCTCAAACGCCGACGGTAGCGTCCGGTCGGCGTTTGAAGAGCGGCCCGACTATTTTTCCAGTGTAGCCTTTTGGTACCAGGCAGGCGTAAATGAGGACTTAGCCGAGCCTCCTTACGGCGACGCCCGCCTGCCGTTCGGAAATGCCCTCCAAATTGCCGTCGAGGATTCGGTGGCGGACGCCCGGTCTATAAAAGGCAAAGCGTCTGTCCAAAGGGATGTTTTCTGGGGAAAGGACCTCCTGTTTTTCGAAGCGCAAGGCGAGGGCGCGCGAATCGACCTCCCGCTGGATGTCGCCGAGAGCGGCCGTTACGAAATCGTCGCCGAAATCGCCAAAGCTCCTGACTACGGCAATTACGAGGCATTGCTTGATGATCGGCCAACGAACCTGGATATGCGTCTGCCAGCGACGTCTGAGATTCCGTTCCCCGGCCCGGAAGTGTTCCACAATTACCTGCCAGAGGTCTACGTCGCCGAAGAACGGCCGCTCGGTTGGCACCAACTTTCAGCTGGTAAACATACTGTCAGCTTCATATGCGTGGGCAAGGACGAGCGCTCGTCGGGGTACAACCTCGGTGTGAATGACGTCGTGCTGGAGAGAATTCCGGACGCCGCGGGCGTGCCCGAAGGACCCACCGAGCACCAACTGGTGCCGGAGCCACCACCAGCCCCATTGGCCGCAGGCAAGGGCGAGGTAATCTACCGCGGGCGCACCCTCCCAGCGTATCGCGATCAACTCAAGAAGGCGCCGGAACCCGGCCGCGCCGACGTCATTCGAGCCATCGGCTCGTTCGGCAAAGACGCCGCTCCTGCCGTAGCGGATGTGACCGCGGCACTCAAAGACGAAGATCCCTCAATGCGCGCGGCAGCCGCCTGGGCGCTTTCGCAGATTGGATTGAACGCCTCGGGCTCGATTCCAATGCTGGCAAAGGCGCTCTCCGATTCCAACCCCCGCGTCCGCGGGCTTTCCGCCGTGGCCCTGAGGGAAATGGGACCAGGGGCCGCACCCGCGGTCAGCCAGTTGATGGTCTGCGTCAACGATCCAGTCGACTACGTGCGCGCCGCTGCTGCCGATGCCCTGGGAGCGATCGGACCCGGGGCACGGGTGGCAGTCGGCATGCTTGCGGCAAGGCTGCTCGTGAAGAACGAGCAAATGATGGTCCTCCGCAGTGCGGCCGCCGCGCTCGGGGATATCGGCCCTGATGCCAAATCCGCGCTTCCCGCCCTGCGGCAAGCGGCGCTGGTTGTTCGCCTGGGTCCCACCGCTCAAGAAGCGATTCTCAAGATTGAAGGCAAACCCGTCCCGACGTGGTGGCCCGGCCGCAAACAGAGCAACTAAGGCGTTCGACAATCGCAACCGCGTCTCCCCGCCCTTTCATTCCGTTACCGGCAGGGCCGATCGCTAGGGCTTATCTGGAAAAACGCATCCGCGTGATGCTGAGAGGAGGAGTGTGTTAACCATTAATATATGGTATAGTTGATTCTCACCTCTTTCGCGATTCTTCCGATGGCAATATCAGAGGAGAGTGATTTGGGGCAACTCCTCTCAGCGTGAGGTGAAAGTCAAAGTACTATGACGCCATGCTCGCAAATTAGGCAACGCTGGTGGCCTGGGCTGAAGCGCCGCTGCTCTGGGTCGCGCTCAGCGAGGCTTGGAGACTCGCGCGGGGCCAGCATCGCGGAGCTGGCTTTGCTACTTCCGATCCTTCTGCTGATGCTGATCGGGTTGATCGATTTTGGCCGCGCATATTACCTCAGCACCGAAGTCTCCGCGGCCGCGAGCGCCGGAGGGCTATACGGATGCCAGACCACGACGACCGCCCAGGACACGACGGGGATTAAAGCGGCGGCCACGGCGGCGGCACCGAACGTCAGTGGCATGACCGTTCCCACGGTGTCCGTCGCCTGCCAGTGCTCCGGCAGTTCGGGTTCGGTTTCCTGCTCGAGTCCGGGATGCAGCAGCTCGAGTCACGTGATCGAATGGCTGACCGTGGGCACAAGCGCCACTTACAAGCCTCTCTTTCCGTACCCAGGCATCCCTTCGTCGATCACTCTCGCCGGACAGGCGACGTTGCGGGTGGGCCAGCCATGAGATCCACAGCCAGATCGGGTGCTTGGAACCGTTGCGAACGGGGCAGTTCCTTGGTCGAGTTCGCGCTCGTTTTGACGATCCTGTTCATGGTCATTTTCGGCGTTATGGATTTCAGCCGGGCCGCGTATGCCTACAACTTCATCGCCAGTGCGGCGAGCGCGGCGGCGCGATACGCGATCGTGCGAGGCGCCACGTGTAGCACCTGGGCCACCGCCTGCCCGGCGGCCGCTTCGGACATCACCAGCTACGTGCAGAGCATGGTGCCCCCGGGAATTCAGGTGACGAGTGCGTCTACTTGCCCAGGCAGCCCTTCGAACACGGCGGGCACACTCACGGTATGCGCGACGTGGCCGGGTACGGCCGGCAGCGGAAGCGCCTGCGCCGAGACGAGCGGCAAAGCCAACACCCCCGGTTGCGTCGTCAAGGTGCAAGTGCAATATGCCTTTCAGTTCAGCCTTCCGTTCCTTCCTCGATCAAGCACGTACACGATGACAGCGAACTCTCAAATGGTCATCTCGCAGTAGGATATCCGGGCTGTCCGCGACGCGTGGAGCGCAGAGGGCAAAGCCTCACACAAACCGCCGGGATCGAGTAAATTCTCCGCCGCCTGTGCAACGCTCAGATCAGTGGACGACAGATCAAGCGGCCGCCTGCAAGCGCAGGAGGCCGTCACCTGGATCTCCCGCCTCTCTTACGTGTTTGTCCGCCGGATGTGACAACCTCATGACGATCATTTGACGCGGTTTTGACCGCGCGCCTTCGAATTCGGTCATCCCACGGACGGGCACATTTGCCCCAGTCGGAGTAGGGATCATGGTTGCCCATGACCCCCTCCACAGATCCGGACGAGCGGGTTTCCCGCATCCGGCTCTTGCCTTAGGTGACGACGCCCAGGCGGCGCAGAGGATAAGCATGGTAGATGCGAACGAGAGGGAGCCAGCGGTTAATCAACCGCCGCATTCGGTCCCACGAGACGCGACCGGTCTGGCTACGCCGCGAGAGTGCGCGTTGCCAGAGCCTGCCGGTCTGGAACCGAAAGATGTGCAGCGCCGGAGCGTTCATGGGCACGCCGTAATAGCGGAAGTGCCCACTCACCACCGAACGCAGCCATTGCCCCACCTCCGGGATGGGATAGTGCAGGCGTCGCCGAAGTTCGGTTTTCACCGCCTTCAGCTTGGCCTGCAGCCGCTTGCGTATCGTCTGCCGCAACACCGTAAACATTCCGTTGCTCCTCTTCTTCCCGCAGATGTGCGTGAAGCCGAGGAAGTTGAACGTCTCCGGCTTCCCTTCTCCGCGTCGCTTCCGGTTCCCGGCCGCCAGTGGCCCGAACTCCAGAAGGCGCGTCTTGTCGGGATGCAGTTCGAGCGCGAACTTCCGAAACCGCTCCGTCAGTTCCGCCCAGAACCGTTCGGCATCCGACTTCACCTGAAATCCCAGCACGATGTCATCCGCAAACCTCACGACGATTACATCGCCATGGGCTTGCTTCCGACGCCAGGCTTGGACCCACAGATCGAAGACGTAGTAGAGATAGATGTTCGCCAAGAGCGGCGAGGCACTGCCACCCTGCGGCGTTCCTTCCTCCACCCGCAAGTGTTTCCCCTCCTCCAGCACGCCGGCGTTCAGCCACTTCTGGATGAGCCGCACCACGCGCCGGTCCGCCACCCGGTGCTCGACGAATTTCACCAGCCATTCGTGCGAAATTCCGTCGAAAAAGCCGCGAATATCCAAATCGAGCACCCAGTTCACCTTCCTCGTCAGCAATCCCGTGTAGAGCGCGTCCAACGCCTGATGCGGGCTGCGCCCCGGCCGGAATCCGTACGAGAAACCGAGAAAGTCCGTTTCGTAGATGGCGTTCAACACCTCGACCGTCGCACGCTGGGCGATTTTGTCTTCCAGCGCCGTGACCCCGAGCGGCCTTTGCCGCCCGTCGGCCTTGGGGATGTACACCCTCCGCACCGGCTTGGCCCGGTACGCTCCTCGCTTCAGGCGCTCGGAAAGGTTCTGGAGGTTATCCTCCAGCTTCTCCCCGTAGTGCCGCCACGTCTCCCCGTCCACACCCGGCGCGGCTTCCCTCTTCAAGCTGAAGTAGGCCAGACGGAGTGTCTCCAGGTTGTAGATATGGTGCAAGAGCGCGGTGAACCGCAACTTCTTATCACCTTTTGCTGCTTGACGTACCCGCTCCAGCGCACTGGGCGCGTCGTTCCGGCTCGGTGTCCGGGACGCGTTTGGCTGAGGCAGGTTCCCTTTGGCCAGACCTCTTCCCTCCATCCCCTCCGCCCCCGGTTGCCCGGCGTTGTTCGGGGACTTCTCCGGTACTTCAGGCCTGTCCGACTTCCCCTGTCCGTTCATCATCGGCGTGTGTCCTTAGACTTCCCGACGCGTCCCGGAGCGCTGTCTGCCCCGGGTGGGCAGGGGATCTCCCGGTTCCCGCGCAAGGTGCTTTCGTACGTGCCTGGGGTCTCTGACCGCGCGGGACTCCGACGCACCTCGCGATATCGGTGCACCGGATGCAGCCTTCCGCTTCTCCTTACAGCGTCGGCATCCCGGAGTAAGTCTCTTACGCGGCTGAATACCCGGCCCATACGTTCCCCTGTCAACGCTTCGTCGCCGCCCTCGCGGACGGCTCCGCATGACTCGGGGCCGGTGTGGGTCGCTAATCCTTCACCGTATGACTCTTTCATTCACTACACCTCGCCGGTTTGACCGGCGCACAAGGAGAA
>Ga0335078_10011716_pt1 | contig 13005 bp, 14 predicted proteins | sample Lox_Sample_32_FD_206711 | JGI IMG/M metagenome (GOLD analysis project Ga0335078, IMG submission 206711) | Soil microbial communities from Loxahatchee National Wildlife Refuge, Florida, United States - Lox_Sample_3.2 | ecosystem: Environmental > Terrestrial > Soil > Wetlands | place: USA... | reverse complement strand
TCGTCGTCGTCGAGGCCGAAGCCCGGATGGATCGCGGTGTCGACGCCGAGGTCGCGCAGTCCGCGAAACGCGCGGATCGCATCCGGCTCGCGCGAGAGCAGGCGAAGCTCAGCCCCGATACGCGGGCCGCTGACCGTGCCGAGCGCCCCGCCGGCGATCGCGCGGTCCGCGAGCGCGCGGGTGTGCGACTCGATCTCGAACCCCAGGCGAGTGGCATAGCGGACCAGTCTCAGCAGGCGCGTCGGGTCGTCGGTGAAGCTGCCGTCGTGGAGGACGCGCAGCCGGCCCGCCTCGAGGTCCTCGAGCGCACCCGGCGCAGCCGCCAGCTCGCCCGCGGACTCGCCCGCGAGCGCAAGCGCGATCGCGTTCACCGTGAAGTCCCGGCGGTGCAGGTCCTCGGCCAGGGGCGCGGGCTCGACGTCGGGGAGGGCGCCCGGCTGGGCGTAGGTCTCGCGGCGGGTGCGCGCGATGTCGTAGGTGAATCCGTCGAGCGTCACGGTCGAGGTCCCGAACCGGTCGTGGACCTTGAGGTGCCCCCCGAGCGAGGCCGCGAACGCAGCCGCGTCGCCCTCGACCGCCAGATCGAGGTCGATCGGAGCTCCGCCGAGCAGCAGATCGCGGACCGCCCCGCCGACCAGATACACCCCGGTGGCGTCGCCGAGCCGCGCGATCAGCGGCTCCGCGGCGGGGAGCGCGCGGGCTCGCTCCGGCAGCTCGGGAAGAAGCGTCAGCATGGCCATAGTTTCTTCCCAAGCGGTTCCGAGGGGCGGGGTGGCTAGCATGCGGAGCCATGTCGAGTCCCGGTTCGCGGCGTTGGCTGCGATGGGGGCTCGTCGCCGTGGTGGTCCTGTTCGTGGCGGTGGGAGGCGCGGTGGCGGTCCTCCTTGCCAATTCGCCCCACAACATCTCTCACCCGAACGTCGAGTTCACGATCCCGACGACGACGGCGGCGGCCGCGCCCCCTAAGAAGAAGAGCTTCGTCTGGCCGTGGTATGGCTACGACGCGGGGCGCACGCGCGTGTTCACCGCCGGCAACACCCCCGCACCGCCGCTTCGCGTCGGCTGGCGCTTCCAGGATTACGCGCTGCTCGAGTTCCCGCCGGTGATCTACGGGAACAGCCTCTACGTGATGGACGACGACGCCTCGGCGAAGGAGCTCGACGGCAAGACCGGCCACAAGGTGTGGGAGACCAAGGTCGGCACGCTCGCGGCGGCCTCGCCGGCGCTCGGAGCCAAGCAGGGTCTGCTGTACCTCCCGGTGCTGTCCGCACACGGCCACTCGCCCGGCGGCGGGCGGTTCGTGGCGCTGTCGATGAAAACCGGCCGGACCGCGTGGTCGAAGGCCATCCCGGCCGGCACCGAGTCCTCGCCGATCGTCGACGGCAACTCGGTGTACTTCGGGGACCAGGGCGGGCACGTGTACTCGCTTGACGCGACCACGGGCCGCACCAACTGGACCTTCCACGCCAGCGCCCCCGTCAAGGGCGGCCCGGCAATCGCTAACGGCATCGTGTACTTCGGCGACTACTCCGGGCGCGCCTACGCCGTGAACGCCGCGACCGGCCATCAGGTTTGGGCCGTGAGCACCGACGGCGCGCACTTCGGGTTCGGCTCGGGCAACTTCTATTCGACGCCCGCCGTCGCGTTCGGCCGCGTGTACATGGGCAACACCGACGGACGCGTCTACTCGTTCGCGGCCAAGACCGGCAAGCTCGCGTGGGCCACCGGGACGGGCGCCTACGTGTACGCGTCGGCCGCGGTCAACGACACGCCCGGCCTCGGCCCGACCGTCTATCTCGGCTCATACGACGGCAACTTCTACGCGTTCAACGCGCAGTCCGGAGCAATCAGGTGGAAGCATCGGGCCGGGGGCAAGATCTCGGGCTCGGCGACGATCGTCGGCGACGTCGTCTACTACTCGGACCTCGGCTCGAAGACCACGGCCGGGCTCGACGTGCGCACCGGCCACCAGGTGTTCTCGTTCCCCGACGGGGCGTTCAACCCGGTCGTGGCGGACAACGGAGCGATCTATCTGAGCGGCTACACGATGCTGTACCAGATGCTCCCCAAGCATCACTGAGCCGACTGCTCCCCACCATCCGCGCCCAAGCGCTAACGTAATCACCACACAGCGCTCGCAACGCGCTCACGGAAACCCCATACAGCGGTACCCCGCGCTCACGAAATCCCCGCACAGGCCGTGCAACTGCGCTGGCATGGAACGTGCGTTCGAGCGCTTCTTGCTATCCTTATGGGTCTATGCGTTGTCGTAGTGGAAGTCATTGCCAGGAGCCGACCCTGCCGGGACGTAGGTTCTGCGCGGAGCACGCGGCGGAGCTCGATCGCATGCGCGAGGAGCTGAAGGACGCCGCAGCAGCCCGCATCGGTCGCGGTCGGCCCAAGCGGTCCTCGACTTGTTGCCGCCCTGGCTGTTATGAGCCCCGCGTCCCGCCGGCCGCGTATTGCGATGCATGCGCCGCTGCCGGATACGTGGAAGAGGCCGCCTAACCGCGGCCGCCTTCAACCGGGCCAACATAGAAACTGAAGGTTCACCGAGTTAGGCGGGGATTCTGCGCCTCGGCTTCGGCTGCCCTCGGCGTCGGCTGATCGCCGGTCCCGCCGCCCCGGCGCGCTTCCGGTCTGTTGTCGTATTGCGATCGGATCGGGCGCGAGGGGGGCGGGCCGGGCGTCTCAGCCTCGCTCGTAGCTGCGTCAAGGGGTCGAGCGGTGCTGACCGGACGGGCCCGCACGGCCCCATGGATGCCGCGAAGCGGCCCTCTAATCGACAGGCCGGATCGGGATCCCGTCGCGGGCCAGCGCGGCCTTGACCTCCCCAAGCGTGTGCTGTCCGTAGTGGAAGATCGAGGCGCACAGAACCGCGTCGGCGCCCGCCTCGAGCGCCGCCGTCAGGTGGTCGAGCTGGCCCGCGCCACCGGAGGCGATCACCGGAACGCCGACGGCGCCGGCGACGGCCGAGGTCAGCCCGAGGTCATACCCGGTGTTGGTCCCGTCGCGGTCCATGCTCGTCAACAGGATCTCCCCCGCGCCGCGCTCGACCCCCTCGCGCGCCCAATGCACCGCGTCACGTCCGGTCGGCGTCCGGCCCCCGGCGACGAACGCCTCCCAGCCCGCCTCCCCGCGCGACTTGGCGTCGATCGCGAGCACCACGCACTGGGCGCCGAACGTCGCCGCGAGCTCGTCGATCAGGTCCGGCCGCGCGAGCGCCGCCGAGTTGACCGAGACCTTGTCGGCGCCGGCGTCGAGCACGGCCTGGGCGTCGGCGACCGACCGGATCCCGCCACCGATCGTGAACGGGATGAACACGTCGTCGGCGGTGCGACGGGCCAGGTCGACGACGGTCTCGCGCTTGTCCGAGGTCGCGGTGATGTCGAGGAACACGAGCTCGTCGGCGCCGGCGGCGTCATAGCGGCAGGCCAGCTCGACCGGGTCGCCGGCGTCGCGCAGGTCGACGAACCCGACCCCCTTGACGACGCGACCGCGATCGACGTCGAGGCACGGAATCACGCGCTTGTAGTGCATCACTCGTCGAGCACGGCCTGCGCGTCGGCGACCGTGAACCGCCCCTCGTACAGGGCCTTGCCGACGATCACCGCGCGCAGGTTGACCTGCCTGAGGTCGACCAGCGCGCGCAGGTCCTCGATCGAGGAGACGCCGCCAGAGTAGGCGTAGGTGCCGCGGACGGCCTCGGCGACGCGGCGGGCGCCGTCGAGGTCGGGCCCGCCGAGCATGCCGTCGCGGTCGATGCTCGAGTACACGAACCGCCGGACCCCGCGAGCGCCCATCTGCTCGATAACCGCCTCGATCGGGATCTCGGTCTGCTCGGTCCAGCCGGCCCCGGCGAGCTTCCCGGCGCGGGCGTCGATCGAGACCACGACGCGATCCTCGAGCTCGCCGACGGCCTGGTCGAGGAAGTCGATGTCGGTGTACGCCGCGGTGCCGAGCACAACGCGGGTGGCACCGGCGCTGACGGCCTCGCGCACCGCCTCGATCGTCCGCAGCCCGCCGCCGACCTGGATCGGCACCTCGACCGCCGCCGCGATCCGCCGGATCTGCTCCAGGTTCACCGGCGCGCCGCTGCGGGCGCCGTCGAGGTCGACCACGTGCAGCCTCCGCGCGCCCGCCTCCACCCATCTCCGCGCGGCGTCGAGCGGATCGGCGTCGTACACGGTGCTCTGGCCGAACTCGCCGCGGGTCAGACGGACGGCCTTGCCCTCGAGGATGTCGACGGCGGGCAGCAGGATCATGCGCGCACGCCCGCGACGCCCGCGCAGATCCCGACGAAGCCGCCGAGCATGCGCAGCCCGTGCAGCGAGGACTTCTCGGGATGGAACTGGACTCCGAACACCGACCCGCGGGCGACGAAGGTGGCGAACCGCTCGCCGTACTCGCAGGTTCCCACGACCGTGTCCGGGTCGCTCGGTCGCGCGACGTACGAATGCACGTGGTAGAAGGCGCATCCCCGCGACGGCAGCTCTCGGGTCAGCGGCGAGGGCCGCTCGAACCGCACCTCGTTCCAGCCGATGTGCGGTATCCGCAGCCCGCCGGCCTGCAGGCGCGTCACCTCGCCGCCGATCAGGCCGAGCCCGGGCGTCCCCTCCATCTCCTCGGAGCGATCGAACAGCAGCTGCATCCCCAGACAGATCCCGAGCAGCGGCGTGCCCTCCCCCACCCGCGTGTGGATCAGGTCGACCAGCCCGAGCTCGCCGAGGTTGCGCATCGCCTTTGGAAACGCCCCCACGCCGGGCAGCACGAGCCCGTCGCAGGCAAGCAGCTCTTCGTGGTCGTCGGTGACCGACACGCGAGCGCCGACGTGGGCCAGCGCCTTCTCGACCGAACGGCGGTTGCCCATCCCGTAGTCGATCACGCCGATGCGGCTCACGACAGCGTTCCCTTGGTGCTCGGCACGCCGCGCTCGTTCGCGTCGACCGCGACCGCCGCGCGGAGCGCCCGCGCGAGCGCCTTGAACGCCGCCTCGATCATGTGGTGGGCATTGGTGCCGCGCTCGACCGTCAGGTGCAGCGTCAGCTTGGCGTTCAGGGCCAGCGCGCGGAAGAACTCCTCGACCAACTCGTGGTCGAAGTTGCCGATCGCGCCGGGCGGCAGCGTGGCCTCGAACGCGCACAGCCCGCGCCCGGAGATGTCGATCGCGCACGAGGCGCGGGCCTCGTCCATCGGCACCGTGGCCTGGCCGTAGCGCGAGATCCCGGCGCGGTCTGAGAGCGCCTCGTCGAGCGCCTGACCGATGCAGATCCCGACATCTTCGACCGTGTGATGCGCGCCGGTCTCGAGATCGCCCCGCGCCTCCACGCCCAGGTCGAGGTGGCCGTGGCGGGCGAGCAGGTCGAGCATGTGGTCGAAGAAGCCGACGCCGGTGTCACGCTCGCCGGCGCCGCTGCCGTCGAGCGCGAGGCTGACCTTGATCTCGGTCTCTCCGGTCCTCCGTTCGACTAGGCCGATGCGGGTCATCGCGGTCCATTCTCGCGAATGCGGGCTTCCATCGACCGCGCGTGCAACTCGAAGCCCTCGGCCCGCGCCAGCGGCGCGGCGCTCCGGGCCAGCCCGGCCGGATCGCCGAGGTGGACCTCGCTGAACCGTCGCCGGAAGTGGTCGGGCGAGACGCCCGAGGCGAACCGGGCGGCTCCGTTCGTCGGCAGGATGTGGTTCGAGCCCGCGATGTAGTCGCCGAACGCGGTGCCGGCGCCGGCGCCGACGAACAGGCACCCGGCCCGGGTCACGTGACCTGAGAGCGCTTCGGCGTCCGCCCCGACGAGCTGTAGGTGCTCGGGCGCGAACGCCTGCGCGAACGCGATCAGCTGGTCTGCCTTCCGTGCGGCCACGAGGCACGCCACCGCGCCCGTCTCGGCGGCTTGGGTCAGCTGCACCTCGAACGCGTCGAGGATCCGGGGGGTGTCTGAGGCCGCGACCACGAGCGTCCCGGCGCCATGCTCGGCCTGCGCCAGCAGATCGAGCGCGAGCGGCCCGGGATCGACGTCGCCGGTGGCGACCACGAGCAGGTCGCTCGGACCCGCAAAGCCGTCGATGCCGACCTGCCCGAACACCTGGCGCTTGGCCTCCTGCACGTACAGGTTCCCAGGGCCGACGATCACGTCCACGGCGGGGACGGACTGGGTTCCGTAGGCGAGCGCCGCGATCGCATGGGCGCCCCCCATCCGGTAGACGGCGTGCACGCCGGCGAGCCGGCACGCCGCCAGCACCACCGGATCGAGGTCCCCGTCCGTGCGTGGAGGCGAGCAGACGACGATCCGCTCCACGCCGGCGAGCCGGGCCGGGACCGCGCCCATCACCACGGTGCTCGGATACGGGGCCCGTCCACCGGGTACGTAGATCGCGGCGCGCTCGACCGGAGCGTGGCGGTGGACGACGCGGTTCTCGCCCAGCTCCGTCACGCGTGGTTGACCGCGGGTGCGGTCCGCCGCCACCGCCTCGACGTTCTCGATCGCGCGCTCGATCCCGTGGCGAACTCGAGGGTCGAGCCGTTCTGCCGCCGCGTCGAGCTCGTCGTCTGAGACGAGGAGCGCTTGCGGTTCACGGCCTCCGGTATCGAGCGTCCGGGAGTAGTCGCGAACGGCCCGGTCACCGCCGGCGCGGACCGTCGCGATGATCAGCGCCACCCCGTCGCGGACCGACTCCGGCGGCGGCACGAGCTTGCGGATGTCGGCCGCAGCGCCTGCGGCGTCGTCGCTCCCCAGCGTCAGCCGCTCACACCGCATCGAGCCGCTCCAGCAGCGCGTCGATCGTCGCGGCCCTGAGCTTGTGGGCCACCGGGTTTGCGATCAGCCGCGCGGTGCTGTGCGCGATCTCCTCGCGCACGACGAGCCCGTTCTCGCGCAGCGTCGCCCCGCTCGCGGTGAGATCGACGATGCCCTCGGCCAGGCCGGTCAGCGGCGCGAGCTCGACCGAGCCCTTGACCTCGACGATCTCGGCTTGGCGGCCGGTGTCGAGGAAGTAGCGCGTGGCCACCCGCGGGTACTTGGTGGCGATCCGGACGACGCCGAGCCGCCTGAGCGCCTCGGTGGCCGGGTCCTCGCCGGCGACCGTCGCCAGCACCATCCGGCAGTGGCCGTAGCCCAGATCGACGAGCTCGTACAGCTCGCGCTCGGACTGCTCCATCAGCACGTCCTTGCCGGTGATCCCGAGGTCGGCGGCGCCCGCTTCGACATACGTGGGGACGTCCGAGGGCCGCATCGTGATGATGCCGGCGTCGTCGAACAGGAGCTTGCGGTCGTTGTCGCGCACCTCGCGCGTGTCGAGCCCGAGCCGGTCGAGCAGGTCGAGCGTCTCGCCGAACAGGGCCCCGCGGGGGACCGCGATCCGCAGCCCGGTCACCTCAGCCGCCCCCGCTCCTCGCCGGTCAGCGCGATGTGGAGCCGCTCGACGTTGAGCGCAAAACCGACCGCGGGCAGCGGCCGCCCGAACTGGCCGAGCAGCTCGTCGTAGCGCCCGCCGATCCCGATCGGCACGCCGTATGCGGGGTCGTAGACCTGGAAGATCGCACCGGTGTAGTAGCCGAGGCTGCGGACCAGCCCGAGGTCGAAGATGATCCGCTCGGCGACCGCCGGCGCGAGCAGCGAGTGGACGGCCCGCATCCCGGTGACCGCGTCGTGCAGCGGTCCTTCGAGATCCTCGAGCACCTCGGGGCCTCCCCGGGTCTGCGGCGCGCGCAGGAGCAGCGCGACGTCGGCGGCGTCGACGCCCAGCGACTTGACCTCATGCTCGAGCCCGACGAAATCCCCGTCGACGAGCTCGTTCAGGATGCGCTCGCGCCGCTCGGGGTCGACCTGCAGCCCGTCGAGCAGGGTCGGGTACAGCGAAGCGTCGCCGAGGCCGATCCGATACGTCTCCAGACCGGCGGCATCCAGCGCCGCGCACAGCACCGACAACACCTCGGCCGTGCCCTGCGGCGAGGTGGCGCCGATCAGCTCGACGCCGGCCTGGAGGAACTCGCGCGACTGGCCACGCTGCGGGCGCACGCCCCGGTAGGCGTGGGCGAAGTAGGAGAACCGCAGCGGCGGTTCGGCGTCTCGGTAGCGGGTCGCCACCAGCCGGGCGATCGGGACCGTCATGTCCGAGCGGAGCACGAGCACGTTCCCCTGCTCGTCGAACATGCGGTACGCGGGGCGGCTCGCGTCCATGTTGGCGCGCTCGAACGTGGCCTCGTACTCGAGCGCGGGCGTGTAGACCTCCCCGTAGCCGGCCCGCTCGAACACGGTCCGGATGCGGTCGGTCATCGCCCGCAGCTCCCGCATCTCGTCCGGCAGGAAGTCTCGCGTTCCGCTCGGAATGCGATCGACCATGTTCTCCGGGCCGGTCAGCTGGGGGTCGACGGGCCCGAGCCGTCAGACCGAGACGGGCACGTCATCTTCGCGCTCGATCTGCGCCCCGAGGCCGCGCAGGCGCTCGTCGATCCGCTCGTATCCGCGGTCGATGTGACGAACGTTGCCGATCTCGGTGACGCCGTCCGCGGCCAGCGCCGCGATCAGCATCGCCATCCCGGCGCGGATGTCCGGCGAGTCGACGCGCTGGCCGTGGAGGCGGCGCGGGCCCACCACCATCGCGCGGTGCGGATCGCAGATCGTTATCGACGCGCCCATCAGGACGAGCTTGTCGACGAAGAACAGCCGGTTCTCGAACATCCACTCGTGGATCATCACCGACCCCTGCGCCTGGGTGGCGAGCGCGAGTGCGACGCTGGTCAGGTCGGCGGGGAACGCGGGCCACGGGCCGTCCTGGACCTTGGGGGTGTGGTCGCCCTTGTCGTTGCGGATCACGAGCTCCTGGTTGCCTGGAACGATGACGTCGGCGCCCCGGACCTCGGTGCGCAGGCCCAGGCGGTCGAACACCAGGCGGATCATCCGCAGGTCCTCTACGACCGTGTCCCTGACCACGAGCTCCCCGCCGGTGACGCCGGCGAGCGCGATGAACGAGCCGATCTCGATGTGGTCCGGCGCGATCCCGTGCGTGCAGCCCCTGAGCCTGCCGACGCCGTGGACGGTCATCACGTTCGAGCCGATGCCATCGATCTGGGCGCCCATCGCGACGAGCATCCGGGCCAGGTCCTGGACGTGCGGCTCGGAGGCGGCGTTGCGGATCACGGTCGGCCCGCGCGTCAAGGCGGCCGCCATCAGGGCGTTCTCGGTGGCCATCACCGACGGCTCGTCCATCAGGAAGTCACACGGCCGGAGTCCGAGCGGGGCGTCGATCCTGATGTCGCCGCGGTCCTCGTCGACCGAGGCGCCGAGCGCGCGGAACGCGTCGAGGTGAGGGTCGAGCCGCCGGCGACCGATCACATCGCCGCCCGGAGGCGGCATGTGGGCGCGGCCGAACCGAGCCAGCAGCGGGCCCGCGAGCAGGAACGAGGCGCGGATCCGCTCCGCGAGCTCCCGGTCGACCTCGCAGCTGTCGACGCCCGAGGCGTCGATCGAGATCTCGCCCGGACCGAGCCACTCGACCCGGGCACCGAGCTGCTCGAGCAGCAAGGTCATGGCCTCCACGTCCCTGATCCGGGGCACGTTGCGGAGGATCACTTCATCGTCGGTGAGCAGGCACGCGGCCAGGATCGGGAGCGCGCCATTCTTGTTTCCGGCGGGTGTGATCGTCCCCGACAGGGACCTTCCGCCTTCGATTACGAACTTTTCCATAGGTGGCCGGAGCGTACCTTCTCTCGTGGCCAGACCCGTGCTCGGGGGCGACCCGGTCCGGCGCGACGGCGACCCCGTCCGGCCCGACGGTGGTCCGGCGCTGCGAGCATCGGTGATCCGGACCTGCTCAGCTAGGGTACCGTCCATGCAAGTTCAGCTTTCGCGGGAGGAGGCGTGGGACCTCCTTTGTGAATGGACTTCCTCTGACTCGCTGCGGCGCCACATGCTGGCCGTCGAGGCGGCGATGCGCGCCTACGCGCCCCGGTTCGACGGCGACGTCGAGCTGTGGGGCCTCACCGGCCTGCTGCACGATCTCGACTACGAGCGGTATCCGAACCTCGAGGACGGCCACCCGCGCTATGCGCTGCGCGAGCTCGAGGCGCGCGGCTATCCGCCCGAGCTCGTGCGTGCCGTCGCGTCCCACGCGGATTTCCTCGGCGTCTCGCGCGATTCGCCGATGGAGAAGGCGCTGTTCGCGGTCGACGAGCTGTCGGGGTTCATCCTGGCCTGCGCGTACGTACGCCCCGAGAAGCTTCAGGGCATGACGCCCAAGTCGGTCAAGAAGAAGCTCAAGCAGCCGAGCTTTGCCGCCGCGGTCGACCGCGAGGAGCTGCGTCACGGCGCCGACGAGCTCGGGGTCGACTTCGACGAGCACCTGACGATCGTGATCGAGGCGCTCGCGGCGCGGCAGGACGAGCTGATGCCCGCCGGCGCCGGCTCCGACTCGGACTCCGACGGATCGGCCTAGCCGCCGGCGCGCTGCGCCCGGTACTCCTCGAGGCTCGGGACCACCCCGAGCGGCTCGAGCAGCCGTGCGAACTCGATCGCGCGCCTCACGGGCCCCTCGCCGCAGATCACGGTCAGCGTCCTGCCCTGGCGCGCCAGCCGGCGCTGAGTGCTGAGCAGGACGGTCAGGCCGAACGAATCGATGAAGTCGGCCCGCCTGAGATCGATGACTGCGTCGCCGGACCGCCTGCGGACGATGTCATCGAGTTGCGGCGTCAGCCTTCGGGCGGTGAGAAGGTCGAGCTCGCCGGTGACCGCCACCACCGTCGCCTCGGAGGTGCGGCGTGTGGTCAACGCGAGCTGGATCGGACCCCGGGGGCGGAGTGAGCCGCCGAGCGTCGCCTGATCTGGGGGTCTCTTCATCGCGCCCTCCTGCGGCCATGATCCCCTTGGTGAGTCGCACCAAAACTTGGGGCATCGATCTCCGGTGCGCCTCGCCGGGACGACATGGCGTGCCTGATCCGGCCCTTCGGCTATGGTCCGGCCTCGCATGGCCGAGGCGGTCAAGATCGTCGTCCTCGAGGGCGACCAGACCGGGCAGGAGCTGCTCGAACAGTCCGTCCGGCTGCTCGACCCGGCGCTGCTCGGCCTCGAGATCGAGCTCGAGCGGTTCGACCTCTCGCTCTCGCAGCGGCGCGCGACCTCGAACCAGGTGGTGCAGGATGCCGCGAGGGCGATGCGCGAGGCGGGCCTCGGGCTCAAGGCCGCGACGATCACCCCCGAGGGCAAGGACGATGTCGGCTCGCCGAACCGCATCCTGCGCGAGGAGGTCGACGGCAAGGTGATCGTCAGAACCGGCCGGCGCCTGCCGGGCGTGGCGCCGATCGCGGGCGTCCACTACCCGATCTCGGTCGTGCGGATGGCGGTCGACGATGCGTACGGAGCCAAGCAGTGGCGCGAGGGCGACGCCGGCGATCCGTCGGAGATCGCCTACCGGACCGAGAAGATCACGCGCTCCACCTGTCGCGCGGTGGCCGAGTACGCGTTCCGGACCGCCGAGAAGATGAGCGCGCGGGTGTACGGCGGGCCGAAGTGGACGGTGTCGCCGGTCTACGAGGGGATGCTCAAGGAGGAGCTCGATGCGGCTGCGGCGCGGCACCCGAGCACCGCGTATGAGCCGGTCCTGATCGACGCGACCTACGCCGGCCTGATGTCGGGCGCCACCGATGCCCCGCTCGTGATCCCCGCGCTCAACCGCGACGGCGACTGCCTGTCCGACCTCGTGCTGCCGATGTTCGGTTCGATCGCCGGCGCCGAGTCGGTGCTGCTGGCGTTCGACGACGAGACGTACGCGACATCGGTGGCGATGGCCGAGGCGCCGCACGGCACCGCGCCCGCGCTCGAGGGCAAGGACCTGGCGAACCCGCTGGCGATGATCCTGGCCTGCGGGGCGCTGTTCCGCCACGCGGCCGATCGCCACGGCGGCGTGGCCGAGCGGGCCTCGCGCGCGATCTACGAATCGGCGCTCGAGGCGATCGGGTCGGGATGCAAGACGCCCGACCTCGGAGGAAACGCCACCACCACCGAGTTCACGACCGAAGTGGTCAACCGGGTCGCGACCAAGATCGAAGTGTGGTCGTCGCTCGGGTCGGCCGCGTGAGCGCGTGATCACCGGCGCCCACGCGATCGTCTACAGCCACGACGCCGACGCCGATCGCGCGTTCTTCCGGGACGTGCTCGAGCTGCCCTCAGTCGACGCCGGCCACGGCTGGCTGATCTTCGCGCTGCCGCCCGCCGAGATCGCCACCCATCCCACCGACGGTGCCGGTCGTCACGAGCTGTACCTCATGTGCGACGACATCCACGCGACGGTGGCGGAGCTCGAGCGCAAGGGCGTGCGGTTCGGCGGTCCGATCGTCCAGGAGCGGTGGGGGTCGGTTACGGCCATCGAGTTGCCCGGCGGTGGCGAGCTCGGGCTGTACGAGCCGAAGCACCCAAGTCCGCCGCGCTGACGCCCACCCCGCGTCGGCCGTGCCGGGGGCGTTTTCGGCGTTATGGAGACCCGTGCGGCGCCGGCTGTCCGCGCTGCAACGGCGCTTGCACGCAAACGCCCATTCCGTCCGGACCGGTCCCTAGGGTCACGAACATATGTTCCAGTCTTCCAAGACCCGTCTGCGCGCCTGGTTGGCGCTCGCCGACGATGTCCTCGACGACGTCCTCGGCGACCCACCGGCTGACGCGCACCTCGATCTCGAGCCTTGGGCTACGCATCCGCATCGGCGCCCGCTCCGCTCACAGCGCGAGCGCCGCGCCGGCGGGGTGCCGCCTCCGCCCGCCCACTGCCTATGCCCGGTCCGGCCCGCGCCGACCTCCGGGGGACGACGCGAGGTGATGCAGTAGCGGGGTCGGCCTGCCAGGAAGCCGCCCTGGCCGCGGATGCTGCCACGAGCCGCCGGGACCTTGCCACCTGCTGGGGGGCCTCTGGCCCCGGGGAGCCTCCGAGCACCTGGAAGCCCGCAGCGAGGCTGACGAAGCCCGCTGTGAGGCCCGGAGACCCATCACGAGGCCGCGGGAGCCCACGACGAGACGCCGGCAGGCC
>Ga0335078_10011715_pt1 | contig 13006 bp, 10 predicted proteins | sample Lox_Sample_32_FD_206711 | JGI IMG/M metagenome (GOLD analysis project Ga0335078, IMG submission 206711) | Soil microbial communities from Loxahatchee National Wildlife Refuge, Florida, United States - Lox_Sample_3.2 | ecosystem: Environmental > Terrestrial > Soil > Wetlands | place: USA... | reverse complement strand
GCACAGCCGCGTTCAGAACCTGGCCTCTGCATCGATCGAGGTGACTGGAACAGTGCCCTCCGTTGTCGACCACCTCCGCGACGCTGCCGTTCTTGTGGTCCCGCTACGGATTGGTGGTGGAACGCGGATCAAGATTTACGAAGGTATGGCAATGGGGAAAGCCACCGTCTCAACCCGACTGGGGGCCGAGGGGTTGGATGTTCACGATGGAAAAGACATTTTGCTGGCCGACGACCCCCAACATTTTGCTGAACATGTGGTAACACTTCTTCGCGATCAAAAAACACGGTGCCAGTATGAGGAGGCAGCGGCGGCAACCGCTCAGCAATACGACTGGGCCGTGATCACCGAACGTTTGGCGGAAGCACTACAAAGGACGGTAAGCGCCTTTTCTGCGAAAGCAGTTTCAGCGCAAATTCCAGCCGATCTGTTCCGCGTTAATGGTGTGCATGAAAACACTCGCCCTTAAAGTTCTGCAGAATTGCGGCACCTTCGCCCTTGCCCGGGCCATGTCTACCAATGGGGCGAGGATCCTGGCGTATCACAATTTCTCAGATCACAACGAGACGCGCCCCAACGAGGTCAGCATTTCAGCTGCACGGGCTCAGCTTGAGTATCTACGCCGCTATTTTCGTGTCGTTCCCTTGAGCCGCCTCGTCGATCAACTGGCTTCAGGATCTCCACTGGAGCCCTTTAGTGTGGCACTGACCGTTGATGACGGCCGGCACAACTTCTATGACCTCTTCTTCCCTCTTCTGAAAGAATTCGAGATGCCGGCGACGTTCTTCGTAGTCAGTTCCTTCATACGCCGTGACGACTGGGTGTGGACCGACAAGGTGCTATGGCTTTCTGAGCGACTGAATGCGCCTGGCGCACTCGCCGCAGAGAGAATTTCAGCTTTTTTCAAAACGCTGAACAGCATGCGACCTGAGGCTCGCAATGCCCATATCGAGGAAACGGCACAGAGACTGGGTGTCATCATTCCGAAAGATCCCCCACCAAAGTACGCGCCATGCTCCTGGAGTGAGTTGCGGGAGATGGTCGACTCTGGGTTGGTGGAAGTTGGTTCCCACACGGTGACCCATCCGCTTCTGGCCAGCGTAACCGACTCAGAGGTGTGGCAAGAGCTCATCACCTCTCGCTCTCAGATTGAAGAGGGCTTGGGACGAGAGACAAGGATTTTCTGTTTTCCCAATGGAAAGCGGTCCGACTACCGGCCGCATCACTTGCAACTGGTGAAGGAAGCGGGATACACCAGCGCGGTGGTCACACAATTTGAAATGGCCTTCAGCGGGTCGGATGTTTACGAATTACCACGGATGGGTATCAGCGCCGCGACTGACATTCTGTCCTTTTCCAAGTACCTTGATGGCGTCGAGTATTATCAGGCCAGGATCAGAAGATCTCTCGGTCATATCTCCGGTCACGAAAACAGATACTACAGCGACCAAGCGGTTCCGGTGTTGTACTAGTTTGACGCCCACTTGGCATTATTAATCTGTGGTTAAAATCTCGAGTTGCATTGAGCTTAGCTAGACAATCTGGACAAATCTCCATTAGCATTTTGCCGGACGCCAGAGAGGCTGCTTGTGCAAAACGCTCAAGCTGTGTCAACGCCTGTGTCAACAATCCCTTGACCCCCGTTTCAGTTGACTTCGCTTTGAAACCGTAATTTGATGCCCAGGAGCAGAGATGCCGGATCTAGACACGCACCTGCACGTCGACATGTTGCGAAGCTACAAGGAGCAAAACGACTTCGTTCACCGCGTGTTTCGGGCGAGTCGAGCGGTACGAGAAGTATTGTCGCCTACAAACCTTTATGGCCTTCAATGGGGAGACCCGGAGATGCAGGGACCGCATGTCTACATGCGGGATCATTTTGTTCTTCCCTACGTTAAACCTGATCAAGTTGCGCTGGAGATTGGACCGGGCGGTGGACGCTGGACGCGATACTTGCTTGGTTTCCGCAAACTCTATGTCGTCGACTACCACGCTGAACTGCTGCAAGAGCTTCAGCGAAACTTTAATAAGCCCAACATGCAGTTCGTTGTGAACCATGGCACGGACTTTCCGGGGGTTCCAGAACATTCCGTTGACTTTGTCTTGAGCATCGCCTGTTTCGTGCATCTTGAACTGCATTTGATCGCAGCTTATCTGAACAACATCGCCCGGATCCTCAAGCCGGGAGGAAACGTCTTTATAACTTATTCCGACAAGACCAAGCTTGGAGCGCGGATGAACTCAACGTTCAGTGACAACACCCCAGAACGCATGCGGAAGATCGTCACGGACGCAGGGTTTAAGATACTGGAAGAAGAGCTCACAATACTGTGGAACAGCGGAACAATCCGGTTTGGTCTATGAAGGCCCTCTCATCAGATGAGCTCTGATTCTACGTTTTGATTTTCTTGGAGCCTCTCCGCCTCGCCAAGATTGCTACGCAAACCAGGGCGCTTCCCAGCAGGGTCAAGGTACCGGGTTCCGGGACTGGTGTGAGGACATCGGGAGCCGTGAAGTTGGTCGTGCCCTGGCTGTCCACGAAGCTATAGCCGCTGCCAGCCACAGTCGGAGCCGCTCCAGTGGTTGTCAAGTCGACAGTGACTGCCGTTCCGATCGTTACTGCAGCGTAGCCCGGAACAGTCAATGTCCCATTCATGACAGTCCCGCTAAACACCCATGTATTGGGTGCCGTATTTGTCCATGTTGCAGAGGAGAAGCTTCCGGTGAAGGTAACACCATTCGAATAGGTAAAGCTGATGTTCCCACCGCCGCCGAAACTTGCATTTCCCAGGATACTGCTCGGCTGTCCTAGAAAGTTAGTAGCCTGCATCGTGCCGGTCGTTAGGGTAACAGTACCCAGGCTTGCGGGCGGCGTCGCTGAGTTATTCGGGATGTATGGAGTCAGGCCTTGAACACCAATCAGAGTGGAATCGGTCAGGCTGAGGGTCCCGCTCGTAACACCAGTTGAAACGAATGTGCCATCGTTATTCGTAAATGTGACCGAACCGGCGAACGCAGCAAACGGCAAACACAAAGGAAGAATGCCTAGTGCGAACATCTTCATGAGCTTCATTCCAAACCCTCCGCAAACAGCCTTGCGTAATATCCTCTGTGAGCCATTGGGTCCCGGGTCAGGATGCGGCCTGCCTGTTCATCTGCATGAGTGATCGCGTATGGTCCGTTCTTCCGTCGGAGGGCGTACATACGTGACAGGTACAACGCCCGACGGGAGGAGTGGGCCATATCGCTACCGCGTCAAACCGATAACCGATTCCGCGAACCGTCTTGATGTAAGTCGGGCTCGTCGGGTCTGGTTCGATTTTTTCCCTCAGTCGCCGAATAGAGGCGTCAACACTTCGCGGAGCTACGAACCGCATCTTGCCCCACACTGCATCAAGAAGCCCATCGCGAGTGAATGTATGCCCACGATGCCGGGCAAGATAATCGATGAGACGAAACTCAAAGGATGTGGTTATCACATCACTGCCGCGCACAGAAATCGTCATCGCGTTCTGATCAATCACAATTTCCGCGGTAGCAACTGGAAAGCGCACCGTCCGATGCAGTGCTGCCCGGACTCTGGCTATCAGTTCGCGAGGGTTGAATGGCTTGATGAGGCAATCGTCCGACCCTGCCTCTAGTCCGACACAATTCGGCTCTTCACCAGTACCACCAGTTACGATTATCACCGGAATACTTGGTTGCACGGGACTGCCGCGAATCCGTCTACACAGTTCTAAACCGCTGCCATCCGGCAACTTCGAAGCGATCAACATCAACGAAGGCTGACAATCTTGCGCTTTTTCCAGGTCGGCAGCAGTCGAAAAGATACGGACACGATATCCACCGGCTTCTAATTGCTCCTTCGCGAACCGACGCTGTTCAAGATCTGCATCAACCACGAAGATGAGTTCAGCCATTTCAATTGCCTTGTATCGCCCGTCAACAGATGACAACGCGAAGTCCATAAGTGGTGTTACGCACAGCGGGTCTACAAGGTCGAAATCACCATTTGCCTAGTTACATCAAGCGACCGGACGGCAGCCTATCTGGCCCTGGGAAGCCCTACAAATCATTTATCACGTGAGCCTTTGGGTCCGGGAATTGTATCGCGTCCTCCATTAAGCATCCGCGACACGAAAATTAATAGATTGTGAAATTCTGGGGGACGTTCAGGGGAATGTGGAAAAACGAGGTGAAATAAGCGTCTAGACCGACCCTGAGTGGAGCATTCCTCGCGGCTGGTGCGCATAAATCTCGTTATGGCACGTCAACCACGTTCTAGCCAGACAATTGCGAGAGCAGCTTCTTCGCATCATTAGCATTCGCGTTCTTGGGGTCCATCTTTAGGGCCCTCTGCAAATGCTGGCGAGCAAGAGTAGTTTGGCCTGTTTTCGTGTACGCCAATCCCAAATGAAAGTGCACTGTTGCGTCGTCCGGGATTTTTCCTTTTTCCGCGAGCTTTAGCGCATCCTGGAACTGATTGATGGCTGACTTATAGTCCCCCTTTTGGTAAAACACCCATCCGATGGTGTCTGCCACTTGGGGAGAGTCAGGCATGGCACGTCGCGCTGTCTCGACCAAGGGAAGTGCGAGATCTGGGTTTTCTCCCGACTGCAACATGACATACGCGAGATTGTTGGATGCCAGCGGATCATGCGTTTTAATTTCCAGGGCCTTCAAATATGCTTCCTTGGCTCTATCCCAAATACGTTTGGATTCGTACAACTGTCCCATCAAGACATAGAAAGCCGGTTCGCCAGGGTTGCTTTCGAGTCCGTGCTGGCAGGTGGTGATCGCTTCGTCGCTGAAACCACGGATCGCCTGGATCTGGCTGAACTTCAGCCACGCATCCAGGTTGTGTTTATCCAGTTGGATCGCCTTTCCGAAGCTCGATTCGGCTTCCTCCAAGTCCTGCTGGTTCTCTCTGTGATCGAAGAGAGCGGTCCCAAGCAGGCCATAAAAGGCGCTGCTGGATGGCTCCTTGGCAATCTGAGCCCGCGCGGCAGAAAGTGCATTCGCAGTTTGGTTCTGCGCAAAGTAGGTATTCATGAGGCCGGCCAGCGCATCAGCCGAACCGCTTTCGCGGTCAAGCGCCTGCTGGTACTCCCGTTCGGCATCGCGGTAACTCTTACGGGCAAGCATGAGGTTTCCCATTTGCACATAACCGAGGGAACTCGCTGGCGCTACCTCGATGGCTTTGAGGGCGTCCGGTTCAGCTTGGGACAACTCTCCCCGCCGGAGATGAGAAAGCGCACGCAGGGCATAGCCATCCGGAGACGCAGGTTGAAGATTGATTATTTCCTCTGCTTGCCGGTCCAATTCGACCATGTCCCCTTTGCTCAAGGCGGCGTGTGCAAGGGCCCGATTGGCTTCGACCAGATCGGGACGGTAACGGAGTGCATCTTGCCAAGCGCTAACGGCCCTCTCCTCATTTCCAATGCCCTCAAAAGCGCGGCCAAGATGGTAATACGCAACGCCGCTGTGCGGATCATTCTTAATCGCAGCCTGCAGAGTCTGGAGAGCGTCGCCCGGACGCCCTTCGTTGATCTGGATCTGCCCCTTTTCGATCAGAGCGTCCAACTCATTTGGCCTGGTTTTGAGAACCGAGTCATTCAGCTTCATCGCTTCGTCCAAACGATTTTTGATAATGAGGAGCTGAGCATAGTTATTTGTGACCTGCAAGTCCTTCGGGTGCTCTGTATTAAGCAGGCTGTATTCCGCGGTCGCCTTGTCGAACTCGCCGGTGGCGAAATAAAAGTCGCCGAGCAGACGGTAGCCGATCGAGTTATTGGGAAAGTTCGACTTGCTCTGCCGCAAAAAGCTTTCGGCCTCGGATTTCTTGCCTTCGTTCACGTAGAGTCGGGCCAATGCAATGTAGGATTCGGGGCTTTGACGATCATTCTGCATGGCGGACCGAAATTGGTCCTCGGCCTCTGCAAAATGCTGACGCGCCTGGTAATAGTTCCCTAGAGCCAATCGCGGCGCATTTACCTGCGGTGCCAGTCTGATTGCTTTCTTGAAGTCAGCGTCTGCGGCGTCGAACTGGCCTGTTTTCGCCTGCAGTAAAGCCAAATCAAGATAAGGCTCCCATTGGATTGGGTCGAGGGCAATAGCTCTCTGCAGCTCGTCCATGGCCCCCACCGTATCGTTTTGCGCCCGCCGCAGACTCGCGATCAGAACGTGAACTTGGGAATCACCCGGTTGCTCCACCGCGAGCAGATCAATTTGCTCTTGTGCCAGCTTTAAATTCTTGCCAGCGATGAGTAGGTTCGCTAGGTCGATTCGGGCCGCGTAATTCTGTGGCTCCAGTTCGACAGTGCGCTCGAGTGCCCTATAGGCGTTCGCCCAGTCCTGTAACTGAACGTAGGTGCGGGCTAACTGATAGTGCGCCGCGGCGAAACGTGGATCTACTTGAACAGCATTTCCAAACTGGATGGCTGCAGCTGCGTACTGGCCTTTGGCGAAATATCGCCCCCCACTTTCGAAATATTTCTGTTTGCGCACGTTGGGATCCCGAGAGCATCCCGACGACACGATCGCGGTCAAGACCAGCAATCCTATAAAAACACGATTATGCATCCGAATCCTCTCAATTCGGGCGCTGCCGAAAATGACCATCATCGTTCGACAAGTGCCCGATTATGCCGGGACATACATAAGCATTGATTAAACGGGACCGGTTGTCGCGCAAGGGAAGCGAGTCTTCGTGCTTAGCACCGGCGCCTTCACTGAAAATCGGGTAGCGATTCAACTCAGCGCCCCACTGTGAAGGCGTCATGACTTCAGCAACGTAACTCATACGAACTGCAGCGATGACCGGCAAGATTACGCGATTCGATAACAAAGCGCAAATCAAATCTCAGCCGGCACGGGAGGGTAGTGGTTCACTCGCAGAAAAAGATTCAGGCGCTGCACGTATTTTGGCATCGACGGTGTGCAGAAAAGTTCACTTTGCGGCTTCTACAGGTAACCGTTGTGCCCTCCTAGATTGCATTTTCTGACCTGAGAATTCGCATTGATTTAACAATCACAATGTGACTGAGGCGCTACAATGTCGCCCGTGCATCGAACGCTTGTTTGCGTGGGGAAAGTTCCGTGTACAGCCTCCAAGGTAAAGGGTTGGTCGCAGGCAACCTCGGGCGGCGCTTTCATCGTGAGGTGGCTGCTCCTCGCTGTGACGCTGGCGTCAACCATTAATTGGGTGTCGGCGCAAGACGGGCCAGCTAGCCGCGTCCGAGGAGAAGACGGGACCATAGCGGGGATTTCGGCGTCGGATGATCCAACAGCCATCACAAAGAACACGGTAGTCGCGGAACCGACGTATGTGATCGGTGTGGATGACACGCTTCTCGTGGCGGTGTGGAAGGAGCCGGAGTTAACCAGAACCGTGGTTGTGCGCGCAGATGGCATGATCTCGGTACCGCTGCTCGATGATGTGCAGGCTGCGGGTCTCACACCAATGCAACTCGCTGCTGTGGTCAAAGAGAAATTGAAACATTACATATCCGATCCGCGGGTGACGGTGGTCGTAACCCGGGCTGATTCTCAGCGCGTTTATGTACTGGGGGAGGTTGCGCACACAGGCGCAATCTCGCTACTGCACAGAATGACCTTGCTGCAGGCTTTGGCGACGGCAGGATTGAGTGAGTATGCCAATACCAAGAAGATCTACATCTTACGCACGATCAACGGTCAACAAGAGAAGATCCCCTTCAACTACAAGCGAGTCATAAAAGGCCAGGGGGCGTTCAAAGACATCCTGCTGGAGCCCAGAGACATGGTGGTAGTGCCGTAGCAGTTACAGCCAATGTGGTGTTTAGCAGGGCGTCAGCCCCTCAGCGACGGCGGTGCAGTTGGCTTCGAGATACGCATTTGCGTTTAGCACGAATGCTGTGCGGCGCAAGGTTGCAGCCACAGCCAAACTGAGGGGAAGGGAGACCGGGATGATCCAAAATCGGACCTTGGGCATGGATGACTATGCGGCGATGTTTCGCCGCCGCTGGCGGATGATTTCCGCCTTGGCATTGGTTGCTCTGCTCGCAGGAGGCTTGGTTTCTGTTTCCCGGCCGACATATACTTCAACTTCCCTGTTGCGGGTTGAAAAACCACCCACTCTCCCTGCCGGTATCGTGAAACCGCCCACAGCTCCAACTTACCTCCAGATCAATTTCCGAGAGCTCAGCGAAAGGCTGGATCGCGTCATCGACGTGCAGGGCCAAGTGCTCAGCCGGAGCAATCTACAAGGTATCGTGCGCCGATTGGGTCTGGATAAGAGAGACAAGAATGTGGATGCCGTCATCGATAGCATCCAGGCAGGCACCTCGATCGCCGAGGTAGACCTTTCGACTTCACTTGTTGGCAGCACTCCGTCTCCGACAGCAGTACCGTATGTTTGGGCAACACCGGGGTTTTCTATAAGCTATACGTCTGAAAACCGAAATGACACACAGCGGATTTGCTCCGAACTGACGTCGAGTTTCCTGACCGAGTACGCCAAAGCCCGCCAACGAGCAAATCAGGAAACGATGGATTTTCTGACGCACGAATTGGAAGAGGCTAGAAAGAATCTGGACGAACAGGACAGAAAGCTGGCCCTATTCAGAGGAAATCATCTGGGCCAATTGCCCGAGAACGTAGACGAGAATCTGAGGGTTCTCAATGGTTTCAACGGGCTCAACTCTCAGATGGAGGCTTCTACCCAGTCCCTTTTGCGGGCGCAGCAGGACAAGGCCTACGAAGAGACACTTCTGGACAAGGAAGTCACCGCTTGGCAGTCTTCCCCGCTGAATAGGACCTCTGATTCCATCGAGCAGCGGTTGGTGGAGTTGAAGACCCAGCTCGTTGCGCTGCAAACTCGGTACACAGATGACCATCCAGAAGTAGTCAAAATGAAAAGCGACATTGCAAATCTGGAGACCAAACTCAAAGAGGTGAATACCTCCACAAACCAAGACCCCGGGACCGAGATGGCCAGGAAGCCAGAACCAGCGCAAATACTGCAATTGCGCCAGCAGATTCAGCAGGACGAAGAAGCAATTGAACGGGCGACGCGGGAACAGAAGCGGCTGCGGGAAATGGTGGCTACATATCAAGGGCGGCTTACACTCAGTCCGGAAGTGGAAAAGGAATACAATTCCCTGACTCGCGACAGTCAGATCGCCCATCAGATTTATGACGGGCTCCTATCCAACAAGGCCGAGTCTGAGATGCGAACAGACTTGGATCAGCATCAACAGGGTGAGGAGTTGCGAATTCTTAGTCCAGCTTCCTTTCCTGTTCCACCCAGTTTTGTCCAGCGATGGATCTTCGCCGGCTACGGACTCATGGGCGGCCTGACTTTGGGCTTCGCTTTTGCCTTGTGGCTGGAATTCAGCGACAAAACTATGCGCAATGAGGCGGACGTACTGGCGGGGGCGGAGTTGCCTATGCTGACTGCGATCCCCTGGGTCGGTCCGGTAGTTATGGAGGGGGGTTGGCGAAACCGATTTAAAGATCTCTTAGGACTCAAGAGCCCAGCTTAAATCGCAAACACTCGATCTGATCGGCAGTGCCCGGTTGCAATGTGAATCAGTCAGTATCAAGTTAAGGTGATCCTTCTACGCTCTCGAAGTTCGGCCGATGATATATGGAAGCCGGATCGAGCGATACGACAAGACAAAATTGATGAGCCGAAGCTACGATGCGCTGAAAAAAGTCGAAGGAGAACGCTCTCCCTATAAGGTCATAGGGATCGAGGAAGTGGAAACGCCGGTGGCAGCCACCGTTGCCAAACAGGGCGTTGCCGAGGCCGGCCTCTCTCCTACTTCACATCCAATAGCTCTTGAGGCCCTGCTGGAACGTTGTCCTCCGCTTGCCTGGGCGCCAAATACAGAGACCATGCTTTTCTTCAGCTCTGGAGAGAAGGGCAGACGTGCTACGGAGGAATTCCGCACTTTGCGTTCTCGGCTGCATCAAGTCCGGGAGAAACACCCGTTGCAGAAAGTGTTGGTCACGAGTGCAGTTCCCAAGGAGGGAAGATCCTTTGTGGCGGCGAATCTGGCGCAAGTGCTGGCCATCGAGCCCGGCTGCCGAACGTTGCTGATCGATGCCGATTTGCGGGACCCGAGCCTACACTCCTCTCTTGGCACTTTCACCACTCCGGGCCTCTCGGAGTACGTGCGTGGCGAAAGCGACGAGTTGGAGATTATCCAGAGAGGAATGATCGAAAATCTCTTCCTGGTCGCGTCAGGACGAAAAAACTCGGCGCCCCCCGAAGTTATTTCGAGCCGCTTGAAAGTCCTGCTGGGTTGCCTGGAACCCCTCTTCGATTGGATCGTCATCGATGCGCCCCCCGCACTGCACACTGCGGATTCCAGCCTGATTGCGAATCTCTGCGACGGAATCCTGATGGTTGTGCGTTCGAATTCAACACCTTTTGATTACGTGCGCAAGGCACGACAGAAATTCCCGGATAACCGCCTGATCGGCGTCGTATTAAATGAGATTCCGCCTGAAATCTGATTTTCGGATTCACTATTAAGCGACCGGTCCGTAGGCGGACAACCGAGCCTGATAACCGATAGCAAAGGACGCGTTGCGCCACCGCAGATGATTGCCAAAGTCACGTTTATCGCCTCGGCAGCCTTCATCATATACGTGGTGGCTGGATATCCCGTACTCCTCGCCTGGATTGCCAGGCGGGGTGAGAAACCAGTCCGCAGTCTCGGCGCCTTAAAGACCGTCTCCGTGCTCATTGCCGTTCACAACGGTGGCAATTTCATCCGGGGCAAGTTGGAGAGCATCTTCGCGCTCAACTATCCGCGAGAGTTGATTGAGGTCTTCGTGTTATCCGACGGATCAACGGACGACACGGAATCGATAGCCCGGCAATTTGATGGAGTGACCGTAATTTCGTTGCCCCGCGGCGGCAAATGCGCCGCCCTGACCCGGGGGTTCACTCTTGCAAGAAATGAGATTCTAGTACTGACAGACGTTCGCCAGCGTCTCAATTCGGATAGCCTGCGACACCTGGTCGCCAACTTTTCCGACCCGGAGATCGGCGCCGTAAGCGGAGAACTCATTATCCTCCGCGGCGAAACCCAGGAAGAAGCCGACGTTGGTCTCTACTGGCGCTATGAATCGCGTATTCGTCGTGACCTCGCGCGGATTGATTCCATGTTCGGCGCCACTGGACCTTTCTATGCGATAAGACGCTCGCTCGTGGTCCCGATCCCGCGTGAAATTCTTCTGGATGATATGTACCTGCCTCTGTCAGCATACTTCCGCGGGTATCGGCTGGTCGTTGACGAAGACGCAAGAGCGTACGATTTCCCGACAACGCTCGATACCGAGTTTCGCCGCAAGGTGCGCACACTCGCGGGCAACTGGCAGTTGTTCCGCTACTATCCGCAATTGCTGGGGCCGCTCAATCGCATGTGGTTTCACTACGTGTCGTACAAGCTCGGCCGCTTATTGTTGCCGTATGCATTAATCTCAATCGCAACCGCCAGTTTCTTTTTACCGTCCCCACTCAATCTTTTGGCTCTTACAGCGCAGGCCCTTCTATACTGCCTGCCCGTGCTTGACGGAATCCTTCCTCAAAGCAGCTTTCTGAAGAGAATCTCATCGCTAGCTCGCACGTTCGTCGTTATGATGGCAGCCACGATATGCGCCGTCTCGGTGTTTTTCATTCCCCCGCAGGATCTCTGGAAGATCACTACGATCCGGGGTCGGACGACTAACGATCTTTCATGAGGTTTGCAATGACCACAGACCCGGAACATTTTCAAGCCGGCGCTTTGGATGATGATACCGAGAGACACTTGCGTAGGCGCTTAGCCAGGAGCCTCAACGCAACCTTAAGAAATCTGCTGCCTGAGGTGGCCGTCAGAGAGGTGCAGCGCTATCGAGGTTTTGCCGTCGGGGAACGACCAATCTTTCTAAAGAAGAGACTATTGAACGCGATCGGACTCGATCGTCCGACAATTCTCTCCTCCCCGGAAACTATCGGATCCGTATTGTTCGTTTGCTTTGGCAACATCATTCGCAGCCCCATGTGCGAAGGGCTGCTGATCCGGGAACTCGAGGTCCTTTCGAATACCCGAGTCGCTGTCAGCTCAGCTGGACTCCACGCGCTACCTGGTCGCGCAGCCTATCCATGGGCGCTCACAGCAGCGCGAGAATTTGGCATTTCCTTAGAGGGGCATCATGCCCGATTATTGACAGGTCAGATGTTGGACGAAGCGGACGCGATTTTTGCCATGGATTATCAGAACCAAGTCGAACTTCTCTCCCATTGGCCGAGCTCCAGGAAAAAAGTGCACATGCTGAGCGCGTATGCCGGGAAGGACTACCCATCCGTCGAGATTCCTGACCCTTACACCGTCGGTCCGGAGGAGACAATCAAGTGCTATCGGGTTCTAAAGCTCTGCATCAGACATCTCGCACACAGCCTCTCCGGATGTAAACAGGCGACCTGATTGGTCTGAACATGGGCGTCGTGGGGAGCCTCTGGGGACGGCGAACACAATGCGAAAAGATGTTCGCATCGGCTGGGATACTAGTACTCAAAAGCGGCATTGGAAAAGGTCTTTCGAGCGGTATTACAGATTATTCATAGTTGCGTAACCTGATTGTAACAAAGGCTAGTCATACTGCTGCATTCCAGTCCGGGTGATGCTGTTACGGAAAGCGGTGGTCTCTGAAGTAGCTAGCGTTCGGTATCCAATTTCTCTCCCCCTGTACATAGTCGGCGCATGCTCGATAAGGTCGGTAGTGTGGACGGAGTTTTTCTGAAATCAATCACCCATACGACTTTAGGAAGAAGACGATTTGCGCTGCTGACGGCGCTTCTCGCCTCATTGCTTCTTTTCAGTTGCGGAAGCATCCTTCCTGTGCCTCAGCAGAAGGCCAGATTTTCGGTGTCCAGCCTTAAAGGCAACTACACTTATAACTTAGGTGGTACTGTGCTCGGCCTGCCGAATGGTTACTCTCTTTATCACGAAGCCGGATCCTTTACGGCTGA